>OFCW01000274.1_pt1 | contig 16343 bp, 15 predicted proteins | sample 1520951 | NCBI WGS metagenome assembly OFCW01 (sample SAMEA4349680, study PRJEB24078) | microbial mat metagenome | biome: Terrestrial Biome; feature: Habitat; material: Microbial Mat | place: India | collected 2012-06-12 | depth 10 m | reverse complement strand
TTCTCGACGTTGAATTCCTCGGTGGAGGCGTTCAGTGGGTTTCCGCAAGGTCTGACTGCCTGGTTAGAAGACACGCTTCACCAAATGCTGGCAAGTCAGTGCGCGCCTGGGCATCGTCCGAACGCTGGAAAGCGATTATCAATTCTTTGACCTAAGTCATGTACGCATCCTGGACCGGGATGGAATAGTAAGATGACAAACGCCGCAGGCACGATCAGACAGCAAATACTGCGCGGTCTGTTCTCTATACGACTCCCAGGTGACGGATATGGACATCATCCTGACATCGGCATCAACGCCACACTCGCGTCAACGGACGGAAATATGCGAGCACAAGGGGATCGGCCATCCGGACAGTATCTGCGATGGCGTCGCGGACGCCGTTTCGCAATCGCTATGCGCCGCCTATCTGAGCGAATACGGCGAGATACGCCACCATAACGTCGACAAGGCGTTGCTGCTCGGCGGCCAAAGCACGCCGAGGTTTGGCGGCGGAAGGATTGAGACGCCGATGCGACTGATCGTCGCCGGGCGCGCCGATCCCTTGCCCGATACCGAAGCCATGTCCGGCATCGTGTGCGCTGCGGCGCGCGATTATCTCGCTGACGTGCTGCGCTGTTCGGGCGATCTGTTCCATATCGAGTCCGCCGTACGCAGCGGCAGCCCCAATCTTCGGCGTGTGATCGCTCCCGGCACCGCCATTCCACTGGCGAATGACACGTCGTTCGGCGTCGGCTTTGCGCCGCTTTCACGGCTGGAACACACTGTTCTGCTTCTGGCAGAACAACTGCGCAGCTCACCGTTCAAGGACGCCTTTCCGATGGCTGGCGACGATTTCAAGGTCATGGGCAGGCGCATCGACGATCGCATCAGCGTCACCATTGCGCTTGCGTTCATCGACCGCGAAGTGGAAAGCGTACCCCACTATTTTTCCAGGAAAGCCGCCATGGCGGCATGGCTCGGCGAACACCTGGGATTGTCCTGCGACATTTGCATCAATACCCTGGACGATCCGAGCGCGACCGACGAAAGCGGCCTGTACCTGACCGTGACTGGCCTGAGCGCGGAGCACGGCGACGACGGCCAGGTCGGGCGCGGCAATCGCGTCAATGGATTGATTACACCCTTCCGCTCCATGTCGCTCGAAGCAGCGGTCGGCAAGAATCCGGTCAGCCACGTCGGCAAGATCTATAACGTGTTGGCGATGGAGCTGGTAAACAATCTGGTAGCGGACATTGCTGGAATTGACGAGGCAACGGTGCGGCTGCTGTCGGCCATCGGCCAGCCGGTCAATCTGCCGCAGCTTGTCGCGATCGAGGTAGTAACAGCGACCGGCCGGCTCGACCGAAGCGACGCACAGCGAATCGAGGACATCGTGCGTGCCCGCCTCGACAATATTCCGCTTCTGTCGGCAAGACTGGCGCGCGGAGAATGTCGCGTATTTTGACAAAGGCGCCTGAAACAAACGAAACAGCATGAAATGAATATGGTTGATGGCACTTTGACTTGAAACAATCACTTTCTGTGCCCTGATCGATAGGATCAGTTCGTTTGAAATCAAGGGAGTAATCCCTCTTTTTTCACGAAGGCAATCCCTTCGAATCGAGGTCTAACACATAGGAGAGGTTTATGAAATCAATATTTTCTCTGGCACTCGCCGTCACTCTCGTTGCAGCAACCCCATTGGGGCTCGCCGCAGATCTTTCCCGGCACGGCGACCATCATCCGGATGACACGCCCGCCAAAGCGGCGCCGAACGCGGCGGGCAAATCGGCGATAGTACCGGAAGCTTCTGCCGCGCAGATGGATAAAATGAACGCGCAAATGAAAGCCATGCGCGATATGCATGAAAAGATGATGGCAGCAAAGACCCCTGAAGAGCGCAATGCTCTGATGGACGAACACATGAAAACCATGCGGGACAGTATGTCGATGATGAACGGCATGATGGGTGAAAAATCTTCAAGTTCACGTAAGATGTCGCCGCAAATGATGCAAAAGCAGATGGAAATGATGCAGATGATGATGCAAATGATGATGGACCAAATGGGCCAGCCTGCACCTGCGAAGTAAAGCAGCATGCGCGGTTACAACGCTGAATAGTGCTGTAGCCGCGATCAGAAGAACCATTGCAACTGCGTGTAATAGACGTTGTTAAAGCGCCCGTATTCGCTGCCGGCGCTGCCCGAAAAGTTCTGCAGGCCAATCGTCCAGTCGATATTCGTGCGTATGGAATACGTCAACACTGGGGAAAAATAGCGGCTGCCGTCATGCACATTGGCGACGAAATAGTTATAAATTTTCAGCAACGGCGTAATTTCATAGCTCGCAAAAATGCCCAGGTAGCGCTGGCCGACATTCTGAATACGGCCGGTCATCAGTACCGCGACATCATAGTTAAACGGATCGGCTGCACCCGCGCCGTTATAGAAAAACTCGGCGCTCAAGGTTAACGTGTTGGCAAACGCATAGTCGACACCGATCAGCGCCCGCCGGTAATTGCTGCCGCTCGCCGGCAGCGTGTGGGTCAGCTCGGCGCGCACACCCGCGTTGCCGATCTGGGTTGCGATATCCGAGCCAACCAAGCGGTCGCCGCGGAACCGGCCGATGACAACCGAAAAATCGACTCCGGCCCTGTTGCCATGCCAGTACAGCGCGCTGCTGGCATCCGAGCCTGGGCGCTGTGGCGCATATACCGCGCTCAAACGGGATACCTCGCCCAGTTTGTGCTCGACCAATATCGCGTCCACGCCGGGCCGCTCTTCCCGCTCCAGCTGAGCGGGCGAGATCGGATTGAGGATGTCGAGCGGGCTCCAGAACCGCCCTGTGCCCCAGGCAATACGCTGGCGTCCAATCCGCACGTCGGTATCATCTAGTGCCAGCGTCGCAAAGGCGCGGTACAGGCGATGGCGGCCGTAGACATCAGCCGATTCAAGATAGTTACGCTCCGCCCGCCAATATTGTGTGGGGCGCAGCTCCTTCTGGAGTCCGAACTGCGCTGTATCGAGGTAACTGCCAGCCAGCAGCTCATTGTCATATTGCAGCTCAAGCGAGAGCGCCCGATGCATCTGCCCCTTCAGCTCCAGGCGCAGGCGATTCAAGTCGAGGGAGTAAGCTTGTCCAGCGGGGAAGGAAGTGACGGAATGCTGCAGCAGGTTCTTGTAATAACCACTCAACTTGAACGCAGTACTCGCATCTTGTTCGCCGCCTTCGACGGCACGCGCGCAGCCGGCTGCAGCTGCCCACAGTAGCGCGCATGCTGCAGCTCGGCTAAACATGACGGATTGCTTCTACCGGCCGGAGCCGGCCGGCGCGCCAGCCGGGATAGCATGCGGCGAGTGTACTCACACCGAACAGCAACAGGAGCGGGATGAGCAAATGGCTGTTTCGCAATTGCGGATAGATCACCCCGGTTATTCCCGGAATCGTCTGCAAGGCGTTGGTATAGGCGGACAGGTCGATGCCGCGCACAGCCAGATACCGCACCAGCGCGACAACCGACAAATACCCGGCTGCACTGCCGACTGCGGCAAGCACAACCGATTCGTAGAGAACCAGGCGGACGATCTGCGACGGCGTGGTGCCGAGCGCCATCATGATGCCGAACTCGTGGGTACGCTCCATGACCGACATCAGCAGGGTATTCATCACCCCCATGGCGACCACCAGGAACACGATCGCGATGACCAGCTTCAGATTCAAGGTCACGAAATCGATGATCTGCGCAACCTCGGGAAGCAGGTCGCGCCAGGAAACCACGATGTAAGACGTTTGCGCAAGTGCCTGCTTGAATGCGGTACTTGCAACGGCAAGCTGTTCGCGGTCCTTCAATCGCACGGCGATGATGGATATGGCGTCACCGAGAGACAGGAGCGACTGGCCGGCGCGCAGGCTGACGAAACCGATGGTATTGTCGAACGCCTCGCTCTCCGTTTCGAAAATCGCAGCAACGCGATAGGCGGCGGAGCCAATCGCCCCCTCCGTGTTCTGCGCCATGACAACCACCTTTTCGCCGATGCGGACGCCGAGCTTCCCGGCGAGTTTGCGGCCCAGCATGATGTCGCGATCCTGACCGGACTGCAAGGCCTTGCCCTCCCGGACCGTGCGCCCGATGAACGTGACCTTGCGTTCGCTGTCAGGATCGATGCCCAGCAACAGGATGTTCTGCGACTGGGCTGCGCTGCTGATCAGTACCGGCGTTTGCACGCGCGGCGCAGCAGCCGCGACCAGCGGCTGGCGCCTGATCGTTTCCAGCATCCGGCCGGGCTGCCGCAGCGATAGCTCCGGCATCATCTCCTGCCGAAACGCCTTGTGCTGGATCTGCAGGTCGCCGGTGACATAGCCGGTCGAGTTGTCGATCATCTGGTTGAAATAGCCGTCCACGAAACTGTACAAAAAGATGAAGGCAGCCAGGCCGAATGCGGTTGCCGATACAGTCAACAGGGTACGGCGAGGGTTGCGCACAATGCCTCGCGCTGCGATCTTGAGGAAGAGCGGCCAATGCGTTCCTCGTCCCGCCGCCCTCCTCCATCGAGCCCAGGCCGGTATAGACAATGCGGCTTGCAAGCCGCGGATCGCGTCCACCGGGCGCAAGCGCGCGGTCTTCCATGCCGGGTAAAGCGCCGCAGTCACGGCGGTAATGAACACGACCAGCGAAAGCAGCAGGGTACGGTCGACGCGTGGCAAGGGGTAGATAATTCCGGTCAATCCGGGCATCGACTGCAGGCCTTGGCTGTAGCGTTCAAGATCGATCCCGCTGACGGCAAAATACCGGCTGATCGCCCATCCTGCGGCGTCGCCAATCAGCAGCCCGGCGATACCCAGTATGCACGCCTCGTAAAACACCAGCCGCATGACCTGGGTTTCGCGCGTGCCGAGCGCCATGATCACGCCGAACTCCCTGGTGCGCTCCATCACTGCCATCAACACCGTATTGGTGATGCCGACCGCGACCACCACGAACAGGATCAGCACTAGGATGTAAGCGACGATTTCGTGAAATGCCGTCGATTGCACCACCGTCGGCAGCAATGTCTGCCAGCCGAGGATTTCCCGCCCGGCGCCGGCCTGCCGTTTCATGGCACCGACTACCTCGTCCGTGAACCGGCGATTGTCCAGCCGCGCGACCACTGCGGTGACGGCGGAGCCGGCGGCATACAGTTCCTGCGCCGCGGCGAGCGGCAAGAACACGTAATTGCCGTCCAACATATCCATCCTGGTGCTAAAAATCCCCTGCACGCGATAGCGCCCGGCACCGACCGAGCCATCTGCGGCCTGCGTCACCAGCACCACATCGGAGCCGATCCGGGCCTTCAACGCATCTGCTGCGCTGGCGCCGAGCAGGATGGCATTGCCGTCCCCCGCGCGCAGGTAGCGCCCCGCCCGGATGGCCTGGGAGAGTGTCGTTACCTGAATCTCCCGACCCGGATCGACACCGACCACCAGGACGCCGCGTGACTTCTCCCCCAGGCTCAGCAGCGCACTGCCTTCCAGGCGCCGGGTCACGGCAGCCACATGCGGCTGCGCGCGCAGTTGCCGCACCGTTGTTGCGGATTGATCGAGCAGCAAGTCGAGCGTGCGTTGCTCGTGATAGCCGGCGCGATGTATCTGCACGTGCCCCGACAGATAGCGGGTTGAGTTCTCGGCCATCTGATCGTTCGTGCCGTCCACAAACGCCCACAGAAAGATCAGCGATGCCAAGCCGACCGAAATCGCGGCCACCGTAATGGCGGAGCGGCGCGCATTACGGAAGATGTTGCGCCACGCGAGCTTGACGAAGGTCATTTGGCGCCCCTTTTTCGTCACGCCGGCTGCACGATGCGGCCGTCATGCAGGTGCACGATCCGCTTGGCTCGCTGCATCACCATCGGGTCATGCGTCGAAAAAACAAAGGTGATGCCCTTTGTTTCATTCAAATCGCGCATCAAATCCAGCAAGGCCGCTCCGGCAACCGAATCCAGATTCGCGGTCGGCTCGTCGGGCAGCACGATCAAGGGTTCCGACACGATGGCGCGCGCGACGGCCACCCGTTGCTGCTGCCCGCCCGACAATTCGTGCGGCCGCCGATGCTCCATGCCCTTGAGGCCGAGCTCGGCCAGCATCGCGAGCGAACGCTCGCGCCGCTCTGCTTCCGGCACGCCCTGCAGCAGCATCACATATTCGACGTTCTCCAGCGCCGACAGCACCGGAATCAGGTTGTATTCCTGGAACACGAACCCGACCTTATGCAAACGCAACTCGGACAACCGGCTCTTGGACAGCGCGCCAATTTCCTGATCGCCGACCCATATCCTGCCGCCGCTCGGCGTGTCGAGGCCGCCGATCATGTTGAGCAGCGTGGTCTTGCCCGAACCGCTCGGGCCGACCAGCGCGGTAAATTCCCCCTTGCGGATGTCCAGGTCGATTCCCTGCAGCGCGTTGAACGCGACGCTGCCTTTCTGGTACACCTTGCTCACCTGTTCCATCCTGACGATGACCTCGGTCGCGGCACTCATGGTTTTTGCAAATTCCGCTGCGTGAAAACTTCCGGATTGACCGGCTGGTCGAATACTGCGTCCTTGAGCAGTACGGTCGTCATGTTGCCTTCCTTGGCAACCGGGCGCATTTCCCAGCGCGTCGGCATGACGCGTCCGCCTACCGTGCGCACATCCGAAAAGGTCAACACACGCACCAGTTGACCGCGCTCGCTGTAAAACTCTTCCTTCAGCGGGATGAAGTTCCTTTTCTGCACCCAATAGACGATCTTTCCCCAAACGACGGCGGATTCCGGTTTAGGTGTGGAATCGATTCGAAGCACTGCGCCGCCGTCCTGCGATCCATCGCTGACCTGGCTGATCTGGTGCGTGTAGTCGCTGACGATACTGCTTTCCTTGACCAGATCGTCGTTCGTGAAATCCGACCCCATCCAGGGCTGGAGCATCATCGACGGCGGAATCTTGATGGTGCGCTCCACCGCCGGCAGGTAGTTCCACATCTCGTTGCCGATACGCAGAGATCCGATGCCCGCCTCCTTGGCCGGGGCCAGGATGCGCACGAACGAGCGCGACGGGCGATCCATCCACACCCGCAGCGACAGGGTTCGCTGCCAGCGCGGCGTCTTGATCGTCATTTCATAATTGCCCTGCACGGTCCTCCCCCACAAAAGCTTTTCCACGCGATCCAGAATTTCGGCCCCGCTCAATTCCTCCGCATGCGCCTGCGAGAGCAGCAACACGCCCGACAGCAACAGCGCGACACGCGCCATGCGCCGACAAGTTCCGCTGCAATTAGTCATGTCCGACTCCTTCCAAAGCCGTAGGTCAAGGTTGCGTTTGTTGGGCCGCAAAGATGCGGTCAACGGCTATTCATGGCGCTTTTCCCATGCACGTTCAATACGATTGCGCCCCTTCTCTTTCGCCTGATATAACGCCTTGTCGACTCGCTGCATGATGGTCACGCTGTCGTCTCCTTCTGCGTACCCCGTCACGCCAAAACTGCATGTGACAGGCTGCTCATGCGGAAATGCATGCGCACCGACCAGAATGCGCAATTTTTCCGCGATCTGCTGCGCGCCGTCGGCATCAGTGCCATATACAAGCAGCACAAATTCCTCCCCTCCCCAGCGGGAAAAAACGTCATTGGCCCTGATCTCCTTTGCCACCAACTGCGCCAGATCCGACAAAACCATATCGCCGGTCAGATGCCCGTACCGGTCGTTGACCGCCTTGAAATGGTCGACATCGAACAGAATCAATGCAAATGGCGACCGGTAGCGCCTGACCCGTTCAAGCTCTTTCTGGAGTTCGACGTCGAACTGCCGCCGGTTCACGATATGTGTCAGCGCATCGGTTGTTGCGATCACCTGCAGCTCGCCGTTCGCCTTCGCCAGTTCCGCGGTGCGCTCCATGACTTTGCGTTCCAGCTCTTCGTTCGCTCTTCTCAGCGCCGCCTCGTCGCGCTTGCGCCGGGTGATATCGCGTATCGTGCCGACGAAGGCACGCCGCCCGTGTAATCGCATCTCGGTGACAGCCAGTTCCATCGGGAAGGTCTCGCCGTTGCTGCGCAGCCCTTCCACTTCTCGACCTTTCCCGACAATTCTCGGCGTGCCCCGGTCCAGATAGGTCGCAATATAGCCGTCATGCGCACTGCGGATCGGCTCCGGCATCAATCGGTTGACGGTCTGGCCGACGATTTCCCGCGCGGCCACTCCGAACATCCTTTCCGCTGCCGGATTGAAGTCCAGGATGATTCCGCGCTCGTCGATCACAATGATGGCGTCGAAGGCGGTGGCGACGATTTTTTCCGATCGCGTAATGCTTTCACGAAGATCGACATTCGTTTTCCGGCTTTCCTCGATATGGTGAAGTAGAGGACGGAACATGAACCAATAAAATGCCGGCATGAGAACCAGCACCAGCACGACAGAATCAATCAGCGCTGCCGCGCTGCCGCCGAATGAAAACTGCTGCAAGACGCGCATGACCGCGTAATGCAGGAAGAACACTGCGACGCCGAGAATGAACAGGATGCGCCTGGGCGAATTGAAATAGCGCGGGGCCGGTTCTCGCGCCGCCGACATGCATCGTTCTCGTTCACGAAACGCAGAAGCGCTCTGCTCATCCATGGAGCTCACTTCGCATTGCACATCGGTATGCCGGCCAGTGTCAACGGTAAGTGCATTCTGTTTTGCCGGCATCTTTGATTTTTCCAGAATGCTCTTTACTTTACGCAGCAATGCCAAGCTGCATTCCGGACGGAGGCAACGCAGGCGCATGCGCCTGCCCGGAATGCGTGTGCGGAACTGGACTTCCGGCGCGCGCTTCCCCCGTGCCGCCCGTTTCGGCGCCGAACTTCTCTTTGCACTTGTCCGCGCAGAAGTCATCGCGCATTCCGCCATGTATCGCGCTCGATGAAGAACACCCGTCCACTTCCGTTCCGCGTACCGGATCGATAGCCATAGCCCTCCTCTCAAACCAAGAAGCACGGAGCGCAGGCATCGTTGATACCGCTCCCCGTCGACTACCGACTGTCGCGTTACCCACCCGGACAGGTCGGATGATTCATGGTGAGGCCGATGCACGCCAAAAAAAATGACTTAAGTCAAACAATTTTTTGATAACTATCAGTACGATCCGATGACTTTCAGCACGATCGAGCGCCGACAAACGCCTCTGTCATTCGCCCATGATGTCATGCGGTGACAAGCGCGGAACTGCATGTCCCCATCGCGTCACGGGACTTTGCGCGCGCATGTTGTATCGATTCACACCATCAGGCACATATGGAAATCCAGAATTCATTGCTGGCCGCCTTCTTAGTGGCGATTGGCGGCGGGCTCCTGATTGGCCTGGATCGCGAGAGGAACAAGGGCACCGGCCCGCACCGCGCCGTAGCTGGCGTTCGGACCTTTGCGCTGGCAGGTGTGGCCGGAGCGGTCGCCCAGACGCTCGGCCAGCCCTGGCTGCTTGCCGCGGGTGGGGCCATGATCGCCGCGCTGACGACCATCGGCTACTGGCGCTCGCGTACCGACGATCCGGGGATTACCACCGAACTGACGCTTTTTGTCACCTACTTGCTGGGCGCCGGCGCGGTGGAGCATGCACGACTGGCTTCCGGTGCTTTTGTGATTGTCGCCGGACTCCTGGCCAGCAAAACGCACCTGCATCGATTCGCGACTCAGATACTGACTGCGGCGGAACTGCGCGACGGACTCATCCCTGCCGGCGCCGCGCTGGTTGTTTTCCCCTTGGTGCCCAATCGCCCGTTGACGCTGTTGGCCAATGCCAATCCCCATCACCTTTGGCGCCTGATCGTGCTGCTCATGTCCCTGCAGGCCGTCGGGCACATCGCTTTGCGCGCCGCCGGCAGAAAGGTCGGGCTGGCTCTTGCCGGGCTGGCGTCCGGACTGGTCTCCAGCACCTCGACCATTGCGGCAATGGGCGCACGCGCGCGGCACGACCCCGGCTCATTGTCGGCCTGAGTGTCCGGCGCCTTGTTTTCCAATGTCTCGTCGATGGTGCTCCTGCTTTCGGTGGCGGCCACCATCCATCCTGAAGCCCTGCGCACGCTCTGGCCCATTTTTGCCGCCGGCATCGGCACCGGCCTGGGCACAGAGCTGGTCAGCTTGCGCAGGCAAAACAATGTGCAGTCGGAAAACATGCCTTTGCCACACGTTTTTAACGTCGGGCAGGCCTTCGGGTTTGCTGTGTTGCTGACTGCGCTGACTGGCGCGATCACGGTGGCGACCGAACGTTTCGGCCGTGTTGCGACGGAACTGACAGCCGGTCTCGCCGCGCTGGTCGACCTGCAGGCGCCGGTGGCCTCCTTGCCGTCACTGGCTGCCTGGATATACAGGCAATTAAATTGCCGCTCCTGCTCGCCGTGAGCACCAATGCTGCAGCCGAGATATTCACGTCGTGGGCCACAGGCGGCAAAGTGTTTGCCATGCGAATGCATCGGGTTTGCTCGTTGCCATCGCTGCCATGGGGCTTGCCTTGCTCTGGTAGAATCACGCCAAAGCTTTGTCCGGACTTCTTTACGTCCATTTTGGGATGTTTGACTTAAGTCAAACAAGGTTTGAAGGCGCGTCCGCTAGTATGGTCACATAAGCAAATCGCATTGTTCGGACAGCCTGATGCTACTTCTTGCCAACATCCGTCGCCGTCGTTCCGCAGCAGCGTACGCGCTGCTGGGATGGCTGTTGGTGCTGTTTGTCGGCGTCGCGCATGCGTGCGTCTCAACGCAATCCTCCGGAAATCCGCCATCCGGCTTGACAGAGGTCAGCGTCGCTTCGCATGCCGATTGTGCACATGACGATTCCGACAACGATCACAAGACGTGCACAATGTTTTGCGATGCGCAGACCTCTGCTATCAGCAAAAACAAATCCCTAGACACGCCCGCAGCCGATCATCTGATTCTGGTTGCGCTTGCCTATGCCATTCCGTTGCTTCCGAGCGTAACGGTCAATACCAAAGTGGTTGAGAACCACTCTCCGAGCCACGATCCAAACCTCTCATTGCGCTTCACCCGGCTCACGCTATAGCCAGCACGGCGCCCTGCCTAGCGGCATGTAGCGGTTGCGCCTTTCCTCGTCATTGACAGTCGCATACCGCCAAGCGCGAAACACATGTGCCGTCAGGCTGGGACCGGCCGCAAAGCCGGCTTGCAGCCATACGGTCACCCATTGCACCGCACACCCATTCAGTTTTACTTGTAGGAGACTTTCATGACACATGATCACGATCATCAACACCAGGCGGAACGGACTTCCAGCCGCGGCAAATGGATACTGATCGGCTTTCTCGCGATCGGCGCATTTTTTCTGTTCACCGAGCACCGCGCGCACCTGTTCGGGATTCTGCCCTTCCTATTGATACTGGCCTGCCCTCTGATGCACCTGTTCCACAGCCACGGCGGCCACGGCCAGCACGATGACGGCAGCACACCAGGGCAGGACATCCGCCCCGGTGCCGGCGACACGCGCCAGACACATGAACATGTCGGGAGAAAATCATGAACGATACATCAGCCTATGGCCTGTGGAGCCTGGTGATCCTGAACTCGTTGGTCTTCATCATCTTCGCATTCAGTTTCGCCAAACCGCAAAGCCCGCGCGACTGGCGCTCGTTCGGCGCCTTCTCGGCCTTCCTGGTTGCGCTGTTTACCGAGATGTACGGCTTCCCGCTCACCATCTATCTGTTGCTCCCGTGGCTGAGCAAGACCTTTCCCGGCATTGACTTCATGTCGCACGATGCCGGACATCTGCTGGAAGTCATGTTCGGCTGGAAGAGCAATGTCCATTTCGGCCCGTTTCACATCGCAAGCAATATCCTGATCGGCCTCGGCTTCCTGTTGCTGGGCGCCTCGTGGGACGTGCTGTACAAGGCCCAGCGCAGTCACACCATCGCCACGACCGGGCCGTATGCGCACGTGCGGCATCCGCAATATATCGGGTTCGTCATGATCATGTTCGGCTTCCTGCTGCAGTGGCCGACCCTGGTCACCCTGGCCATGTTTCCGATCCTGGTGACGATGTATGCGCGGCTGGCGCGGCGCGAGGAGCAGGACTCGATAACGGCCTTCGGCGATGCATATCGACAGTACATGCAACAGGTGCCCGCCTTCCTTCCCCGGCTTTCCGGCAAGGCTGATCGAGCTTCCAGTGCGGACAGGAGGGAGAAACATGGCTGACGCACATCCCGCATCCATGGCGGACGACGAACGGCGACTATTGTTGAGGGCGACTGTCGCCGCGGGCGGGATCGCCGGTGTTGCGGCAGCGGTCCCATTCGTGCGCAGCATGGCGCCCAGCGAGCGGGCATTGGCAGAAGGCGCCCCGGTAACGATCGACCTCGCCAGGGTGCCGCCCGGCGGCCTCGTATCCGTCGCCTGGCGCGGCAAGCCGGTCTGGGTCTTGCATCGCACGCCGGCGATGATCGACATGCTCAGGCAACGCACCGACATGCTGACCGATCCGTCCTCCAGGCGCTCGGAACAACCCGCGTACACGCAGAACGACTTACGGTCGATCAAGCCGCAATTTTCGGTGCTGGTCGGCCTCTGCACCCACCTCGGATGCGTGCCGCTGTTCCGCCCGGAGACCTCGCCCGCCGACCTCGGCCCGGCATGGACGGGCGGTTACTACTGCCCCTGTCACGGCTCGAAGTTCGACCTGGCCGGCCGGGTTTTCAAAAACGTGCCGGCGCCCGTGAATCTGGTAGTGCCGCCACATCATTATTTGACCGAAACGACGCTCGTCGTCGGATCCGACAAACCGGCGACGTAGCGTACCTGGATATGAAACATCCGGCAGAAACACGACTCGGCCTGTGGAGCCCGTCGAGGACCGAACCGGCGCCCATATCACATCTTATCAGTCACCTCCCCTAAGGAGCGATGATGCAAACCAGTACTGTCGATGTCAGCGATATGCTCACCCCCCTCAATGCCGAGGCGGTGGCGAAGCAGTTATCGAAATTGCATGGCGTGCACCATGCCGATGTCAATTACGTGGCCGCTAGCGCGACCATTCATTTCGACGAACGACAAACCAGCGTTGTGGAGATCCGGGAAGCCATACGCGATTGCGGCTTTCATTGCCGCGGCGAGATGGTGCCGAAGCACGTATGCGACAGCGCCGGCGCGGCACCGGGAACGGCACCCGCCGCGCATGTCCATCATCACCACGCGGAACATGCCGCGCCTGCCGGCGCCATGCCGTCCGCCAAACCGGCTGCACATGTGCATGATCACGACGCACATGCGATGGCGCACGACATGATGCACGACATGGGCCATGCGCCCGGCATGTCGATGCAGGACATGGTCAGTGACATGCGCAACAGGTTCTTCCTGGCGCTCCTGTTTGCGATTCCCGTTTTTCTGTATTCGCCAATGGGGGAAATGTTCGGCAAGCTGCCGGTGCCGTTCGGGCTGGACCGGAAGATATTCCTGTTTCTGCTGGCAAGCGGCGCGATCATTTATCCGGCATGGCCATTCTTCGTGTCCGCCTGGCGCGGCGCGAAAAACGGCGTGCTCAACATGGCGACGCTGGTCGTGCTGTCGGTCGGCACCGGATACCTGTTTTCGGTCGGTGCGACATTCTTCTTCGAGGCGGAGGTATTTTACGAAGCCTCGGCTACCCTGCTCGTCTTTATCCTGCTCGGCCACTGGCTGGAAATGCGCGCCCGCGCCGGAGCGACCGACGCCATCCGGGCGCTGATGGATCTGGCCCCACCGAAAGCAACCGTCCTGCGCGATGGTCGCGAGGTCGAGGTCGCCACCGCCGATGTCGTGGTGGGCGATATGGTCGTCATCCGTCCCGGCAACAAGATCCCGGTCGACGGCAAGGTGCTGGAAGGCGGCTCGCAAGTCGATGAATCGATGCTGACCGGGGAATCGATGCCGGTCAAGAAGGCGCCGGGCGACATGGTGATCGGCGCGACCATCAACAAGAGCGGCAGTTTTCGCTATCAGGCGACCAAGGTCGGCGCCGACACCGCGCTCGCCCAAATCGTCAAGCTGGTGCAGGAAGCGCAAAACTCGAAAGCGCCCGGCCAGCTGCTGGCGGACCGGGCATCGCAGTGGCTGGTGCTGGCGGCCATCGTGGTCGGCGTCGCCACCTTCGCCGCCTGGTACTGGCTGTTCGGCCAGTCCCTGCTGTTCTCCATGACCCTGACCATCACCGTGTTCGTGATTGCCTGCCCCGATGCGCTTGGGCTGGCAACACCGATGGCCGTCATGGTCGGTACCGGCCTGGGTGCGATGAACGGCATCCTGTTCAAGAACGCCGCCGCGCTGGAGAACGCGACCAAACTCGATGTCGTCGTGTTCGACAAGACCGGCACGCTGACGATGGGGGAACCTGCGGTGGTCAGTATTGTCACGGCCGATGGCGTTACCGAAGAACACATGCTTGCCGTTGCCGGCGCCGTGGAAAGACACTCCGAGCATCCGCTGGCGCAGGCGATTCTCAAGCGCGCCGGCGGCCTCGCCGCGGATGCGGCCACGGCATTCACCAACATCGACGGCCAAGGCGCGAAGGCGGAAGTGGCGGGCAAGATCGTCCTGCTGGGCAATCGCAAGCTGATGGACGCCGAGCGGGTGGATCTCAACGGGATGAGCACGCAGGCAGCGGCACTGCAAGGCACTGGACGCACAGTGGTGCACGTCGCCGAGGGCAACAAGCTGATCGGTCTGATTGCCATCGCCGACGCCCCCCGCCCGTCGTCCAAGGCGACCATCGCCCGGCTGCAGGAACGCGGCGTGAAGGTCGCCATGATCACCGGCGACAATCGCGCCACGGCCGAGCGCGTCGGCAAGGAACTCGGCATCGATATCGTGCTGGCCGATGTCCTGCCCGGCGACAAGGCCGCCAAGATCAAGGAGCTGCAGAGCCAGGGCTACAAGGTCGGCATGGTGGGCGACGGCATCAACGACGCGCCGGCGCTGACCCAGGCTGATGTCGGCTTTGCGATCGGCGCGGGCACCGATGTCGCCATCGAAAGCGCGCAAGTGATCCTGATGAAAAGCGATCCCTATGATGTGGTCGGCGCCATCGAACTGTCGCGCGCGACCTTGCACAAGATGCACCAGAACCTGTGGTGGGCGACCGGCTACAACATAATCGCCTTTCCGCTGGCCGCGGGCGTGTTCTATCCATTCACGCTGTCGCCGGAAATCGCTGCCCTGTCGATGTCGGGCAGCTCGGCAATCGTCGCCATCAATGCGCTGATGCTCAAACGCACCAAGCTGGCGGGCATCAAGCCGGCGGAGGAAAGCAGGGCTGCTATTGCAAGTGTTCCCGCTTGAACCGGCTGCGGTATCGAACCCCGTCGACCTGACACAGACCGAAGGATTCCACCATGCGACAAACACTCAGTCCAGTCCTGCCCGCCAACGCGAGAAAGCGTTCCGCGGTACGGGAATCAACGACGCCGGCCGTTCGGCACGACGCGGCCGCGATACACGCACAAACCCCGCCGGTGTCCGGCGAAGCCACGGCGTCGCTGCTGCAACAGGCATTCCAGTACCAAATCGACCGCTGGCAGCGCGCCGTCCTGTTTCTCGACGTCTTGCGCGAGCGTGCCAACAACATGCTGACGCACGAAGAAGCGGGCATGCCGCCGCCACTGGATTTCGAGTACGAAACCCTGCTCGACGCCAGACGCTTCGAGCGCCCGGCCAACTATGCATTGTTGCGCATCACGCGCTGCCATGACGATCATGCGAAGGACTGTGTAGACGAGAACAAGCCGCCCGTCATCATCGTCGACCCGCGCGCCGGGCATGGTCCCGGTATCGGCGGGTTCAAGCGCGACTCCGAAGTCGGCATGGCCCTGCACGAAGGCCATCCCACCTATTTCGTGATGTTCTATCCAATCCCCAGTCCTAACCAGACATTGATGGACGTCCTGCACGCGCTGCGCCGCTTCGTGGAAGAGGTCAGCGCGCGCCATCACGGAAAAGCGCCTGTGCTATACGGTAATTGCCAGGCAGGCTGGGCCGTCATCCTGCTGGCTGCCGGCTGCGAGGGCTTGACCGGAGCCACAGTGCTCAACGGTTCGCCACTGTCCTACTGGGCCGGGGCGTCGGATGCGAATCCGATGCGCCTGGCGGGCGGGCTGCTGGGCGGCGTCTGGATGACGCATCTGCTGGCCGACCTGAGCAACGGCCGGCTCGACGGCGCATGGCTGGTGCAGAATTTCGAGAACCTGAATCCGGCCAATACCTTATGGGAGAAAAACTATGCGGTATTCGACCATCTCGACACCGAGCGCGAGCGTTTCCTCGAGTTCGAGCGCTGGTGGACCGGATTCTATTTCCTGAGCCGGGAAGAGATCCTGGCGATCGTCGAGAATCGC
>OFCW01000272.1_pt1 | contig 16488 bp, 4 predicted proteins | sample 1520951 | NCBI WGS metagenome assembly OFCW01 (sample SAMEA4349680, study PRJEB24078) | microbial mat metagenome | biome: Terrestrial Biome; feature: Habitat; material: Microbial Mat | place: India | collected 2012-06-12 | depth 10 m | reverse complement strand
CACTCCCGACCTATAAGCGCTCCGCCGACGCCTACGCCAGACTGGAGAAGGACGGGTTCGTCGGCAACCTCGCCGCTGCGGAAAAATTACGCGAAGCGACGGAACGCGAAAAAGACCTCGACGCGCAGCGATCAACAGTGGCCGCACTGAACGCAACCATCGTGGCCCAACAAAAGAAGATCAGCCAACTGCAGAGCACGTACAAGAGCGAGCTGCAAAAAGAACTGGCGGATGTGCAAGCGAAGATCGCTCAACTACGGCCGATCTTGGAGAAGACGCAGTACAAGGAAGGGTTAATGGAGCTTCGTGCGCCGCAGGACGGTGTCATCAAGGATCTGGCAACCACAACCCAAGGTGCGGTGGTGCAACCAGGAACGGTCGTCATGACGCTGGTGCCCAAGGATGAACAGCTGTTTGCTGATGTGAATGTTAAGAATGAAGACGTCGGGTTTGTGCACGTGGGGCAAAGCGCACAGATCAAATTGGCTGCATATCCGTTCCAGAAGTACGGCATGTTGACCGGGAACGTTGTGCACTTGAGCGTGGATGCGAACGAAGTGAATAAACTCAATTCGGCAAATGCGAATAACAGCACATCGGATAGCACCACCCCAAGCGCGATTGCGACTTACAAGGCGCGGGTGCAGCTCGATGCGCAGATCCTGAAAGACACGCAAGGAAATAGGCTGCAGCTGACACCGGGTATGCAGGTTGTGGCAGAAATTAATCAGGGGCAGCAGACGGTGCTGGAGTATCTGCTGTCGCCGGTACAAAAAGCAATTGGTGAAGCAGGACGAGAGCGATGAGCGTCTCGATCACGTTGAAAGGTAAATTGTAATTGGCTCATGTGCCTTTATGTGGCCAATCCCTTTTTTCAAAAAATAAATGATGGCATGAAGAGAGCGCAACATGAATATTAAACGACCAATCACCGTATTCGGTATTGTCGGATTTGCCGTCTTGTGTGCGGTAGTTTGGATTGCTAAGCAATGGTACGACAGATGCTTCGGTTGGTCCGGAATTAGATGGACAAAAGATCGGTGCGACACGCGGTGTGATTGTGCAAGAAATTCATACCCCCCCTGGCCCAATTGGCGAATATGTGACAGTTGGCCCGGTAGATGTCTGCGAAATCAACTGGGTGCCCATCGGCCACTATCGCCCTCTGAAGCGAGCACACCGACAAAAATTGGAGAAGGTATGTCGAATATGACGACGCTGGTCCGTTTAATTCACTCAATGTTCTTTGAGCCGCAGGCTCAAAGTCAATTCAGGTCAAGCTTTGGAAAAAAGCCGACTATGTTGTCGCTGATATTTTTGGGGTTTGTTGCGTTTTCTAACCCAAGTGAAGCAACTTCTTCATCGACTATATGTAAGGCATTTAACAAGTTATTGGGGAAACGTAGTGGGTTAACTCAGTACCAATTGCAAGGAATTGCCGCCGGCGAAGGATTATTCAGGATTCCCGATTTGGATATCGATGAAGATGGAGTGAGGGACGACGTAAGTTTGTTTTGTCCGGGCTCAGGTAGCTTAGTTCCAGCAGACCCTTGCATCTTGAACGTTCAGCTATCTTCTGGAGCGGCGCTTAAATTAGAGGCGCCGCGACTATCTTTAGTACGTTTTCAATCACGAATTTATGCCGTAACGTCCATAATTGAATCAGAAGCACTAATAAAACATGACATCTATTCTGTAGACAATGCAGGAATTAATCTTATCTGCAAAAAATAATAAGGAAAATTACTCATGCTTACCTACTCGGCACTATCGCAGCAACAATATGAAGATCTGGTAATTAGCCTTATTTCTTCTGCTGAAGGGCCCATTTCAAATGTCACCGATATTGGGGACGGAAAAGCAACGATTGGATATGGATATACCTTTAATGGGCGTAGTAATAATTTGCCAATCTGGCAAGCTGCTGGAATTTCGTTAACTGCTGCGCAGATTAATTCGCTTCAAAGTATTGATTCAGCAACTACTGCTCAACAAAAACACAACTTAGCCCTTCAATTTAATTACACCATTTCCAAGGCAGAAGCAATTGCGCTATTGCGAGCAACGTATTCCCAATACGAGGGGCCAGCCAATAGCTTGGTGATGCCGATTTCAGCCGAAAAAGCAGCGCTTGTTTCTCTTGCATACAATCGTGGGCCAGCAAATCTTCAAAGGAGAATGCCGGATTTTTACTTGGCAATTCAATCTCTTGATCGTGCTGAAGCTTGGTTTCAAATGCGATACAACGCATGGGGAACGTCGGCTGCATTTGAAGCGGGATTAAGAGCAAGGCGGTTAGTTGAATCGCAAATATTTGGGTTATACGATAATCCTAATGCAGTGTCAGAACAAGAAGCGAAGCAGATATATAGGATGTTTCAGTTGCATCGAGAAAGGATTCTCAGGGATGAAAGTCTCTGGGGCATTAATCCTGACGGAACAGCGGGAAGACGCAATTTGATTGACGAAGTCAATGGAGATTCACGGTGGGATGATTTGCCAGAAGTCCAAACCATTTCCGAATCCCTCGATTCTGCTAAGAATTCCCTGATTGAGCAACTAAAAATCGAGAACCCAGTTCTTGCTAATTTGGACGCAACTGCTTTTCTCTCCACCAATATTTACCTCGACCCCGGTCGTGATTCGAATGGCCAAACTCATGACCCTAATCATAATTCCATTCTGGATGGCAGCAAAGACTCGTCAGGGGCAGATAAGACAGGAAATGAAATTCTGATCGGTGAGGGCGGTAATGATAAGCTGATTGGCGGCAAGGGTAGCGATATTCTGCTTGGTGGTGATGGCGACGACACGTTAATCGGCGGCCCCGGTGCGGATACGTTGATTGGCGGCGCAGGAGACGACACATATATTTTTAACGTCGGCGACAATCCCTCCCAAGACAAGATCATCGACTCAGATGGACGTGGTCGTATCATCGTGAAGGACGAAAATACCTTCATTGATACGGTTATCTCCGGCATCTTCATCAAGGACACGACGCAAGAAAATACCTGGCGGAGCGCAGACGGCAAGGTTGTCATCACTCATAACTCGCCTTACAAAATCACGTTAGCGAACGGCACAACTATTCAGTTGGGGGACAATCTCGACGATTTCCACGATGGGGACTATGGCATTCACTTGAAGGACGCAAGCGGTGAGGCTATCCGAACCATTGTCGGTGACATGGATTTTGGAGCGGACGGCAAGGCAACTGACGACCTCGGCAATCCAATTGGAAACGTCACGCCGGGAAGCGGCGATTACTTAAGAGGCAGTAGCGGGAACGACCGCATCCAGGGCCTGGGCGGCCAGGACGTGTTGCGCGGACAGGGCGGCGACGACATCCTTGAAGGTGGTGCGGGAAGCGACATTTTGGTCGGCGGCGCCGGCGACGACCGGCTCTATGTCGACAGCGAGACCGATCTCGCGCAGGCGATCGATACTGGCCGCGCGCAAAATGGCAGCGGCAACAAGGGCGACTGGCTCAATGGTGGTGATGGCGACGACATTATTGTCGCCGGAGCCGACAACGATGTCCTGCTCGGCGGCCATGGCAGAGATATTCTGGTGGCAGGTGCCGGCGACGATTACCTAAACGGTGACGACGACTGGACCGCGATGCAGTACACCTGGTACACCTACAATCCCAACGATTTCAACTGGGCTGTTACCGACTACGGCAACCCGTTTGATCGCTCGGTTGGACCGACTAACGTCGATAGTCCTCCATCCGGCGCCGCTGACGTACTCTATGCTGGTGCAGGCAACGACTTCCTGTGGGGCGGTTTCGGCGACGACGTGCTATATGGTGAGAGCGGCAATGACACGCTGGCTGGCGGCCATGACAGCGACATGCTCTTCGGCGGAGATGGCGACGACAGGATGACCGGCGACTACGGCAAGCTTGCTCTCGATAGCACCGGTGCCGTAGTAGCGCAAGGCGATGACTATCTCGACGGCGGTGCGGGCAATGACTGGATACAGGGCGAGGGAGGCAACGATACCCTGATCGGCGGTAGCGGCGACGACGAAATGTGGGGCGACGCCAAAACCTTTCATTCCGATACGCTCAACGGCGAAGATTGCCTCGACGGCGGCGACGGTAATGACACCCTGGTCGGACAAGGCGGTAACGATGAACTGTTCGGCGGCGCAGGTGATGACCAACTGTTCGGCGACGCAGATGACGTACTGGCCGCGAATCAGGGCGATGATTATCTTGACGGTGAAGATGGCAACGATTACCTGCGCGGCTACGGTGGTAAGGATACCTTGTTCGGCGGAGCCGGCAATGACACGCTTCTGGGCGAGGACGGTGACGATTATCTCGATGGCGAGGACGGCAATGACGTACTCGACGCGGGAGCAGGCAACGACGAGCTGTTCGGCGGGAAAGGTGACGATTCGCTCAATGGGGGCACTGGGGACGATTATCTAGACGGCGAAGACGGTAACAACAATATGTATGGCGGAGTTGGAAACGATACGCTGCACGGAGGAACAGGGGACGATTATCTGCAGGGTGATGCCGGAAATGACTATCTGGATGCCAGCGACGGCAAGAACATGCTGTTTGGTGACGACGGCGACGACACTCTGATTGCGGGCTCCGGTGACGATCAGATGGATGGCGGCGCCGGTAATGACTTCCTGTCAGGAGGAGATGGCAATGACCAAATGCTCGGCAATGACGGTGATGACACGCTCGACGGTGGAACGGGCGACGATGTCATGTTCGCCGATACAGGCACAGATGTCCTTCTCGGTGGCGACGGAGCCGACCAGATGCACGGCGGCGATGGTAACGACAGCTTGATTGGCGGGAGTGGAGATGACATCCTCTTCGGCGACGATGGAGATGACACGCTCGATGGCGGCAGTGGCACCGATTATCTCGATGGCGGCGCCGGCAACAACGCCTACATCGTGCACGACCAAGGTGCATCGGCCAATGGTGTGGCCCATACCACCATCGCCAATAACGCAGGCCGCGCCACAATTGTGTTCGATCCGGGCGTCACGGCCGATAGCATTTCATTCGTTCCGGTCAATGGCAATAGTGGTAATAGTGCCGACTTCGCCTTGCGATTCGGCAGCGGAGACACGATTTATCTGACCAATGGTCTGCAAAGTAACGTTCTGTCCGCGCTGGAATTCGCCGATGGAACGGTTATGACGCGTGCCGATATCATGGCGCTTGCGCCCAGGCTGAATGTTGCGGGAGGTAATGCTAACGACGATATTCTGGGCGGCGATCAGGCCGATACGTTGGGCGGTGGCGCTGGCGACGACCGTATTGCTGGTGGCAAGGGAAACGATACGCTGACGGGCGGCCTAGGCAACGACACTTATGTTTTTAATAGCGGCGACGGGCAAGACCTGATCGACAATGCCGCGACGGATAATGCTATAGCTACCGATACGATTGCCTTCGGCAGCGGCATTGCCGCTGCCGACGTCGTGCTCAATCGCGTTGGCAACGACCTTCTGTTCAAGATCGGCGCAGCCGACCGCGTCACCGTCAAGAACTATTTCCTGCAGACTGCCGACAACAAGATCGACCAGGTCAGGTTCGCCGACAACACCGTCTGGAACCGCGCGTTCATCGAATCGAACATCGTCACCGGCGCTCCAACCTCTGGGGCAGACACCCTTACCGGCTTCGACACCAACGACATCATCCACGGAGAAAGTGGCGACGACACCATCTATGCCGGGGCAGGTGACGACAAGGTATTTGGGGAGGCGGGCTATGACTCCCTTTATGGAGAAGGTGGCAATGACATCCTCGACCCCGGAGCAGATGGCGCCCTTATGATCGGCGGCGACGGTAGCGATACCTACCTCTTTGCGCGCGGCGACGGTTGGTCCCGCATCAGAGAATCGGGCAGTGCAGGCGATGTCGATACCATCCTAGTCGCACCCGATATCTCCCCCGCCGACCTTATTGTCAAGCGCGACTACGCGCAGGGCGGCGCCACAGTACCAGAAGACCTGCTGATCTATACCCGGCAGCCCAACAGCAGCATCGTCGATGCCGTCACTGTCGAAGGCTTCTTCGCCACCCAGAACAATGCCGGCCGCATCGAACAGATCCAGTTCGCCGATGGTACTGTCTGGGATGTGAACGCCATCCGCGCCATGGTCGGTGTCGTCACCGATGGCAACGACACCGTGCTCGGCTACAACTGGGATGACAGTCTCAACGGCCGCAGCGGCAACGATAACATCCAGGGTTTTGCAGGCAATGACATGCTCGTCGGGGGGGATGGGGCCGACACAGTCGACGGCGGCACCGGTAATGACCTCATCACGGGGGATGCCGGAAACGACCTCCTCTCGGGAGGCCTTGGCGACGATACCCTTGACGGCGGCGCTGGCGATGACCAGTTATGCGGTTATTCTTCTTCCGACACCTATAACGGCGTGGCGGGCAATGACACCTATGTGTTTGGCACCGGCTACGGCAGCGACTGGGTGTTTGAAACAGCGGTGCCGGGCACCAGCAACGACACGCTCAAACTCAATGCAGGCATTGCTCCCGCCGATCTCACCCTCTATCGCGAGGAAGATCATCTCGTCATCACTATCAACAGCACTCAGGACCAGTTCTGGATCGCTTCCTTCTTCACCGCTACACGCAGCGACGGTACCGCTATCGACCATAAGATCGAACGGTTTGCTTTCGCCGACGGCTCAGTCTGGGATGCAGCCACCATCGCATCCAAGGTCGTCCCCGCCCCTGCCAACGCCATGACGGGGACGGCTGGTAACGACACATTCGTTATCGATAACGTTCTCGATACCGTCACCGAAGGCGTCAATCAGGGCATCGACACCATCCAGAGTTCGGTCACCTACACCGCCGGCCCCAATGTCGAGAATCTCATCCTGACCGGCAAGCTTGATATCTGGGGCGGCGGTAATGAATTGAACAATATCATCACTGGTAACAGCGGCAAGAACACGCTCTACGGTTATGCAGGCAACGACACTATTCGCGCCGGTGCCGGAGATGATTACGTTTCGGGCGGTGCGGGCGCCGATGCGGTCTATGGCGAGGCCGGTAACGACACCCTTTACGCGGACGGCGGCATCGACACACTGTTCGGTGGCACGGGCGACGACACCTATGTGTTCGATTATCTGCCCAACGGCGCATCGTATGCGGGCACCAGCGTGGTGGAGGCTGCCGGCGAAGGCATCGACACCATCAAGACCGTCCAAGGCGCCATCGTGGTACCCGTCAATGTCGAAAACATGCTCATGACCAGCAATTCGGTCAATGCTTACTTTACCGGCAACGCGCTCGACAACACACTTACCGGCAATATCCAGGATGATTACCTCGATGGCGCGGGGGGCGTTGATATGCTGATCGGCGGCGCAGGAAACGATGTATATGTCGTCGACGATACGAACGATGTGGTGGTCGAGCAAGCGAGCTATGGTGGCGGGTTCGCCAGCGGCTACGATACTGTGCGCAGTACCGTGTCGTATACGCTTGGCGCTAATGTCGAACGGCTGATCCTGGTTGGCAACAATGCCTCCATGGGGGGAGGCAACGATCTCGACAATACGCTCAACGGCTCCAACTTCGACGACCCAGGCCCTTTGTACAGCTATAGCAATGACATTTCTTACACGCACAATAATTTCGTCGCCAATGTGCTTTTCGGTGGCAAGGGGAACGACAAGTACTATCTCGGGCGCGGCGACACCGTGGTGGAAAACCTCAATGAAGGCATCGACACGGTCTACATCGCCGACCAGTTCAGCGGCAAGGCATCACTGAAAGCGGACTATGCCAACGTCGAGAATCTCGTCTTGCTTGATGTCACAGGCGGCAATGCGGATATCGAGGGAAGCGATGTCGAAAATTCCCTGACCGGCAACAACTATGTGAACAGAATCGAGGCCGGCGCCGGCAACGATACCTTGATCGGATTGGGCGGTGATGATTGGCTCGATGGCGGCACCGGAATCGATACGATGACCGGGGGCGACGGCAACGATACCTACGTGGTCGACAACGCAGGCGATATCATCAACGAAAGCGGAACCGGGGTCGACACTGTGCGCAGTAGCGTGTCGATCGTGCTGGGCACCAACCTGGAGAATCTAGTGCTGACCGGCGATCAGGCGATTAATGGCACGGGGAATGTACTGAACAATACTCTGGATGGATCCCAAAACAGCGTGGCCAACGTGCTAGCGGGCGGAGCGGGAAATGATACCTATATCCTGGGTACTGGCGATACGATTGTCGAAGCCGCCGATGGCGGGATCGACACCATCCTGAGTTCCATTTCCGCTACCCTCTTCGACAATGTCGAAAATATTACGCTCACGGGCAGCAATGCTGTTTCGGCGACCGGCAATGCCGGCAACAATATTTTGGATGGTTCGCAGAACAGCGCAGCCAACACTTTGATCGGCGGAGCGGGCGACGACACATATATCGTCGATAGTGGAGACTTCGTTGTTGAAGTGGCGGGGGGAGGAAATGACACGATCGTGGCGGTATCCGACTACATCTTAGACGACAATGTGGAAAACCTGATCTTGCAGAGTGGCGGGCATGGTGTTGGAAACGCCTCGGATAACGTCCTTACGGGTGCGCTATACGGCGACAACGTGCTGGACGGTGGCGCCGGCGCCGACCGCATGATTGGAGGGTATGGGCGCAACACCTATTACGTCGACAACGTCAGCGATATTGTCGAGAACAGCACCACCGGGACCGATACGGTTCTCAGTTCGGTCAGTTTTACCTTGGGGCAGGGCATTGACTTCCTAACCTTAACGGGGACTGCTGACATTAGTGCCACCGGCAATAGCGACAACAATATTCTCACTGGGAACGATGGCGCGAACGTATTGACGGGTGGCACGGGCGGCGATCTGCTGGTCGGCGGCAAGGGGAGCGACACTTACGTATTCAATGCAGGCGACGGGACAGATACAATTGACAACACTGCTGCCGATAATTCCACGACGATGGACGTGCTGCAGTTCGGCAGTGGCATTGCAGCAAGCGGGGTGACGCTGGCGCGCAATGGCGGCGACTTGGTGGTCAAAATCAGTGCAAGCGATAGCGTGACGGTAGCTGATTATTTCGCCAGCGATTCTGATCAAAAGATCGACGCTATCCAGTTTGCCGACGGCACGGCCTGGAGCCAGGCTTATATTGATCAGCAAACGGCGCCTCAGCCGACCGCAGGCGCCGATAGTTTGGTGGGCTGCGCCGGCGATGACGTCATCCATGGTCTGGGTGGAAACGACACCATCTCCGGTGGTACCGGGAATGACCAATTATTTGGAGATGCAGGCAATGACGTGCTGAACGGAGATGCCGGCGATGACATGCTCGATGGCGGTACGGGCTCCGACCAGATGAGGGGAGGTACTGGAAACGATCTCTATGTCGTCGACAGCACCACCGATACGGTGACTGAAAACCTCAACGAAGGCATCGATACGGTGCAAAGCGCCGTCACTTGGACACTGGGCAACAACATGGAGAACCTGACCTTGACCGGCAGCAGCGCCATCAACGGCACGGGCAATGCGTTGGGTAATGCCTTGACTGGTAATTCCGCCGCCAATACGCTGACCGGTGGCGCAGGTGACGATACGCTGGATGGTGGCGCAGGAGCCGACAAGTTGATCGGGGGCGCCGGCAACGACGTGTACATTGTCGACAACACCAGTGATGCGATTACCGAGAATGCCGGTGAAGGCGCCGATTCGGTCAAGTCAAGCGTTTCCTGCACGCTGGCGAGCAATGTCGAAAACTTGATCCTGACAGGCAGCGCTGCCATCAATGGCACGGGCAATATCTTGAGCAATGTCCTGACCGGCAATGATGCCGCCAATACGCTCGACGGCGGCAGTGGTGCCGATACCATGGCCGGAGGTGTCGGCAACGATACGTATATAGTCGACAATGTCGGCGACGTCGTGATCGAAAACGCCAACGAGGGTACTGACATCGTCAAGTCCAGCATCACATATACATTGACCGCCACTGTCGAAAACCTGACGCTGACTGGCGCGACAGCGATCAACGGCACGGGCAATGAGCTGGATAATGTCCTGACCGGAAACAGCGCGACCAACATCTTGACTGGTGGTACGGGCAACGACACGCTCGATGGCAGAGCCGGTGCGGACAAAATGCTCGGTGGCACAGGCAACGATACTTATGTTGTGGACAATAGCAGTGACGTCGTCACTGAAAATGCCGGAGAAGGAGTTGATCAGGTCAACTCCTCGATTACCTATACCCTGACCACGAACGTCGAGGCATTGACCTTGACCGGGACCTCGACCATTAGCGGCACAGGCAATGCCAGCGACAACCTCTTGGTCGGCAACAGTGCAGCCAATACACTCAACGGTAGTACCGGTAACGATATCATGCAGGGTGCAGCCGGTAATGACACACTTACTGACACGGTCGGTAACAACATGTTCGACGGAGGTGCTGGAGCCGATACGGTTACCGGTGGTGCGGGCAACGAATTCATTGCTGGTGGCGCTGGCAACGATACGATCACGACCGGTGTCGGCGCGGATGTGATTGCGTTTAATCGCGGCGATGGTCAGGATGTGGTCAACGCCAGCACGACCAAAGACAACACGATCTCGCTGGGTAAGGGTATCAAGTACGTCGACCTGCAATTCAAGAAGAGTTCCAACGACCTGATTCTTGTGACCGGCATCAGTGAGCAGATCACGTTCAAGGACTGGTACGCAAGCACCAGCAACCATAGCGTAAAGAACATGCAGATCGTTATTGAAGGTACGACCGATTACGACGCGACATCGACAAATGCCATGAACAACAAGAAGATCGAGCAATTTGACTTCGACGGGTTGGTCACGAAATTCGACCAAGCGCGTGTGGCCAACCCGTCATTGACGAGTTGGGCGTTGTCATCTGCTTTGTTAAATTTCTATCTGGAAGGCAGCGACACTGCAGCTATTGGCGGCGATCTGGCTTATCAGTATGCCCGTAATGGCAACTGGTCGAATATGTCGATGACGCCTGCGCAAGCGCTACTGGCGAACTCACAATTTGGCACTGGCAGCCAGAATCTTCAACAACCAGGCGCATTGTTGGACGCGTCACCACGGCTGCAGTAACGCACCTCTTGTAACGGCCAAGGGCCAATCCGGTGGATTGGCCCTTGGCTTTTCATCATCTTTTTCGCTCCGGCAGGTCAGTCGCAGCAACTGCGGCATTCAGTCGCACAACTGTGGCATCAGTCGCAATCACTTTGGCGCCCTACAGAAATTTCTTCTTGGCATTTTGATTTGAATCAATTTTATTAATTCCTGTTATCGATAGGATCAGTGCGCACCGCACCACAGGCGCCTCGAACCTGCTCAGCCGGTACGAGCCCGCATTGCCGGGGCGGGAACAATCATGCGAATGTGCGCCAGATGACTGCCGAACCGACACCCAGCCTTGCCCGGAAATCCACCGGGGGCGGCGGTTTCTTGTCCAATCCCGGTGCGCAGCTGCTGGCCCTGTTCGGGCTGCTGCTGGTTTGCATCTGGGGCGCGATCGGCATCCAATTGCGATCCACCTACGGCCAGGCGATGCAAGCCGCCGCGCATGAAGGCACCACGCTTTCGCGCGCCTTTGCCGAGCAGGTCAATTCCTCGGTGCGCGGCATCGATCTTTCCCTGCTCGCGCTGCGCCAGGCCTGGCTGCACAATCCCGGCAAATTCCATTCGGCGGTGCAGCGCCAGCAAGACTACTTTATCCGGGAAATCAGTTTCCAGGTCGCGGTGATCGATGCCCAGGGCATGCTGGTCTACAGCAGCCTCAACCCCGGGGGAAAGCCGGTGTCGCTGGCCGACCGCGAGCATTTCCGCGTGCACCGCGAGCGGCAGGCCGACGCGCTGTTCATCAGCAAGCCGGTGCTCGGCCGGGTGTCCAACCGCTGGTCGATCCAGTTCACCCGGCCTGTCGTCGGCGCCGGCAACCGTTTCCTCGGCGTGATCGTGATGTCGGTGCCGCCCGAGTATTTCGCGCGCTTCTACGACACGCTTGCCACCCGCGACGGCGACGTGATTGCGCTGGCAAAGTCGAGCGGCGAGATACTGGCCCGCTCGCCGCATCCGGAACTCGGCCTGGGCAAGACCCTGGCCGGCAGGCCTTTCCTGGCGCCGGGCGCGGCCGACAGCGGCAGCTTCCGGGACAGGGCGAAGACCGACGGCATCGACCGCATCTTCGCCTGGCGCCACCTGCGCGATTTCGGCCTGGTGGTGACGGTCGGGGCGGCGGTCGACAGCGTGCTCGAACCGTATTACCAGCAACGCAACATGCTGGCCGTCGTGGGCCTGGCCGGCTCGGTCCTGCTCGGATTTTTCACGCTCGTCCTGATCCGCGGAATCCGCGAGCGGGCACGCGCGACCGCCGCGCTGCAGGACAGCGAGGAGCGCAACCGCCTGCGCGTGGTCGCGCTGGAAGCGGTCGGCAACGCGGTGGCGGTGACCAACACGCAGGCCGAGGTCGAATGGGTCAACCGTGCGTTCGAGGAGCTGACCGGCTACCGCCGGGACGAGGCGTTCGGCCGCCGCATGTCCGAGCTGGTCTCGTCCGGCCAGCAGGATGCCGCCTACTACCGCGCAATGTGGCAGACCATCCTGGCCGGCAAGACCTGGCGCGGCGAACTGGTCAACCGGCGCAAGGACGGCCGCCTGTACAACGAGGAACTGGTGATCGCGCCGGTGATGGCGGCTTCCGGCGCGATCACCCATTTCGTCGGCGTGATGCAGGATATCTCGGCGCGCAAGCATATCGAAACGGCCCTGCGGCAAAGCCATGAGCTGCTGGCCAAGCTGTCTTCCCACGTGCCGGGCGTGATCTTCCAGTACCGCGTGTATCCGGACGGCCGCGCCGCCGCGCCCTTCGTCAGCGAGGCATTGCGGGAGGTGTACGAACTGGAGCCGGAGCAGGTGCGCGACGACGCGTCGGCGATTGCGGCGCGCCACCATCCGGACGACGCCGCCGGCGTGACGGCGTCGATCATCGCATCGGCGAAGACGCTGCAGCCCTGGCATCACGAGTACCGCGTGGTGCTGCCCAAACGCGGCGTGCGCTGGCTCTTGGGCGACGCCCGGCCGGAGCGGCTGGCGGACGGCAGCCTGCTGTGGCATGGCGCGATCACCGACATCACCGAGCGCAAGCTGGCCGACGAGCAGCTGCGGGTGGCGGCGGTGGCCTTCGAGTCGCAGGAAGGGATGATGGTGACCGATGCGCACGGCATCATCCTGCGCGTCAACCGCGCCTTCGAGGAACTGACCGGCTACCAGTCGGCCGAAGTGATGGGCAAGACGCCCGCCATCCTCAAGTCCGGGCGCCAGGGGGCCGATTTCTACCGCCAGATGTGGAATGCGATCGAGCTGCGGGGCCACTGGGAAGGCGAGATCTGGAACCGCCGGAAGAACGGCGAGATCTATCCCGAGTGGCTGGTCATCACGGCGGTGAAGGACCGGCAGGAGCGCGTCACGCATTATGTCAGCGCCTTCTCCGACATCACCACGCGCAAGAACGCCGAGGCCCAGATCCGCAATCTGGCGTTCTACGATCCGCTGACCAGCCTGCCCAACCGGCGGCTGCTGACGGACCGCGTCGCGCAGGTGCTGGCCGCCAGCGAGCGCAGCGGCCACTACGGCGCGCTCATGCTGATCGACCTCGATCACTTCAAGACCCTCAACGACACCCTCGGCCACGACGTCGGCGACCAGTTGCTGGTCCAGGTGGCGCAGCGTCTGTCCGCCACGGTGCGCAAGTGCGATACGGTGGCGCGGCTGGGCGGCGACGAGTTTGTCGTGATGGTGCAGGAACTGAGCCGCGATGCCGGCGAGGCGGCGGCGCAGATCGAACAGATCGCGGCCAAGATCCTCGCCGCGCTCAACCGGCCCTACGCGCTCAAGGGCGTCGATGCCGGCTACCGCAACACACCCAGCATCGGCATCAGCCAGTTCCGCGGCCACGAAGAGCCGTTCGATGTGCTGCTCAAGCAGGCCGACATCGCGCTGTACCAGGCGAAGGAGGCGGGGCGCAATACCAGCCGCTTCTACAGCGCCGAGATGCAGGCGGCCTTGCAGGAAAAGGCCGAAATCGAGGCCGGCCTGCGCGAGGCCCTGGCCGGCGGCGGCCTGCAGCTGCATTACCAGCCGCAGGTCAATGCCGCGCACGAAATCGTCGGCGCCGAGGCCCTGCTGCGCTGGCAGCCGCCGGGGCAGCCGATGGTGTTGCCGATGAAGTTCATCGCGGTCGCCGAGGAAACCGGCCTGATCTACCAGATCGGGCAATGGGTGCTGGAAACCGCCTGCGCGCAACTGGCGGCATGGGCAAAAAGGCCGGAAACCAGCCGCCTCGGCATCGCCATCAATGTCAGCGCCAAGCAGTTCCGCCAGCCCGGCTTCGTGCCGATGGTGCGCGCGGCGCTGGCGGCGAGCGGCGCCAACCCGGCGCGGCTCAAGCTGGAGCTGACCGAAACGATGATCCTCGGCGACATCGACGAAGCGATCGCCAAGATGCGCGAGCTGCGCGAACTGGGCGTGACGTTCGCGCTGGACGATTTCGGCACCGGGTATTCCTCGCTGTCCTACCTGCAGCGCCTGCCGGTGGACCAGGTGAAGATCGACCGCTCCTTCGTGCGCGACCTCGCGACCAACCCGGGCGATGCCGCCATCGTGCAGACCATCATCAGCATGAGCCATACGCTCGACCTGCAGGTGATCGCGGAAGGCGTCGAGACCGGCGAGCAGCTCGATTTCCTGGTCGACAACCGCTGCGGCCACTTCCAGGGCTACCTGTTCGGCAGGCCGATGCCGGCGGACGCGTTCCGGGAGATGCTGGATGCGGTTGCGGCTGACGGCGCGCCGCATGGATAATGTCAAGGGAACAGACGGAAAGGCGAGGGGAGCGGCATGACCGATTTCGCGAGGACCAATTTCACGCCCATCGAATTCGAGGAAATGAACCTGCAGGTCGGCACCCGCCTGCAGATCATCGTGGTGCGCGATCAGAAGCCGGCGCAGTATTTCACCACGCTGATCGGCTACGTCAAGGACGAATACATGCTGATCAAGATCCCGGTCGAGCACGGAGTGCTCATGTCCTTCCACGAGGGCGAGAAACTGACGATCCGGGTGTTTACCGGGGTGAAGGTATGCGCGTTCAATGCCTTCGTCGAGCGGGTGTTCATGCATCCGTATTTCTATGCGCACCTGACCTTCCCGAAGACGGTGCGCGCCGCCAGCCTGCGCATGGCGATGCGGGTCAAGGTCGACCTCCCGGGAACGGTCGCGCCGCGCGATGCGGGAGAAGGCGCGAAGCCGGTGCCGGTGCGGATCGACAATCTCAGCATCAGCGGCGCGCTGCTGGAATCAACCGGGGAGATCGGCAAGAACGACGACATGGTCGTGCTGTCCTTCATGCTGCCTGTCCAGCCCGGCAATCACGAAGTGCCGGTCAGCGCGCAAGCCAGGATCCGCAATACCGGCGTGCGCAAGGCGGAAGCGCCGCACAGGCCTGACGTTCACGTGTGCGGCGTGCAATTCGTCGCGCTCGACCCGATGCACGAGATGGCCTTGCAGAACCTGACCTACGAGGCGCAGATCGGGGACCGCCACAAGCTGGTGTGATACCGATCCCGTGTGCGGCCGGGCATCCCCACCCGGCCGCAATCCGGATCACCTCGGCACCAGGAACACCGCCTTCTCCGTCACCGCCACTTCCGGCCGCTCCCGGTCGCGCACGGTGAAGCGGATCGGATTGGAGCCGGGCTCGGCCGCCTTCGGCTGCAGCGCGACGCGCACCGGCACCGCACGCGTGGCCGCCGCCGGCATGTCGAAGGCCGGCTCGGAGGAAAGCGCGATGCCGGACGGCCCGCTGACCTCGATTGCGAACCGGTGCGGCCGCTCGTCGGTATTCATCACCTGCAGCCGGTATACGTTTTCGATGGCGCCGTCGTCCATCATGCGCGGCATGCCGCGGTCGCGGATCACGTCCACCTTGAGCGGCGTGCGCAGCGCCAGCGACAGGCCGGCCGCGAACACGATGGCGAGCAGGATGGAGGTGTAGATCAGCGTGCGCGGACGCAGCGCATGGCGCCAGATGGTGCGCCGGTCCCACTTGTTGTTCATCGCGTTCTGCGTGGTGTAGCGGATCAGGCCCTGTGCATAGCCCATCTTGCCCATCACCTCGTTGCAGCTGTCGACGCAGGCGGCGCAGGCGATGCATTCGTACTGCAGGCCCTTGCGGATGTCGATGCCGGTCGGGCACACCTGCACGCACACGTTGCAGTCGATGCAGTCGCCCAGCCCGAGCGCCTTCGGATCGGCCTTCTTGCCGCGCGCGCCGCGCGGCTCGCCGCGTTCGGCGTCATAGGTGATGATCAGCGTGTCCTTGTCGAACATCGAGCTCTGGAAGCGCGCATACGGGCACATGTA
>OFCW01000271.1_pt1 | contig 16498 bp, 20 predicted proteins | sample 1520951 | NCBI WGS metagenome assembly OFCW01 (sample SAMEA4349680, study PRJEB24078) | microbial mat metagenome | biome: Terrestrial Biome; feature: Habitat; material: Microbial Mat | place: India | collected 2012-06-12 | depth 10 m | reverse complement strand
TCGTGATGCTGCCGGTCGGCGTGCTGATCGCGTTCATCGCCATGCGCGTGCTCGGCATGAATTCCAACCTGATGAGCCTGGGCGGCATTGCGATCGCGATCGGGGCGATGGTCGATGCGGCGATCGTCATGATCGAAAACGCGCACAAGCACCTGGAGCACCTCAAGGAAGGGGAGTCGCGGGTCGAAGCGATGATTGCCGCTTGCAAGGAGGTCGGCCCATCGCTGTTCTTCTCACTCTTGATCATCACCGTATCGTTCCTGCCGGTTTTCACTTTGGAATCGCAGGAGGGCCGCTTGTTTTCGCCGCTGGCCTACACCAAGACCTTCGCGATGGCCGGCGCGGCCTTCCTGTCGGTGACGCTGGTGCCGGTGCTGATGATGCTGTTCATCCGCGGCAGGATCATGCCGGAGGCGAAGAATCCGGTGAACCGCTTCCTGATCTGGATCTACCGGCCCATCATCAAGGGCGTGATGAACTGGAAGAAGACGACCATTGCCGCGGCGCTGGTGGCGCTGGCGGTCTCGATCTATCCGGCATCGAAGCTCGGCAGCGAATTCATGCCGACCTTGAATGAAGGCACGCTGCTGTACATGCCGGCCAGCCTGCCGGGCATGTCGATCACGAAAGCTGCAGAACTGGTGCAGACTCAGAACAAGATCATCAAGAGCTTCCCGGAAGTCGCATCGGTCTGGGGCAAGGCCGGCCGCGCCAACACGGCCACCGACCCGGCGCCGACCGAGATGTTCGAGACCGTCATCAATCTGAAGCCGGAATCCGAATGGCGCCCTGGCATGACGATGGACAAGCTCATCGCCGAAATGGACAAGGCGCTGCAGTTCCCGGGTGTCTCCAATGCCTGGACCATGCCGATCAAGGCGCGTATCGACATGCTCTCCACCGGCATTCGCACACCGATCGGCATCAAGGTGTTCGGCAAGGATCTGGACGAAATGGAGAAAGTCGCCAAGCAGATCGAAGCGGTGGTAAAGCAGGTGCCGGGCACGACGTCGGCGTTTGCGGAGCGCATCACCGGCGGCTTCTATCTCAACATTGAGCCGGACCGCGAGCAACTGGCACGCTATGGCTTGGCGGTGGGCGACCTGCAGGACGTGATCGGCACCGCGCTGGGCGGCGAGATGGTCACCACCACGGTGGAAGGGCGCGAGCGCTTCGGTGTGACCGTGCGCTATCCGCGCGAACTGCGCTCGGACCCGCAGCAGATCGCGCGTGAAGTGCTGGTGCCGACCATGGACGGCGCGATGATTCCGCTCGGCCAGCTTGCGCGCATCGAGGTCGCAAAGGGCGCGCCTGGCATCCGCACGGAAAATGCGCTGCTGTCGGCCTACATTTATGTCGATATCCGCGATCGCGACATCGGCAGCTACGTGGCTGATGCGCGCAAGGCCGTCAACGAACAGGTCAAGTTCCCGCCAGGCTATTACGCCACCTGGAGCGGCCAGTTCGAGGCGATGGAACGGGCGATCGAGAAGATGAAGATCGTGGTGCCGGTGACACTGCTGATCATCTTCCTGCTGCTGTACCTGAACTTCAAACGCCTGACCGAAACCCTGATCGTGATGTTGTCGGTGCCGTTTGCGCTGGTGGGCGGCGTCTGGCTGATGTGGCTGCTCGGCTACAACATGTCGGTGGCGGTCGCGGTCGGCTTCATTGCACTGGCTGGCGTGGCAGCGGAAACCGGCGTGGTGATGCTGATCTACCTCGACCATGCATGGGAAGAGGTGAAGGCCAAGTGCCGCGAGACCGGCGCGACGCCGGGCGCTGCCGATCTGTACGAGGCGGTGATGGAAGGCGCGGTGGAGCGCGTGCGGCCGAAGATGATGACGGTGGTCGCGATCATGGCCGGCCTGCTGCCCATCCTGTGGGGCACCGGCACCGGCTCGGAAGTGATGAGCCGGATCGCCGCGCCGATGGTGGGCGGAATGATCTCGTCGACCATCCTGACCTTGGGCGTCATCCCGGCACTGTACGCGCTGGTCAAGCAGTGGCGCTTGAAGAAAGGCCTGGAGCGCTGATGGCCTGTTGATTTTGGAAGTAACGTTGGTCAATCTTTATAAAGGAGAATGCGAAATGGATTGGATGAAATCGATGATTGGCATGGTGCTGGCTATTTCGATATTGCTGCTGGCCGGTTGCGAAACTCCCGGCGGGAGCGCTGCCGGGAGCGACGGCAGCGGCCATGTCCACCAGCATTGAGACGTATGGCTGAAGGAGCAGAAAGAATGCCCTGGTTAGCTGGAGCGCGGCGATGGCTTGCCGTATTGGCTGGTGGCTTGCTCGTGGGAGCCTCCAGTGTGCTTGCTCAGACAATGCTGATTCCCAAGCCCAGCCCTGGCCTGATGCCCAACCCGGTGCTGGGGAAAAAGCTTTTCGCCAGGCAGTGTGCGTCTTGTCATGGCGCCGAGCTGAAGGGAAGCGACAAGGGGCCGCCGCTGCTGCACAAGGTCTACGAACCCTCCCATCACAGTGACGCTGCTTTTCAGTTGGCGGCGAAAAACGGATCGAGGGCGCACCACTGGAACTTTGGTGACATGCCGCCGGTTCCCGGGATTACGCCGGATGAGGTCGCGCATATCACCGCGTATGTCCGGGCGGAGCAACGCAAGGCGGGCATTGAGTAAGCGGCGGATGAGGAGATGTCGAAATGCTCCGTTAGATGTTTCCGCCGCGGCGCAGGATCTGTGATGCTGTACGAGCATGGAGGACTACGATGAAAACCGATACGACTACCGTCGTCATGGCGGTGTTGCTGAGCGCTGGCACGGTTGATGTGCCAGCCGAGGAACTACCGTGTGGGGGCACAGCCGGCATACAGCTGGGAAAGGAGCATCGAGATGCGTCACGAAGCATCTCGGTCCATCATGCCGTGGCCGTGGTCCACGCGGTCAACAAGGATAACGGCACGGTCAGCGTGGTGCACGAACCGGTCAGGAGCCTGAACTGGCCGGCGATGACCAAGACCTTTGTCGTCGAGGACAGGAAACTGTTCGACAGCCTCGTCAGCGGAAAAAAGGTATGCATCGAATTCGAAAAGCGGCGCACGGGCTATTTCATCACCGCGGTTAGATAGGAATCAGCGACGTCGGGATATCCATGTATTTTCATAATCGCTGGGTGCCGATGGCAGTGATGGATATGATTTTCCTTCTATGGGCGATCCTGGCACTCGTCATTCTTTTCGTTCTTTACTGGCTCATACCGCATTTCTTGACGCGGAAAGCGGATCGGCCGCGGAAGGCGGCGGGCACGAAGCGAAAAAAACGCAGGCACTGACAAGATTTACGCAAAACCTGTCAACAGGGAGGATTGGAGATGCTACGCAACATTACGATCAAATCGCGCCTGATCTTCGTGATCGGCTTTCTCTCGTTCCTGCTGATCCTGGGAGGCGTCATCGGTTTGAGCAGTCTGTACTTTGCCAACGGATCGCTGAGAGACAATTACGAGAACCGGCTGGTGCCGATGGGGCAATTGGATCATGTGGTCAGGATGCTCGAACGAACACGCCTCGCGGTGGCCGAAACGATGCACGACGAGCCGTCCGTCGTCAGCCGGGAGATGGCGGAGGTCGATAAAACCATTGCCGACATTGACCGGATGTGGGCCTCCTATATGGCGATCGGTCTGAATGCGGAGGAGCGAAAACTTGCCGAAGTGCTGGCCGCGAGATACAGGCAGTTCGAGACCGAGGGCTTGAAGCCGGCGGTGGCGGCCTTGCGCGCGCAGGATGTCGAGCAGGCGGCGAATCTGATGCGCGGCCGGATGCGGGAGCTGGCGATTCCTATGCGCGAGGGCATCGACTCGCTCATGCAATTCCAGTTGGGCGCAGCGAAGAAGGAATTTGAAAAGAACCAGACCATCTACCGCATCGTCTTCATCGGTTGCAGCGCGGGCATCCTGCTTGGCGTCCTGCTGTCCGCCGTGATCGGAGTCTGGCTGGTGCGGGGGATTTCACGCCCGCTGGGACAGGCGGTGCGCATCGCGAAAGGGGTGGCGGCGGGCGATCTTACCCAGCAAATCGACGTGGCTTCTCATGATGAGACCGGCCAGCTCATGCTGGCGCTCAAGGACATGAATCAAAGCCTGGTGCGGATCGTAAGCGAGGTACGCAACGGCGCCGATACCATTGCAACCGCATCCAGCCAGATCGCTTCCGGCAACCTCGACCTGTCCGCGCGCACCGAGCAGCAGGCAAGCTCGCTGGAGGAGACTGCCTCATCCATGGAAGAGCTGACCTCGACAGTCAAACAGAATGCCGACAGCGCGTATCAGGCAAGCCGGACCATCGAGTCGGCGTCGGAAGTCGCGCTCAAGGGGGGGGCGGTGGTGGCGCGTGTCGTCGATACCATGGGATCGATCAACGCATCGTCGAAAAAGATCGTCGACATCATCGGCGTGATCGACAGTATCGCCTTTCAAACCAATATCCTGGCGCTGAATGCCGCAGTGGAAGCGGCACGCGCGGGGGAGCAGGGCAAGGGCTTCGCCGTGGTGGCGTCCGAGGTGCGTCATCTGGCGCAGCGCTCGGCGGCAGCCGCCAAGGAAATCAAGGACCTGATCGGCGATTCGGTAGAGAAGGTCGATGTCGGCGCCAGGCTGGTGGACGAGGCGGGGATCACCATGGCGGAAATCGTCGACCGGGTCAAGTGCGCGACCCAGCTCATGAACGAGATCGCGACTGCCAGCCGCGAGCAAACTTCTGGCATCGAACAGGTCAATCAGGCAATCGGGCACATGGACGATGTGACGCAGCAAAATGCCGCGCTGGTTGAACAGGCAGCCGCCGCCGCCGCATCGCTGGAGCAGCAGGCGCGCACGCTGTCGGAGGTCGTCGGCGTCTTCAAACTGGGCGGCGCCAGGGGCACACTGATGCTTCGTTGACCGGCATGCCAAAGACGAATATATCTCGCCGCGATCTCGCGCCCGGGCATTTGTCACCGCAGGCGACGGTCGGCACGACAGGGGGGCACCATGAAGCTGGATGGCTTGCTCAAACCGGCACTGGTCCGGATCGTACCGGTGTCGCTGGCCGTCGGGGCGGCCGCGGCGGTACTCGGTTATTGGCATGCGCAAACGACGGCTGAACAGAGCGATCTCAGAATGTTGTCAATCGAGATACAGCGTGCGGTCACTCCCGATGTTCTTACGGCGCAGCCGGAGGATATGAACCGTGCATTGGGCGAAACACTCCATGTCATGGTCGGAGGGATGTTCGCCATCGTCGAAGCGTATTCGCCGCACGGGAAAAAGATCGCGGCAGCGGTACAGCCAGGCTTCGAACATTTCGAGGCGCCGCTCGCCGCACTGTCTCACGCCGCACCTGCCAGGGCAGGGGACTATGACATCGCAACGTTGCTGGGACGGCCGGTGCTTCGCGTTTTTACTCCTTTGATGGCGCGCGATGGCAACGTCATCGGCCATATCGAAGGTGTCCGCATCATAAGCGACGAGGAGCTATCCGCGTTCAGGCGCTCGGCGCTCGAATCCGCTGCGATCGCTGCCGGCGCGGTGCTCCTTTGTGCGCTCGTGCTGTCGCCGCTGCTGGCTCGCCTGGCGGTAAAAAGCCGGAAAACGGCGATCTCGCTGCTGGAAACGCACGTCGGGATCGTGGAAGCGTTCGGACGCGCCGCCGCGCAGCGCGATTCGGATACCGGCACGCATAACTACCGGGTGAGCTGGATTGCCGCCCGGCTGGCGGAGGAAGTGAATTTGCCGCCGACCCTGCTACGCAGCCTGATTGCAGGCGCGTTCCTGCACGACATCGGCAAAATCGGCATTCCCGATGCCATCCTTCTGAAACCCGGAAAGCTGACCGATCGGGAAATCATGATTATGCAGGGGCATGTTGAAATCGGCTCGAATATCGCCGGATGCATCGGCTTTCTGGGGAGCGCGCGCGACGTGATCATTGCGCACCATGAAAAATGGGACGGCTCCGGGTATCCGAAAAAGCTTTCTGGCGAGTCCATCCCGATCAACGCCAGGATATTTTGCATCGCGGACGTGTTCGACGCGCTGCGGGCGAGGCGGCCTTACAAGGCATCCTTCTCATTCGAAATGACCATGGAGATCATGCGCGAAGGACGGGGAAAGCATTTTGATCCAGTGCTGTTCGACGCATTTGAAAGAATCGCGCGCGAGGTGGATGCGACGATCAACAAGGCGACGGAATCCGAAGTGGCCGAGCTGGTGCATCGGATGACACGCAAGCACTTTTTCTCGGATATCGATTCGTCCCTGGAGGACGTTTATTGTTTTGCCAGTGAGGCCAAAGCGGCGGCCGAGTGCGCTCATCACCCGAGTTGAAGGATGGGCGAGCGTCGGTCCTGTACAGAAAAGGGAGGGCAACAGATGCAGATTCAGTTTTTGGGAGCGACCGGGACGGTCACCGGTACAAAGTACCTGGTAACGGCCGGATCGACGCGGATTCTTGTCGACTGCGGTCTATTTCAGGGATACAAGCAGCTTCGGCTGCGCAACTGGGAAAACCTGCCCGTCGCGCCATCCGAGCTGGACGCGGTGGTGCTGACGCATGCGCATCTCGACCATAGCGGTTATCTGCCGCTGTTGGTGCGCAACGGCTTCAGAGGGAAGATTTACTGCAGCGAGGCGACCTACGACCTGTGCTGGCTCCTGCTGCCCGACAGTGGCCACCTGCAGGAAGAGGATGCGGCCTATGCGAATCGACACGGCTTTTCCAAGCATCACCCTGCGTTGCCCTTATATACGGAAAACGATGCCGAGCGTTCGCTCAGGCATTTTGCGCCGGTAAAATTCGGAGATCGATTCGATCTCGACGGCGGGCTCAGTGCCGAATTGACGCGGGCCGGCCACATCCTCGGGGCGGCCATGGTGTCACTCAGCGATGGCAGGACATCAATTACCTTCTCCGGCGACCTGGGGCGCAGCGACGACTTGATCATGCCGCCGCCGTCGACGATTGAACGCACGGACTACCTTGTCGTCGAGTCGACTTACGGCAACAGGCGACATTCGCGGACCGATCCCATGTCCGTGCTTGGACAGACGATAAGGCAAACAGCTCGCCGTGGCGGGGTCACCGTGATTCCATCCTTTGCTGTCGGCCGGGCGCAGGCATTGATGTACTACCTGCACTTGCTCAAGGAGTCCGGCGCGATTCCACCGGTGCTTCCGATCTACCTGGATAGTCCGATGGCCAGGGATGCGACGGCGATCTATCACAAGCATCGCACCGACCACCGGCTGACACCGCTTCAATGCGATGCAATGTGTCATGCAGCGCGGATCATCAACACCGTGGAGGAATCCAAGGCGCTCGACCGGCAACGAGTCCCGATGGTCATCATCGCGGCGAGCGGAATGGCGACCGGGGGGTGCGTGCTGCATCACTTGAAGGCATTTGCGCCGGATCGGCGCAACACGATTCTGTTTGCCGGGCATCAGGCCGCCGGCACCCGAGGCGCGGCGATGATTTCCGGCGCCGAGTCGATCAAGATCCACGGCGAACAGGTGCCGCTCCGGGCGCAGATCGTTCAGATCGATAACCTTTCCGCGCATGCGGATAGCGACCAGATTCTGGGCTGGCTATCCCATTTCAGCCTGCCGCCGAAAAAAACCTTCATCACCCACGGAGAACCGGAAGCGGCGGACGCGCTCGGCAGGCGCATTGAAAGTGAGCTTGGCTGGAGCTGCCGCGTTCCGGAATATTGCGAGAGCGTGGAACTGTGATGCGCACTGATGGGGAGCCGAGATGACCGTTCATCCAATCGGCCAGCCGTTGTACACCATTCATTCCGAGTCGCCGGGCGAGCAGGCGTATGCACGGTCCTACGCCAAAGCGCAGGAAGACGTGCTGCTGATACGGGAGGAGGCAAGATGATGCCGGTTCTGTTTCCCCTGGCGGGCAATGAGGAACTCGCAAGGCAGCTCGGCAGGCTGCTTGCGTGGGAAATCGGCGATGTCGCCGTACGCCGTTTTCCGGACGGCGAATCCGGCATCCGGTTTCACACCGGAGTGGCCGGGCGCGATATTGCTTTCGTCTGCACGCTGGATCGTCCGGACGAAAAGATCGCCGTGCTCTATCTGGCCGCCCGCGTCGCCCGCGAACTGGGAGCGCGCCGTATCGGGCTGATTGCCCCGTATCTGGCTTACATGCGGCAGGACGCGGCCTTCCACGATGGCGAAGGGGTGACGTCGGTACATTTCGCGACACTCGTCAGTTCATTTGCCGACTGGCTGATCACGGTTGATCCGCACTTGCACCGGCACCACGATCTCAGGGAAATCTATTCAATTCCGGCCAGGGCGGTCCATGCGGCTCCCGAGATTTCGCAGTGGATCTCCAGGAACGTGCATCTTCCGGTGATTATCGGACCGGATTCCGAAAGCGAACAATGGGCGGCTGAAGTCGCAAAAGGAGCGGGATGCCTCTATACCGTGCTGCAGAAGACGCGGCGCGGCGATCGCGATGTCGAGGTATCCGTGCCGGATACGGAGCAATGGCGCGGACACACGCCGGTACTGGTCGATGATATCGCCTCGACTGCGCGCACGATGATTGCGGCGGTATCGCATGTCCGGGCTGCAGGATTGGCGCCGCCGATTTGCATCGCGGTGCATCCGATCTTTGCCGGGGATGCCTATAGCGCGCTGCAGGCAGCCGGCGTTGCACAAATCGTCAGTTGCAACACGATCGCACACGAAACCAACAAAATCGACCTCAGTCGCTCCATGGCTGCAGCCATCCACCATTTTTGGCGGTTGGCCGGCGCTGATCGGGAGGCGGGATAGAGGGACCGCAAACACGATAGTCCGGAATCACATCATGCTGTCTACATCCATCATCAGGGATCGATCATGCAGAAACTGACTCTTGCCATCTCCTTTGCCCTTGTCATGTCGTTGGGCGGTTGCGGATATAACGACTTGCAGTCGAATGACGAACAGATCAAGGCCAGCTGGGCCGAGGTCGTGAACCAGTATCAGCGGCGCGCCGACCTGGTGCCGAACCTGGTCAATACTGTCAAGGGCTATGCTGCGCACGAGAAAGATGTGTTGACGCAGGTGACCCAGGCGCGTGCGCAGGCGGGCTCGATCCGGATAACGCCGGAGATGCTCAACGATCCCGCCGCACTGGCCAGGTTCCAGGCGGCGCAAGGGGCGCTGTCCGGAGCCCTGTCGCGCCTGCTGGCCGTGAGCGAGAATTATCCGCAGCTAAAGGCGGATGTCAGTTTCCGGGATCTTCAATCGCAATTGGAAGGGACCGAGAACCGGATCACGGTGGCTCGCAACCGGTATATCGCGGCGGTTCAGACATACAATGTCACCGTGCGTTCATTTCCCAGCAACCTGACGGCGAAGGCGTTCGGGTTCCAGGTCAAGCCGAGTTTTACGGTCGAGAATGAAAAGGCCATCGCGACACCGCCGAAAGTCGATTTTTCCCCCGATTCCAGAGAAGGGAAGTGACATGTTCCTCTCCGCATTACGATCCGCGCTGGCGCTGCTCGCGCTGCTGGCAATCGGCATCGCACAAGCCGCAGCCGGGCTGGTCGAGGTGCCGGCACTGAACGGGCGCATCGTCGACCGGAGCGCGACACTCACGAAGGACGAGCTGGGGCGGCTGGAGCAGCGCCTGCGCGAGTTCGAGGACCGCAAGGGAAGCCAGGTCGCCGTGCTGATCGTGCCGAATACCCGGCCGGAAGCGATCGAACAATATGCGATCCGTGTTGCCGAACAATGGAAGATCGGACGCAAGAACGTTGACGACGGCGCCATTCTTGTCGTCGCCAAGGACGACCGTGCGCTGCGCATCGAAGTCGGTTATGGCCTCGAAGGCGTACTCAACGATGCGACCTCGAAACGCATCATCGAGGAAATCATTGTTCCGCGCTTCAAGGACGGCGACTTCTATGGCGGCATCGACGCGGGGGTGACTGCGATGATACGCGTGATCGACGGCGAGCAATTGCCGCCACCGGTGCCGGCGAAGAGGACATCCGAAGACCCGGAACGATTGTTACCGGCGATTTTTGTCGCGGCGCTGGTGCTGGGTGGCGCATTGCGCGCACTGTTCGGACGACTGCCCGGCGCTCTGCTGACTGGCGGCATACTTGGCTTGATGGCATGGTTTGTTGCCGGTTTTGCGGCCGCGGCGATCGCGGCCGGGGCAATCGGATTTTTCCTGACACTGCTGGGCGGGCGCATGGGGATGTTAGGCTGGTACGGGGGGCATGGCCACCACGGCGGCGGTCGCGGGAGCGGCGGTTTTCGGGGCGGCGGCGGGCGTTTTGGCGGCGGTGGCGCATCAGGGAGGTGGTAATGATGTCCGTCTTGTCACGCCTCTTCCAACATTTCCGCGCCAGCTACTGGCTGGCGGGACGGCAGTTTCCGGCGCATTCGCTGGATGCGATCAGATCGGCGATCCAGGAGGCCGAAGCGCTGCATGCCGGCGAGATTCGATTTGCTGTCGAAGCAGCCCTGCGACCGGCGCAAATATTGCGCGGCATGACGGCGCGGGAACGCGCACTAAAAGTGTTTTCGCAGTTGCGCGTCTGGGATACGGCGCAGAATAATGGCGTGCTGATCTACGTGCTGCTTGGCGATCGCGCAGTCGAAATCGTCGCTGACCGCGGCATCCATGCACACAGCGGTGCATGGCAAGGTATTGTCAGCGCCATGCAGGATGCATTCCGCAGCGGCAGCTTCGAATCCGGCTCGGTAAATGGCGTCCGCGCGGTTGCGCATGAGCTGATCACGCACTATCCGGCGCAGGGCCCCAAGCCGGACGAATTGCCAAACGATGTCGAGATGCTTTAAGGCTGCGTTGAATAATCACCATTTTTCGTTGCAGTGTTCGCGATTGCGGTCTGATTTGCAACCTGATTCATAGCTCCGCTTTTTTGCCCGACAGCAACTACGGTAAGGGATGCTTATCACAGGCATTGACTGCCGTCACTACCGCGATGTACGCCGGGCCGCTCTGGCTCTCCACGCCAATGTGCAGCGTCATTCAGAAACACCACTGTTGGCATTTCCTGGTCTGACGCATTTCCGGGATGCGCTGCTTGTCTGCATAAGGCAGCCCACGCGCGGAACAGCGCACGTACCAGCCAAAGTAACCTTTCGGTCATCTTTCCGTAAGTAACCACTTCTTATCATTGATGCAGTTTAGAAACGCTGCCGGAACGAGCCGGCGCGAAAACCGCATCGCCAAGCGGCAACGCAGCCGCAGCCGCGATTTTTTTAGGGAGAACTTCAGATGAAACTCAGCAAACAAGCTGCACTGCCACGCGCGACGCTTCGCTCAGTTGCAGGCTTAGTCGTATACGCACTCGCTGCGCAGGCGAACGCGGACACCGGCATTACCGAGGCACTGACTGGAGGCAAGACAACGCTCGATGCACGGTACCGTCTTGAAACCGTCAATCAGGAAAATGCGCTCAAGGACGCCACCGCCTCGACTATTCGCCTGCGCCTGGGGTACGAGACCGGGCAATACGCTGGTTTCGGCCTCATGGCAGAGGCGGAGAGCCTCACCGCGCTCGGTGGCAAGGCATACAACAGCACGATCAACGGCAAGAGCAACTATTCGGTAGTCGCCGATCCCGAATTTACCGAAATCAACCAGGCGTATGTCAGTTATTCCGGCCTGCCGGGCACGAAACTGAAGTACGGCCGTCAACGTCTGACGCTCGACAACCACCGCTTCGTCGGTAATGTGGGCTGGCGCCAGAACGAGCAGACGTTTGATGCCTTCACCGTGGTCAACCAGTCGCTGCCGGACACGACCATTACGGGTGGCTACATCTATAACGTCAACCGCGTTTTCAGCGATCGCAGTCCGGTGGGCGACTTCAAGACAAGGGCGCCGCTGCTTAACGTGAACTACAAGGGATGGAGCATGGGCGAAATCGTGGGCTACGCCTACCTGCTTGATTTCGTCGAGCGCCCCGCCGACTCCACCGAGACCTACGGCCTGCGGTTCAGCGGCAGCGCTCCCGTCGGGAACGCGATCAAGGCCCTGTATACGGCCGAATATGCGAGCCAAAGTGACTATCGCGACAATCCAGCCAACTTCAGCCTGAACTACTACCTACTTGAAGGCGGCGCCGCAGCGGGCGATGCCACCTTCAAGCTGGGGTATGAAGTGTTGGGAGGCAATGGACAGGTCGCCTTCCAGACACCGCTTGCGACCTTGCACTCCATGAATGGCTGGGCCGATCAGTTCCTGATTACTCCGGTGAACGGCTTGAAGGATGCCTATGTGTCCGCCGGCACCGTCCTGCAAGACGCCAAGCTCGAAGCCATTTACCACGACTTCCGCGCCGACACCGGAGGCGCACGCTATGGCACGGAATGGGATCTGGTCGCGACCAGGACGATCGGCAAGAACTATCTGTTAGGCGCCAAGTACGCCAGTTACCGTGCGAAGACATTTGCGGTGGATACAGACAAGTTTTGGCTGTACGCGGAAGCGAAGTTCTGAGTGGGCCGCCGGTACGCGCGTCAGCGACTGGCGGGCGGGCTGTACTCGAATTCCACGACAGGCGGATTATGCGCTGGGAAGTCGGGCCGCGTAATCTTGATCGCGATGCGAAATGGCGCGCTAGCTGAGGGGAAATCGAAGTAGTTGCCGTAAGTTACGGTCTGGTTGATCAGCATCGGATCGAGCTTTTTCTCCTAGGATGCCAGGCCGAGCGGAGTGACAGTAGCCATCACGGTGGCATTGTCAATGTGTCGGCCCGTCCTTGCATCCAGAACCGAGACGACCAGGTGCCGGGAACTGCTCCTCGCACTTGCCCCGCCATGCATCTTGGGGTCATGTACGTCCGCGCGCTTGCCAATCACTTCGGCCGGCACCACGCCGTAGAACACTTTCATGCCATCCACGGCATTTCCGGGACCCGCGGCGCCAGCCGATCCCATGGCCGCGAAACAGAACGCGGATGCAAGCAAGCAATGCCGAATGAGCGGGTTCATGGCGTCTCCTTTTGTGAATGCCCATCCGGTATTTCCAGTCCGGCAGTTCCACTTCGATCGAGTCACGTATGCGCTTCGCGCGGCGTGGATGGTGCACGTCGTTTCTCGTTATGCGACCGGGCCGAAGCGTTTTGATTCCATCTCGCCGTGGAAGGCGGCTTGTGCTGTTTGCAGGTCTGTCACGAGATCCGGGTCTTCGGCGCGCACGGTGGAGAAGGTTTGCAACGGTTGGAATTGGTCTCGCCCCGTTGTTGCAATGCAACGTTTTAACCTTGTTCGAGCATTTTCTTTAAGACATCTTTGTTCAGATCATGGGGATACGCCTCGCACCGATTAACTGTCTTTACCCTATACCTGTCCGCAACAAGCGGATGGATTACACAAATACATTTTTATGGGGTACTACAAATGAAAAAGACGCTACTCGCGCTCGCCGTACTGAGTTCGCTTTCCGCCGTGGCTGCTGCGCAGACCAATGTCACCATTTACGGCGTGGCAGACGCCGGCATTGCATACGATAAAAACATTTCCGGTGCAAGCAGCAGCACCTGGAAGCTCCAGAGCGGCCAACAATCGACCAGCCGCCTGGGTTTCAAGGGAACGGAAGATCTGGGCGGCGGTTTGTCGGCATTGTTTACCTTGGAAAACGGTTTCAACATTGATGATGGCTCGCTGGGCAACAATGGCCGGCTGTTCGGTCGCCAAGCGTGGGTCGGCCTGAACGGCGATTTCGGCACAGTCAAGCTGGGCCGCCAGCAGACGATGCTGTACAACTCGCTGCTCACCATCGATCCGTTCGAGCTTAATCTTGCCGGTAATTCTCAAAAGATTTTCGGCTATGGCCTGTATGCGGTCGATCCGCTGAGCCGTACCGACAATACGCTGAACTATGCGTCGCCGAATGTCGGCGGCTTTGTCGGGCAGGTGAGCTATGTGTTCGGCGAACAACCAGGCAGTTTCTCGCAGCAGCGTCAAGCGGCACTGGGGCTGAGCTATAACAACGGACCGATCAATGTGCAATTCGTGTATCACGACGCGCGTGGCGCCACCTTTGCCGGTACGCCTGCAGCCGTAGCTCAGTTTGCGGCACTCGGTGTGGGCGCTACCGCCGATCTTCGTACAACTATGGTTGGCGGTACCTATGACTTTGGTGTCGCAAAAGCCCACTTCGCATTCGCCGACAGCAAGGCGGACAATGGCGTTGTGCAGACCAAAGACCGCAACTGGCTGCTCGGCGTTTCCGCTCCGATCGGTGGCGACACCATCGTGGCCGATTACGTTCGCAATGACGTCAGGGACATTTCCAACGGTGTGACCAGCCAATATGCGATTGGCTACACTCATCCGCTGTCCAAACGGACCAATATTTACTCCTCGCTTGGCTATACGAAGAATGACAGCAACGTCCGTTTGAATGCCGCTGCCAATGGCGAAAACGGCACGCTGTTTAACGTTGGTGTCCGTCATCGCTTCTGATCGTTCGGGCGCTTAGGCGTGTCCGGTCGATGGCCTCTTCAGTTTCGGAGGATGCCGATCGGAATGTGAACTGGCCCGCCGGTTGACAAGGAAACGGGCGAGGCACGGCGAGATGATCACACTGCACCCTGCCGGCGATTACGCCGGCAGGGTGGTTTTACTTGGAACCACGGATCATGGGGACGCGACGCTTCGCGCTCAGCCTTTCAGGTTGCTAAGCAGTTCGGACATCATCTTGTAGTGGCCGCTGACCCTGTCAAGGCTGAACTGATAGCGCACCACGCTGTCGACGAATTTGGCGCGCTCGACATCCAGCTCGACCGTGTTGCCGTCGATGCTGGGTTGTTGCGGGACGTGGTATTGCAATGGAATAGCTGGGTAGGAAGGGGAAGCGATGCCATCACCGTGCGGCGAACTGGCCGGCGCCGCCCGCCCTTCGCGCAGCGCAGTGGGATAGTCGATGTCGACCGCCTTATAGTTCGGCGTGTCGGCGTTGGCGATGTTCGACGCGATCAGCTGCAGGCGATAGGCGTGCAGGTTCAGTGCTCGTTCATGGAAATCGTGTCCCATGCTGTTGGCGGGTTGTCCCGGCAACGGGATGGGTTGCGGCGCGGCTGACGTGGCCGCCAGTGCGTGACGGGCGAAGGCCGCTTGCAGCTTGACCGAAAAGGCGGGCAGTACGGAGGACGTTCCCGACGTCGAGGCATGGTTGCCTTGCTGAGCATTTGAAGATGCAACGGGCGGTACTGTGTCCATAGACTTCATATGCTGCTCCTGCAGGGAGATACTGGTATGCCTCAACTGTCATTGGCGACCGTATCGACGCCTTGAAGCGGAAGAGCCGGCGCAATTACCTCTATCTTCCAGCTTGATGGCTCGTCATAAACGGGGCGTCTTTAACTTCATTCTTGCACGCACTGCACCACGCATCCCGCAGTATGCATGATCATGGCTTTCAGTCACATGACGGCTCCATTACATTACGATGGCAGCGATGCGTACTGCTGGTCATACTCAGTTGTAATGCTTGTAGACGGCGTATTGTCCCTTGGATTCAACCATAAGCACGTCATAAGGCATCTTCTGCGGTTCATCCATACCGGAGGAACCTGGCGGCATGGAAGGAACCGCCAACCCTTTTGCCATTGGCCGCTCCACCAGCAAGCGCTTGATGTCGGACGCCGGCACATGTCCCTCAATCGCATATCCTTGCACAGCGGCGGTATGACAAGATCCCAGCTCGTTTGGAATCCCGAGTTTTTCACGGTAATCGGAGGGATTCGCAACGTTATGGACGTTGACGGTAAAGCCATTGCTTTGGAGATGATTGACCCATTCCGAGCAACACCCGCAAGCCGCGCTTTTATATACGCCTACAACTGGAGAAGCGGCGCTTGCCATGAGATGAACACCTAATGTTCCGACAAGAAGCCTGGCTAAAAGAGTACGTCGTTTCATGCCTGTCCTTTCTTGAACCAGAAAATAATATCAACCTATCCCGGTACCTTTTCACGCAAATTTTTTTCGACCAACCGGCTCTGTGCGTATTACACAATTGAAATCTACGCGTCATGCTTCTGACAGCGGCACTTTCATATCATGGCTCTGCAGTAGTTAAATTCATCTTAGGAGAATGATCATGTTGAAGAAAGTGTTGGTTGCTGTTGCCGTCAGTGCTGTTGCTGTGTCTGCTTTTGCCTGGGATGACGGCGGCATTGAAAAGTCGATCGACCTCAAGGATGGCAATACCGTTCATGTGTTCAAGGACGGAAAGATGGGGATGGAAAATCCTTACGGCTATGTCGTTGCCATGGAAGAGGGCCACGTCATGGAAGCCAAGGATGGGCGGAAGATCGTCATGCAAGGCAATGAAACCGCTCGTCTTAATGCAGTGTTGTACCGGCAGTATCGCGGTCAGTAACAGCTTCGCAATCCGAATCTGATACGGTGGGATAGGCGAGCAGCATGCTGCGCGCGCAGCGAACAAATCGGGCGCCCGTGAAGGCGCCGCTGCCAACCAGGTTGTGCAGCTTGCGGCAGC
>OFCW01000270.1_pt1 | contig 16566 bp, 18 predicted proteins | sample 1520951 | NCBI WGS metagenome assembly OFCW01 (sample SAMEA4349680, study PRJEB24078) | microbial mat metagenome | biome: Terrestrial Biome; feature: Habitat; material: Microbial Mat | place: India | collected 2012-06-12 | depth 10 m | reverse complement strand
TGGAAATGCCGGGCTGCTCGCTGTGCATGGGCAACCAGGCGCAGATCCGCAAGGGTTCCACCGCGATGTCCACCTCGACCCGCAACTTCCCGAACCGTCTCGGCATCGACACCCGCGTCTACCTCGGCTCCGCCGAACTGGCCGCGATGTGCGCCCTGCTGGGCAAGATCCCGACCAAGGAAGAGTACATGCAGTACATCCAGGTGGTGAATGCCAAGGCGGCCGACATCTATCGCTACATGAACTTCGACCAGATCCCGGCTTTCGTGGAAGTGGCCGAAACGGTTGCGATGTAATTCAGCTGCCACAAGGTCGTTGCAGTGGCCAAACCCCTGCCGGGCAACCGGCAGGGGTTTTTTGTCGTTGTCATTCGGCGGATGGTGGCATTAACATGCCTTCGGACTATGGCTTGTCCGAGGTGGCAACAGGCATGATGGTCGGTTAGGATGAACGCGTGTTGAGCGGGGCATGGCTGCCCCGCATTTGGGGATGACGGTAGAGGATAGCGAAGCTCATGGCGTATGAACTCATATGGGAGCCGGAAGGGGTCGTTCGGCGATTCTCGGGGAATGTGTCGGCCACGGAGTTCATCAATTCGGTGGAGCGTGTGCAAGGTGATTCGCGTTATGACGACATGCACTACGTCATCAACGATTTCTCCACGGTGGCGGCCGTCAGCTTTTCGGACGAGACATTTACGGAACTGGCCGTCCTGCATTACGGTGCGTTTGTTTCGAATCCGAATTGCCGGGTGGTTTTCGTGACCACCGATAACATGCTGGCCGGTATGGTGCGACGGATATTGCAGGAAGGGCCGGTGGTTTCCTACCAGGTTGAGGTTTTTCCCACCGAGAGGGAAGCCCGCGACTGGCTGGCCAGCCAGCCTCAGTTGCACCTGATGAGCAACGTGATGGGTTTTCGTCTCGACTGAGGCGTCACGCGCCCATCGGCAGGCCCTTTGCCGAAGGCCGCAGGGCGGCAGGAGGTGCATGACATGTCCCTGATGATGATTTTCCCGAGGTCAAGGGCCGCTCTGGTTTTCGCTCTGGCGACGGGGTATGTGCCCGTCATGTGGGCAGCCGACCATCTGCCACCGACACCCGATTACCTGGGCGAAATCCGGCGGGGTGCGGATGGCCGCTTGCTGGCGCGTCCAGAGCCGCTTGCCGAATCCCCGGGCCGCCGTGCAGCTGCGACGTTGGTTGTCGGTCCCGGCGAAAAGGTCTCCACGCTGACCGACGCCGCCCGGCTGGCGCGTGATGGCGAGGTGATCGAGGTGCGTCCCGGCACCTATCGGGGACAGCCGGTGGTCTGGACGCAAAACGACCTGACCATCCGCGCCTCCGGTGAGCGTCCGGTCATGCTGGCCGATGGCAAAAGCGCCGAGGGCAAGGGAATCTGGGTGGTGCGTGGTGGCAAGGTGCGTATCGAGAACATCGAATTTCGCGGGGCGCGGGTCCGGGAATCGAATGGCGCCGGCATCCGGTTCGAAAAGGGAAGCCTGACAGTGCATGGCTGCGCCTTCTTCGACAACGAGATGGGCATCCTGACCGCCAATCAGCCGGACATGTCGCTGACCGTGATCGACAGCGAATTCGGCGAGGCGCCGCGCCACAAGGGCGACCTTCATCATTTGCTCTACGTCGGCGCGATCGGCCGGTTCGTGTTGCGGGGCAGCCGCTTCTCGAACGGTTATCTGGGCCATCTGGTCAAATCGCGGGCCCGCGAGAACCACATCCTCTACAACATGTTGGTCGATGGGGTGGGCGGCCAGGCCTCCTACGAACTGGAGTTTCCGAACGGCGGCCTCGCTGTTGTGATCGGCAACACCATCGGGCAGAGTGCCCTGACCGACAATCCCCGGCTCGTTTCCTACGGTGCGGAAGGGGGGCGCTGGCCGGAAAACGGTCTGTACATGGCGCACAACACCTTGATCAACGATGCGCCGAGCGGCCAGTTCGTTGCCGTGTGGACGGAAAAGCTGGGCGTGGCGGTGGATGTCTGGCTGCTCAACAACCTGACGGTCGGCAACGGCGACCTGTTTCAGCCGGCGCAGGGGCGTTTTGACGGCAACCGCCCGGCATCCCGTGCCGAATTGGTTGAGGTCGGTGGTGTACCGCTGCGTCTGACGACGACCTCGCCGCTGCGCGGCAGTATCCGGCCACCGGGCGAAGTGCATGGCATCGATTTGTTGCCGCGGGCGGAATTCGTCTTTCCGGCCGGTACGCGGCCCATGCCGGTGAGCAGCCGGCTGGCGCCCGGTGCCTTCCAGTAAGTTTCAGAACGCGAACCAGGCGGCAGCGGCGAAGCTGAGGGCCATCGCCCAGCCGGCCAGGCCGCCGAGCAGCAGGCGGCGGTCGCCCTTGAGGCCCAGCGGAATCATTTCCGTTACCGTGACGCGCCGGCCGTAACGCGCGACGCTTTCTTCCCCGCTGCGGATGGCGAGCAGGGCACAGCCGATGCCGAGTGCCAGGCAGCTCCAGGCCGGCCAGTTCACGGGCGGTGAGCCATCGCCTCGCCCAGGCGGATGGGGCGGCCCGGTGTCCATGCCGGGTTGAAGGCCAGGGCATTTTCCGGAAAGAGCATGACCACCGTCGACCCGAGCAGGAAGCGGCCCATTTCCTCACCCTGCTTGAGGGCGATGTGCTGTTCGTCGTAGCGCCATTCGCGGATCACCCCCGGGCGCGGCGGGTTGACCACGCCGTGCCAGACGGTTGCCATGCTGCCGACGATGGTGGCGCCGACCAGCGTGAGGACGAAGGGGCCGTGGGCCGATTCAAACACGCAGACGACCCGTTCGTTGCGGGCGAACAGGCCGGGTACGCTGCGTGCCGTGGTCGGGTTGACCGAGAACAATGCGCCGGGAACGTAGATCATGCGTGTCAGTCTGCCATCGCATGGCATGTGGATGCGATGGTAGTCCCGCGGGCTGAGGTAGAGGGTGGCGAAGCTGCCGTTTTCGAATTGTTCGGCCAGTTGGCGGTCGCCGCCGACCAGGGCGGTGGTCGAGTAGCGATGGCCCTTGGCCTGGAAAATCTGGTCGCGCTCGATGGCGCCGAACTGGCTGATCGCGCCATCCACCGGACACAGGAAGTCGGCTTCGGCGGGAGGGCGGGCGCCCGCCTTGAGCGGCCGGGTGAAGAAGTCGTTGAAGCTCTTGTAACTGGCAATGTCCGGGTTGGCCGCCTCGGCCATGTTGACCTGATAGCGGTTGACGAACCAGCGGATGACGCGGGTCGTCAGACGGCCCGCCTCGGCCGAGGCCAGTTTGCCGGCGAGGAGGGTCAGCGCCTGTTTCGGAATCAGATATTGGGGCAGAACGGCAAGGCGGTCGGACACGGCAGCTTCCAGCGTCGAAAACCCGCAATTATACGGGGTCTGTCGCCGGCGCCGTCGGATCGGCCACCGGCGACCAGCGCTCGCGCCGCCATTTTTCACGCGCCTCCTGGGTGCAGAAGGTCCAGGCGACCAGCCGGCTCTGCTTCTGGCCCTGGGTCATCGGCATGATGCGCGATTCGACAACTTTGGCCTTCTTCAACGCGGCTTCGACCGGGACGAGGTTGTCGGCCTTGGACACCAGGCTGGTGAACCACAGGACGCGCTGCGGAATGCCGGCGCTCTGCTCGATCATCGACTTGACGAAGGCGCGCTCGCCGCCGTTGCACCAGAGTTCGGTGCCGCCGCCACCAAAGTTGAGGCGCGGCTGGGTCGATCCCTTTGTGGCGCCTGGCTTGCCGAGGTTGTTCCACTTGCGCTGGCTGACGGCTAGCACGTCGTCGGGCGAGTTGTGGAAGGGCGGGTTGCAGATCGACAGGTCGAAGCGCTCGCCGGAACGCAGCAGGCCAGTGAAGATGTTGTCCCACACCGGCTGGTGGCGCAGTTCGATGTCGGCGGCCAGTTCCGGGTTCTTGCCGAGGATGCGCAGGGCATTGGCCAGCGCCGCCTCGTCGATATCGACACCGAGGAAGGACCAGCCGTACTCGGCGTGGCCGATCAGCGGGTAGACGAGGTTGGCGCCGGTGCCGACATCGAGCACGCGAACGCCGGGGCCGGTCGGGATGCGCTGCTTGTTGCAGCTGGCGAGCAGGTCGGCAACGCTATGGATGTAGTCGGCCCGGCCGGGAATTGGCGGGCAGAGGTAGCCGGCTGGAATGTCCCAGCCCTTGACGCCGTAGTGATGCATCAGGATGGCCCGGTTCAGCATCTTGACGGCGGCCGGGTTGGCGAAGTCGATGCTCGGCGTACCGGCCGGTGTGGTCTTGAGGTACTTGGCCAGGGCGGCCGAGGTGGCCGTCAGGGCCGCAAAATCGTAGCCGGCGGCGTTCTTGTTGCGTGGGTGCATGGCGGCTTTCGTGAAAACGGGCCGCCATTGTCCCACGCCTGCGCCATCAATGCGCCCGGCCGTCGATGCGGGGTTGCATCAGGAGCGGGATATACCGCACGGCGAGAATGCCGAAAGCGAGCAACCAGCAGGCGGCGGCGGCATGGATGCAGGCCAGGTAGGCAGCGGGTGCCCCCTGTGGCACGACGACACGGATCGCCAAGGCCGCAATCATTACGTAGAGCACGGCGCGGTCGAGGCCGTCGAAAACGACCTTGCGTCCGGTATGTCCTTTGGAGATGCGGATGATCATGGCCGGGATGATGCAGCCCATGGCACCGAAGGTGAACAGGTGCACCGACATCGAGCCGATCCAGACGAAATGGACGACATGACCGAGGGCCTCGATCAGCAACTGGCCGACGATGGCCAGATAGCCGATGTACATGATGCCGAGGTCGATGCGCTTGAAAGCCAGCTGCGGTTTCCAGAAGGCAAAACGGAGGGCGAGCAGGACGGCGAGGGCGAGCGACAGGCCGGCAGTGAGCGGGCGGGGCAGGAAGGGCTCGACGACGAGCAGCAGGCCGAGCAGCTTGATCGGCATGTCCAGCCTGGGCAGGCGCAGGATCTGGACCTGGAAGACGCTCTTCATGAACTGGGTCAGTGTGCGCTCCAGCATGACCAGAAAGGCCAGCCGGAACAAGGCGATGGCCATGCCGTAGCCGGCAGCGAACTGGTTGCCGTACAGCATCAGGTATTTGGCGATCAGGAAGGCCGGCAGCATCAGCAGGAAGAAGGCGTTGTCACGGTAGCTGTCCTGGCGGCGATAGCGGATCAGCGTCCACAGCAGCATGGCGGCGATCATGCCGAGGAAGGCGTTGTTGGCCAGCAGGGCGAGGGGCAGGGGCCAGTTGCCGCCGAAGCTCATAGCCAGGCGCTCGACGATCCAGGCGCCGGCGAGCGCCATCAGGGCCGGCCCGTGGTAGCCGCGGATATTCACCCAGTTCTTGGTCGAGGTCAGCAAAAAGCCGCCCAGCACTGCCCAGCCGAAGCCAAAGAACATCTCGTGGGCGTGCCACTGGATGGCGGAAAACGGGGTGGCCGGCCCGGGCAGGAGGCCGCTGAAAATCATCGCCCAGACCATTGGCAGCGAGAGTCCGGCAAGACAGGCGAGGGCGAAGAAGGGGCGAAAGCCGACAAGCCAGAGCGGATGGGTGTGTCGAAACATGGCGAACCAAATGGCGGGTTGTGCTATCGAAGTGGCAAGTTTAGCGACACTCGGTGTGCCGAAACTTGATTTGTCCCCGGGTTGTCACGCAGGGCAATGAACAATGGCGTAAAATTCTTCCCTTGGCCGAAAGTGAGGGGTATCTCGGCTGGTTTCCATAAGGACAAAGATGAAGCGTGTGGATGATTTCCGCTTGCGCCTAGGCAAGCACGAGCTCGTGCCGATCATGATCGGCGGCATGGGGGTTGATATTTCGACGGCCGACCTGGCCCTGGAGGCGGCCCGGCTGGGCGGCGTCGGGCATATTTCGGACGCCATGATCAACACCGTGTCCGACCGCCGCTACGACACCAAGCACGTCAAGGAAAAGCTCGCGCTCTACAAGTACAACGTCCTCAATGAAGACAAGTCGCCGGTCAAGTTCGACCTTGGCCGGCTCGCGGAAGCAACCAGGCTGCACGTCGAGGCGACCATGGCCCGCAAGCAGGGCAGTGGCATGGTCTTCATCAACTGCATGGAAAAGTTGACCATGAACGCGCCGAAGGAGACGCTCAAGGTCCGCATGTCCGCCGCGATGGATGCCGGTATTGACGGGATCACGCTGGCCGCCGGCCTGCATCTCGGTTCGTTCGCCTTGATCGAGGACCACCCGCGGTTCCGCGATGTCAAGCTGGGCATCATCGTTTCCTCGGTGCGCGCCCTGCAGTTGTTCCTCAAGAAAAGCGCCCGTACCGGCCGCCTGCCGGACTACGTTGTCGTTGAAGGCCCCCTTGCCGGCGGCCATCTCGGCTTCGGCATGGACTGGGCGCAATACGATCTGGCCACCATTGTCGCCGAGGTGCTGCACTACCTGCGGGAAGAAAACCTCGACATTCCGGTGATTCCGGCCGGCGGCATTTTCACCGGCTCCGACGCCACGGCATTTCTCGAGCAGGGCGCTGCTGCCGTACAGGTGGCGACGCGCTTCACCGTCGCCGAGGAATGCGGTCTGCCGGCGGATGTCAAGCAGGAGTATTTCAAGGCCAGCGAGGAGGACATCGAGGTCAACCAGATTTCGCCGACCGGCTACCCGATGCGGATGATCAAATCCAGCCCGGGCATCGGCGACGGCATCCGGCCGAACTGCGAAGCCTATGGCTATCTGCTCGACGCCAACGGCAAGTGCGCCTACATCACCTCGTATAACCGGGAGGTGGCGGCGCATCCGGAGTCCCGCAAGGTCAAGGTGTGGGATAAGACCTGCCTGTGCACCCACATGCGCAACTTCGATATCTGGACCTGTGGCCAGCTCACCTATCGCCTGAAGGATACGACCCGCCGCAACGAGGACGGCACTTACCGCCTCCTGACGGCCGAGCATATCTTCAAGGATTACCAGTTCAGCACCGATCAGCAGATCGCCCTGCCCGAAGCCTGAGATTCGGCGCGCAAAGGCCTGTCAGGCGGCTGCGCTGCAATCGGCCAGAGCGGATTGCCTGGATGAGTGTCGCATGTCCCATCATCTGAACGAACGCATGTCCCGGCCCGGCGCCGCGTGGCGCGAACTCCTCGTCGGCCTGCTGCTCCTGTTGGCCCGGCCAGCCAGTGCCGAAGCCGATTCGCCGCTCAGTCTGCAGGGGTTCGGGACGCTCGGCCTGGCCCGGACGACCAGCGATGAGGTCGAATTCGTGCGCGATCTTTCCCAGCCAAGCGGCATTCGCAAGGATTGGGATGGGCGTGCCGACAGCGTCTTCGGCCTGCAGGCGACCTGGCAGATTGCGCCACGCCTGAGCGCCGTGGTTCAGGGCAAGGTCAAGTACCATGATGACCGCAGCTACAATCCGCGGCTGTCCTGGGCCTTCCTGAAATATGAGCCGACGCCGGAATGGAGCCTGCGCCTCGGGCGCCTGGGAACCGAGTTCTTCATGATGGCCGACTCGCGCTGGGTCGGGTATTCCTTCCTGACCGTGCGACCGCCGGGCGACTATTTCTGGTACCTGCCGTTCTATAGCATCCATGGGGGCGATGCTGCGTATTCCATGCCGCTGGGCGATGGCCTGGTCCGGATCAAGGTTTTCTACGGCGAATCGAACGGCCGGATACCGCTGGCTGACCGGCATTGGGACGTCGAAGGTTCACCGATGTCGGGTATGTCGATCGATTACTACCGGGGCGGCTGGCACCTGCGGGCCAGCTACGCCAACATCCGGGCCAGCAACGACCTGCCGATCGCCGGCGTCCTGCAGGCCTATTCGCCGGATCCGGCGGCCTCGACCGCCTTCCTGTCGACCCGCAACCGGCGCACCGACTATTACTCGCTCGGCGTGGTGTATGACCAGGGACCCTGGCAAATCCAGTTCATGCTCAACCGCATCGAGCAAGGCAACAATGCCCTGGAGAGTTCGGAAGGCGGTTATCTGCTGGCGGGTTATCGCATCGGCACGGTGACACCCTACCTCGGTTATTCCTGGGTGCATTCGCAGGCCAATCAGCATGATGGCCGTCCATTCATCGAGCAGCGTATCATCGCCGACTCGCATTCCGATCAGACGACCGGCATTGTCGGTGCGCGCTGGGATGTCGCCAGAAACCTGGCGCTCAAGGCCCAATGGGATGCGATTCGCGGTGATCCGTCGTCGATCTTTCCCTATCGCAGCGAACCGGCATCTGGCCGCTGGTCGGGGCGGATGGATGTCTATTCCGTGACTCTGGACTTCATTTTCTGACGGCATGTCGATCCGTCGTCTGTTCCTGCTCGGCATCGTGTCCTGGCTGCTGGCCCAGCCGGGGGCGGCCCTGCGGGCCGAACTGGCTGTCGTCGTCAATGCCCGCTGCGGCGTTGCGGCGATGACGCGCAACGAGGTGATCAACATCTTCTTCGGGCGCAGTCGCCAGTTCTTCAACGGCGTCGAGGCCCAGCCGGTCGACATGCTCGACAGCCATCCCGATCGGGCGCGTTTCTACGACAAGTTGCTCGGCAAGGACCTCTCCGAGGTCAATGCCTATTGGTCAAGGCAGGTGTTCTCCGGGCGCGGCCAGCCCCCTGTCAAGGTGGGGAGTGCCGAGGAAGTGATGAAATGGGTGACGACACACCCGGGCGGCATCGGCTTCCTCGATGCATCGAAGGCGGATGCCCGGGTCAGGGTCGTGCTGGAACTGGCCCAGTAGGATGGGCCGAGAGGCATGAACGGTGAACTGATCGGCTTGGTGATCATCTTCGTGCTCATTGCACTTATTGTCATCAAAGCAGGGTAATCTCTCCTTGTGCTGTACCTGCCGTACCCCACACTGAACAAGGAGACAAACCATGCCGAAAAGAATGATCCGCAATCTGCTGGAAGGCCGTACGCTCGTAACGGCGAGCAAGGAAACGACGGTACGGATGGCCTGCCGCCTGATGACCGAGCGCCGGATCGGCGCCGTACTGGTTGTCGAGAATAACCGTATCGCCGGCATCTTCACCGAGCGCGATGCGCTCAACAAGATCCTGTCGGCCGGGCTGGATCCGGATACGACGCAGCTCGGCCAGGTCATGGCGAGCAATCCGCAGACCATCACGGCTGACAAACCCTTGTCCTATGCGCTCTACATGATGGCTGAGGGAGGTTTCCGCCATGTGCCGGTGGTTGACGCCGAAGGGATGCCGATCGGCATGGTTTCGGCGCGTGATGCCTTGGGCCAGGACATGGTCGACCTGGAGCGCGAACTCAGGCACCAGCAGGAACTGGAAACGGCAATCGGCTACTGAGCGAGCGGCCAGCCAAAGCGCGCCAGGGTCGCGGCGAATTCGCCGGACACTGGCGTGTTCATTTCCAGGCGCACGCCGCTGACCGGATGTGTGAAGCCAAGGCTGACGCAGGCCAGTAGCAGGCGCCGGCAGCCAAATGCGTCCGCGAAGAAGCGGTTGTGGCGGCCCTTGCCATACGTTGCGTCGCCGATGATCGGGTGCGCGATGTGTTTCAGGTGTCGCCGGATTTGGTGCCGGCGGCCGGTGACCGGCTCCACCTCAAGCAAGGCATAACGACTGCTCGGATAGCGGTCGACGGCAACCGGCAATTCGATGTCGGCCAGTGTGCGGAAATGCGTCAGGGCAGGCTGTGCTTCGCTGCAACGGGCCTCGCCCTGATATTCGTAGGGGTCATGCTGCCGGCTCAGCGGATGATCGATGCTGCCGGCTGCTGGCGGGTGGCCGCGCACGACGGCCCAGTAGCGTTTGTCGATCCGGCCTTCCTCGAACTGGCGGCCGAGTTGTCCCGCGATGTCCGCACTCAACCCAAAAAGCAGCACGCCCGATGTGCCGCGGTCCAGGCGGTGGGCCGGCCAGACCCGCCGGCCGATCTGGTCGCGCAGGATCTGGACGGCAAAGCGGGTTTCGTGACGGTCGATTTCCGAGCGATGGACGAGCAGGCCTGCCGGTTTGTCGATGACGACAATATGCGCGTCACGGTAGAGGATCGGTAACTGCTCAGCCAAAGAAACGGCTCTGGGCTTCGTCCGGGATGGTCATGCCGGTGACGTGGGCACGGTCGAGCAATTCCCAGTAATAGCGATAGGAGGCCCGGTCGTGCAACGTGCCGTGATGCTGGATCGGGCCCCAGTCCTTGTCCTGGGCGGCCATCAGGATTTCGCTGGCCGCTTGCACCTCGGAGAAGTCCGGACGCATGGCTTCGACGATGGGCATGATCTGATTCGGATGAATGCTCCACATGCGCAGGTAGCCGAACTCGTTGCGGGCGCGCCGCGCGTCGCTGCGGATGGTTGCGAGGTCCTTCAGTTCGGTCGTCACGTTGTGGGACGGCACGACGCCACAAGCCAGCGCGGCCGCCGCGATCTCGCATTTGGCGCGGGCCACCAGCGGATGTTCGAACTGCCCCGGGCTCTTCATCGCGCTGCCGGGAATGGCGCCATGATGCCCGGACACGAAGTCCATCAGGCCGAAATCCAGCGATTCAACGCCGGGCAGGGTGGCGATCTCCCATACCTCGCGCAGGGCGCCGTGCGTTTCGATCAATACATGCACCGGAATCTGCCGCTCGATATTGAGATGCCGCTCGATGGCACGCAGGGCTTCGATCTGCACCCGCACGTCCCCGGCGCTGCAGGGCTTGGGCAAGGTGATGAAAGGCAGGCGGTTGCCGGCGATGGCGACCAGGATTTCCATGTCCTGCCGCCAGTGCGGGTGGCTGACATCGTGCACGCGAGCCCCTACCCGGTTGAACAGGTTGTCGTCGCTCATGATCACGCTGGCTGCCATTTCGGCATGTTCCCGCTCGGCGCCGGCGTGGGCACCATCCTCGCAGTCGCAGGTGATGTCGAAGATCGGCCCGAGTTCCTTCTGCAACTGCAGCGCCTTGCGCATCAGTTTTTCCGATCCGGCGTAATGATCAACCGCCGGCAGCACGGGGAAGGGCTTTTCGCCAGCAAAAAGGACGGTTTTGGGGTGGCGCATGTTGATTGGAGGGGTGAATGAAAAAGGCCGCGGCATTTTACCGCGGCCTTCTGGCGAAGCTAAGAACTTGTGCCGGATTACAGCATGTCCTTGACGGCTTCAGCCTCGTCGGTCAGTTCCTTGAGGGTGATGTTGATCTTTTCCTGGCTGTAGGCGTCGATTTCCAGGCCCTGGATGATCTTGTAGGAACCCCCCTTGCACTCGCACGGGAATCCGAACACGATGCCGGCCGGAATGCCGTAGGAGCCGTCGGAAGGAACACCCATCGTGACCCAGTCATCGGAACCGAGCACCCAGTCACGGATGTGGTCGATGGCGGCATTGGCGGCCGAGGCGGCCGACGACAGGCCGCGGGCTTCGATGATGGCGGCGCCGCGCTTGCCGACGGTCGGCAGGAAGACGTCGTTGTTCCAGGTGTGGTCGTTGATCAGGGCCTTGACGCTGTCGCCGTTGGACTCGCAGAAGCGGTAGTCGGCATACATCGTGGGCGAGTGGTTGCCCCAGACGGTCAGCTTCTTGAACGAGGAAACCGGGCGGCCGGTCTTTTCGGCCAGCTGGGACAGAGCGCGGTTGTGGTCCAGGCGCAGCATGCCGTGGTAGTTGGCCGGGTTGGTGCGGCCGACCTTCTTGGCCGCAGCGGCGGCGATGTAGGCATTGGTGTTGCACGGGTTGCCGACAACCAGAACCTTGACATCTTCCTTGGCGTTTTCCGCAATGGCCTTGCCTTGCACCGTGAAGATGGCGCCGTTGGCGGTCAGCAGGTCGGCACGCTCCATGCCCTTGGTGCGCGGGCGGGCACCAACCAGCAAGCAGATGTCGGCATCCTTGAAGGCGACGTTCGGATCATCGGTGGCCACCATGCCAGCCAGCAGCGGGAAGGCGCAATCGTCCAATTCCATCATGACGCCCTTGACGGCCTGCTGGGCTTGCGGCAGGTCGAGCAACTGGAGGATGACCGGCTGGTCTTTGCCGAGCATTTCGCCGGAGGCGATGCGGAACAGCAGGCTATAACCGATCTGGCCGGCGGCGCCGGTCACGGCAACGCGCATGGGGGCTTTGGACATATGTCGCTCCTGTATTGAAACAGCGTGGTTGAAATTGTGCGGGTCTTGAGTCTCGCTGTGTGCCGCTGCGGGGAAACCTTGCGTGGCGTGCGGGCACGACAGACCGAAGATGTTAGAAGCTCGCCGTTTTCCTGTCAATTCATCATCTGTCTTATATAAGACAACTTTTCGTGGACGCTCTGCCCGAAATATGCTGAAATTTGTGCCCATGACTCGCGACGTTTCCCGTCCTGCCTCCCGTTTGGCTTCCCCTACCTTCAGCCCGCTCTATCGGCAGATCAAGGATTTCCTGATCCGCAGCCTGGAGCAGGGGGAGTGGGGGCCTGGCGATGCCATTCCCAGTGAAGGGGAGTTGGCGCTTCGCTTCAATGTCAGTCAGGGGACGGTGCGCAAGGCCATTGACGAAATGGCAGCGGAGAACATGCTGGTGCGCCGTCAGGGCAAGGGCACGTTCGTCGCGACCCATGACGATCCCCGCTCCTTTTACCGTTTTCTCCGTCTCGTCCCGGATAGCGGGAAACCCACGCCGACCGTCAGCGATCCTTTCCTGTGCGAAACGATTGCCGCATCGCCCGAGGTGGCCAAGGCGCTCGGCCTGAAGGCCGGCGAGCGGGTGGTGCATGTCAAGCGCCTGTTGCGTTTTGGTGACGATCCGGTGGTCTTTGACGAAATCTACCTGGTAGCGGATCTTTTCGACGGATTGTCGCTTGACCGTCTGCGCAGTGGGGAGCGTTCGCTCTACAGCCTGTTCGAGAGCGATTTCGGTGTGCGCATGATCAGCGCGGAAGAGCATTTGCGCGCGGTTGCCGCTGATGCGGAAAGCGCCGGCCTGTTGGGTCTCCAGCCGGGGGATCCGCTCCTGTTGGTCGAGCGGACGGCTTATACCTACGGCAACAAGCCGGTCGAGTGGCGTCGGGGCCTGTATTGCACCCGGCATCACTATTACCGAAACGATCTGGGGTAAGCAAAAGCGTACTGACGAATTAGGTCGTAAAGCGCATGGACTGGCGTGTTCGGCCTGGTTTTGAATGTATAATTACGGTTCTTTTCAAACCACGTACAAGCGGTTAACCGCATCTTTACGCGAGGGATGACGTTCATGGCAGAAATGACCATCAAGAAACGTCCAAAAAACTTGGACTTGACCACCATCCGGCTGCCGTTGCCGGGCAAGGTTTCGATTCTTCACCGGATCAGCGGTGCGGGATTGTTCCTCTGTTTCCCGGTAATGCTCTGGCTCTTCGGCGCCAGCCTGGGCTCTCCTGAAAGCTTTGCCTCCTTCAAGGAGATTGCCGGTCTGCTGCCGGTGAAGGTTGTGCTGGCTGGTCTGCTGTGGGCGTTCGTGCACCACTTCTGTGCCGGCATCCGCTTCCTGTTGCTCGATCTGCATGTCGGTATCGAAAAGGAGGCTGCTCGCCAGTCCGCTGCCGTCGTCTTTGCTGTCAGCATTCCGCTGACCCTGGTCCTGTGGGGGGTTCTGCTGTGATCAATCGTATCGTTGTCGGTGCTCATTACGGCCTGAAGGACTGGATTGCCCAGCGTGCCACCGCGGTCATCATGGCGGTCTATTCCGTTTTGATCGCTGCTGTGCTGCTGGTTGTCCGCCCCTCGACCTTCGAGGCCTGGCAGGGCATTTTTGCCAATGGCGTCATCAAGTTCCTGACTTTCCTCTTTTTCGTCAGCCTGTTCTATCACGCCTGGATCGGTGTGCGTGACATCTGGATGGACTATGTGAAGCCGACCGGCCTGCGCCTGACCCTGCACGTCCTGACCATTTGTGCTCTGGTGGGTTACACCGCTTGGGCTGCTGCGATTCTCTGGAGGCTGTAAGCGTGAGTATTCCCGTTCTGAAGTTTGACGCAGTCATCGTCGGTGCCGGTGGTGCCGGTCTGCGTTCCGCGATCCAATTGTCCGAAGCCGGCCTGAAGACGGCCGTTCTGTCCAAGGTCTTCCCGACCCGTTCCCATACCGTTGCCGCCCAGGGGGGTGTCGCTGCGTCCCTTGGCAACTCCGAGGAAGATCACTGGCACTGGCACATGTACGATACCGTCAAGGGTTCCGACTGGCTCGGCGACCAGGATGCGATCGAGTTCATGGTGCGCAAGGCCAATGAATGCGTCGTCGAACTCGAGCATTACGGCATGCCGTTCGATCGTACCGATAACGGCAAGATCTACCAGCGTCCGTTCGGCGGTCACATGTCGAACTTCGGCGAAAAGCCGGTGCGCCGTTCCTGCGCTGCGGCTGACCGGACCGGTCACGCCATGCTGCATGCCATGTATCAGCGCAACGTCAAGGCCAACACCCAGTTCTTCGTGGAGTGGATGGCGCTTGACCTGATCCGCGACAGCGAAGGCCATGTCGTCGGTGTGACCGCCATGGAAATGGAAACCGGACAGGTTGTCATCTTCCACACGCGCGCCACCATCTTCGCCACCGGTGGTGCCGGTCGTATCTTCTATTCTTCCACCAATGCCTTCATCAACACCGGCGATGGTCTGGGCATGGCGGCGCGTGCCGGCATCCCGCTGGAAGACATGGAGTTCTGGCAATTCCACCCGACCGGCGTCGCCGGTGCCGGCGTGCTGATTACCGAAGGTGTGCGGGGCGAAGGCGGTATCCTGCGCAACAGCAGCAAGGAACGCTTCATGGAGCGTTATGCGCCGAACGCCAAGGATCTGGCGTCGCGCGACGTGGTTTCCCGCGCCATGACCACCGAAATCAACGAAGGCCGCGGTTGTGGCGTCAACAAGGACTACGTCCTGCTCGACATCACCCACCTCGATCCGAACACCATCATGAAGCGTCTGCCGGGTATCCGCGAAATCGGCCTGCAGTTCGCCGGTGTCGACTGTATCAAGGAGCCGCTGCCGGTCGTGCCGACCTGCCACTATCAGATGGGCGGCATCCCGACCCATTACTCCGGCCGTGTCGTCGTGCCGCAAAACGGTGATCCCAATACCATCGTTCCGGGCTTCTACGCCGCCGGCGAATGTGCCTGTGCCTCCGTGCATGGTGCCAACCGCCTGGGGACCAACTCCCTCCTCGATCTGCTGGTTTTCGGCAAGTCGGCCGGCGATTCCGCCGTCGAAGATCTCAAGGCCGGCAAGGCCCATCGGGATCTGCCGAAGGATGCCGCCGAGAAATCCCTGGCCCGCATCGCCGCGATCGACAACCGCAAGGGGGGGGCCAATGTGCATGAAACCCGTCTGGCCATGCAGCGCACCATGCAGAACCACGCGGGTGTCTTCCGTTTCGGCGAGCTGCTGAAGAGCGGCGTCGAGAAGATTCTCGAAATCGAAAAGGCTGCCCGCCAGCTCGAGATCAAGGACAAGTCCATGGCCTGGAACACGGCACGTACCGAAGCCCTCGAAATGGAAAACCTGATCGAGGTCGCCAAGGCCACCATGATCTCCGCCGAAGCCCGCAAGGAATCCCGCGGCGCCCACGTCCGCGACGACGCGCCGGATACCCCGGAATTCCCGAACGGCCGCAACGACAAGGAATGGCTGAAGCACACGCTGTTCAACCCGGTCGACAACACGATCACCTACAAGCCGGTCAACATGCAGCCGCTGACCGTCGAGCCCATCGCGCTGAAGACGCGTTCGTACTAATCGGAGAAGACCATGAGCAAACGTACGGTTCAATTCAGCATCTACCGCTACGATCCGGACAAGGACGACGCGCCCTACATGCAGGATATCTCGGTCGAACTCGAGCCGACCGACCGCAAGCTGCTCGACGCCCTGACCAAGCTGAAGGCGAAGGACGACACCCTGTCCTATCGCCGCTCCTGCCGCGAAGGTGTCTGCGGTTCCGACGCCATGAACATCAACGGCAAGAACGGCCTGGCCTGCTTGACCGACATCGACGAACTGAAGCAGCCCATCGTCCTGCGTCCGCTGCCCGGCCTGCCGGTCATCCGCGACCTGATCGTCGACATGACCCAGTTCTTCAAGCAGTATCATTCGATCAAGCCGTATCTGATCAACAACGATCCGCCGCCGGAGCGCGAGCGCCTGCAGTCGCCGGAAGATCGTGAGGAGTTGAACGGTCTGTATGAATGCATCCTGTGTGCGTGCTGCTCCACGTCTTGTCCGTCGTTCTGGTGGAATCCGGACAAGTTCGTCGGTCCGGCCGGCTTGTTGGCGGCCTACCGCTTCATCGCCGATACCCGCGACCAAGCCACCAACGAGCGCCTCGACAACCTCGAGGATCCGTATCGCCTGTTCCGTTGCCACACCATCATGAACTGCGTTGACGTGTGCCCGAAGGGTTTGAACCCGACCAAGGCCATCGGCAAGATCAAGGACATGATGGTCCGTCGCGCCGTCTGATGGAGCGCGCGGACTACGAACGCCTGCGTTGGCGTTGTATCCGGCGGGCTTTGCTTGAGCTGGATATCACGCTGACGCGCTTTCTCGACACCGGGTTCGATCGCTTGTCCGAGGAGGAAAAACAGGTGTTCGTGGAATTGGCAAACATGGAGGATCATGAGCTCTGGTACTGGCTGAGTGGGCAG
>OFCW01000269.1_pt1 | contig 16577 bp, 11 predicted proteins | sample 1520951 | NCBI WGS metagenome assembly OFCW01 (sample SAMEA4349680, study PRJEB24078) | microbial mat metagenome | biome: Terrestrial Biome; feature: Habitat; material: Microbial Mat | place: India | collected 2012-06-12 | depth 10 m | reverse complement strand
TCAGAGTGGCGCCATCTTGTTTCAGCAGAACGGGGCGCAGAATGTGAATGGGCAAGGTGCTGCCCCCCCATACATGCGCCGTAGTGGTGCGGGAGCCGCTGGTGCGATGACTCAGTCAGGTGCACCGTTTATCACGAACATGCCACAAGACACGCGAGGAAATCACTCGAGGGCACCTGTGCGAGCGGGAAAGGGCGGCAGCGCCGAAAGAAACACATTTGAATCGTATGCGGAGAAGGTCACCGGCGCGAAGCTGGACATTTTTGGCAAGGATCTCTTCAACGATGTTCCGGACACTTTCGCCCCGGCTGACGGCGTTCAGGTCAACCCGGATTATGTTATTGGCACTGGTGACGAACTGCAGATTCGTGGCTGGGGCATGGTGGATATCGATGTGAGCGCCAGAGTAGATCGAAGCGGAGCCATTTACATACCTCGCGTCGGCTCCGTCAAGATCGCAGGAGTTAAATATCGAGACCTGCAGGACTATCTAAAAAAGGCAGTTGGAAAAATCTTCACCAACTTTGATCTTACTGCAAGCGTGTCGCAGACCCGGGCAGTGCAAGTCTATGTCGTAGGCCACGCAGTGCGACCGGGTACATATATGTTAAGCGCAATGAGTACGTTGTTAAATGCCCTTTTTACATCGGGCGGACCGGACAACTTTGGCTCGATGCGGAATATTCAGGTCAAGCGCGGCGGAGTCACCGCAACCTCCTTCGATCTTTACGACATGCTGGTCAAAGGGGACAAGAGTCGTGACATACCTTTGCAGGATGGAGATGTGATCTACATTCCTGAAGTCGGGCCATTGGTCGCCATTACCGGCAATGTGAAGACTCCAGCGATCTTTGAATTGAAGGGGCAGTCCTCTCTTGCTGATGTCGTTACTTGGGCCGGCGGCTTCGACTCTTCTGCCGAATTGAAACAGGTGATTGTCGAAAAGAATGTCGACAACAGTTATCAGACGGTCGCGGATCTGGTTGCGGAGAAGGAAAGTATCACTAGCCGGCTTGCTGGAATCCCGGTGCGTCCAGCTGATGTACTGCGAGTGTTTTCGCCGGCATCGATAGCAGTGCAGGCACAGATCAACAATGAGTACGTGCGGGTTGCTGGCGAAGTCAAACAAAGCGGCGTATTTAGAATCAGGAAAGGTGAAACGCTCAGAGAGCTTATCGCAAGACTCGGTGGGCCGACTGAAAACGGCTACCTCTATGCGACCAAATTCACGCGTGAAAGCGTGCGCCGTGCACAGCAGGAAAAGCTGAATGAAGTGGCAGATCGGTTTGAGCGCGAAATTGAAGCAGCAGCAACGCAGCGCATTGCCGGCACGACCGACAAGGACAATATCGCAACCGTTCAAAGTGAAGTCGAACGCCAGCGCCAACTTGCGCAAAGACTGCGTACCGTTAAGGCGGAAGGACGAGTTGTGCTGGAACTGGAAGACGCCGATGCTCAAGTGAAGAATCTGCCGGATATCGAGCTGCAGGATGGCGACAGTATCTACGTGCCTCGTAGACCGGGTACGGTTGATGTGGTCGGATCGGTATTCCAGCAGAATGCATTTATCTATAAGCCTCGGCGGACCGTGAGCGATTATCTTGCGTTGGCAGGCGGCCCGACTGCCACTGCAGATACTTCTGAGATTTATCTGATCCGCGCCGATGGCACATCCCAAAGCGGACATAGCGCAGGTTGGTTTAGCGGACTGGGCGGTGTGCGAGTTAATCCTGGCGATGCTGTCGTGGTTCCGGCAAAGCTTGAACGCAACTCATTGACCCAGAATTTGAAAGAGTGGACATCGATTCTCTATCAGTTTGGACTGGGGGCCGCCGGGCTTAAGGTATTGAAAAACTAACTTAACTTCAGATCGCCTTGAAGCTATCCAGGTGGTCATCTGAGAGCAACTAATGTCGGAAAAATTGGAAAAAAGGATGCAACAATATTCGCCGGCCGCACAAGAGGATAGTGACGAAATCCATCTGCTTGATTTGTTGATCGTGTTGGCTCGTCACAAAAAGCTGGTGATCGGCATGCCTATCGTGACAGGTCTCATTGCAATGGCGATAAGCCTGATGATGACCCCGATCTTTACCAGCACAGCGAAGATCATGCCCCCCCAACAGCAGCAAGGCTCCGGCCTTGCTGCTGCCATGCTGGGGCAGCTTGGCGGACTGGCCGGGGCGGCCGGTGGCATTGCGGGGCTGAAAAACCCAAATGATCTTTATGTGGGCATGCTGAAAAGCCGTACTGTTGCCGACAACCTGATTGCAAGGTTCAAGCTGAAAGAGCGATACGAGAGCGTGACGATGGACGATGCTCGTAGCGCACTGGATGCAGCCACCGACATCGACAATGGCAAGAAAGACGGACTGATTTCGATAAGCGTCAACGATAAGGATCCCTCTTTTGCAGCTGAACTCGCAAATGCCTATGTCGATGAGCTGGCCAGGCTGAACCAGACAATTGCCGTTTCCGATGCTGCCAAGCGCCGTCTATTTTTTGAAAAGCAGCTAACTGATGCAAAGGACCGCTTGGCCGATGCAGAGGCGGCACTGCGCAAAACGCAGGAAAAAACCGGCATGATTCAGCCGGAGGGGCAAGTCCAAGCCATTATTTCCGGCATTGCACAGCTAAAGGCAACGATCGCTGCCAAAGAAGTCCAGCTGAAAGCGATGCGAACTTTTGCTACCTCTCAGAATCCTGATCTGTTGCGCGCGCAAGAGGAACTGCACGGCCTCCAGGCGCAATTGGCAAAGCTGGAAAAGAACCAGCCGACCCAGGACGGCGATTTCATGGTGCCGACAGGGAAACTTCCAGCGGTCGGTGTTGAATATGTACGCAGCCTGCGGAACATGAAGTACTACGAAACGTTATTCGAAATGCTGGCCAAGCAATACGAGCTGGCGAAGATCGATGAGGCAAGAGAGTCTGCAGTAATCCAAGTGCTGGATAAAGCAATCCCGGCAGCACGGAAGTCCAAACCCAAACGTGCGTCGATCATTCTGCTTGGACTGGCTGGCGGCGCGATGCTAGGCGCATTGATGGCGTTCATGCGCGAGGCATATATTCGTTCCCGCCATGATCCTGCAAACTCTGATCGATGGAATAAGCTATCAGCCCTTTCTAGGTGGCGCGCTTGATGGAATTTGCTTCAGGTACATAGGTCAATGCAGAAAAAGAGCGGGCGAATGACCGATATGTTCGATACAAGCAAGTGAAAGGCAACAGTGCTAACAACAAATTCTAATTTCCAGCTGATAGACGGTGTCTCGTCGTTGCTGCGATGTGCAAAGATGTTTGCTTGCCACTCTCAAGGAGCCTGCTACGACTGCCGCAGCAAGCTGTGTTTTTTGCGGACCAGAGGCGCGGGAGAACGCCATGACGAAGCAGGTAACAAGCCCGAAAAATGGCGTCGTCAGCCTAGCGAGAGTGTCAAATGAACTTGCTGTTGACAGGTGGGACGGGATACATCGGAAGCCATACAGCCGTCGCGCTGGCCGCTGTTGGGCATAACGTGGTTCTCTTCGATAACCTATGCAACAGCAACGCCAGTGTGGTTGATCGGCTCGAAACCATCATTGGGCAACGCCTGCCCTTCGTGCAAAGCGATGTTCGCGATACTACTTTGCTTGCCCGAACGCTTGAAGAATATGTCATTGATGCAGTCATCCATTTCGCGGGTCTTAAGGCGGTCGGCGAGTCCGTTGCAATGCCTGTCGATTACTACGCCAATAACATACAGGGCACAGTTAGCTTGCTGCAAGCCATGCAGCAAGCAAGCATCAAAGCGCTTGTTTTCAGTAGCAGCGCTACGGTGTACGGCGACCCGAAGTATTTGCCGATCGACGAAGTGCATCCAACCGGCGCAACAAATCCCTACGGTCGCACGAAACTGCATATCGAGGAAATGCTCGCGGACGTTGCCAAGTCGGACACGAGATGGCGAATTGCCTGCCTGCGTTACTTCAACCCGGTGGGCGCACATGAATCAGGTTTGATTGGTGAAGATCCCAATGGCATACCTAACAACCTGATGCCTTATTTGTCACAGGTTGCGGTGGGAAAGCTACCACATCTGAATGTGTTCGGTGGCGATTACGATACGCCGGATGGCACGGGTGTGCGCGACTATATCCATGTAATGGATCTGGCGGAGGGACATCTTGCGGCCTTAAGTTACCTGCAGCAGAAAAATGGGTGCCACCCTATCAACCTCGGCACTGGGAAAGGCTATAGTGTGTTGGATATGATCAAGGCATTTGAGGCCGCGAGCGGTCAAAACATCTGCTATCGAATCGTCCCTCGTCGCCCCGGCGATATTGCGACTTGCTATGCAATGGCCGAGAAGGCCGCGACCGAACTCGGATGGAAAGCGTCACGTACGCTGCATGACATGTGCGCGAGCACTTGGCGCTGGCAATCGAACCGAACGAACATCATCAAAAGGTCAACTGAGTTATGAAGCTCACGCCGGTCATTCTTTGTGGGGGCTCCGGCACACGGCTATGGCCTCTTTCCAGGTCAGGATTCCCCAAACAGTTCCTCGTTTTATCCGGCATGACGAGTCTTTTCCAACAGGCGGTTGAACGCATCAATTCTCTGTCTGCCGCGGATATTAGCATCGGTGAAACGCTGGTCGTCACCAACGAGGAGCATCGCTTCCTGGCGCTGGAACAGTTGCGTGAACTGAAGACGATATCCGCGACGTTGTTGCTGGAACCGGTGGGAAGGAATACGGCTCCGGCCTTGACTTTGGCTGCACTGCAGGCAACTGAACGTGGCGAAGATCCGATTCTGATCGTCGCACCTGCAGACCAGACTGTTACTGACAACACAGCCTTCATCGAGGCATTACAAAAGAGCGTTCGCGTTGCCGCATCCGGATCGATCGTCATTCTCGGTATTGCACCGGGCCGGCCAGAAACCGGCTACGGCTACATTAAGAGCACAGGCTCCGAAGGCGAAAATGGTGAGTACACGGTCGCCGAGTTCACCGAAAAACCGAATTTGGCAACTGCACGAGCTTATCTGGCAAGTGGGCAATACACTTGGAACGCTGGAATGTTTGTTCTGCGGGCGAGCACTTGGCTGAAAGCGCTGCAATACTTCCGCCCGGATATCGCGGAAGCCACTGCACAATCTTGGGCACTTCGAAGTGAAGACAGACCGTTCGTTCGCACTGGCAAGGAGGCATTTACGAGTGTGCCGAGCGAGTCGATCGATTACGCCGTCATAGAGAAATGCCCAGGTTCGGATTTCCCCATCAAGATGATCCCGCTCGATGCAGGATGGGACGACCTTGGAGCTTGGGACGCTGTCTGGAATGTCCTGCCCAAGGATGATGCCGGCAATGTCCATGTCGGCGACGTGCTGACAATTGGCAGTCGCAATACGCTGGTATATGCAACAAAACGTTTGGTCGGATTGGTCGGTGTGGAAAACCTCATTGTCATTGAGACACCGGATGCGGTTCTTGTCGCCGACAAGTCCAGTAGCCAGGAGGTCAAACATATCGTCAGCGCACTTGGGGAGCAAAAGCGTGAAGAACATGCGCTGCACCGCAAGGTTCATCGTCCCTGGGGCTGGTACGACAGCATCGATGAAGCCGATCGCTTCAAGGTCAAGCGTATCCAGGTGAAACCAAAGGCAAGCCTTAGTCTGCAAAAGCACCATCACCGGGCCGAGCACTGGATTGTCGTTAAGGGAACGGCTGAGGTCACCTGTGGGGACAAAACGGTCATTCTTACCGAGAACCAGTCCACCTACATTCCTTTAGGTGAGGTTCACCGCTTGGCCAATCCCGGCACGATTCCGCTTGAAATTATCGAAGTACAGTCCGGTAGCTATTTAGGTGAGGATGACATTGTGCGGCTTGAAGACCACTATGGAAGGACTCGTAATTGATCGCAGCCCTAAAGATTTATGTTGTCGGCCAGTGTGACATACCCGGTTCCGCGATTGTGTCTCCACTTGGAGAGTGCGATCACTCGACTGAACATACCGTCACATGTCTGCGGTGGCAGCGGGCGCTATATTCAGCGTGGGCAGTTGCGCCCGGCATGCTGCGCCCCCGCTTCTGACGGGGGATGTGAATGAGGGGGGGGGGCAAATACCAATGGCTAGACCTGCTTCGTGGCACAAGCGCGATGCTGGTCTGCGCGAATCATTTGCGCGCGGTGATGTTTGTTGACTATTCCGCACTGGAGCAACCTTCAATGCTGGTCAAGCTGTTCTACTTCTTGACCGGACTTGGCAGCCAGTCTGTCATCGTGTTCTTCGTCCTCAGCGGATTTTTCGTTGGCGGTTCAGTGATCAAGCGCTGGCAGGCCTTCAGTTACGCAGATTATATGCTGGCGCGGTTGGTTCGCCTGTGGATCGTCCTTGTGCCGGCGCTTGTATTGACCTTCTTTTTGGACCAGATCTCCGGCCGGATGGCGCCAGATGTGCTTGCAGGCGTTGATGCCAGGGTTATTAATTCCGGGCCGGACGGCCATTATTCGTCGTCACCCGCAACCTTTGTACAAAATCTGCTGTTCCTGCAAACAGTAAGCGCACCCGTGTTCGGCAGCAATGGACCACTCTGGAGCTTGTCCAACGAATTTTGGTACTACGTGTGCTTTCCGCTGATCTTTTTTCTATTCGACCGCAGGACCGGCGCAGGTGCGCGACTAGCCTCGGCAGCTGTCATCGCAGCGCTCGGCCTCACGATGTATGACAAAGCTCTAGGATTTTTTGTCTGGCTGATAGGTGCAGCAATGTATTGTTTGCCGCTCGAGCATCGATTGGTGCGGCCATGGCTCATCGCGGTGACGTTGCCGTTGTTTCTAGTTACGCTCACTCTAAGCAGAGTTCATTATCTGACAGGTAATCTCGACATGGCGATGCTCGGCTTATCGGCTGGCTTACTGATCGTCTCACTGCGGGTATTGCCGCCGATGCCACGTTGGCTCGTTGCGTCGACCGAATGGTTAGCACGTGTGTCCTATACCTTATATCTAGTTCATTTCCCATTCGTACTGTTAGTGTACGTGACCAAATTCCGCGGTAGGCAGGCGTTACCGGATGCGACGTATTGCGCAGTATTTCTCGGGGGGCTTGTAAGTCTGTTATTAATTGCGCATTGTTTCTGGGGATTGTTTGAAAAGCATACTGACAGCGTGAAGAGCTATTTGTTAGCACTGTTGCACAAGGTAAGCGCGCTCGATCCGGTACTGAACGGCCGAGCCAAGACTTCACAAGAGAAGCACCAATATGCAAAGGGCAAACTACCGAGAGAATAAGTGTATGCGTCGAATAATTCAGAAGATTGCACGATTGTTAGTGTTTGGGCATGGCACGACGGTGAGGAATAGTACGGTTGGCGCTGGTGTGCGGATCGAAGGTGGTGCCAAGGTAATTGGCTCGACTTTGGGCCACGATGCCTATATTGGGCCGGAATCTCGTCTATTTGGCGTGGATCTGGGGCCATATGCTTCAGTAGGACCGCGCGTGACGGTTGGCGAAAACGAGCATGAGAAAAAATTGTTCAGCACCTCGGACATGCTGTTTGAATGCATCGAGCGCAACACTTACGAAATGCAAAAGGCGTCGCGCACCGAGATTGGTGCGGACGTGTGGATTGGCGCTAATGCCTTCATCAGGAAAGGTGTACGCATCGGCGTAGGAGCCATTGTCGGTGCGCATGCAGTGGTGCTGAAGGACGTGCCACCGTATGCGGTCATGGTTGGGGTTCCGGCTCGTATGATCGCCTACCGATTTACGCCAGAAACCTGCAGGCAGCTCGAGGCATCGCGTTGGTGGACTCTGAACAAGGCGAAGCTGCAATCGGCAATCGTCAGCCGCTACGGCCGGACCGAGACGTCGATCATGCAATCTGAGCAGGAAATTCTGAACTTCATCGAGTCGCTGTCTGCCGCGGCGGAAACTTGAGAACAGGTCGGTAATGTTCATCGAGACTGGTTGGGGAAGATGTGCCTTCCTTAGTGATCAGGCGAACACCCTTTCGAGCAATCAAATATGGTGAAAAAAATACTAAATGCGGCGTCGTGGCTAGGCTTGGTGCAGGTCATGAATGTACTCAGCGTCAGCATCCTGTCGATCGTCGTGATCCGACATACAGACCCCGTCCAAGTATCGGCCTACATATACGCGGTGTTCATAACGGACGCGGTCATGTCATATACGCTGCTACAGATTTCCCAGCGCATTACCTTGGCCAAAGACGATGCCTTGTTCAAGCAACTATTCGCCTATAGCGTTAGATTTGGAGCAGTAAATGCTTTGCTAGCGGCACTGATAGTGGCCGGTGTTATGTTGTTCTCGGATAAGACCGCGGAGTCGCAGACGCTGTCCTATGTCGCATGGCTAACAGCAGGGAACCTTGCCAATTATTTTGCACAGGTGTGTTTTTCGAACTGTGACTACACCTTCGACTACAAGTCGTTCGGAATCAGCTCGGCGCTGAGCAACGTACTATCGCTGGCCATTGCCGTGGCCGTGTTCGCATTTGGCGGCGGCATCCTCAGCATGGTGCTCCGTGATGTTGCACGTGGCATTATCCTGCTCGGCCTGTCGTTATACAGTACACGCGCGCTACTGTCGCAGCTGCGCGAGGTAACACCCCTCTGCCGCAAGTCACGCTTCGCATTCTTTGGCTTCCTGATGAAGCGCCATATGCTGAAAGTTATCGAGGTTAGCAACCACCGCGTGCCCGCACTGATGATTAGCACAGGGAAGTTGACAAGCCTCGGTCAGTTCGGCGTGGCCTTCCAACTAATCTCGCAGATCATGAACGTGCTGACCATTGCTGGCGATAGGCTGGCCTACGCGTTTTTCTCACGTGGAGACCGCGAGAGCAAGCTGAAGTATTTGGCAGCGGTGGTGGGGATCTATGCATTGGCCGGACTGACTATCTTCCTCTTCGGCGAGCGCCTGTTCGTACTGATCTATGGAGAGCGCTGGTTTGATTCCGCCAGTACATTCTCCTATCTCGGACTGTACTTGTTCACTCACGGCACCTTGGTGGTCGTGACCAACTACCTGCTTACCGAGCAGCGTTTCGCTGGGATCTACCTGTCGTGGGCAGGGTGGACCACTGCCTTTATCGCCTGCTACTTTTTCGATCGCAGTTGGCCGATCGTTACTTACTATCTGACGGCATCTGCTGCTTCATTCGTGCTGGTGCTTTCTGTACTGTTCATGGGGCGGGGGCACCACCGTGCTCCAAGCCTAGCCTGAGAAGAGTGGATTTCTAACGATGACGATTCTTCTCTCAGCCTTGACACGCTATCACGTGTTCGATTTGGCGCTGCAATTGCACAAACAAGCTTTGGCCGAAGGTTTGGTTACCGCCTATCCAGGATCCAAACTGGGACGTTACGCCACGCTACGGCCTGTCACGATGTCGCGCCCCCAATTTGCACTGGCACGCAAAGCTGCGCTGGCATTCGAGCGCTTTGCAGGTTCGCGCGCTGCGTCACCTTTTCACGAACTTGTCTATGGGCAGTGGTCATCCGCGTTTGCACGCGATGTGCAGCACAGCAAGGCGAGCACCATCTACGGCCTTTCCGGATACATGCTTGAGACGCTTCTATCGGGCGCTGGGGGGAGTCGGCCAATGATTGTCGATCATGGCAGCCTGCACATTGAGACAGAAAGGCGCATCCTCAAGGAAGAGTGCGCTCGCCACGGATTTGCCGAATTCGGCAACTGGCAGTACGACTGGCTGGTGCGTCGGATGCGTCAAGAGTTCTCGCTGGCTGACTATGTGGTCTGCTGCTCGGAGTTAGCGCGGCAAACCATGATCGAGAGCGGCGTGGATGCCGCCAAGATCGTTGTGCACCGCCTCGGAGTAAGTTTGAGCGAATTTGCACGCGCACCGGCACGCGTGGAGCCGGATAACCGAGCGTTGCGCCTGGTCTTCGTCGGGGCAATGACACCACTTAAGGGACTTCATTACCTGCTCGCTGCCTTCAGCAAGCTCGACTTTAATGTGGAACTGTGGTTGGTCGGAACCCTGCCGACTGACATGGTGTTGAAAGCCATGGTCGCTGACTGCAAACGGGTAACTGGACGATTAAAGCTGATTGGTCCGGTGGCACAGTCGCAGCTGAACGCAATCTACAATCAGTGTGACGTGTTCGTGCTGCCTTCGCTGTGTGACGGTTGGGGTATGGTGGTCAGTCAGGCGCTGGCGTGCGGGTTGCCAGTCGTAGTCAGCGACATGACCGGCGCCAAAGAGTTAGTGAACCCGGGCCGGAATGGCTATGTGGTGAGAAGCGGTGATGTCGCGGACCTTGCAGAGAAGCTGGAATCGTCTCTGGTCAGCTGCCGTGAAGGTAGCTGGCGCGACGGAATAGACGAGAACCACACGCATATAAGGGAGCATACTTGGGAAGATTACGGAAACGGATGGGCGCAATGGCTCCGAAATATCGACGCCTGATCACACCATGGCTGCTGGTGACAGCGATCGCGCTCGTCTCTTTCCTTTCGGGGAGCGGCCTGTTCCGCTTTAACGAAGCAGGCCTGATCTTTGCAGGCTGCGCGTGCGCGTATGTATGCATCTACCTGCATTTTGGCAGACGTCGTCCGGAAAGCCTGGTGGTCGTCGCGGCGACAATAATTTTTCTGGTCGCGTATTTGGCACAGGCCATTCTGTTCCTGATCAATTTGCGCAGCGATGCCACAACCTTAGGCGACATGATAGCCATCCGCTCGATCTTCTCGCTGGCCGCACTGAGTGCAGGACCATCCGAGGCGCAGCGTTCGCTGCTGGTGGTGCTGGTGGGCTTTGTTGGCATTCTTTTGTCCGCCATCTCACTTGCCGTGAGTGGCAAGGGAGCGGCTGATGCCGGCCGTGATCCGGAGAAGCAATCCGTCCGGCCTCGCCTAGTGGTCTCGAACCCAGTCACCCTAGGCTACGCAGCCGCCCTGTGCACGATATTCTTTGGCTTTCTTCGCAAGTACTTTGGCCTCGATTCGCCAGCCCCTTCCGGTTTGCCGATGGGGATCGGTGGCCTGATTAATATTGCCAGCGCCTACATCGGGCCGAACTTATTGTTCGCAGCTCTTTTCTTCGTCCTCGATCATGGATCTGATGCCAAGGCTCGGTACATGGCCTTGCTTTCTATCGTCATTGGCGTATTCAACTACGCCCTATTCACAAGTAAGATGTCGCTGATTTTCCCGATTCTGTACATGCTGCTATGCCAGTATATGCTGGGGCGACGTGTAGTTTCAATGCGAACCATTGCAATGCTCGGGGGGATCTTCATAGTCGTCTATCCCTTTCTGAACCTATACCGTTCGGCTATTGCGCTTGGAATCGCTCCTGGCGATCTGATCAATGCCATCATAGATCTATATGTGAAGCAGAAGGAGGCTAGCGATATTGATCGCAGCGCTCTGCAAGTTGCGGTTGCGGCTATTCTAGGTCGTTTCGTCGGCTACGATCCGTTGTTGATCCTGCTTCAGGCCAGCCCTTACCCAAGCTCTCTACTCGACTATATTCTGCATGGAGATCTGGATAAATACCTGACCTATCAAATCCTCGATTTTCAGGATCCGATGGGCTACAGTCCGGGCTTCCTTGGACGTTTTTTTTACATCTCAGGAAGCTACACCTTTCTGGTCGCGACGACCGCTGCTGTCGTGTTCGTGATTGCAATGCTTGTACGAATTTTCTGGCATGGCAACGTCAGGCAAAGATTTATGGCGCCTTTGCTACTGACCTATTGCCTCATATTTTTTACTGATGGAATAAGGTTTGAACTGGTACGTTCTCTGGTTCTGTCAAGCTTCGTCATCTTTGGCTACTTGCGTGTGGCTGGCAAGGTGCGGGCGATCTCAGCGAAGAAGGACTGCTAAGGGGGGCGTGCACATTATGCATAACAACAGGAAGAGCATCCTTTTCGTCGTACCCTACAACCCGCTCCTTGGATCTAAGGGGCCGCAGGGACCGAAGAATGTCAGTCAGCCATTGATCGGCTTGGTCTCGGCCGCGCACGACGTGGTACTAATTGTCGTTTCCGGCGATACGTCACTAAGTGAAGATGCGCTGCATTCGGCGTTTCCTGCGCTTCGTCAGGTGCATATTTGCCATCCTTTGGAGGGCGCGGCACGACATCATGCACGACTGCGCTTTTTGCTAAAAGGGTTGCCGCCGGCACTAGCTGATGGAATTTCGCACGAGTTGCCCGCTATATTGAATAAATACGCGGCATCGAGCGATCTGGTGCATTTCGAGTATTTCACGCTGGCTCCTCTCATCGAAATGGTGCAGCCAGGTTGCCCGGTTCAGCTACATTGTCACGACGCCTATTCCTTGTACCAAAAGCGCCTTCTGAGGCAGAACGAGGGCATGGTCGAAAAACTCAAGACACTGTTGCGCTTCCTGATGTTCCGTAACCTGGAGCGAAGCCTGATCGCAAAGGCGACGGTTGCATTGACTGTGTCGCCAGTCGACCAGCAGTACTTAGCCTGTAGGGGTATGTCAAATGTACATTACCTTCCGCCCGCGCTACGGGATATCTCGCTGCCAAGCATGCCCGAACGCGCCAACCTACCCGCCGAGCTGCTGTGCATGGTATCGGCCACTTACCAGCGTTCCCAAGCCAACGCGTTGCTGGCCTTCTTCCGCGATATGTTCCCAATATTGGCGCGGCAAGTCAGGGGGCATCTACGTGTGACATTATTGGGCAAGTCAGCAGGGCGCCTCCGGGACGAACTCCAACCTTTCATACAGGTGGATGCGGCAGAATTCGTAGAAGACTATTTCTCTTTCCTGAACAGCCGTAACTGGATCTGCTTTTACCCTCAGCGCGCGGGAGCCGGATTGCACACGAAGCTGCGTGACGCAATGGCAGCCCGTTTGCCGGTGGTCGGCTACACGGAAATCATGGATGCTTTCGCTGGAACCAGCGGCGAACACTACTTCTCATGTGGCAGCGATGAGCAGGTCGTCCAGACCCTTGCCGCCCTGCTGTCCGATCCATCGTTGCACGCCGCGGTCGGGGAGGGAGGACACCGGCTGCTTTCTGAGCGATTCAGTCCGGCTAGCGTGCTCGGCACCATGGAGAAAATCGGTGAGGAGATTGAGCACCATAGGATGCGAAAAATGAAACAGGCAATAAACAATATTGACCTGCACCGACTTCAACAGACTCAGTTTTCGTTGGCTCTGCGAGTGCGCGAGATATGCGAAAAACATGCGATTCCGTATTTTCTGATCGCTGGTACCTTGCTTGGTGCGGTCAGACATCAAGGTTTCATTCCATGGGACGACGACCTGGACATTGGAATGTTGCGCCAGGATTACGACCGGTTTATCGTAATAGCACAAAACGAGCTCGGCCCGGACTATTTCGTGCAGACATATGCGACAGACTCATATATGCCTTTTCCTTATGCCAAAGTTCGCATGAATGGAACCGTAGTGCGTGAATCGGCCTCTCGCAAGTGCAACTGGAACCCTGGCATTTTCATCGATATTTTTCCGTTTGATGGCGTGCCCGAGAACCACTTCCTGCGTTTGATCCACAAATGCTCCCTGAAGGTGCTTGGCTTAACGTTGCTCGCACGGTCCGGCTTTACTCCGTATAACGACGAGAAATCGAAATTCAAGAAATTTTTGTTTCATGCCGTCGTCCGTCCGGCATCATGGCTATTGCCGCGCCGCTTGCAGGTTACGGCGCTGGACGTTTTGGTGAAGCTATTTTCACGCGCGCCAACGCGTATGGTCATGGCAAGTGGCGGCTCTTACGGCTACGACCGTGAAACCATTCCACGCGATTGGATCACGGAATGTACTCCACTGTTATTTTGCGGCGCTCTATTAAACTGTCCCTCGCGTTGGCAAGACTATCTGAAAAATCTCTATGGGGATTACATGAAGTTGCCGCCTGTTGAGCAAAGATTCAACCGTCATGGCATTGTTGAATTGAAATTTAAGGTTTAGTAATGAAAAAAGTACTCACGTATGGCACTTTCGATCTCCTGCATTATGGACATCTCAATTTGCTAAGGCGAGCCAAAGCAATGGGTGACTATCTTATCGTGGGTCTATCAACCAACGAATTCAATAAACAAAAAGGAAAGCACTGCTATTTTGACTTCGAAGAGCGAAAACTAATGCTCGAAGCGATTCGTTATGTCGATCTGGTGATTCCGGAATCATCTTGGGAGCAGAAAATATCCGATATAAATAGTCTCGGGGTTGAATTGTTTGTAATGGGCGATGACTGGTTAGGGAAATTCGATTTTCTTGCGGAATTCTGTGATGTGAAATACTTAGAGCGTACCCCAGAAATATCGACCACACAAATCAAGCAGGAGTTGTCGGGTAGCAGATAATCTGACGTATTGTCATTCGACGGATCTAGTTTCATTTTTTAAAGCGATAAGTGCTACCTAATTTCCTTCTGTATGCAGCCAATCTGCATGTTGGCGGCGGCGTTCAGGTCGCAACATCGGTAATCGATGAAATCTCGGCCTCTTCCTCAGATGCCGGGCGAATCGCCTTAATGGTGTCCTCTCAAGTGGATAAAAACCTGAAAGCGATAGGGACTCCACTAGAACGCTTTCGCAGCTATCTGGTAGAGGATCACCATGGCATGCTGACACTTTTCAGAAACCTGCGGCCAGTGCTAGGCGACGCACAAGCGATTCTGGTCGTCTTCGGCCCTCTTTATCAGTTGCGTCTCGGTATACCCCGGGTCGTCGGCTTTGCACAACCCTGGATCATCTACCCGGATAACGAGATCTATCGTGCCATGTCACGTTTGTCCAGGTGGAAAACCAGACTCAAGTTCACGCTGCAGTCGCTGTTTTTCCGTCAGGCTGACCTGCTATTGGCTGAGCTTGAGCACGTGCGAAGCGGTCTCATCCGGGGCAGAATCGCAGATGAAAATCGAATCTGCGTAGTAAGAAATTGCTTGTCCGCGCTTTATCGACACCCGGAGCGCTGGAAGCCCGTGCCTGCGCTCGATGCCGCCAAAGGCTTCAAGCTTGGCTTTGTAGGGAGAAATTATCTGCACAAAAACACAGCTATTTTTCCCCAAGTGCGTGAGGCCCTGCGGAGCCGCCATAACCTCGACGTGACTATATATGTCACTTTTTCGGACGCGGAATGGGCTGCATGCACACCTGAATTTCGCGCATCGGTCATCAACGTCGGACCGTTGACTGTCGCACAATGTCCTTCGTTTTATCAGGAGCTTGATGGCGTGCTGTTTCCCAGTCTGCTTGAATGTTTTTCAGCGACGCCGTTGGAGGCGATGGCAATGAAGCGCCCGCTTTTCGCGTCTGATCGTCCGTTCAATCGGGACGTTTGCGGTGACAACGCTTTCTATTTCGATCCGCTCGATCCGAACAGCGCTGCTGACGCGATAGCAAACTGCATTTTCAACCCTGCCGTTACCAGCGAAAAAATCGAACTTGCATATCGCCATGTAATGGCATTACCTGGTCCCGATATCCGTGCTCAGCTTTATCTAAAATGCTTGCAGCATGCCGTTGCAATGCGTAATGCATGACATTGAGGGTAAAAAAACTATGTTCAGTCAAAAAACTCTTCTTATCACTGGCGGCACTGGCTCGTTTGGTAATGCCGTTCTTCGCCGCTTCCTCGGTACTGACATTGACGAGATACGCATCCTGAGCCGTGATGAAAAAAAGCAGGACGACATGCGCAAGCGCTACAACAACCCCAAGTTGAAGTTTTACATTGGCGATGTGCGCGACTACCAGTCGGTGCTGAACGCTGTGCGCGGCGCTGACTTTATTTTCCATGCCGCCGCGTTGAAGCAGGTGCCCTCTTGCGAATTTCACCCTCTTGAGGCAGTTAAGACCAACGTTCTGGGAACGGAAAATGTCCTTGAGGCTGCCATCACAACTGGCGTCAAGCGCGTGGTTTGCTTAAGTACGGACAAGGCTGTCTACCCGATCAATGCCATGGGTATCTCCAAGGCGATGATGGAGAAGGTGGTCGTGGCGAAGTCGCGTTCCAGCAACAATACGGTGATTTGCGCTACTCGCTACGGTAACGTGATGGCATCTCGCGGTTCGGTGATTCCCTTGTTTGTGGATCAGATTCGTGCAAGCAGGCCGATCACGGTGACCGACCCGCACATGACCCGCTTCATGATGACGCTGGATGATGCGGTCGACCTGGTGCTGTATGCGTTCGAGCACGGCAACCCGGGGGAGATTTTTGTGCAGAAGGCGCCGGCGGCGACCCTCGAAACCCTCGCCAGGGCGCTGACCGAGATGCTCGGTGTGCCGGATCATCCGATCAATATCATTGGCACCCGTCATGGAGAGAAGCTTTTTGAGGTGCTGTTGAGCCGCGAGGAGATGGTTGCGGCACAAGACCTTGGGGAATATTACCGCGTGCCGCCGGACCTGCGTGATCTGAATTACGGCAAGTTTGTCGAGCAGGGGGAAATCCGAATTTCGGAAGCCGTGGAATACAACTCGCACAACACCACCCGGCTGGACGTGAAGGGCATGCAGGCCTTGCTGATGAAGCTCAGGTTCATGCAAGCCACCACGCGCGGCGAGCATGTCGAACCGGA
>OFCW01000268.1_pt1 | contig 16595 bp, 18 predicted proteins | sample 1520951 | NCBI WGS metagenome assembly OFCW01 (sample SAMEA4349680, study PRJEB24078) | microbial mat metagenome | biome: Terrestrial Biome; feature: Habitat; material: Microbial Mat | place: India | collected 2012-06-12 | depth 10 m | reverse complement strand
TCTCCTTGAATTGGATTTCACCCGCTACCGCAAGGCTAGCGGGTTTTTTTTCGCCCTGCAGTTACTGCAGTGCCTGGGGACGGTTGGCGCGGATGACGGTCACCACATCCGTGACCGGGTCGATGCGCCAGGACTTCAGGAAACCTTCCTCCACCAGCAAGTCCAGCGCCTTCTTCAAGCCGTTGCGGAAGTGATAGAGCTGATGCGCGGACGAGCCGCACAAGCCCTTGAGCGTTTCGACCTTGTAGCCGAACGGCTCGCGGTGCGTGAAATAGAAACCGTGCAGCCACTTGGCCAGCGGCGAGCGCAGCTTCAAGCGCTGGCGCCAGTCGAGCTGGGTATAGGCGTCGGAGGCGAACAGCGTGATCAGCTTCGGATTCAGACGCACTTTCCAGTGGCGGTCTTCCTCATCCTTGAACGTGAATTCCTGCACCAGCGTGCCGCCGTAGCCGCGCTTGCCGGAGCCGGCGTCGAAGCGGATCTCGACCGCGTTGGCGGTCAGCCGCAGGATGCACAGGCGCAGCCGCTCATACGACGGCGAGGATGTCGGCCAGCCCATCGACTTGAGCATCGAATAGGCGGTGAACGACACTTCATGGCCCAGCGGCTGGCTGCGCGCCAGGTGCACCAGGTTCAGGAACACGTCCTCGTCGTCCTGGCGCAGCTCCTCGCCGGTATAGAAGATCTCGACGCCCTTGACCGAAGTGATCGGCCGCTCCTTCAGGTGCTGGCGCGGCTCGTTCTGGCGCGCCACGGAAAACAGCGCGGAACGCGCCAGCGGGTTGGGCAGGCCGCGCACCTGGTTTTCCCACAGCGGCAGCTGGATGATGTCCAGCGCTTCCTCGACCTCGCGCGGCACCGCGTCGGCCGCCAGGCCGTCCGCATCGCCAAACGCCATTTCCGCCTGCCCCGCCGCCGCCTTTTTCTTCCGGTTGTTGGCGATCGTCGCCTCGATCTTGAGCAGCACTTCGCTGAGCGACTTGGGCTTGGTGGCGGACACGGACATGGGTATTTCCAGGCGGATTTATTGACGGACGGCAAAGGTAGCATGGCAACACACGTCTTTCGAGCGTGGGGTGTCGTTGTTGGAGCGTGGACACACGTTTTTCGAGCGAGGGGCGCGGAACTAAATCCATGCGCTTTTCGCCGCCGGGCGCGTTTTTCGAGCGTGGACAGCAGCGCCTGCAGCGCGTGGGCAGGCGCAATTCGTTTTTCGAGCGTGGTCGGTGCCTGCCGGCAGGGTATTTTTTCCATCCCAAGGTGCGCAAAGCGGCGGACCGGGTCGGGCAAAACGGCTTCCCGACACGTTTTTCGAGCGTGGCTGCGGGCAGCCAACCCGGTTTTGGCCCGGATTCGTCTGTCGAGCGTGGGTTCTCACCAGCAAAAATGCCCGTCCAGGCTGGCCAATCCGCTGTTTTGTGCGTCGCACAACGCGTATTTTGAGCGTGGCGAGGTCCCGCTATCGTATTTCCAGCGAGATTTTTCTCCCGGAACCACCCGAAATATCGTATTTCAAGCGATAAAAGATAGCTCTCAGGCAAAAAACGGCCGGAAAGTATCGTTTTCCGGGCGTGGAGACCCGTCGTCATTCGAGCGTGGAGGCTCGTTTTTCCAGAGAGACGGGGCCGTATGCCAAGCGAGCGCGAGTCGTACGCCGAGCGCGGCGAGGACGTTTTCCGAGCGTGAGCAAGCGTGAAAATCTTTTTTTATTTCAGACACTTAAGCGATTTTTCGGCCTGCTTAATCTGTCTTTAATCTGTTCTTTAATTCGCAACCGCCATCGGTCGGAAAACGATAGTGGGAGAAAAAGGGCGAGGGAGAAGCGCATGGGTCGGGCGGTTCCGCCGGGCGCCGCTGGTACGAACAAACACCGAACCGCGCAAAGTCAGCGCCCCAAGCACCCGTGAGCGGCATCCGAAGCTGGCAAACCATAAACCGGCGCAAACCCGCCTCCCGGCGTGCGGAAGTTGGTGGTTTGCCCCTGATACAGACGCGCGGCCATCCACTGCACGCCGCCCTCGTAGACATAGTTGCGCACGTCGAACTTGAACGCCCGCTGCCGATCACGCGGATCGATGATGCGCTCGCCGGGCGCGACGACAGACTGCGCGACATAGCCGCCGGCAAGAATTTCCTGCCACACGCGTTTGGTGAGCTTGTCGCCGCGATATGCCGCACGGCCGCCATACCCAGCGGTAGGTTTGAAAAAAAGCTGACGTCGTCCGGCCCATAGCCGCTCCGCGTTTTCCGTGTTCACGATCTCCGTTCGCGGAATACCCGACAGGAGAATCGCTTGAATTTTTTCGGGAACGCCGAGTTGCTGCAGGCGATGAACATCGCTTAGCAGCGCCAGATTACGCTTGTCGGCATAGAGCGCATGCGCCTGCGGATGCGGCGTCAGCACAACCGCGTTGGCGAGATAGGCTGCGCGCAGCGCGGCGCTGGCTGGCGCCTCCAGCAGGAAATCGGTCAGGCGGTTGTACACCATATCGAGCGCCATGCCCTGATACCAAAGTCCCCCTTCATGCCAGCGCAATTCCGAGGGATCGGCAATCGCCACCTGCCATCCATGGCGCTGGAATAATTGCCGGAACAGCAGGAACTCCGGATAGAGGTATTGCTGTTGCGGCGATTCATCGACGATGGCAATCCGGCGCAGCGGCCGTTCACGCCCGGATAACGCCCATTCACGGCGAAACATCCCGACTATTCGCGTCTCCAGGGCGGCGGCGCTGTCCGGCGGCGGCAGCATCTTTTCTATCGCCGCGCAGCATGCGCGTTGCGCACGCGCCAGCGCCGCATTGAGCATGGCGCCGCCGGCGTTGGTGTTGATTTCGATGAGCCCGACACCTTGGTCATGGAGGTGGAAGTCATAGCCGAAAAACACGCCTTTTGCCCCGCCGGGATCGTGCTGCGCGATGGCGGGCGCAGCGGCAAGCACATGCCGGCGAAACGACGGCATCGCGACGACGTATTCCACGGCATGAATCAATTGCTCCATGCTCTTCCTATGCGCGTCCGACAGGAATACCGGTCGCGCCGCAAATGCATGCGGGCAGCGCTCTTCCACCAATTGCGCCAAGTCGGTGCTCCCCAAGGCCGATTCCAGCGCGCGGTGCAAGGCGTCCTTGTCGAGGCTGATGCAAAAGCAGCCACTGTTCAGCAATGCCGCATCATCAACTGCGCCAGGCGTCGCGCCGCCCGGCTCCCCCATGTCCAACAATTGGTCTGACATATTGACCTCGCTTGGCGATAGTTTCCATTGCGGGAATGGCATCGGTGAATCCAGCACAACGTCCAGCACGCCCCGTGCTTCCCGGCATTTGCGATAATACGATTATTCCATTATTATCGAAATATGGAAACGAAAACAGCAATCAGGGCGCTGGCGGCGCTCGCCCAGGAATCGCGTCTGGCAGTGTTTCGCCTGCTGGTGCAGGCAGGGCCGTCGGGTTTGGCCGCCAGCAAGATTGCCGAGCAACTCAATATCGCCCCTTCGTCCCTGTCCTTTCACCTAAAGGAACTGACCCATGCGCAAATGGTGACCCCCACTCAGGAAGGGCGCTCCATCATTTATGCCGCCAACTTCGAAACGATGAATGCGTTGCTCGGCTTTTTAACGGAAAACTGTTGTGGCGGAAATCCGTGTTCCTCGGTCCATGTAAGCAAGAAACCAGAGCAGGCAATCTCATGAGCGACCAAGTCTATAACGTACTGTTCCTCTGCACCGGCAACTCCGCGCGCAGCATCATGGCCGAAGCGCTGGTCACGACCATGGGCCAAGGCCGCTTCCGCGGCTTTTCCGCCGGCAGCCATCCCGCTGGCAAGGTCAACCCGTTCGCCATCGAACAGATCCGGCCCACCGGCTATCCGGTCGAAAACCTGCGCAGCAAAAGCTGGGACGAGTTCGCCGCAGCGGATGCGCCCCGGATGGATTTCATCATCACGGTCTGCGACAACGCCGCCGGCGAAGTCTGCCCGCTGTGGCCGGGGCATCCGCTGTCCGCTCACTGGGGATTTGAAGACCCTGCCGCCGTCGCAGGAAGCGATGAGGAAAAACGGGCGGCATTTCGCAAGGTCTGGCAGCAAATCATGCGCAGGATGCAGGCCTTTGTGAACCTGCCGGTTCCCATGCTGGACAAGAGCGCGATTCTGGATGAAATGCGAAAAATCGGCGAGGCCAGGGTATGACGACGGTCGCACGCCGCCTGGTCGCCGAAGGCCTCGGCACGGCCATGCTGCTGGCCATGGTGGTCGGTTCCGGCATGATGGGCGAGCGCCTGGCCGGCGGCAATATCGCCCTCGCCCTGCTGGCCAACGCCGTCGCGACCGGCGCCGGCCTGGCTGCCTTGATTCTCATGTTTGGCGCCATCTCCGGCGCACACTTCAATCCGGCGGTGACGCTTTCCGAGGCATGGCAGAAAAACCTGTCGGCCGCGGCCGTGCTGCCCTACATCCTGGCGCAGGTGGCAGGCGCTTTTGCCGGCGTGGCGGCGGCCCACCTGATGTTTGGCGAGCAGGTATTTTTTGCATCAGAACATGCGCGTACCGGCCTCGCGCAATGGTGGAGCGAATTCGTCGCCACTTTTGGCCTTGTGGCCGTCATCATCAGCTGCTCACGCAGCCGTCCGGCCGTCACGCCCTTCGCGGTCGCCCTGTACATCACCTCGGCGTATTGGTTTACCTCGTCGACCTCTTTCGCCAATCCTGCGGTGACGCTGGCGCGCGCCGCCAGCAACACGTTTGCAGGAATTCGGCCGGTCGATGCGCCAGGATTTATCGTTGCGCAGCTGCTCGGCGCTACGGCCGCAACCGCTGTATTTTGCTGGCTGTATCCGGGCGCGCGAAACGATGCGACAGTGGCCGGCACCGTCGCCCCGCGCGCATGCGCCGACGAAGCGGACCATGCGCTGCGCTAGTCACATCTCGTAAGGGCTGGATTTTTTGAATGGCGCGGCTGGCGGGGATCGAACCCACGACCCTTGGCTTCGGAGGCCAATACTCTATCCACTGAGCTACAGCCGCGTAGAGAAGGAAGGCATGAAGGATACCGTCTTTCTGCCGCGGCGTCCATGCGCAGCCCCGGTTTTCGTTCCAAACAGGGGGCTTTCCGACTATAATCAAGGGTTTTGCGAGGTATTGCGCTGCACCATCCAGGCCAGTTCCCGCACCCGCCCACCGGTTTCGACGACACTTGCACTGAGGGAATAATGAGCGACGCACACAATGAACACCAGTCCGCCATCAAAACGCCGAAGCAGCTCATCGCTGCCGTGGTAGCCGGCTTTTTGGTGCCGATCATCTGCATCGTCCTGCTGGTCCAGTACGTATCCAATGCCGACAAGACCGGCGCCGGCTCGTCCGCCCAGTCGCCGGAGGCGATCGCCGCCCGCCTGCAGCCGGTGGCGGATGTGGGCTTCGTGCTGAAGGGCGAAAGCGGTCCGAAGCAGCTGCAGTCCGGCGAAGCCGTGTTCAAGGCCGTGTGCGCCGCCTGCCACGCGACGGGCGCTGCCGGCGCACCGAAGGTAGGCGATGCAAGCGCCTGGTCCGGCCGCATCGCGCAAGGCGAATCGGCCCTGATCGACCATGCGGTCAAGGGCATCCGCGCCATGCCGGCCAAGGGCGGCAACCCGGACCTGGACGATGTCGAAGTGGCGCGCGCCGTGGTCTACATGGCCAACCAGTCCGGCGGCAAATTGAAGGAACCGGAAGTCAAGGGCGCGCCCGCGGCCGCTGCTGCACCAGCGGCTGCCTCCGCTCCGGCGCCTGCCGCTGCGGCACCGGCCGCCGACGCCGGCAAGAAGCTGTATGACAGCACCTGCGCGGCCTGCCATGGCGCCGGCGTTGCCGGCGCACCGAAGTTCGGCGACAAGGCCGCCTGGGCGCCGCGCATCAAGCAAGGCAATGCCACCCTGTACGAGCATGCGCTCAAGGGCTTCCAGGGCAAGGCCGGCATGATGCCGCCCAAGGGTGGCGCCATGACGGCTTCGGACGAGGACGTCAAGGCTGCGGTCGACTACATGGCCGCCGCGGCAAAATAAGCGCGCCGCACCGAGAAACAGCCGACAAAAAGCCGACCCGCGGGTCGGCTTTTTTGTTGCCCGTGCGCCTATCTCGGCGGCAGCAGATAGCCTTCCCGCGCGCCGGAACCGGCTGCCGGCATGGGGCTCGCGCCGGACGATTGCGGCGCCTGCGCGGTGGCCTGCGGCTCGGCCACGAAGATTTCGACCCGCCGGTTTTTCGCGCGATTGGCATCGCTGTCGTTGGGCGCCAGCGGCTCGTGCGAACCGCGCCCGTCGATCGTGAAGCGGTTGGATGCGACGCCGCGCGCGGCCAGGTAGTCGCGGGTGCGGGCGGCGCGGTTGAGCGACAGCGGGTCGTTGATCGCATCGTTGCCGGTATTGTCGGTGTGGCCGATGATGGTGATCTTCGAATACGGGTTTTCCACCAGGGTGGACGCGAACTTGTCGAGGAGGGGCCGGAAATTCGGCTTGATGTCGGAGCGGTTGGTGTCGAACGAGATATCGGCCGGGATATCGAGCTTCAGGCGGTTGTCCGGCGTCTGCGTGACCTGCACGCCGGTGCCTTGCGTGGCTTGCTGCATCGCGCGCTTCTGCTGCTCCATGCGGGCCGACCAGATATTGCCGATCACCGCGCCGGCGGCAGCACCGATGGCGGCGCCGGTTGCGGTCCGGCGTCCGCCGCCCTCGCCGGTGCCGGCGCCGATGATCGCGCCCACGCCGGCGCCGATGCCGGCGCCGGTTGCGGTGCCGCGCTGCACTTCATTCATGTTGGAACAGGCGGTCAGCGCAAGCAAGGCGGCCAGTGCCGACAGCCCCAGCCGTGCAGCAGCGCCGGGGGCCATGCTGAGTCGATTGCGCATATGCATTTCCTCGTGGTGTGCCAAATGGGAATTGGACACAGGGGGAAAATGCAAGTTCGGCAATTTACAAATCGTTAAACTTGCTCGCCGCCCGGATCCTGCGCCGGCGGCGGCCCGGCAGCGCGCCGCATTTTCGCGAAGAAGGCGACCGCGCCGGCGACGCTGCCGGCAACGAGCGTCGCCTTGAGCAGGGATTTGCGCTTGGCCAGGGCGGACATGCCGCTGATCGCCAGCGGCAGCAGGGCCGGCAGGTTCAGTCCGGATGCGACGCTTGCGCGGTTGCGCCACACGGAAAGCGCGATGAGGGCGAGGCGCGACAACGCGTTTCTGGCCAGCGTCTCCGGCTGCAGGCCGGCGCGCACCGTCTCCTTGGCGATCATCAGCTCGGCGCGGTAGATGCGGCCCTCGGCGATCAGCTGTTTCTTGCGGTCGGCCGGTGTCATGTCGGGTTCCTCCCGTGCTTACAGCAAGGCATCGCGGTCGGCGCGCAGTTCGGCCATCGTGGCCGGCAGCGACAGCTGGTCCTGCGCCAGCAGCGCGCGCGCACGGCGCAGGATCGCCAGCGCCAGCAGCGTATAGAAGATCGCCACCAGCAACAGGATCTTCCAACCCAGCGCTTCCCAGGCCAGCACCACGATCAACGCCGTCCAGCAGGCAAGGCCCAGCCACAACGCCAGCACGCCCAGCGCGCCGACCAAGAGCAGGCGCGCCAGATTGTCGCGCGCCTCGCCCAGCTCGAATGCCGCCAGTTCGATGCGGCTGACCAGCAGGCCGAACAGGTTCTTCGCAATGCCGCCCAATCCCGCGACCAGGCCCGGCGCTGCGCCGGAGGATTGCTCATCCATGCGCGCTCACTACTTGCGCGAGATCAGCATGCCGACCACCAGGCCGACGCCGGCCGAGATCGCAATCGCCTTCCACGGATGCTCGTGCACGAATTCATCGGTGGTCTGCGCCGCCTTCTTGCCCTTTTCCAGCGCGACGGCCTGCATTTCCTGCGCCTTTTCCACGGCGGCGTCGAGCATCAGCAAGCCCTTGTTGCGCAGCTCATCCGCCTGCGCGCCGGTGGCGGCTGCCGCTTCGCGTAACAGTTCCTGCGCATCCTTCACCAGGGTCTTCATATCGTTCCGGACGGTTTTGACATTCGAGTTCAGCATGGCGATGCTCCTTTCAGAAAGCGCGGCGCCGGAATGATCGCGGCCCGCATGGCAAGGGGGATATCCTCTTTATCTCAGGTAATTTGCTAAATGTAAAGTCTTGCAGCGCATGCTGCGGCGGCACGGCGCTGCATGCGCGGTTTTACTTGATTCAGGTCAGCCACGACCACGCTTTGATGCTTCTCAAGCCGCATCAGGCGGAACATGGCGTAAATGTCACCTCCCACCGTCCGCGCATTCCATCATGGCGAACTTCATCCTGATGCTCACCCAGAACGATCAAACGGTTGCGCATGCGCATGCGGCTTATGCGGAGATTGCCGACTGCGGCGTGCGCTACGTCGGCTTCAAGGATGTCGGCCTGCCGTTCGCGGCCTTGGCGACGCTGACGCGGGAAATCCGGCGGCATGGCCAGCAGGTGATGCTGGAAGTGGTGAGCACCACGCGCGCGGCGGAATTGGATTCGGTGCGCGCGGCCATCGCGCTGGGGGTCGACTATCTGCTCGGCGGCCGGCATGCGCAGGACGCCATCCCGTTATTGCAGGGCAGCGGCATCCGCTATTTCCCCTTCTGCGGCCGCACGGTCGGACATCCGACCCGCCTGACCGGCAGCATCGACGAGGTGGTCGAGGATGCGCGCCGCCTGGCCGCGCTGCCGGGCGTGCACGGGCTCGACCTGCTCGCCTACCGCTTCGGCGGCGAGGTGGAGGAACTGATGCGGCGCGTGGTCGGCGCGGTACGCATTCCCGTCATTGCCGCCGGCAGCATCGATTGCGCGCAACGGATCCAGGCGGCGCATGACGCGGGCGCGTGGGGATTCACGATCGGCAGCGCCTTGTTCGAACGGCGCTTCCTGCCGCCGTCGGCGGCGCCGCGGGCGGCGCTGCGCGAGCAGGTCCTGGCCCTGCGGCGCCTGCCCGGCGTTGCCTCATGAGGCCGGTTCCAGGTACTGCTCGACCAGAGTGAGGATGGCCTTGGACTGATATTCCCGCGCCAGCTCCTGCAGCTTGTCGGCGAACGGGCGATAGCGTTCGTCGAGCGCGGCCAGATGCTGCGCATAATGCCGGATGTCGCGCATGTTGCCGGCCAACGCAAGCTGGTGCAGATGGCGCATTTCCTGTTGCGGCGGGCTGGTCAGCCGGATTTCGTCCCGTTGTGCCGATGGAACCGATGGAACCGATGGAACCGATGGAACCGATGGAACCGATGGAACCGATAGTGCCGATAGTGCCGATGGTGCCGATGGTGCCGATGGTGCCGGCCGCTGCGCGTGGAGCCACGCCAGCCCGAGCTGCGCACCGATGCATTGCAATAGCTGCGCCTGGTCGATCGGCTTGCTCAGGAAAACGCTGGCGCCGGCTTCCAGGCAGCGTTGCCGGTCCTGCGGCGTGGCGCTGGCGGATACCGCGATGACCGGCACCTGCGCCAGTTCCGGCATGCGGCGCAGCGCGCGCGTGGCGGCGATGCCATCCATTTCCGGCATCATCATATCCATCAGGATCACATCCGGCCGCAGCGCGCACGCCTGCTGCAAGGCCTGGCGCCCGTCGGCGGCCTGCGCGGTTGCAAAACCGACCGAGCGCAGCAAATCGTCCAGCATGGCACGGTTGGCCGGCACATCGTCGACGATCAGCGCTTTCCTGACCGGGCCGTGGTAGCCGATGATGTCGGGACCGGCGCGGCGCGCTGCCGGCGCCTCGGCCAGCGCCACCGGCAACTCGAAGCTGAAGGTGCTGCCCTGGCCCGGCGCGCTGGCCACCTGGATGTCGCCGTGCATCATGCGCACCAGCTGGCGGCTGATGGCAAGGCCCAGTCCGGTGCCGCCGAAACGGCGCTGCAGGTCGCCGACCTGTTCGAACGGCTCGAAGATGGTCTCGCACTGCTCGCGCCGGATGCCGACACCGGTATCGCCCACTTCGAAGCGCAGCCGCACATGGCTGTCGTCGATCGGCGCGGCCTGCACCCGCAGGCTGATCTGGCCCCGGTCGGTGAACTTGACCGCGTTGCCCAGCAAATTGAGCAATACCTGGCGCAGGCGCTGTTCATCGGCCATCACGCTGCGCGGCACCTGCCGCGCGCACTCATACCTGAAGGGCAAGCCCTTTTGCTCGGCCTTCACACGGATGATGTCGACGATGCCCTGCAAGAACATGGGCAGATCGAGCGCACTTTCGGCCAGCTCGAACTTGCCGGCTTCGATCTTCGCCAGGTCGAGCAGGTCGGTGATCAGGGCCAGCAGGTGCTCGCCGCTTTGCTGGATCGTGTCCAGGCTGGCGATTTGCCGCTCGGTGAGATTGCCGTCGCGCTTGAGCAGCTGGGCATAGCCGAGCACGGCATTGAGCGGGGTGCGCAACTCGTGGCTCATGCTGGCCAGGAAGGTGCTCTTGGCCCGGTTGGCGACTTCCGCGCGCTCCTTGGCCACCGTCAGTTCGGCGGTGCGTTCCTCGACCAGTTCTTCCAGGTGGCCGCGATGGCGCTGCAGTTCCCGCTCGGTCGCGGTGCGGCGCTCGATGTCGCGCTGCAGCTCGCGGTTCTTGCTTTCGATTTCATGGAACAGCGCCTGCAACGCCTGGCGCGTAGATTCCAGGCTGTTGCCGAGGTTGCCCAGTTCGTCGTCGCTGCGCCACACGAAAGGTTCCGCCAGCTCGCGCCGCGCCAGCTGCTGCGACTCCTGCATCAGGCGGCGAATCGGCGCCAGCAGCCGCGCCTGCAGCAGCGACACGATCAACACGAGCGACAGCAGCAGCTGGCCGAGCACGGTGAGCGCGAAACTGGCGCGGTTGCGCGCGACTTCCGCATCGAGCTGGCCGCTGTCCATCTCGACCGTCACATAGCCGATCACGTTGCCGTGGTAGACCACGTCGCGCGTCAGGCTGAACTGGCGCCCGCGCCGCCGCTCCGGGAATTCCTGTTCCAGAAACGTGCCGAACTTCTTGTCGCGCACCGTCAGGGCGGACACCCGCTCATCGCTCAGCAGCGAATCGAACAGCGGGCGGCCGGAATTGTAGCTCAGGTTCCACAGCGGCTCCTGCATGCCGAGCGCAACGATGTTGACCAGCCGCCGGTGATCGGCGGCCAGGCGCTTGGTCAGCGCATGTTCGAGCTGGCCGAGGGTCAGCACGCTGGTGACCGATGCCGGAATCAGCAAGCCGACGATCACGGCCAGCACGATGGAGGCGCGCAGCTTCAGGTGCATGGCATCGCGTATCGATCGATGGTTGCCCATGCGGGCACGGGGCGGCGGCCAGCCGATGGACCGGCCGTGTACGCTATTGGCAGTGTAGTAACGGCCGGCGGCAAATGCTACCGCCGCTCAGGCGGCGCTGAGAACGACCGGCTCAAGCAGCCCTGCTGCGCAGTTCGGCGATCCCTTCCATGCTGCCGATCCGGATGACCAGCGGATGCGCGAGCAATTCGCGCTGCAGGGGGCGCCACGCAAACAGCCACTCCTGTTCCAAGGCCTGTTGCGTGCTCTTGGAAAAGACTGCCCCCAGCGGGCTGGGCAAGCCGTAAGACACGGCCGCATCGATGCCGACCCAGCCCGGCAGGACGCGCTGCACGGCCCGATGGAGGCGTTCGCCGAATTCCTCGGCCTGATGGACAACGAGACAGCAGTCGGCGCCGGCGAAGGTGTCGAACAAGGTGTCGTCCCAGGCGTTGGCCAGGCTCAGGGTCAAGTAATTGGCCGGCTGGGCCGCCCGGCGCGCAGCGAAGGGCAGGATCTGGTTGCGCAAGGCGCTGTCGCTTTGCCTGGCGCCGGTCGGGCGCAGGAGAAATTCGCCCAGTTGCAGCGAGCGCTCCAGCCATTGGCGTTGCGAATAGCGGTACAGCTTGGGGGGACGCGCACAGGCGGCGGCCAGCAGGCTGGAATGGGAAGTCATGATTCAGTGGTGCCATGAAGACATTCCCATTTAAACAGATTCACCGTGCGCCGACAAATACCGGTTAATAGCCTGCGCCATATAGCCTGCGCCATGCATCGACCGGCGTGGAAGCGGCCCGCAGGCCGCTGCATGCGCCGGCGGCAGCTTACTTGCCCGGGCTGGTGGTGGCGCCGGAACTGCTGGAACCGGAACTGCCGGAGCCGCTATCCGTGCCCGATGCCCCGGAGCTGCCCGATGACGCAGCCGGCGCCGCGGAGGACGACTTGCGCGCCTTCTTGTGCTTCTTGGCCTTTTTCTTCTTGGGCTGGGCGGTCGTGGCGCTGTCGGTGCTAGCCCCTCCCGCGCTGCTGGAAGCGGCGGGCTGATCGGTGCTGCCGGTGGCGCCGCCCGGCGTGGTGGCGGACGAGCCGGAAGCGCCGGAGGTGTCGCGGCCGGACGAAGTGGCGCCGCCCGGCATGGTCGAGGACGAGCCGGCAGCGCCACCGCCCATGGCGCCGGAGGATGTATCGCGGCCGGAGGACGGCATGGCGCCGCTCGGGCTGGTCGCGGACGAACCGGCAGCGCCGCTGCCCATGGTGCCCGAACTGCCGGAAGTGTCGCCGCTGGTCGACGGATAAGTCCCCGGCGTGGCCGAGGATGAGCCGGACGCGCCGCTACTCATGCTGCCCGACGTGCCGGACGTGCCCGCTGTTCCGGACGTGCCGGAAGAGCCGGTGCTGCCCGCCATGCCGGCGTCGTTCTTGTTTTGACTGCTGGACATGCTGCTATCGGTGGCGGAACCCGCGCCGGTGGAGGTTTGCGCCAGCACGACCGACGACACCGACGCAATCAGGACGAAAGACAACGATCGGATTGTGTTTGACCTCATGAATCGCTCCTTTAGTTGAAGAAACAGCATCATTGATGCAGCAGCTTGGATGCAACGCCTGCATGCACGTTCAGCCAAGCTGACGACACCCCGTCGGAGAGTCGATTGAAGCTTTGACAAGCGTCTGAAAAAAAAAGATTTTTTGACAATGTAAAAATGTGTAACCGCTGCAGGCAGTTTTTACTGCAGTGGCGCCTTGGCAAGGTGCCGTCCCCGTTTCCGGCAACGTGGATTTCGCGCCGCACAATGTTGTTTAGAAACTTTTTCCTATTGACAATTGCACGCATCTATTGCACGGTCGTATCTGCATAAGAACGAACAACCCAGCCCCGGAGAGACCTACATGACGATTTCCCGCTTTTTTCGAACCTTGGCGCTGGCAGCCGGCGCCGCCTTCAGCCTGCATGCCGCAGCGCAGGGCGTGACCAACGATGAAATCCTGCTCGGCCAGACCACGGCATTGACCGGGCCGCTGGCGGAACTGGGCATGGAAGCAACGGCCGGCGCCAAGGCCTATTTCGATTACGTGAATGCGCAGGGCGGCGTGCATGGACGCAAGATCCGGCTGCTCTCGCTGGACGATGGCTACAACCCGCAAAAGGCGGTGGTAAACGTCAAGCAACTGGTCGAGAAAGACCAGGTGCTGGCGCTGTTCGGCGTGCTCGGCACCCCGGCCAACGTGGCAATCATGCCGCTGATCCAGCAGGTCGGCATTCCCAACTTCGGTCCGGCGTCCGGCTCCAACCTGGTGCGCCAGCCGTTCAACCGGCTGGTGTTCCACGTCATCCCCGGATATGCCGATGAGCTGGCGAAGATCGTCGAGCACCTGACGGTACGCGGCATTAGCAAGATCGGCGTGGTGTACCAGGACAATCCGTTCGGCAAGGAAGGCTTGATCGCGCTGGAGCAGATCATGTCCGCGCACAACATGAAGCTGGCCGGCACGGCCAGCATCGACAACACCGGCTCGGACGCGGCCAAGGCGGTCGATGCGCTGATCAAGGTGGCGCCGCAGGCGATCGTGATGGTCACCGCCGGCAAGGCCTCGTTCGACTTCATCAAGACCTACAACCAGCGCGCCGTCGGCATGCAGTACTTCGCGCTGTCGGTGATGGCGTCGCAGACCGCGATCAAGGCGCTCGGCAAGGACGGCGTGGGCGTCGTGGTGTCGCAGACATCGCCTTTCCCGTTCTCGGCGACCAGCCGCATCGTGCAGGAATACCAGCAGGTGATGAAGAAGATGGACGTCAAGAACTGGTCGTTCGCATCGATGGGCGGCTTCATTACCGCCAAGGTGATGGTCGACGGCCTGCGCCAGGCCGGCCGCAACCTGTCGCGCGAACGCCTGATCGAAGCGCTGGAAACGATGGGCAAGAAGGATTACGACGGCTTCACCATCAACTACAGCAAGACCAACCACCTCGGCCACCGCTATGTCGAGCTGACGGTGATCTCGAAAGACGGCCGCTTCCTGCGTTAGGCGCGCCCTCCCCGATCCGATGCCATGGGCTGCGGCGGCGGTCCATGGCATTTTTATTTTCAGCTGTCCATCTGCGGTTCGGCAATGGTGCGCAGCTGGAAGCGCCCGTCGTTGTTGAACAGCCAGGTTTCGGCCATCTCCAGGCGGCCGTGGCGCAACAGATGTGCCGCCGGCTGCGGGAAGGGCGCGCTGTTGCGCAGGCTCGCCAGTGCGGTGGCCTCGGTTTCGCGGTCGTGGTTGGAACGCAGGATCTCGCTCTTGACCAGGTTGCCTTGCGCATCGACCACGTACTTGAGCACGACCACCGAGCGCAGCAAGGCTTGCGGCCGGCCGCTGTAGACCTTGGCGGCATTGTTCCGGGCAATCCGTTGCGCGATGTCGCGCTTGTAGGCTTCCAGGGTGAGGGCGCCGGATGGCACCCGCGGCGCGCCCTTGTCGGCCCGGCTCGCGCTTGCCGGCGCCCTGCCGGGGTCGGCGCCGGGCGCCGCGCATCCCGCCAGCGCCAGGGCGGCGGCATAGAACGTGATTCTGCGGTACATGCTGCTCTCCTCCGAAACGATGCGATCCGGCCTCTTGGCGGGCCCTGACTTATTTTCCTGCTTCAACTTAATCCCGGCAGGAATTTGGAGTGAAGCAATCTTACCGCCAGTTACACATGCCGCTGCGCCTTGCATGTCGCGCCGCTTTGCCTATGCTGCAGAAAAGGTGCTGCATGGATGGCCGGTCTTTTCAGCTGAATGCGCGCGAATTCGTGCTGGTGACGCCGCAACAGGCGTGGCGGGTGCTGACCGATTACGAGCACCTGAGCGAGTTCGTGCCGAACCTGGTGCATTCCAGGGTGCTGGCGCGCGGCCGGCATGAGGCGACGGTCGAGCAGGTCAGCCGCACCGGCCTGCTGCTGATGGCGTATACGGTGCAGATGGTGGTGCACATCGAGGAACGGCCGTATTCCGCCATCGATGTGGCGCTGGTGTCGGGCGACCTGCGGCACTACCGTGCGTACTGGACGCTGGAGGAGGCCAGCCGGGAAGGCGCGCGCGGCACGCTGATCACCTATTGCGGCGAACTGGCGCCGAAGTTCTACCTGCCGCCCACGGTCGGACAGCCGCTGGTGCAGGCGCAGGTGCAGAAAATGGTGGCGGCGGTGAGCGCGGAAATCGAGCAACGGGCTAGTCGAAATGCCCCTGCCGCTTGAACTGCTCGGTCGCCGCCACCAGCGCCGCGGCAATGCCGGGCTCATAGCCGGAATGCCCGGCGTCGCCCACCAGGTGCAGCTTCGCTTCCGGCCAGGCTTCGTGCAGCCGCAGCGCCGACAGCGGCGGGCAGACCACGTCGTAGCGGCCCTGCACGATTGCCGCCGGCAGATGCCGGATGCGGCCGACGTTGCGGATCAGCTGATCGTCGGCGAGAAAGCCGTCGTGCAGGAAATAATGCGCTTCCAGCCGCCCCACGCCCAGCGCCACCGGATCCGAACTGAAATCGTCGATCGCGGCCGGATCGGGCCGCAAAAACAGACAGCTGCCCTCGTAGCGGCTCCAGCTACGCGCGGCCGGCAGGTACACCGCCGGATCCTCGGAAAACAGGCGCTTCGCATAGGCTTGCAGCAGGTCGCCGCGCTCTTCCGGCGGAATCGGCGCGACGAATTGCGCATGCGCTTCCGGGAAAAACCAGCGGATGCCGTTCAGGAACCAGTCGATTTCCGAGCGCGTGCACAGGAAAATGCCGCGCAACACGAAGCCGAGGCAGCATTCCGGATGCGCCTGTCCATAGGCCAGCGCCAGGGTCGAGCCCCAGGAACCGCCGAACACCAGCCAATGGCTGATGCCGAGCAGGGCGCGCAGGCGCTCGATATCGGCGATCAGCAGCTGCGTGGTGTTGTTGTGGTATTCGCCCAAGGGCGTCGACTGGCCGGCGCCGCGCTGGTCGAACAGCACGATGCGGTAATGCGCGGGATCGAAGAAGCGGCGCTGGCGCGGCGACAGCCCGCCGCCCGGCCCGCCGTGCAAGAACAGCACCGGCACGCCGTCGGGATTGCCGCACTCTTCCCAGTACAGCGTGTGGATGTCGTCCACCGCCAGCTGGCCGCTGCGGTAGGGCTCGATCGGCGGGAACATGACGGCTTCGGCGGCGGATTCGATCATGGCTGGGCTGCGCTGCGTGCTGTTTTTTTCCATTGTACTAGCCAAAACGCAGAAACTCCTGTATAGTTCGGCCCCTTCAGACGTAGTGACAAACGTCACATGTCCGGCAGCGGATATGAGCAGTTTCAGGAGTGGTAGTTCAGTCGGTTAGAATACCGGCCTGTCACGCCGGGGGTCGCGGG
>OFCW01000266.1_pt1 | contig 16633 bp, 16 predicted proteins | sample 1520951 | NCBI WGS metagenome assembly OFCW01 (sample SAMEA4349680, study PRJEB24078) | microbial mat metagenome | biome: Terrestrial Biome; feature: Habitat; material: Microbial Mat | place: India | collected 2012-06-12 | depth 10 m | reverse complement strand
TGGCGCGCCATATCGAAGCGGCCGCCGCCGGCGCCGGCCGCAAGCCGCTGGTGCTGCTGGTCGAAGACGACCACGATGTGCGCACGGTGGTGCGCCGCCAGCTCACCGAGCTCGGCTACCCGGTGCTGGAAGCGCAGGACAGCGCGGAGGCGCTCTCGCTGCTGCACAGCGTGCCCGACATCGGCATCCTGGTGTCCGACATCGTCATCCCCGGCGGCATGAACGGCCGCGAGGTCGGCCGCGCCACGCGCGCAAGCCGCCCGCACATCCGCGTGGTGCTCATCAGCGGCTACGCCGACGACGCGCAGGCCGCCACGGCCGAGGATGCGCCGCTGTACGTGCTGAAGAAGCCGTTCACCAAGGCGATGCTGCAGGCGGCGCTGGACATGGAGGCGCCATGACGAGGAAATCCGCCGCCGACAGCCACGGCAAATGCATCTACGTCGTCGAGGACGACGCCGACGTCGCCCGCGTGATCCAAAGCACGCTGCAGGACTTCGGTTTCGACATCACCATGTGCCGCACCGCGTCCGAGCTGCTGCGGCGCATGGAACGCCATGCCGCCGACCTGTGCATCGTCGACCTCGGCCTGCCGGACATGGACGGCATGGAGGTGGTGCGGCGGCTGCAGGAGCGGCACGGCTGCGGCATCCTGATCCTGACCGGGCGCGGCTACGTCGGCGACCGCGTCATGGGGCTGGAGCTGGGCGCGGACGACTATGTCGCCAAGCCGTTCGACCCGCGCGAGCTGGTGGCGCGCGTGCGCAGCATCCTGCGCCGCACCGCATCGTCCGCCGGCGCGCACCAGCGCGCGGGCACGGCGCTGTTCGCCGGCTGGCGCTTCAATACCGGCAACAACGTCTTGCGCGCCGCGAACGGCACGGAGTGGACGCTGAGCACGGCGGAAGCGCAGCTGCTGAAAGCCTTCCTGGCGCGCCCGAACCGCATCCTGAGCCGCGAGCAGCTGCTCGACGAGCGCGACATTTCCCCCTTCGACCGCAGCATCGACGTGCGCATCTCGCGCCTGCGCCGCAAGCTGGAAGCCGATGCGCAGCATCCGCAGCTGATCCGCACCGTGTATGGCGCGGGTTATCTGTTTGCGGCGGAGGTGGGCTGGGACTGAGTGCCGCCGCTTTTTTGCCAAGGCCGCCTTCACTGGAAAGGCACGGGCCTTTGACCCTCCCTGCCATGGCACGACCGACATCATTTGCTGGCCGGGCTTTTATGCATTTTTTCAGCCCGTGCCAAGTGCAGCGATTCGAAGACAAGCTCTGCAACGAAGCACAACGGTGCTCCGAGGTGAAATGGTGCGTGGAACGCACCCTACGCTTGCTACCGGTCCGCTGGCGGAGCCGGCGCAATGATCACGGCATCCGGCGGCATCTGGTCGCCGATGATCAGCACGTAGACGAGGAACAGCACCGGCAGCCCGAGCCAGAGCGCGATTGAAACCCCGTAGCGCAGGCGGCTACCCTTGTTCCGCAGCAGGAGGCAGGCAATCGCCGCCGGCGCCAGGGAGTAGAGAAAGAGCATGATCATCGTTCCCTCCTCAGCGTACCCGGCTGCGCAGGTAGTCCGCGAATGCCTGCCCGTTCGCCCGCCGCTTGCCGTCCACGGAGAACAGGCTCCCGGCGCCCTCGCAGCCCTGGCTGTCGATGCTGAACCATACCGCAACCGGCCGACAGCGCAGTGCATGCGCTGGACGCCGCCGCGCGACAGAAGCGCGTCCGGCCTGTGCTCATCATGGAGGTCTCCTCGCAATCCAGTCTTCAAACCGCATTGTCACCGAATCCGCCCCATTCTCATAGCACCGCCTGCGGCCATCATGACTATCCCATGGAACCGGGAGAAAGACGGCGAAACCGGCAGTGCTTGCGCGATTTGCAGGGGGAATCAATCCTTTCGTAAAATCTGCCTCAAAACAGGCGCGCTCCATCCATCTTCAAAATTGACCCATCTCATGCTTTTCACATGTCGATGGCATCCCGGCCAAACATCCATTTGCGCCAGCCGATTTTTCCCATGAACATGGGATGAGCGCGCTGTCTGCGCGTGCTCTAATGCGTCCCTCAACGTTGTCGATTTCCTGTCACCCATGCCTACGACGCTATCGCCCTCGGCTCGTCCGATTCTTGCCTGGACCGACTTGCTGCTGGTCCGTCACGATGCCATCGATGCGGACCACAAGCACTTGTTTGCGATGGCGACCAGGCTGCATGCGGGCATCTGCGATGGGCAGGGGGACAGCCTGGTGCGGGAGATTTTCCGCGAGCTCATGACGTATGCGCGGGAGCACTTTGCGCGCGAAGAGGCGCTGATGGCGGCGGCCCGTTTTTCAGAGAAAGAAGAACATGTCTTCGAACATCGGCTGCTGACGTACCGGCTCAACAATCTGCTCTACCAGTTCGAAGGCGGGCAACCGAACCTGGCCGAAGAACTGGAGATTTTCCTCGACCGCTGGCTGGCGCGCCATATCCTGACCTCCGACCTGCAGTTTGCGCAGTGCGTGGCTAACGCCGCGAGTAGTAACTGACCACGGTCTCGATTTCTTCCGGCGTCATCTGGCGCGCGACGTTGCGCATCTGGCCGCCGATGTCGTTGCGCCGGGTGCCGTCGGCAAATGCCTTGAGCTGCGCGCGCAGGTAGGCCTCGGGCTCGCCGTCGAGCGACGGGGTGGCGGTCTTGCGGTCGCTGCCGCCGTGGCAGGAGGCGCATGGCGCGATATTGCGCATCGGCGAGCCGATCTGCACGATGGACGGCGACTTCAGCTGCTCGACCAGCGTGGGCGGCGGCTTCAGGCGCGGCAGGTCGGCATAGAAGGCGGCCAAATCGCGCATGTCCTGGTCGCTCAGGTTGCGCACATGCGGCGCCATGATTTCGCTCTTGCGATGGCCGGACTGGAAGTCGCGCAGCTGCTTGTAGACCGATTCCGCGTCCTGCCCGGCGAGGTTGGGCGTGTTCGCTTCGCTCATGCCGCGCGCGCCGTGGCACATCGTGCAGCGCAGCGCGAGCGTGGCGCCGCGGCCGACGGCGACGCTGTCGGCGGAAATCATGCGCGGCACGACGATCACGTCGCTGGAGCTCACCTTGCCTTCGCCGATGGGGGCAGGCGGCGCGGCCGCGCCGGGCGCGCCGGCGGCGCGGCAGATCGCGTCCCACAGGCCGCCGATGTCCCTGCCGCCCTGCGCATACGGCATCCAGACAAAGCCGATCAGCGCCGAGACCACCGCCGTGGCGGCCACCGCCGCGACCGAGCCGACGAACCACGGATTCTTCGCGGAGAACAGGTGCTGGTCGCTCATTTCTTCACCCCGACCGGCACCGCCGGCACCGACGTTTCCTTCATCGTCATCAGCTTGGCGATCGGATAGCCGTAGTTCACCACGGTCAGCGCGATCATCAGCGCCAGCCACAGCGCGAAGCTGTTGAGCGCGATCGGCACGCTGTGCGGCTGGTGCACCGGCGCGCTGAAGCGGAATTCCGGCAGCGTCACGCGCGGCGCGCGATGGCCGCGCGCCAGGATCACCACCAGCAGTATGGCGGAGACGACCAGCAGCAGGCCGCCGAAGAAGGTGATGATGACCGACAGCGCCTGCGGCGCGATCGCCGGATCGCTGTAGTCGTAATACGCCATGCGGCGCGGGATGCCGAGGATGCCGACGTAATGCCACGGGAAGGTCACGATCAGCATGCCGAGGAACCACAGCCACAGCTGCAAGCGCATCAGGCCGGTGCTTGCCAGCGCCTTGCCGGTCAGGTGCGGCCACAGGTCGTAGGCGATGGCGAAATACATGATCACGATCGCGCCGCCGAACATCAGGTGGAAGTGGCCGGTGATCCACTGCGTGTTGTGCACGGTGAAGTCGAGGTGATAGCTCATGTTGATGAGGCCGCCGGCGCCGCCGAAGCCGAGCAGGATGAAGGAGAACGCGACCGCCAGCATCATCGGGTTCTTCCAGGGCAGCGCGGCGATCCAGCCGAGCGCGCCGCGCCCGCCGCGCAGCCGTCCCGCGATCTCGACCGAGGCGGTGATGGTAAACACGGTCAACAGCGTCGGCACCGACACCATGCCGGTGAAGATCGCGTGCAGGAACTTGAAGCCCTCGCCGACCTGCGGGTCCTGGAACACGTGGTGCACGCCGATCGGCATCGAGAACACCAGGAACAGGACGAACGCGACCCGGCCCATGGTGTCGCTGTAGAGCCGCCCGCCGATGGCGCGCGGAATCAGCGTGTAGAACGCGATATACGAGGGGATCAGCCAGAAATAGACGATCGCGTGCAGCGTCCACGAGAAGAACACGCGCGCCAGTCCGGCGTCGATGGTGGACTTGAAGCCGAGCGCCACCGGCAGGATCTGGAACAGGATTTCCAGCGCCGCGCCGACCGAGGTCCAGGCCCACAGGTAGGCGCCGGCGACGTTCGCAAACATCGGCAGCGGAATGGTCTTGCCGGGATTGTCCCTTCGCCACAGCCGCAGGTTCACCGACATGAGCGCCACCCAGATCCAGGAGCCGACCACCACCAGCACCACGCCGATGTAGTAGAAGGCGTTGCCGACCATCGGCGGATAGAAGGTATACAGCACCGACGCCAGGCCCATGGCCACCGGCACCATCGCCACCACCGTGCCGAGCACCAGGAGCGCAAAGCCGGCCCACGCCCATTTCACGCCGGCCAGCGGGCGTTTCAGGGACAGCTCGACGATCGCATAGCCGAAGCCCATCGCCACCAGCGTCGGGAACACATACGCCATCGCCGAGCCGTGCGCGGTGACCGAGCGGTAGTACAGCTCGGGATTGCTCAGGCCAGGAAAGAGCGGGCTGCGCACGTACATCTGCCATTCGCCAAGGATCAGGGCCAGCAGGAAGGCCGCGAACGCCACCCAGAAGTGGGCCAGCACCAGTCGTCTACCGTTGAACACAGCTCTGCCTCCGCTCTTGTTGCGCCTGCCTGAAGAAGGTTTCGCGGTCGATCACCTTCACCCGCGCCCACATGCCGGCATGCCCGACGCTGCAGTATTCGTGGCAGGGCATCACATGCATGCCCGGCTGCTTGAAGCGCGCCGCGATGGTCGACACATAGCCCGGTTCGAGCATGATGTTGACGTTGGTGCCGGTGATGAGGAAGCCGTGGATGACGTCGGCGCTGGTGGCGCGAAAGCGGATCGGCGTGTCGGCGGGCACCAGGATGCATTGCGGCGTGAACGAGTATTGCTGGCCGATCAGGCGCACCGTGACCGAGCCGTCCGGCTCCAGCGCCGAGCCGAGGTTTTCCTCGACGAATTCGCCGGAGAGATGCAGGGTGGTGGGATTGACGGTTTCGATGCGGCGGGCCGGCATCAGCACCCAGTGCAGGCTGGAAAAGGCGATCATGGCCAGCAGCAGGCCGATCACGGCCAGCACGAACACCGTCCAGCGCAGTTCGGATTTGGCGGCAACGTCGTCGCCGTGGTGGGTGGGTGCGGTCGCCATATCAGTTGCGCGGCACGAACACGAACAGGTAGAACGCGAACCAGATCGCGACCACGATCAGGACCGCGATGCCGGCCAGCGTGAGCGCGCCGCGCGGGCCCTGCCGCACGATGTCGTCGACCGCCCGCTGCTCGGCGTCGGGCGCGGCGCCGCTGTTGTCCAGGGTTTCGAAAAACATGGCTACTCCATGGTGACGGCGCGCAGCGCATTGGCCTCGCGCGGGGTGACGGGCGCGCCGCGGTTGCCCCACGCGGTGCGGATATAGGTGACCACGGCCGCCACTTCGACGTCCGACAGTTCCTGCGCGAACGGCGGCATCCCGTAGGGCATCGGGTTTTTCCGGGTGCCGGGCGGATAGCCGCCATTCAGGACCATGCGGATCGGATTGACCGCCGACTCCATCTCGATCGACTGGTTGTTCGCCAGCGGCGGATAGTGCGGCGGCATGCCGCGCCCGTCGCTGCCGTGGCAGACCGCGCACTTCGCCTCGTACACGCGGCGGCCCTCGGAGAACACCTGCACCGCTTCCGGCGTGTTGGGCAGCTGGTTGGGCGCGGCTGCCGAGGTTTCCTTGTCGGGCAGGCTCTTCAGGTAGACCGCCATGGCGCGCACGTCCTCGTCGCTCAGGTACTGCAGGCTGTTGTAGGTCACTTCCGCCATCGGCCCGAACACCACGCCGCGGCGCGACACGCCGGTCTGCAGCAGGTCGACGATGTCGCGGATGTCCCACTCGCCCAGGCCGGCCTCGCGGTTCGAGGTCAGCGACGGCGCGTACCAGTGCTGCATCGGGATCAGCCCGCCCTGGAACGCCTTGGCCTCGGAGGAGCCGCCCAGCGCATTGATCGGGGTGTGGCACATCGCGCAGTGGCCCAGGCCCTGCACGAGGTAGGCGCCGCGGTTCCATTCGGCCGACTTGGTCTTGTCCGGCTTGTATTCGCCCTCCTCGAAGTACAGCGTGCGCCAGCCGATCAACAGCGCGCGATTGTTGTAGGGGAAACGCATTTCATGCGGGCGGTTCTGCTGCACCACCGGCGGCACCGACTTCAGGTAGGCGAAGATGGCGTCCGAGTCGGCGCGCGTGACCTTGGTGTAGGAGGCGAACGGCATGGCCGGATACAGCAGCGAGCCGTCGCGCGAGCGGCCGGTATGCAGCATGTTGTAGAACTCGTCGGCGCTCCACTTGCCGATGCCGGTCTTCGGGTCCGGCGTGATGTTGGGCGCGTACAGGGTGCCGAACGGCGTGGGCAACGCGCGGTTGCCGGAGAAGATCGGCTTGCCGGGCACCGTGTGGCAGGCGATGCAGTCGCCGGCCTGCGCCAGGTAGCGCCCGCGCTCGATCTGGGACGCGGAGGCGCCCGGCGCCGCCTGCGCCGTCTGCGGCTGGGACTGGCTGGCAGCCAGGAAGGCGACGGCGGCGGGCAGGACGGCCGCCGCCAGGATGAAGGGATTGCGCCGGACTGTCGTGGGCACGCTGCTCCTCCTCATTGGCGCTGCTGGCTGCCGCAGGCCAGCGGCAGCGGTTCGGACGACGCCTTCAGCGGCCGGGTATCGGCCGGAATCGGCATGGAGGACAGCCAGCCGGCCACGGCCGCCACCTCCGCCTCGGTCAGGCGCGCCGCGATCAGCTGCATGCAGTCGGGTTCGAGCGCGGTGCGGGTGCCGTAGCGCCAGGCGCCGAGCTGGGCGCTGATGTAGTCGAAGCGCAGGCCGACGAGGCCGGGAATGCCGGGCTCGCGCCCGCCCAGGTTGGGGCCATGGCAGGCCACGCAGGCCGGGATCTTGCGCGCCGGGTCGCCGTGCAGGACGAGGTTCCTGCCGCGCTGCACCACGTCGGCTGACAGCACCGACGGCGCGGGATTATCGTACGGCACCTGCTGCTCGGCGTAGTACTGCGCCATCTTGCGCAGGTAATCGTCGGGCAGATAGGCGAGCAGGAAATTCATCGGCGCGTATTTGCGCCGGCCTTCGCGGAAGGCGACGAGCTGGTGATACAGGTAGCCGGCCGGCTTGCCGGCCAGCCGCGGAAAGTAGACGTTGCTGGTGCCCCCGCCTTGCTTGCCGTGGCAGGACACGCAGGCGCGCAGGCGTTCCTCCATCGTGTCCGGCGGCCGCTGCGGCGGCGCGGCGTTCTGCGCCCTGCCGTGTTGGCAGAGCCCCGCAAGGAAAACGACCGCCAGGGCGACGAAGTACCGGGCCACGCATTCCCTCCAAATAAGCAGCGGTGCCGCGCCCAAGGTTCCAGGCTTGCAGGTTCCAGGCTTGCACCGGGGTTATTATCATTCAAGCAACGACGAATAGACAGGCAAACCGGAGAAAGATTCCCTGCATGACCGCTGCCGGCCTGATTGCGTGGCCGGCAGCGGCTGGCGGACGCCGCGCTCGGAATTACTTGGAGGAAAAGATGATGTGCTTTATGCGCTGCGCGCAGCAGCAGTAGCCGTAGCAGCGGCCGGGCCGGCGTGGGCCCGGATGAACTGCGCGATCTTCGGACACACCCGCTCGTGCCAGCGGCGGCCGGAGAAGATGCCGTAGTGCCCGGCCTCGGGCGCGACGTAATGCTCCTTCTTCGACGCCGGCAGATTCACGCACAGTTCGTGCGCCGCCTTGGTCTGGCCGCGCCCGGTGATGTCGTCCCACTCGCCCTCGATGGTCAGCAGCGCGACATCGCGGATGTCCTGCGGGCGCACCGGCTGGCCCTCCACTTCCCAGGTGCCGGTCATCAGGCGCGCTTCCTGGAACACGATCTTTACCGTCTCCAGGTAAAACTCGGCGGGGATGTCGAGCACCGCGTTGTATTCGTCGTAGAAGCGGCGGTGGTGCTCGACCACGGAATCGGCGCCGTGCTTGGCCAAGTGCTCGTAGAACTCCCGGTAGCTCTTGAAATGGCGCGACGGATTCATCGCGACGAAGCTGAAATGCTGCAGAAAGCCGGGATAGACGCGCCGCCCGCGCCCCGGATAGTTGGCCGGCACGGTATGGATCACGGTGTCCTCGAACCATTTGAGGTCGTGCTCGGTCGCCAGCTGGTCGACCAGCGTGGGCGACTTGCGGGTGTCGATCGGCCCGCCCATCATGGTCATCGAGCGCGGCCGCTTCGGATCCTTGGCGGTGGCCATCAGCGACACTGCCGCCAGCAGCGGCACGGTCGGCTGGCACACGGCGATCACGTGCACGTCCGGCCCCAGGTAACGGATGAAGTCCTGCAGGTAGTACACGTAATCGTGCAGGTGGAACTCGCCCGCCGACAGCGGCACCATCTTGGCGTCGATCCAGTCGGTGATGTACACGTCGTGCTCGGGCAGCAGCGTCATCACGGTGTCGCGCAGCAGGGTCGCATGATGGCCGGACAGCGGCGCAAGCAGCAGCACCTTCGGCTGCGCCAGGGTTTCGCCGGCCCGCCACTGCTTGCGGAAGTGCAGCAGGTGGCAGAACGGCTTTTCCAGCACGGCCTCCTTGGCGATGGCCACGCTCATGGAGGCCGCCTCGCCCGGCACCAGGGTCGAGGCGATCTCGAACTTCGGCTTTTCATAGTCCTTGCCGAGGCGGTGCAGCAGTTCGAAACCGGCCGCCAGGCGCTGCGCATACGGCAAATAGGAAAACGGCGAGGCCGGGTTGGTCAGCATCAGATACGACATGTGCGCGGCGTCCGCCAGCGGCGCCAGCCACATCCGGTTGTTTTCGTGGAGCTGATAGAGCATGGGCAGTCCTGTTCATCAAGAGGCATCGATTGCGTCACGGCGCCTGGCAGGCTGTTGAAAAACGTAGCGAGCGGGCCGAGATTGTGACCGAGGAGCGCACGCGTACGAGTGGTACGCAGAGCACCGCAGGCCGCAAGCTCGGCCCGCGCAGTAGTTTTTCAACAGCCTGCTGGAGCGTTTGCCGGCGCGGTTCACGTCGAAGACTATGATGGAAGCGGTGATTACTTTCAAGCAACCAAATCAAGAATCCCGCTTAAGAGCCTGTTCCCGGATGGCCCCCGCTGATTGGACGACGGCCCGTGTCGTATCCGATCAAAAAGTTAACTCAAATCAACTTTTCACGGTTTTGCCGCGTAAAATGGCAGACTGGCCGGCACGGCGCCCGCCCTGCCGCGCCGACGCGACTCAATACATTCCCCGCATCCTTGCCGCGCGTGCGCCGGCGGGAACCGCGGCTTACCGACAGAAGCATTTCGCGATCAAGGCAGTATGGTTTCCCAGCTCAACGCGGCCTCCAGCCAGCCGCCCCATCCCTCTCCGCTGTGGTCGGTGCGCACCTTCCTGCTCTGCCTGGCCCTCGCCTGCCTGCTGCCGGGCCTGATCGGCGCGGCCGCCCTGTTCATCCACGACTACCGCAACAGCCGCGCGCAACTGCAGAAGAACACGATCCTGACCGCGCGGGCGCTGGCGCAGACGGTCGACAGCTACCTGCTGCGGGCGCAGGCGGTGGCGCAATCGCTGTCGACGTCGCGCGCGCTGGCCAATGGCGATCTGGCGGACTTTCACCGCCAGGCACGCGAACTGCTGGCGGCGACCGCGCTGGGCACCAACGTGGTCCTGAGCGACACCGGCGGGCAGCAGCTCGTCAACACCCTGTACGACTACGGCACGCCGTTGCCGCGCCACGGCAGCCCCGGCCAGGTGCGCCGCGTGCTCGACAGCGGCGAGCCGGCCATTTCCGATCTCTTCATCGGCACCGCGCTGCAGCGCCCCATCATGAGCGTGGACGTGCCGGTCAGGCTCGACGGCAAGATCACTTATGTGCTCAGCATCGGCGTGCTGCCGGAAAAGTTCGGCGCCATCCTGCGCGGCCAGGGCTTGCCGGCCGACTGGGTGACGGCGATCTTCGACGGCGCGGGCGCCATCGTCGCGCGCGCCCCCGACGCCGACCGCCTGGCCGGGCAGAAGGGAAACGCCGAATACATCCGGCGCATCCAGGCCGTCGGCGAGGGCTCGATGGAGACCACGACGGTGGAAGGCATCCCGGTGCTGTCGGTGTTCAGCCGTTCGCCCGCCACGCACTGGAGCGTGAGCATCGGCATTCCGCGCCAAAGCCTGGAAAGCGAGATGCAGGGCTCGCTGACCCTGCTCGCCATCGGCATGTCCGGCCTGTTCTTTCTCGGCATGGTATTGGCATGGCAGACCGGCGGGCGCATCGCGCGCTCGGTGCAGGCGCTCACCAGGCCGGCGCTGGCGCTGGGCGCCGGCGAGGCGGTGCCGGCGCCGCGCGTGCAGATCCAGGAAGCGGCCGAAGTGGCGCACGCCATCATGACCACCGCCGCTCTGCTGTCGCGCCGCACCGCCGAACGCGACGCGGCGCGCGAAGAGCTGGAAAGGCATCGCCAGCACCTGGAGGAGGAAGTGGCGGCGCGCACCGGGGCGCTGGAGGACGCGATGGCGGCGCTGGCCGAGAGCGAGCGCTTCATCAAGGCGGTGACGGACAATCTGCCCGGCCTGGTCGCGTACTGGGACCAGGATCTGCGCTGCCGCTTCGCCAACCAGCCGTACCTTGAATGGTTCGGCCGGACGCCGCAGCAGATGCTCGGCATGCATCTGCGCGACCTGCTGGGCGAGGAGCTGTTCGCGCTGAACGAAGCCTATATCCGCAATGCGCTGCGGGGCGAACGCCAGGCCTTCTTCCGCAGCCTGCGCAAACCTTCGGGCGAAGTGGGGCATACCTGGGCCAGCTTCATTCCCGATATTGACGGCAGCGGCAAGGTGCTCGGGTTCTATGTGCTGGTTGCCGACGTCACCGAACTCAAGCAGGCCGAACTGCGGCTGCAGCAGCTGAACGAGGAAATGGCGCGCGCGCGCGACCGCGCCGAGGCGGCCAGCCGCGCCAAGAGCGAGTTCGTGGCCAACATGAGCCACGAGATCCGCACGCCGATGAACGCCATCCTCGGCCTGGCCAGCCTGCTGGAAGACACGCCGCTGGGCGCGCAGGAACGCGACTACGTCGCCAAGATCAAGATCTCGGCGCGTGCCCTGCTGGGCATCCTGAACGACATCCTCGATTTTTCCAAGATCGAGGCCGGCCGGCTGGAGCTGGAGCGCACGTCGTTCTCGCTGGGCGACGTGCTGCGCAACACCTTCGTCATCGTGTCGGCCAACGCGCGCGACAAAGGCATCGCGACCTCCTACCACATCGCGCCCGAGGTGCCCGACACGCTGATGGGCGATCCCCTGCGGCTGCAGCAGGTGCTGCTGAACCTGGCCGGCAACGCGGTCAAGTTCACCGAGCACGGCAAGGTCAGCGTGAGCGCGCGCCTGCTGGCCGAAACCGACACCACGGCGACGCTGGAATTCTCGGTGCGCGACACCGGCATCGGCATCGCGCCGGAACATCACGCGCGCCTGTTCGAGGCATTCACGCAGGCCGACAGCTCGACCAGCCGGCGCTACGGCGGCACCGGCCTGGGCCTGGCCATCAGCAACCGCCTGGTGGCCCTGATGGGCGGCGCCCTCGGCTTCACCAGCCAGCCGGGCCGCGGCAGCGATTTCCGCTTCACCGCCGTGTTCGGCAAGGCCGCGCCGAATGCCGCCGGCGCGGCGCCGCAGCCCGCGCGCCTGGCCGGCATGCGCGTGCTGCTGGTGGAGGAAAACGAAATCAGCCAGAAAGTGATCGGCCAGATCCTGCGCCGCGCCGGCGCCGCCACCACAATCGTGGCCGACGGACAGGCGGCGCAGGATCTGCTGCGGCAATCCGGCGCCCGCTTCGACGCGGTGCTGATCGATATCCGTTCGCCTGCGGCGCATGCGGACGAAATTGTGCGCCTCATCCGCGCCGAACTGCGGCTGGACTTGCCGATCGTGGCGATGAGCGCCGGCGGCCATGAGCCGGCGGCGCCGGCCGGGATAAACGCCCATCTCGCCAAGCCGATCGCGGCCGGCGAACTGGTGCAGACACTGGCGGCGCTGGTCCCCCCACTGCGGCAAACGCAATAGCCGCCGGGCGCGGCTGCGCTCCCGCCTCCAAGACAGCGCACAACACGCCGGACAGGCTCGGAGCGCCGACGGCGGCGGGCGCGTTGGCGCGCCTCAACCGCACCGGCCATCGCATTCCAATCAGAACGCCTGCGAGAACGCCTGCGGCAAATCCGGCAATAGGAAATATTTGATCGCGTTCATCAAATGCGCCGAAAAACTAGCGTCGGCTAGAGATCGCACAACAAAATTTATTCAATTGCGCGTTAAGTTTTCAGGAAACGTTCTCGCCATAACAATTGTCAAATCGGGACAAATTCGACACCAGGAGATACCGCATGGCTTCCAATCTCAAATCCGCACGACAGGCGATTGAAGCGGAGCTGGCGCATGCCAGGCAAGGCGCCGCCTTTTATACGGCCCGCGTGGAGGCTCTGGAAACCGCGCTGCAACAGCTTGAAAGCGTCGAGGGCGACAGCACCGCCCGCGGCGCCAACTCCCAGGCGGCGGGCGGCCGCAAGAAGGGCGCGGCGGCCGGCGCCCATCGCGGACGGCGCGCCAACGGCGCCAACGGCACGGCCCGCCGCGCCACGGCCAACGGCTCTGCCCGGCAGCACGGCGAAAGCAAGCGCGGCCGCAAGGCGCGCGCCGCAAACGGCGCGAAACGTTCGGGCGGCCTGTCCACCAGCGGCGATTTCTGGCTCAGCCTGGTCGACGAGCAGCCGCGCTCCGCGGTCGACATCGCGAATGCGGCGATCGAGACACTGGGCATCAAGCCGGATCAGAAGGAAGAAATCCAGAAGCTGAAACAGCGCGTGTCGCCGGCGCTTGCCGGACTCGTTTCCGCGCACAAGATCAACGACTCGGGGTCCGGCCGCGCACGGCGCTTTTTCAAGGGAGCGCAGGCCGGGGCAGCGTGAGCCTGCGGCGTCCTCCCCCGGCGTTTTGCGGCTGATTCGGCCATCTACCAGTACGCCCCAGTACTACCAGCACTACCAGTACTCCGGCTGCCGGAAGCCGCATTCGATCCATGCGGCGGCGCTGGCCTTGCTCAGCCTGAAGCCGGGCGCAACGCGCGCTTGCGCCAGCTGCGTCCCGGCCTCGTCGTAGGCGGCAAGGACGGCATGCGCATGGTCGTCGTCGGGAACGATGTCGAGCGTGACCGTCACGCTTGCCGCTCCGGTCGAAACGACCACGCGCTTGTGCAGCATCGCATGCATCTGCCGCTCGCGGCGCCGGCGCATCTCGGACGCGGTCTTGACGAGGCTGGCGAACGCCACGGCGTCCAGCGGCCGGTGGTTCTTCCCGTCGCCTCCCCCGCTCCAGGGAGCGACCAGCGCCGGCTCCGATTCGCCCTCCCTGCTCACCGCCACGGCCCAGCCTGCGCCGTCCCCTGCGCCATCCTCGTTCCGGATCACGCGCGCAGTCCATCCGCCGTCGCACCATAGGCCGGGCTCGCAGGTCGTCGCCTCGCATTAAAGTTGCGATGCCGCTTGAAGAAGCCTGACCTGAATCAACGAATGCGGAGATCGTCGAACCGTTCTCTTCAGAAAGCCTGAACATCTCTCCCTGGCATCCGCTTCCCGTCGGAGCGGATGCCGCTGCCCTGCCAATGTTGACTCATGATTCAGACTCCCATGCTTTCCCTGACCACCCTCCCGTCCCGCCCGTTGCAAGCTGCCACCGATACCGCTGTTCGGCAGGAACGGCAGCCCACCGCATTGCCCGAAGAAGCCCTGCTTGCCGCGCTGATTGCGCATATCCGCGACAAGCGCCTGAACGATGCGGAATGCATCCAAGCAATCAGGGCAACCCTCAAGCAGTCGGCCGCCGGCTGATTCCGCAACAAATTGTCCGCCGGTTGCGCAAGGGTAAACGGGAATAAACGGAAACAAGCGGAAAGCGGCGGCACTGGCCGCCATGCCCGGTCATATTTCTTGTCCACATCTGCCGCGGGAATGGAAACCTGCTAACAAATCCCGGTCTAAAACGAACTTCTGCATTGTCTGAAGTGTGCATCCATTTCAACGAAAGGAGTGAGCATGAAAAAGTTGCCAATAGCAATCTTTCTGTCGCTGATAGGAATAGCGGGGCAGTCGTTCGGGCAAACTTCCGCAACCACCACCGTCAACGAGGGCGGCGCCAACACCAATGCGGCGCCGTCGTCGGGCTCGTCCTCGGAGGCGTCTTCCACCGTGACGACCACCACGACCGTCAAGACACCGAAACGCGACAACGCGGCGTCCGGCTCATCCGGTTCATCCGGCACGAATGGCAGCGGTCCGACGGACACCAGCGGCAGCAGCGCCAGCCCGGACACGAGCAGCGGCGCGTCCGGCGCCACGGATAGCACGGGCAGCAGCGGCACAGCAGGCTCGACGGGCAGCCCACGCCTGAATGTGCCGCCTCCGCCCGACTACAGCGGCAAGAGCAGTTCCGGCACGTCGGGCAGCAGCACAGGCAGCAGCGACACCGGCGGCAGCACGTCCGGCACGTCGGGGACAGGCACGTCGGGCGCCTCCGGAACCGATTCCGCCGGCGGTTCCTCCAGCGGCAGCACGGGCACGGATACCTCGGGCGCCGGCACGGGCGCAACCACGGCAACGCCATCGTCGGAAACCACCACGACCACGACCACGAAAAAATACAAGGAGCAGAACTCCACGAGCGGACAGTGACGCCGGTCGCAGGATATTCGCCCTTCATGCCGAGCGGGGGCCCGGTCGCGGCAAGCCGCTCGGCATGCGCACGTCCTGGACGGCAGCCTTGCACAGCACCGGCATGCCGCCAAAGAAATGGTCAAAAATTGTTCCACATCAACTTCGTGCGCTTGACGCCGTTCCACCCCTGCCGCCAAGATTCTTCATCCGCCGGCCATTCAAGCAGTCCGCCGCAGGCCGTCGACGTAGTTGCCACGTAGACAAGCCTGGGGATACACTGCAAAGCGGGCATTCCCATAACGCCGTACCAATAATTCTTTTCCGGAGACAAGCGTGCCAGGTTTACTTCCCAACGTTGATCGCGACGGCCTTCTCGAATATTCGGTGGTGTACACGGACCGCGCGGTCAACCATATGTCCCAGCTGTTCCAGGGCGTGATGCGCGACATTTCCGCCACCCTGAAAAAGGTGTACAACGCGCGCTCGGTGGCGGTCGTGCCGGGCAGCGGCACCTTCGGCATGGAAGCCGTCGCGCGCCAGTTCGCGACGAACAAGAAATGCCTGGTGATCCGCAACGGCTGGTTTTCCTTCCGCTGGTCGCAGATCTTCGACATGGGCGGCATTCCGTCCGCATCCGTCGTGCTCAAGGCGCGCCCGGTCGAGAGCGGCCGGCAGGCGGCCTTCGCGCCCGCGCCGGTCGAGGAAGTGGTGGCCGCCATCCGCGAGCACAAGCCGGAGCTGGTGTTCGCGCCGCATGTGGAGACCGCCTCCGGCATGATGCTGCCCGATTCGTATTTGCGCGCGGTGGCGGACGCGGTGCATGCGGTCGGCGGCATGTTCGTGCTCGACTGCATCGCCTCCGGCACGGTCTGGGTCGACATGCAGGCCACCGGCGTCGACATCCTGATCAGCGCGCCGCAAAAGGGCTGGAGCGCGTCGCCCTGCTGCGCGCTGGTGATGCTGGGCGCGGCGGCGCGCGAGCGCATCGAGTCGACCGCCAGCACCAGCTTCGCCTGCGACCTGCGCAAGTGGCTGCAGATCATGGAAGCCTACGAGAACGGCGGCTTCGCCTATCACGCCACGATGCCGACCGACGGCTTAACCAGGCTGCGCGACGTGATGCAGGAAACCGAAGCCTACGGCTTCGACAAGGTGCGCGCCGAGCAGCTGGAACTGGGCCAGCGCGTGCGCGCGCTGCTGGCCAGCCGGGGCTTCAAGAGCGTCGCCGCGCCCGGCTTCGAAGCGCCCGGCGTGGTGGTCAGCTACAGCGACGACGACGGCATCCGCTCCGGCAGGAAGTTCGCCGATGCCGGCCTGCAGATCGCGCCCGGCGTGCCGCTGCAGTGCGACGAGGGGGACGATTTCAAGACCTTCCGCCTCGGCCTGTTCGGGCTGGACAAGCTGCATCACATCGACCGCACGGTCGACACCCTGAAAGCGGCGCTGGACCGTATCGCCTGACGCAGCGAAGGCGGGCCTCTGCTCATCGGCTTGCCCTTCCCCGCCGCTCCCGCGCAGGCGGGAGCGACGGGTAAGCTCTAGCAGGCTGTTGAAAAACGTAGCGAGCGGGCCGAGATTGAGCGGGGGCGCCGAGCCC
>OFCW01000265.1_pt1 | contig 16659 bp, 18 predicted proteins | sample 1520951 | NCBI WGS metagenome assembly OFCW01 (sample SAMEA4349680, study PRJEB24078) | microbial mat metagenome | biome: Terrestrial Biome; feature: Habitat; material: Microbial Mat | place: India | collected 2012-06-12 | depth 10 m | reverse complement strand
GGGGGGTGGAGATCATGGCCGTCGCTGCCCGGGATATGGCGATGATCGTGCCGACGCCGGTTGCCGACAGTGCGCCGGCGCCCCGCACGGCTCCCCCGCCGGCAGCTGCCCAGCCGTCCTCACGCACGCCGCTGGTGGATAGTGATGATGATTATCGCGTCGTACTGAATTCGGCGCGGGCGCGCATCTCGCAGCCCATGCCTTCTCATGCCGTGCCGCCGGCGCCGAGCTTGCAGCGTCCGGCGGTCAATCACGCGATCCCCGCGAAGCCGGCCAGTTCGGTCAATGCGGGCATCCCCAAAAATGGCGCCCTCCGCAACCTGGAGCTGAACCGTCCGGCGCAGACTTCGACGCCGCCGCGGGTGGCGCCCGCCGCGGCGCCTGCTGCGCAGCCGGCACCGGCCTCTCCCCCGCCGGCGGCACGTCGTGCCGAGGCGGAAGTGGTGCCGATGGCTGTCATGGAAGAAATTCGCTCCCTGCGCAAGATCGTCGAACAACATCTGGCCGGCTTTGCCTGGGGGGAGGTCGCCCGTTCCGAGCCGGTCAAGACCGAGATCTTGCGCCAGATGCTGGATGCCGGTTTTTCGCCGCAGTTCGCCCGCGATTTGCTGACCGAACTGCCGCAGGATATGAGCCCGATCGAAGCGATGGCCTGGGTCAAGGGGGCAGCGGATCGTTCCCTGCTGACCATCGGCAACGAAGACGACATCGTCGACCGTGGCGGGGTCTATGCGCTGGTCGGGCCGACCGGCGTTGGCAAGACGACCACCACCGCCAAACTGGCGGCACGCTGTGTCCTGCGTCATGGGCCGAGCAAGGTTGCCTTGGTGACGACCGACGGCTACCGGATCGGGGCGCATGAACAATTGCGCATCTACGGGCGCATCCTCGGGGTTTCGGTGCATCTGGTGAAGGATGCCGTCGAGTTGCGTCAGACCCTCGGCGAGTTGCAGCACAAGCACATGGTCCTGATTGATACCATGGGGATGAGCCAGAAGGACAAGCTGGTTCCGGAGTTGACCGACATGCTGGCCGGCTGCGATGTGCAGCGTCTGCTGCTACTCAATTCCACCGCCCGCGGCGATACGCTGGATGACGTGGTGCGGGCCTACGCCGGGGAATCGCTGGCCGGATGCATCCTGACCAAGATCGACGAGGCGGCCAGCCTGGCGACGGCGCTCGATGTGATCATGCGCCATCGCCTCTGCCTGCTGTATGTCTCGAATGGCCAGCGCGTGCCGGAAGATCTGCACCTGCCCAATCGCAGCTATCTGCTGCATCGCGCCTTCAAGGATGTGCCGGAGAGTTCGCCGCACAAATATGACGGAATCGAACCGGGCATGCTGATGGCGAACGCGGGAATGATGGCGGTCGGAGGTCGTCGTGGCTGATTTCCGCGTCGATCAGGCCGCCGGGCTGCGGCGCCTGTTGGGCGGCGGCCAGCAGTTGCAGGTCATCACCTTCGTTGCCGGCTGTGAAGGGGTGGGGCGCAGTGTCGCCGTGGCCAATATCGGTGTTGCCTTGGCTCGCCTGGGCAAGGAAGTGCTGATCATCGACGAGCATCCGCCGGGCGACGATATTGCGACGACCTTCGGCCTGGTTGCGCGGGGCGATCTGCTCCATGTCGTGCAGCGTGAGACGGCGCTCGCCCAGGTTCTGCTGCAGCCGATGCGCGGCCTGCGGGTATTGCCGGCGGCGCGTGCGGTCAAGAAGCTGGGGCGGCTTTCCCTGCACCAGCAGCAAACCCTGCTCGATGCGATGTCAGGGCTCGACCGGCCGGTTGATGTCATTCTGGTCGACGCCAGCACGGCCCATCCGCACGGCTTTTCCCCCTTTGGCCTTGCCGCCCAGGAGGCCGTGGTCGTCCTCTCCGGCAGCAGTGCCTCGATCACCGAGGCCTACGCGCTGATCAAGAAGGTCAGCCATGCCTTTGCCCGCAAGCATTTCCGCATTCTGGTGAACAAGGTGCGCAGCCTGCCGGATGCGCGGTCGATCTACGAAAACATTGCCCAGGTCGCGGCGCAGCGTGGCATTGCTCGCCTCGATTATGCCGGTGCCGTACCGCTCGACGAGTCCCTGCGTCAGGCCGTTCAGCTGGGGCGGCCCGTGCTGTTGCAGGCGCCGGATTCTCCGTCGGCGGCGGCCTTCCGCGACATTGCCTCGGACATGCTGTACTGGCAGCGCAGCGACAGCGAGGCGGCCGGGGTCGAGCAATTCATGCAGCAACTGTTACACTTGAGCCAACGCATAACTTCCCCCGCATTACGAGCCTGATGTATACCGCTGCCGGGCAGCCAAACAGGGAACAGTTGGTTCAGCGCTACGTGCCGCTGGTGAAGCGTATCGCCTATCACCTGATGGCCCGCCTGCCACCCAGCGTTCAGTTCGACGATCTGGTCCAGAACGGGATGATCGGGTTGCTCGACGCCATCGACCGCTATCAGGAGGGGTTTGGTGCCCAGTTTGAGACGTATGCCACGCAGCGGGTGCGCGGAGCCATTCTCGATGGTCTGCGCGAGAATGACTGGCTGCCGCGCAACCTGCGGCGCGAGCTGCGGCGCATCGAGGCGACCATCAATCAGCTGGAACATGCGCATGGCCGCGCCCCCTCGGAACGCGAACTGGCCGATGCGCTGGGCATGTCGCTGGCCGACTACCAGAAGACGCTGCAGGATGCCCGCGGGCACCAGCTGGTCTATCTTGAGGATTTTGCCGGCGATGGTGACGAGGATTACCTGGAGCGCCATTTCACCGATAACGAGGCCGACCCTGCCGCCATTCTCGAGGATCAGGGCATCAAGGCCATACTGGTCGCTGCCATCGGCCAGTTGCCGGAGCGTGAGCGCCTGATGATGGCCTTGTATTACGAACAGGACCTCAATTTGCGCGAAATCGGTGAAGTCATGGGGGTGACCGAGTCGCGCGTCTGTCAGTTGCACAGCCAGGCGATCGCCCGCTTGCGGGCCAAGATCACCGGCGAGGTGCCGAAGGCGGCGAAGCGACGCAAGGAGCCTGCCCGTGGATAAGATCAGCCTGGCTGGCCTGGTCATTGGCCTGGTTGCGATCATTGGCGGCCAGATTCTGGAAGGGGGGCATGTGGGTTCGCTGGTGCAGCCGACCGCCCTGCTGATCGTGCTCGGCGGGACACTGGGAGCGGTGTTGCTGCAAAGCCCGATCCATGTCTTTCGCCGCGGCATCGCGATGGCGAAATGGGTGTGGGTGCCGCCGGTCATCGAGCAGAAACGCCTGATCGAGCAGATACTCGTCTGGAGTCAGCTGTCCCGCCGGGAAGGCTTGCTCGCGCTGGAAAACCAGATGCCCCGGGTAAAGGACGAATTTACCAAGCGGGGTCTGCAACTGTTGGTCGATGGCGCCGACCCCGAACGCATTCGCGAATTACTCGAAGTCGAGATCAATACCTTTGAGGATGAATGGCGGCAATCGGCCAAGATCTGGGAATCGGCCGGCGGCTATTCGCCGACGATCGGCATTCTCGGTGCGGTGATGGGCCTCATCCATGTCATGGAAAACCTGTCCGACCCCACCAAACTGGGAGCGGGGATCGCCGTTGCCTTCGTTGCCACCATCTACGGGGTCGGGCTGGCCAACCTGGTGTATCTGCCCATCGCCGGCAAGCTGAAGTATTACATCGGGCGCATGGTGTCGACCCGGGAAATGTTGATCGACGGCCTGGTCGGAATCGCGGTCGGTGACAATCCGCGTATCATCGAGGCCCGTCTCAAGGGTTATCTGCACTGATGGTCCGGCGTCGTCGCGAGGAGGAGCACGAAAACCACGAACGCTGGCTGGTTTCCTACGCCGATTTCATTACGCTGCTGTTCGCGTTCTTCGTCGTGATGTATGCCATCTCGTCGGTCAACGAGGGTAAATACAGGGTGCTTTCCAATTCCCTGACCAACGCGTTCAAGAATACGACCGGCCAGCCGGGGGGGCAGCCAATTGCCGTCATCCAGGGGGCACCGCTGCTACCGGTCAAGCCGCTGGCCAAGCCGGATAAGGCGGTCGATGCCAAAAAGGTCGAGCAGCGCGAAAAAATGAAGAGCATGGCCGACGACATCAAGAATGCGCTGCAACCCCTGATTGCCCAGGGCAAGGTCAAGCTGCTCGAAACCAGCCGCGGTGTGACGATCGAGATCAATGACAGCGTGCTTTTCCCTGCCGGCCAGGCCAAACTGGAGCCGGCGTCGATGAGTGCCATGCTGGCGATTGCCCGTGTGCTCGCGGAATCGGATTTTCCGATCACGATCGAAGGGCACACCGACAATGTACCGATCGCCACAGCGCAATTTCCTTCCAACTGGGAGTTGTCGGCCATGCGGGCGACCACCGTGCTGCGCCTGTTCAATGAGGGCGGAGTCGGGGCGGAGAGGCTGACCGCAATCGGGTACGGCGAAACGCGGCCGATCGATACCAATACGACGCCCGAGGGCCGGGCGCGGAACCGTCGGGTGAGTATCCTGATTGACTCGAATCGCCCGGAAGAGCCGACCGAGCTGAAAGACGGGCGGTCGGCACCGTAGCCGCAGGGGGCGGTGGATCGGCCGGGCTCAGGCTGAATCGATGATCCGGCTGCCGCTGGCTGTCTGCGTCTGGCCGTTGGCGCTGTAGAGCGCAGGTCGATCGCCTTGCTGCGTCAGGGCAGCGAGCAGCTCGCTGGTTTGCCGGGCATGCATGTCAAGCAGGCGGGCATTGAGATCGTGCAGGGTCTTGGCCCGCCGGGCGAGTTCGAGCAATGAACGCCACAATGCGGCAGCCGGCTGTTCGGTGCCATGCGTTTTCAGCCAGGCTTCCATGGCGCCTGGCTGGCGGTCGAGCCCCAGCATGGCGAGTCGTTCGTCTTCCAGGGTATTGAGCTGGTCGACCAGCCGGGATTTGTCTGCCGTCAGGGCCGGCAAGTCGGCAATACGCGCATGCTTGAGGGTATCCTGTTCCTCCTGCAGAACCGAAATGAAACGGGAAATCAGCGCGATTTCCTGTTCGATCAGCGCGTTGAGTGACGACATCAGGCCCGGCGCTGGTTACTGGCTGTATTGACCAGATCGCGAGCCGACTCCAGCAGGCGATCGGCGATGGCTTCCGGATGGATCTTGAAACGCCCTTCGGCAATGGCCTGTTTGATTTCCTGGATGCGGGCGGTGTTCACCGGTTGCTGTTCCGTGCCGCGCAGGCTGCCGGCGAGTGGACTGAGGCTCACCGCGTCCTGGGCGGGCGTGGCGGTCGCCGGCTGGCGGGCGGTATTGGCGGGCGTCAGGGTCGTGCCCGTTGGTATGTATGTGTTGTCGATCTTCATGGCGATCATTCCCGATGCTTTGAACTCGAACAGTTTAACGGCATCCGGCGGCAAACCTTTAGGCTAATTGGAAATTTCCACGCTGCCGTCGGCCGTTGCAATGCCGCTGACCGTTTGCCCGGTAGCCATGCGTACCTGCGCCAGCTGCCCTTCCGCAGCATTGTTCAGGGCGCGCCCCTCTGCCGTCGCCGCGAAACCGCTGCCCCGGATGATGACGCGTACGCTTTGCCCCTGCCGGATGACCAGCGGTGCCAGCAACTGGTCGTTGCGCAGCGGCTGGCCGGCGCCGAGGGAGTGGCGCAAGGTTTTGCCGACGGCAGTGTGCGGGTCGGTGACGATGCCGGCTGGCAGCGAGGCGAGATCGCCGGTTGCCACATGCAGGTCGCCCGGCACGATGGTCTGGCCGGCAACCAGCGGCCGTGCGGTCGTGACATAGTCGCCGCTGATCGCGATGCGCACGGGTAACAGCACGCTCCAGGGGGTGGGGGCGAGGCAGCGGATACCAATGTGTGTCCGGCCGCTCAGTTGCGTCCCGGGGGGCAGATAGGCTTCGTGTGCCGTGCAGGGGGGCAGGCGGCTGAGGTCGAGTTTGCCGACGGTCAGTTGCACCTTGCCGGGCAGGCCTTGCGTCTGCTGGCGAACGAAGCGTTCGGCGGTGGCGGCGACGGCATCCGCCTCGGCAGCCGGCAGGCTGCCGGTGGTCGGCAGGAGCATGCAGAGTGCGAGGAGGCGGCAAAAGTGGCGAAACGGCATCCGCACATTTTGCCTGAGCCGGCTTTGCCTTGGCCATGCTTTCCGGCAAGTTTTGCCGATGGCCTTGCCGCTCCCCCCGGGAAGGCCGCCGGCAGGTCGTGTTTCTGATGTGGCATGGAGCGTGCTTTGCATCGTTCGAACTCTGGAGCAAACCATGGCATCTCTTGAACAATCCCTCTCGGTGTTCCGTCAGGCCCTGAATCTGCGAATCCAGCGCCATCAGGTGCTGGCCTCGAATATCGCCAATGCGGATACGCCGCACTACAAGGCGCGCGATTTCAATTTCGAAACCGCCATGCAGCACGCGCTGGCCGGTCGCCAGAACGGCGGCGAGGTGACGATGGCTCGCACCCAGGCCGGTCACCTGGCCGGTACGGGCGGCAGCGGCCAGGCCAGACTGCTGTATCGCGGCGAGACGCAGTCGGCAGTCGACGGGAACACGGTGGACATGGATGTCGAAAGGACGCAGATCGCCGAGAACGCCATGCAGTACCAGATTCTGACGCAACTCATCAGTGACGAGTTCAAGGGCATGCGCAGTGCCCTGGCTTCGACCAACGCCTAAGGTGAAATCATGAGTCTTTTCAATGTCTTCCAGGTTTCGTCGAGCGCCATGACGGCCCAGTCGATGCGCCTGAATGCGGTTGCCTCCAATCTGGCCAATGCCGACAGCGTCGTGTCGTCGGATGGCAAGCCCTACCGTGCCAAGCAGGTCGTTTTCCAGGCGACGCCAATGGGCAATGCGGGCGAACTGTCCAAGGGGGTGCGGGTGACACAGGTGGTGGAGGATGCCGCACCGCCGCGGCTGGTCTATGACCCGAAAAATCCGGCGGCCGACGAGCGGGGCTATGTTGCCTTTTCCAATGTCAATGTCGTCGAGGAAATGACCAACATGATTTCTGCCTCGCGCTCCTACCAGACCAACGTCGAGGTCATGAATACCGCCAAGACCATGCTGCTGCGCACGCTCAGCATTGGCCAGGGCTGATAACCGGAGAACGCCATGAGCACCGTAAATTCAACCAGCAGCACGAACGACCTGATCAAGGCGTTGAACGGCAGCAACGGATCGAGCGCCAGCAAGTCCACATCGGCCTTGGACATGCAGGACAATTTTCTGACCATGCTGACCACGCAACTGAGGAATCAGGATCCGCTCAATCCGATGGACAACGCGCAAATGACTTCGCAGCTGGCGCAGATCAGCATGCTGGAGGGTATCCAGGGGCTGAACGCCACGCTGACCAGTCTGCTTGCGTCGTACAACACCTCCCAGGCCCTGCAGGCCGCTGGCGCCATCGGATCGAACGTGCTGGTCGAAGGCAGCCGCCTGGCGCTGGCCAACGGCCAGGCGCAGGGGGGCGTGATCCTGGGCAGTGCGGCGACCTCGGTGGTCGTCACGATCAAGGACAGCACCGGCAAGACGGTGCAGACCCAGGAACTGGGCAAGCAGCCGGCCGGCACCGTCGCTTTCCAGTGGGACGGCAAGGACGCCAATGGCGCGCAGGTGGCGGACGGCAATTACACCTTCTCGGTCGAAGCTTCGGCGAGCGGCACCAAGGTCAGTGCCACGCCGATTCAGCTTGGCACGGTTTCTGCTGTTGTTAGAAACGGCACCTCCTTCGTACTCGAACTGACGACCGGGGAAACGGTCGCCTTCGACGATGTTCTGCAATTCATGTGATTTCGGGAGACAGCAATGGCATTCCAACAAGGGCTGAGCGGCCTCAACGCTTCATCCAAGGCGCTGGATGTGACCAGCAACAACATTGCCAACGCCAGCACCGTGGGTTTCAAGGGAGCGGCCACCCATTTTGCGGACGTCTATGCCGCCTCCTTGTCGGGCGGCGGTGCCTCGCAGGTCGGCATCGGCGTTTCGGCCAGCGCCATCGTTCAGCAATACACCCAGGGCAACATCACGACGACCAGCAATTCGCTCGACATCGCAATCAACGGCAACGGCTTCTTCCGCATGTCGAAGGATGGCGCGGTGACCTACTCGCGCAACGGCCAGTTCCACATCGATGCCAACGGCTATCTGGTGAACGACACGCAGGATAACGTGACCGGCTACATTGCCGATGCGGCGGGCCTGATCACCGCCAGCACGCCGGAGCCGTTGCGCATTTCGACGCGCAGCATCGATCCGGTGGCGACCGGTGCCAGCGGCTCGGCCCGGGCCGGGGTCTATGCCTCGCTGCAACTCGACTCGACGCAGAGCACGAAAACCTGGGTGACGCCGGCCACGGCAACGCAGGCGCCGAATACCAATTCCTACAACTACTCGACGGCGCTGACCATCTACGATTCGCTGGGCAATCCGCACTCGATGACGCTGTATTTCACGAAGGATGCCGTGGCGGGGACCGATGCCGCCGGAACGACCGGTGCCTGGAACGTTCATTACCAGGTGGATGGGGTGAATGGCGAAAGCCTGACACCGCCGATGGCGACGACGCGTTTGAATTTCAATGACAGCGGCACGCTGATTTCCCCCGCCTTGCCCAGCAACGTCAGTATCGATCTGGCCGGGGTGATGGCTGCCAACGGCAAGACGAACAGTGCCGCGTCGCCCCTGTCCTTCACCATCGATTACCGCGATTCCACGCAATTCGGCGCCAAGTTCAGTGTCAACGAGCTGACCCAGGACGGCTATACCTCGGGCAATCTGGCCGGCCTCTCGATTGGCCCGGACGGCATCATCCAGGGCAATTACAGCAACGGCCAGACGAAGAACCTGGCGCAGATCGTCCTCGCCAACTTCACCAACCCGAATGGCCTGATGTCGGTTGGCAACAATGCCTGGATGGAGACGGCGGCTTCCGGTCAGCCCAGGGTCGGCACGCCGGACACCGGGACGCTGGGCGTGTTGCAGTCCGGCGCGGTTGAGGAATCGAACGTCGACCTGACGGCGGAACTGGTCAACATGATCGTTCAGCAGCGCAACTACCAGGCGAATGCCCAGTCGATCAAGACCCAGGACCAGATCATGCAAACTCTGGTCAACATTCGTTAAATAAGTCGGGATTCGTCGCATGGACCGTCTGATCTACACCGCGATGACCGGCGCCAAGCATGTCTTCATGCAGCAGGCCGGGACGGCGAACAACCTGGCCAACGCCAGCACCATCGGTTTCAAGGCGCAGGAACATCGCTTCCGCGCCGTGCCGGTGATCGGCGAAGGTATGCCGACGCGGGCGTTCACGGTCGATGCCTCGGTTGCCGACGTGATGGACGAGGGGCCGCTGATGTTCACCGGCCGCAATCTGGACGTCGCGGTCAATGGACGGGGCTGGATCGCCGTGCAGTTGCCGGACGGCAGTGAAGCCTACACCCGGGCCGGCAGCCTGGATGTCGATGTGACCGGCCTGCTGCAGACCAAGAGCGGCTATACCGTGGCCGGTGACGGCGGGCCGATCACCATCCCGCCCGACAATACCATCGAGATCGCACCGGATGGCACGGTATCGGTGGTGCCGAATTTTGGGACGCCAAACAACGCCAATGCCATCGGCCGCATCAAGCTGGTCAACCCGCCGGAAGGTGATCTGGTGCGGGGCGCCGATGGCCTGTTCCGGCTGCGCGATGGCCAGCCGGCGCCGGCCGATGAGCGTGTCCGCCTGACCTCGGGCACGCTTGAGGGCAGTAATGTCAACGTCACCGATGCGATGGTGAACCTGATCAGCTTGTCCCGCCAGTTCGAAATGCAGGTCAAGTTGCTGCAAACGGCGGATGCCAATGCCCAGCGCGCCGACCAGTTGTTGTCCCTGAATGCCTGATAGGAAGAAATCATGATCCGTTCCCTGTGGATTGCCCGTACCGGCCTCGATGCGCAGCAGACGCAGCTCGATGTCATCTCGAACAACCTGGCCAACGTCAGTACCAACGGGTTCAAGCGGGGCCGGGCGGTGTTCGAAGACCTGCTGTACCAGACCCTGCGCCAGCCGGGTGCGCAATCCTCGCAGCAGACGCAGATTCCGACCGGCCTGCAACTGGGTACCGGTGTACGCCCGGTGTCGACCGCCCGCATCTTCACCCAGGGCAATATCCAGAAGACGGACAGCACCCTGGATGTTGCCATCCAGGGCAATGGCTTCTTCCAGGTTCTGCTGCCCGACGGCACCATCGGTTACACCCGCGACGGCTCCTTCCAGAAGGATAATCAGGGGCAGATCGTGACGGCGGATGGGTATCCGGTGCAGCCCAACATCACCATTCCCAATAACGCCTTGACCGTCACCATCGGCACCGATGGCACCGTGTCGATCACCCAGCCGGGCTCGGCCGCAACGACCCAGATCGGCAGCATCCAGCTGGCCACCTTCATCAATCCGGGCGGTTTGCAGAGCATCGGCCAGAATCTTTTCCTGGAAACCGCCGCAAGCGGCACCCCAACGCCCAATACGCCGGGAACGAACGGGGCCGGCCTCGTGAATCAGGGGTATGTCGAAACCTCCAACGTCAATGTGGCGGAGGAACTGGTCACGATGATCCAGACCCAGCGCGCCTACGAATTGAATTCGAAGGTGGTTTCCACCTCGGATGCCATGTTGGGGCGATTGACCCAACTGTGAGGTAAGACCATGAAACGCTTATCCTGGCTCTTCCTGCTGGCGACGGCAGCCTGTTCGACGGTGCCGCCCACCAACGTACACCAGCCGATGACCATGCGTCCTGCGCCGCGCCTGGAGACCGCCAACCCGAACGGGGCGATCTTTCAGGTTGCCTCGGCCCGCCCCTTGTTCGAGGACCGGCGGGCCCGCTATGTCGGTGACACGATCACGGTCAAGATTACCGAAAGCACCTCGGCCTCCACCAAATCCAACAACAAGGTGGACAAGTCGAATACCCAGAAGGCGTCGATCGGGGCTTCGGCCGGCATGTTCAGCCGGGTCTTGCCGGGCGCGGCCGAGTTTTCGGCGGGAAGCTCCACCGCTTTCAGCGGCAAGGGTGAGGCAGCCAACAACAATGTCTTCACCGGCAACATGACCGTCACTGTGATCGATGTCCTGCCCAACGGCAACCTCCTGGTTTCCGGCGAGAAACAGGTTGCGGTGGGGGATGAGCAGGAATTCGTGCGCATCTCGGGCGTCATCAATCCGAGTTTTGTCGATGCGACCAATACGGTTGAGTCGTCCAAGATCGCCGATGCCCGTATCGAATACAAGTCGTCGGGCCAGGTGGCCGAGGCGCAGGCCATGGGGTGGTTGGCACGCTTCTTCCTTAATGTCTTACCGTTCTAGTCAGCAAGACAGCGGAGACCCCCATGAAGGAAAAAAGCGGCAAAGTATTCCGGCGAACGGCAATTCTGGCCGCCTGCCTGCTGCCGCTCTGGAGCCAGCCCGTCTGGGCCGAGCGCATCAAGGATCTGGCGACCATCCAGGGCGTTCGCAACAACCAGTTGCTCGGCTACGGTATTGTCGTCGGCCTCGACAATACCGGCGACCAAACGACGCAGACCCCGTTTACCACCCAGGCGATCGGCAACATGCTGTCGCAGATGGGCCTCAACCTGACGCCGGAACAATCCCAGAAACTGCAGTTGAAAAACGTCGCGGCGGTGATGGTGACGGCCAGCCTGCCGCCGTATGCCCGTCCTGGCCAGCCGATCGACGTGACGGTTTCGTCGATGGGCAACGCCAAGAGCCTGCGCGGCGGGACGCTGTTGATGACCCAGCTGAAGGGGGCAGACGGCCAGGTGTATGCGATGGCCCAGGGCAACGTCGTGGTCGGCGGCGCCGGGGCGTCGTCCGGCGGTTCGAAGGTGACGGTCAATCACCTCTCGGCCGGCCGCATTCCGGCCGGGGCAACGGTCGAGCGGGCCGTGCCGACGGCGGTCGGGCAAGGCGGCATGGTTTATTACGAATTGTCCACGACCGATTTCGGCACAGCGCAAAAGGTGGTCGATGCCATCAACCGGGCCTCCCAGCCCGGAACAGCGCAGGCCATCGATGGCCGGCGGATCGCCGTGCGCGTGCCGGACGATACTGACGCACGGGTCGCTTTCCTCGGCCGGATCGATAACCTGGAAGTCCAGCCGGTGCTCGGTGCGGCGAAGGTGATCGTCAACTCCCGCAATGGCTCGGTGGTGATGAACCAGAAGGTGACCCTTGAGGCCTGTGCCGTGGCACATGGCAACCTGTCGGTGGTGGTTGATGCGCCGCAGCCCCAATTCGGGCAGGGCGCCGATATCCAGGTCAAGCAGGACAATGGCAGTCTGATGAGCGTCAAGGCCGGGGCAAGCCTGGCCGAAGTGGTCAAGGCGCTGAATGCCCTGGGCGCCAATCCGATGGACCTGCTGGCCATCCTGCAGGCCATGAAGGCGGCAGGCGCCCTGCGCGCTGAACTCGAAGTGATCTGATCGCACGATGGCCAGCAATATCCAGAATCAGCCGAATCGGGCGGCGTTCGATGTCAGCTCGCTCCAGGATTTGCGCAACCGCTTCGCCAGCAATCCGCAGGAAGGCCTGAAGGCGGCCGCCCAGCAGTTCGAGGCGCTGTTCCTGCAGCAGGTCATGAAGAGCATGCGCGACACCGTGCCGCAGGACGGCTTGCTCAACAGCGACAGCACGCGCTTTTATACCGGCCTGCTTGACCAACAATTGGCGCAGAACCTGGCGTCGAGCGGCAAAGGGGTCGGCTTCGCACGGCTGATCGAGCAGCAGCTGGGCAAGACTCTTGGCGCCGGCCAGATGCCGGCCGAACCGGCGGCGGCAAATGCTGCCGCCACCACCGGCAATGCCTTGCCCCTTGCCGCTTCGGACGGGCGGCATCTGCGCCCGGTGCCGGTTGCTTCGTCGCTGCCCACGTCGGCCGCCTACCCGGCACCCGGGGCCCCGGCCAATGCGGCGACCAGCCCGGCCGCCACGCTAGGCGATCCGGTGCCTTCCGGCAAGGAATTCGTCAATCGCGTCTGGCCGCATGCGGTCGAGGCGTCGCGCTCCACCGGCATTCCGCCGCAGTTCCTGGTGGCCCATGCTGCGCTGGAAAGCGGTTGGGGGCGTAGCGAAATTCGCCGCAGCGACGGCTCGACCAGTCATAACCTGTTCGGCATCAAGGCCGGCAAGGGCTGGAGCGGGCCGTCCGTCGAGGCGACGACCACCGAATATGTCGATGGCCAGGCCCAGACGACAGTCGAGCGGTTTCGGGCATATGGTTCCTATGATGAGGCTTTCCGCGATTACGCCAGCCTGCTGCGCAATAACCCGCGCTATGGCGGGGTGATCGGGTCACAAGATGGCGCGGAGTTTGCTAAAGGATTGCAGAGAGCAGGTTATGCCACCGATCCGGCCTACGCCGATAAGCTGAGCCGGATCATCAATGGCCCGACCCTGCGTCTGGCATTGCTCGGCTGAGGTCAAGAAAATCCTGTCCTTGCCGTAAATGAGGATCGGGAAGGAGAGAAACAATGGGAAGCGGTTTGATCAGTATCGCCATGACCGGCATCAATGCCGCTCAGGCCGGGTTGTTGACGACGAGCAACAACATTGCCAACCTCAGCACGGAAGGTTACACCCGGCAGCGCACCATCCAGGCATCCAACCCGACCGTGATGACTGGTGCCGGTGGGATCGGCCAGGGCGTGCATGTGGTGACCGTTCAACGCATGTTCAGCCAGGCCTTGACCACCCAGGTCCTGAATGCGCAAACCAATGTCAGCGCGCTCGATACCTACTACGCCCAGGTGACGCAGATCGACAACATGCTGGCCGACAAGGAGGCCGGCCTGACACCGTTGATGCAGAAGTTTTTCGACGCCGCGCAGTCGGTGGCGGCCAACCCCTCGTCCGTCTCGGCCCGGCAGTCCATGGTTTCCGCCGCCGAAACGATGACGACCGGCTTTCGCAGTATTTACGAGCGCCTGACGGAGATCAATGATGGTGTCAATTCCCAGATCAGGAACACGGTTGGCCAGATCAACACGTACACCGAGCAGATCGCCAGTCTGAATGAAAAGATCATTTCGGCGGCCGCCCTCGGCGGTCAGCCGGCCAATGATCTGTATGACAAACGCGACAAGCTGGTGGCCGATCTCAATCAACTGGTCAAGGTGACCGTGACCAGCAACGATAACGGCAGCTACAACGTCTTTGTCGGTACGGGCCAGCAACTGGTGGTTGGCTCCCAGGTCACCAAAATGTCGGCCGAGCCGGCTTCGGCAGACAAATCGCGTACCGTCGTCGGGCTGCTCGGCCCGACCGGCAACGTCCAGGAACTGCCCGAATCCCTCATCAACGGCGGCAAGCTGGGCGGATTGCTCAGCTTCCGCCGGGAGGCGCTGGATACCTCGTTCAATCAGCTCGGCCTGATGGCAACGGCGTTCACCCAGACCTTCAATGCGCAGCATGCCCAAGGCCAGGACTTGCTGGGTAACGTCAATGGCAGCCCCAATTTTGTCAGCCAGTTCTTCTCGGTTGGGGCGCCTGCGGTCATCCCCAGCACCTTCAACGCGACGGGCAGCCCGACGGTTTCCATCACGCTGGATCCGGTGTCGAATAACGGCACGAATTACTACTCGAACCTGACGGCCAGCGATTATCAGTTGTCGTTCCAGTCCGGGACGCTGACCCTGACCCGCTTGTCCGACAATGTGTCCTGGTCCGGCGCCAACATCGCCGCCATCAATACCCAGCTGGCCGCAGACCCACAGGGCTTTTCCCTGAACCCGGCAGCGGGTTTTTCCAATGGCGATAGTTATCTGATCCAGCCCACCCGCGGTGCCGCCCGATTTTTTGCACTGAACGACAAGGTGGCGGCTGATCCCCGCTTGATCGCGGCCGGCTTGCCGGTGGCGCTTGGGACGGCAGGTAGTGGCAACACCGGGACGGGCAGGGTGTCCGCCGTTTCCTATGCTGCGTCCTACACGGTGGGCAGCACCGGCCTGACGCTGACCTACAATGCGGGAACCAACGAACTCAGCGGCTTCCCGGCCACCGGAACCGTCGCCGTCGATGTCGGCGGCACGACGACGACCTACACCATGCCGGCAGCCGTACCCTACACGGCCGGCGCAACCATCACCATCAATGGCGGCGGCTGGTCGGGGGTTTCCCTGGTCTTGAGCGGTGCGCCGGCGAACGGCGATACCTTCAGCCTGGCCAGAGGGAACGGCCCCGAGGACGGTCGCAACATCGTCAAGCTTGGCAACCTGCAGACGCAAAACACGATGCTGGGCGGCAAGGCGACGTATCAGGACAACTACGCCTCCTTCGTCAACGATGTCGGCAACAAGACTGCTTCGGCGGAAATTTCCTCCGTTGCCCAGACCAACCTGCTCAACCAGGCCATTGCCGCCCGCGAAGCCGTGTCCGGCGTCAATAGTGATGAAGAGGCGGCAAAACTGATCGAATACCAGCAGGCCTACCAGGCCTCCGCCAAGGTCTTCCAGGTCGCCTCGACGCTGTTCGACACCTTGTTGTCGATCGGCCGCTAATTTCGGGAGAAGCTCATGAGCATGCGTATCAGCACCATGCAGATTTATAACGGCGGCACCGCCGGTATCCAGAAACTGCAAAGCGATCTCTATGCTGCACAAAACCAGGTCAGTACCGGGCGGCGCATCGTTACGCCGAAGGATGATCCGATCGGGGCGGCTCAGGCCCTGATGGTTACCCAAGCCGGGTCGGTCAACAAGTTGTACCTGAAAAACCAGGAAATGGCCGACAGCAAGCTGTCGGCGCTTGACAGCACGTTGCAGGGCATCAACGACGAACTGGTCAACATCTACGAAAAATCAATCGCGGCCGGTAATGGCGCTTATTCCGACTCTGACCGGCAGGCGATCGCTGCCGAACTGACCGAGCGTCTCGATAGCCTGATCAGCCTGGCCAATACCCAGGATGGCAACGGGCGTTATGTCTTTGCCGGTTTCCAGTCGACGACCAAGCCGTTCAGCGGTTCGCCAGTCGTATATGCCGGCGATGACGGGCAGCAGAAGTTACAGGTCACGGCCAGCCAGTATGTGACGACCAACCTGAGCGGCAACGATGTTTTCATGAACATCGTTGATGCCAACGGCGTTTCTACCGGACAGTCGATGTTCCAGTCCGTGCAGGACATGATCACCTTCCTCAATACGCCGGGCGGCTCGTCCGGCAGTCCTGCCTACACTACGGCACTTCGCAACATCAGCGCCTCGATCGACAATGTCCTGCGCAACCAGGCCACCGTCGGTGCCCGCCAGTCGTCGCTGGAGAGCATGACCAACACGGCTGAGGATCGCGTCGTGCAATACGCCCAGCAACTCTCGGACATCGAGGATCTTGATTACGCCAAGGCGATCACCGAGATTTCCCAGAAAAAGCTGCAACTGGACGCGACACAGGCGACGTTCGCCAAGACGGCACAGCTTTCCCTGTTCAACTACCTATGAAAGGGCGTCTGACGACCATCACCTTCCTGCTGGGCGGCATGCTGCTCAGCGGTTGCAGTTCGAAGGGTGGGGGGGGCACACCGCTGATTCCCGACAAGGCCATTCAGCTGACGGCGGGGAGTTCGATTTCCCTGTCGACGCTGGCCTCTGCGGCCATGCTGGGGGCGGCGGTCTATATCATCTATGACCCCTTGGCCCCGAACTGGGAAATCGAGGAAGATCG
>OFCW01000264.1_pt1 | contig 16752 bp, 17 predicted proteins | sample 1520951 | NCBI WGS metagenome assembly OFCW01 (sample SAMEA4349680, study PRJEB24078) | microbial mat metagenome | biome: Terrestrial Biome; feature: Habitat; material: Microbial Mat | place: India | collected 2012-06-12 | depth 10 m | reverse complement strand
CTTGAAAGCGAAGGGGTAGGCCGCCATGAATTCTGTTCTCGATGGTGTCGACCTCGTTGTGCAGGAAATACACCTGGCCGCCACGCTTCAGTTCGCGCAGCACGGCTTCTCGGATGATGCCATCGGAAAATTTCGAGACGAAGGTTTTGATCGCCAGGCGCTTCTGCGGCGCGGTGGCGATCACGGAGAAATCGCGCAGGCCTTCCATCGACATGGCCAGCGTGCGCGGGATCGGCGTCGCCGTCAGCGTCAGCACATCCACCTCGGCGCGCATGGCCTTCAGCGTTTCCTTCTGGCGGACGCCGAAGCGGTGCTCTTCGTCGATGATGACGAGGCCGAGGCGGCTGAATTTCACATCCTTGCCGATCAACTTGTGCGTGCCGATGATGATGTCGATCTTGCCCTCGGCCAGTTCCTGCAAGGCCTGCGCCGATTCCTTGGCGGTCTTGAAGCGGGAGATTTCCGCCACCTTCACCGGCCAGTCGGCAAAGCGGTCGACGAAGGTCTGGTAATGCTGCTCGCAGAGCAGGGTGGTCGGGCACAGCACGGCCACCTGCTTGCCGCCGGCCACGGCACAGAAGGCAGCGCGCAGCGCCACCTCGGTCTTGCCGAAGCCGACGTCGCCGCAGACCAGGCGGTCCATCGGCTTGCCCGATTTCATGTCTTCGATCACGGCGGCGATGGCGGCAGCCTGGTCGGCCGTTTCTTCGAAACCGAAGCCGTCGGCGAAGGCTTCGTAATCATGCTCCGAGAACGCGAAGGCATGACCCTGGCGGGCGGCGCGGGCGGCGTAGAGTGCCAGCAGTTCGGCGGCGGTGTCGCGCGCCTGTTCGGCCGCCTTGCGCTTGGCCTTTTCCCACTGGCCAGAGCCCAGCGTGTGCAGCGGGGCGGCTTCCGGCTCGGCGCCGGAATAGCGCGAAATGACGTGCAATTGGGCGACCGGCACGAAGAGCTTGGCTTCGTTGGCGTAGTGCAGTTCGAGGAATTCCTGCTCGCCGGTGCCGAGGTCCATGCGCACCAGGCCCTGGTAGCGGCCGATGCCGTGGCTTTCATGCACCACCGGGTCGCCGATCTTGAGCTCGGTCAGATCCTTCAGCCAGTTGTCGAAACTGGCCTTGCGCGCCGCTTCGCGCCGGCTACGGCGCGGTGCGCCGGCGTATAGCTCGGCTTCGGTAATGAGCGCCATGCCGGGCAGCGCAAAGCCGGCGTGTAGCGGGGCTATGCCGAGGGCGAGCGGCGCATCGCCGGCAACAAAGCCGGCGAAATCGGCGCTGGCCTCGGGCTTGACGCCGTGCTCGCCCAGCATGGCGGCCAGGGTTTCGCGCCGGCCGGCCGATTCGGCCAGCAGCAGTACGCGGCCCGTGAAGCCGGCCAGGTGGTTTTTCAGCTTGTGCAGCGGGTCTTCGGCCCGGCGGTCGACGGCGATGTCGGGCAGGGCAGTCGTCGCGGCGTCGCTCTTGTTGTCCAGCACCAGCCGGCCGTAGCCCTTGGCAGCGGTGAAGAAGGCTTCGTCGGAGAGGAAGAGTTCCTCGGGGGGCAGCAGCGGGCGCGTCTTGTCGCCTTGCAGCAAGGTGTAGCGCGAGCGCGTTTCCTTCCAGAAGGCGGCAATCGCCCCCGGCGCGTCGCCATGAGTGACGAAAACGGCATCCTTCGGCAGGTAGTCGAAAACGGTGGCCGTTTCCTCGAAGAAGAGCGGAATGTAGTACTCGATGCCGGCGCTGGCGATGCCCTGCGACACATCCTTATAGACGCCCGACTTGGCCGGGTCGCCCTCGAAGGCTTCACGGAACTTCTGGCGGAAGCGCGTGCGACCGCGGTCGTCCATCGGGAATTCGCGCGCCGGCAGCAGGCGCACTTCCGGCACCGGGTAGAGGGTGCGCTGGGTATCGACGTCGAAGGTCTTGATGCTCTCGATCTCGTCGTCGAACAGATCGAGCCGGTAAGGCACGGGCGACCCCATCGGGAAGAGGTCGATCAGCCCGCCGCGTATCGAGTATTCGCCGGGCGACACCACCTGCGTGACGTTGGCGTAGCCGGCCAGCGTGACCTGGCTGCGGAATTTCTCGGCGTCGATGGTCTCGCCCTTCTTGAAAGCGAAGGTGTAGGCCGCCATGAATTCCGGCGGGGCCAGCCGATAGACAGCGGTCGAGGCCGGCACCAGCAGGATGTCCAGCTCGCCCTGCATGGCCGCCCACAGCGTCGCGAGACGCTCGGAAACGAGATCCTGGTGCGGCGAGAAACTGTCGTAGGGTAGCGTTTCCCAGTCCGGCAGCAGGCGCACGCGCAGTTTTGGGCCGAACCACGGGATTTCGTCGAGCAGGCGCTGGGCGTCGTTGGCGTTGGCCGTGATGACGGCCAGCAACGTGCCGGGATGGCGGCTGGCGATTTCTGCCAGCGCCAGGGCATCCGAGGAACCTGCCAGTGAGGGCAGATCAATGCGCGAACCGGCTTTGGGCAGGGCGGGGAGGGAAAGCAGGGAGGGAGAGGCAGACACTGCGAAGCGAAAAGCGTGACGGGCCCTGGATTATAGCCGCTTCGCCAGGGGGCTCTGCGCCTGGGCGGATGGGTGATCAGGGCAAGCGCGTGAAAGTCATGTCAGGCCCATGAATGGCCCCCTTTCCATTTGGCTGTGGTGGCGACGGGCTGCCGCAGCCGTTTGCCTGTACTCAGACCCCAGGCTGAAGTCCCACGGTGATTTCCAGCGTTTGGTCGCCTCGGCGGACGTTCAGGTGCACCATGTCGCCTACCTTGAAATCATCCAGTCGCGCCAGAAGCTGCGGCACGCTGGCTACCGGCTTGCCCTCGACTGCCGTGATGACGTCTCCCGGTTGGATGCCGCTCGGGCCTGCTTTCACGCCCCGCAGTCCGGCCTTGTCGGCGGCACTCCCGGCCGGCACGCGCAGCACGAACACCCCGTCAGCGCCAGTTGCGGCTGCCAGCCGCTCGTTGAGCTGGGCATCGACTTCGATACCGAGCGCCGGACGGATGTAGCGCCCGGTCTTGATGAGTTGCGGTACCACGCGCATTACCGTGTCCACAGGCACTGCAAAACCGATGCCGGCCGACGCACCCGAGGGGCTGTAAATGGCCGTGTTGATGCCAATCAGCCGCCCGGCGGAGTCCAGTAGCGGGCCGCCGGAGTTGCCTGGGTTGATCGACGCGTCTGTCTGGATCAAGTGCTCGATGGGGGGCTTGCCGGCGTCCCCCTGCAGCGAGCGATCCAGTGCCGAGACCAGTCCGCCGGTGAGCGTCCAGTCCAGGCCGAAGGGGTTGCCAATGGCAAATACCTTCTGCCCCACTCTCAGGTCATGGCTGGTGCCCACCGGTACTGGCGGCGGGCGCTTGAAGCCGACACCGATCCGGAGCACCGCGATGTCGTGGGCCGGGGAGACGCCGACCAGCGCGGCTTGGTAATCCCGCCCGTCAGCCAGCTTGACTGTGGCTTGCGAGGCCCCTTCGATGACGTGGAAGTTGGTGACCACGTGTCCGGCATCGTCCCACACGAAACCCGATCCGGTGCCCCGCGGTACGGTGTAGGCGTTACGTGTCCAGGCGTCGCGCACGACCTGGGCAGTGGCGATGAACACCACCGAGTCGCGTGCCTTCTCGAACAGTTCGATCGTGGCCTTTTCGTCGGCAGCCAAGTCGCCGCGTGCTGTGACGGTGCGCGGTGTTCCCACAGCGGGGGAGAGCCACGATTCAACGATCGGCAGAAAGTGCCACAGCAACACCGCAGAGGCAATGCTAGCGGTTATGAACAGCCAACGCGTGGAAAACCGTTTCTGGGGATGATAGGGGTCATGTATGTACATGGGGTCGGCATCCTGGGTGATGTATTGGAATCAATGATTGCCGTGCCCCAGACGGTCATCCCGTTCTCTCAGCAGCCAGTAAATGCCACCAAGTGCCAGTGCTGCCCCGGCCAGGGCCGCGATTTTGGCCGGGCTGGTTTCCGGGTCGAGGATGACGAACTTTCGCGCCAAGGCGAGCAAGGCGATCAGGATCACTGTCTTGACCTGGATGATGTTCTCGTGACGCATGACAACCTTGATGATCGAGTGCTTGAACTCCATGGCAATAAGCAAAGTCATCATCATCCCGAATACCGTCTGAAATACGGCATGATCCAGGGGGTTGAAGGCATTTATGAGGAGCAGCGTGAAAACGACACGGATCAGCTGCATGAGCGATATGACAATGATAACGGCAATGACAGCGGACAAGACCAGTGCTACTACTTGCTCGAAGCGCTCATAAAAAGTCATCACCTTCCACTGCGAGGAGAGGGATTTGAGGGGGGATGGGTCTTGCATGTCCTTCATGGTTGATCTTTCAGTTGAACTGTTGCAGCAGGGCGACTGTTTCGCGGCTCTTCGAGCAGCGGGGGTTGTGGTAGATGACGATCGCCATGCTGCCCTCACATGCCGAGCGACTTGAGCAGGTCTTCGTGATCCGTCGCTTCCGCCAGGACGGCTTCCGCCTTTGCCTGGGCGTTGCCGGCATGGACCTGGGCCAGCAACTCATCGGGGTCGGGGGCTTCGCTGGCTTCGAAATCGTTCATCTTGATAAATTCCGTGCGATCCATCGCCAGTTCGAGGTAGAAGATGTTGTTGCGACCGGTGTAGAAGGTGACGCGGCGTGATTCCGGCGCCTCGAGATTGGTATCGACGCTGAGCATGACCTGCTTGTTGAGCGCCAGCATCTTCGGCTGGTTCTGCGTGATGTGGGTTTGCAACTCGCGCGCCACCTTGCCGGTAAAGTCACCGACGATCTGGTTCATCAGTTCGCCCATCACGTTGCCGACCTCGTCGGAGGTGTAGGCGCTTGCCAGGCTCTCGCGGGACATCCCCATGTGCAGCATGTAGCTCTCGTACAGCTCCATCGCGGCGGCAGCCGAAAAGTTGATGACGACCAATCCGGAAAACCCGCCGTCGAACAGCACGAAGCAGCCGATGTCCGGTTTCAGGCAGGTTTTGGTGATGCGCTGAACCATGCCGGAATAGTGAATCGGGCTCTGCGTGGCGATGGAAAGAACCTTGGTCACTGAATTGCACAGGCTGCGCAGGATGTCCTCGGTGCCATACACGGTACGGGTGTCGAATGTGCTCATTGTTCGGGTTTTGGCCAGTGATGGGATAAATGCCATTTATAACACGGGCCGGGGGGCTGGCATTCATGGGGATGCCAGGGGGCTGGTGCCGTGCCCGTCAGGCTTGGAGATGGCGGGCGAACCAGTCGGCTACGGCGGGTAGCGGCTTGTCGAGGGGAGCGAGCCGGCGGGTTTCGCGGGGGCCGCCCAGATGCCGGGCGGCACGCTGAAAGGCGGCAGGTGCCAGCTCGTCGTCGTGATCGAACAGGATGAGCAGCGGTGCCATCATCAGTTCGAGCGATTGGACGCCGGCCCGGTCGATCAATCCGCCGTGGCAGGCCAGGGCCTTGACCTGGATGTCGCGCTGCGCAGCGCAGCGGATGGCGGCCGGGGCCGTATCGCCGTTGGCGTAGAGGCCGAGCGGAAGCGTCTGCATGTCGCCGTCATTGCGGATCAGGTCGAGGACGTCGAGCAGGCGTTGTGCCAGGCGTGGAACATTCTGCGTCGCGTCGATGAATTGCAGTTCCTGCGTGGTCAGCAGGTCGATGCACAGTGTCGCATAGCCGCGCGCCTCGAACTCGGCTGCTGCGAGTTCGTCTTCCGGCAGGCGATGAGCGCGGACGATGAGGATCAGGCCGCGCGGCTGTTCCGGCAGGCCGAGCCGGCCATGCAGTGAGCCGTGCGGTGCCTGCAGCGTGATGTAGCGGAGCATCAGGACAGGTGCACCGGAATGCGCCGGGCGCCGAAGGCATGGCCGTCGCGCCCGAGGGTCTTGCCGAAGCGGCCGGCGATGGCGGTCTGGCAATGCGGGCAGTGGCCTGCCGGCGTCAGGTCGTAGCGGCGGATGTCGTACCAGTCGCGGACGATCAGCGGCGCCTTGCAACCCGGGCAGAAGGTGGTGCCGCCCTGGCTGTCGTGTACGTTGCCGGTGAAAACATAGTGCAGCCCGGCGTCAAGCGCGATCTGCCGAGCCTGGGTCAGGGTTTGTGGCGGGGTTGGCGGCACGTCGTTCATCTTCCAGTCGGGGTGGAAAGCGGTGAAATGCAGCGGTACATCGGGGCCGAGTTCCGTAGCCACCCAGCGGGCCAGCTCGGTGATCTCTGCTGCGCTGTCGTTGTGGCCGGGGATCAGCAGGGTGGTGATCTCCAGCCAGCAATCGGTTTCGTGGCGGATGTAGGCCAGGATGTCGAGCACCGGCTGCAAATGGCCAACGCACAGCTTGTGATAGAAGTCCTCGGTAAAGGCCTTCAGGTCGACGTTGGCGGCATCCATCACGGCGAAGAACTCGCGGGCCGGTGTGCGGTGGATGTAGCCGGCGGTCACTGCCACGTTGCGGATGCCCTGCTCGCGGCAGGCCAGCGCGGTGTCGATGGCGTATTCGGCAAAGATCACCGGGTCGTTGTAGGTGTAGGCCACCGCCTCGGCACCGTAGCGCCGGGCGGCCCGGGCGATCATCGCCGGACTGGCGGCATCCATCAGGCGGTCCATGTCCTTCGATTTGGAAATGTCCCAGTTCTGGCAGAACTTGCAGGCGAGGTTGCAGCCGGCCGTGCCGAAGGACAGGATGCTGCTGCCCGGGTAGAAGTGGTTGAGCGGCTTCTTCTCGATCGGGTCGATGCAGAAGCCGGAGGAGCGCCCGTAGGTCGTCAGCTGCATGGCGCCATTGACCATCTGCCGGACGAAGCAGGCGCCGCGCTGGCCTTCGTGCAACTGGCAGTCGCGCGGACAGAGATCGCACTGGATGCGGCCGTCGGGCAGGGGGTGCCACCAGCGGCCGGGATGCAGGGTTTCAACGGGGGTCATGCCTCGGCCTCCTGCCATTTCTTGACCGTGTAGCGCGCCAGCTGGACGCCGGAATTCCAGTAATCGGCGGGTAGACCGGCCTTCTGCTTGAGGTGCGCCATGAACAGTTCCGGCGTGGGCAGTTGTTCCCAGACTTGCGGCAAGAAAGTCGAGCGCCGGCTACCGACCGAAAAAATGACGCCGTCGATGTGGGGGCGCAACTGGGCGAGGGCCTCGGCTTCATCGCGGAAGCGCATCGGCTCGGCCGGGGTCAGCAGCGATACCTCGATGCGTGTCAGGGGCCACTCGTCTGCCGTCAGTGGGTCGAAGCGCGGGTCGCGAAAGGCGGCAGCCAGGGCATTTTCCTGCACGTCCTGACGCAGCGGGCGCCAAGCTTCCAGGCTGCCGATGCAGCCACGCAAGTGGCCGTGCTGGGTCAGGGTGACGAAGGTGGCGCCGGGGGCTTCGAATTCCGGCGCATGGCTGCCCTCGACCAGCCGTGTGGGCTGGCCGAGACGGCTGGCAATGGCGTTGCGGGCGAGGGCCAGCAGGGTGGGGCCGAGGTCAGTCATGCTGCCCTCCTTCGCTGAAAGCGATGGCGGCGTAGCCGACCACCCGCTCGCGGTCGCCTGCCGTATCGCCGGAATTGCACAGGCCGAGCAGGGACGCCTGCAGGCCGCGCCGGCGGGCGGCAAGCAGCAGGCCGTTGATCGGGAAGGCGCCACAGGCCTGCTCGGGATGGATGTCGGGGTCGAGTTGCAGGATGCGCCGGCAGGTATGGCTGTCGACCTGCTGCGCGGTGGCGTAGGGCAGGAAGTGCGACAGGTCGGAGCTGACGACGATCAGCGTCTCCGGGCCGCCCCAGAGGGTGTCAAGCACCTCGGCCACCGCCTCCGGCATGGCATGGCCGACGGCAAGCGGTACCAGCGTGAAGTCGCCCAGCAGCCGTTGCAGGAAGGGCAGATGCACCTCCAGCGAATGCTCGAAGGCATGCACGGCATCGCTGAAGACGATCTGCGGCAGGTCGGCGAGGCGGGCGATGGCCTGGGCGTCGAGCCGGATATTGCCGAGCGGCGTCGCAAAAACCGTCGCTTCCGGCAGGGCGATGCCATGCACCGCGACCCGGTGCGTCGGGCCGAGCAGGATCACGCGGCGGATCTGGCCGGCCTGCGGCAGCAGGCTGGCGTAGCCGCGGGCGGCCATCGGCCCGGAATAGATGTAGCCGGCGTGCGGCACGATGAGCGCCTTGGGGTGCACGGGCGAGGTGGTTTCGGCTGCGGCCAGCAGGCGGTCCACGGTGGCCGTGAGGGTTGGCGGATCGCCGGGGTAGAAGGCGCCGGCGACGGCAGGGGGACGAATGGTGTTCATGGCGCTCTCCTCAGATGAGCAGCAAACCCAGGCCCATGCCGCCGCCGATGGCGAGCAGGCCGGGCAGGGCGTGGCGGGCCAGCGTGCCACCGCCGATGCTGACCACCAGACCGATCTTGAAGGCCAGGTTGGCAAGCAGGGCGAGGGCGACGGCGATGACCGCCTCGCCGCTCGCTACCTTGTCGAGATTGAACATGCGCAGCGTGGACAGCACGCTGGCGTCGGCATCGGTCAGGCCGGATACCAGCGCGACGATGTAAAGGCCGCTGTTGCCGGCGCGATCCTGCAGCCAGGCCGAGGCGAGCAGTACGACGGCGTAGAGCAGGCCGAAGGAAACGGCGGTCTTCAGTTCGGTCGGGTTCTTGACTTCCGGCATCGGCAGGTTGTCGGCGGCGCTCAGGATTTTCCAGCCGTACAGCGCCATCGCCACGCCGGGCACGATGCCGCAGGCGAAGACGACGGCGATCGGCGCCGCCAGATGCGGTGCGACGACCCCGGCAACCAGCCACAGGCGGATCATCACCATCACGTTGGCGATCAGGATGACGATGGCCGACATGCGAACCAGGTCGGCATGTTCGCGGGCGTGGCGGGAGAACATCATGGTCGTCGCGGTCGACGAAGCGAGGCCGCCGAAAATGCCGAGCACCGCCGCGCCGTGCCGGGCGCCGATGATGCGCAGGGCGAGGTAGCCGGCCAGCGCCAGCCCGGAAATGAGCACCACCATCCACCAGATCTGGCGCGGGTTGATTGCGTTGTAAGGCCCGAAATCCTCGCTGGGCAGGATGGGCAGGATGACGAAGGACAGAACGGCGAACTGCAGGATCGAGTTGATGTCCTTCGGCGTCGTGCGCTGGCTCAGTTGCTTGAGTTCGGCCTTGAAATAGAGCAGCACGGTGGTCGTGATGGCGAGCATGACGGCCAGGGTCGCATAGCCGAACCAGACGGCTGCACCGAGGCCGTAGGTGACGACGACCGCCGCTTCCGACGTGAAGCCGCGGTACTGCTCCTCCTGCTGCGACGAGAAATTGGAGGCTACCATCGCCCCGGCAATGACCAGCAGGCCGACAGCCAGCAGCCAGGTGCTGCCGGAACGCTCGTCGAGCAAGGCGAACAGACAGCCGAGCATGGCGACCAGCGAGAAGGTACGCAGGCCGGCAGCCGAATCGGGGCGCCGCTCGCGCTCCATGCCGATCAGCAGGCCGATGCCCAGGGCCGTGGCGAAAGCCTTGACCGGTTCGACCAGTTCGGGAACCACGAAGCTCATGCGCCTCCTCGGTTTTAATCGTTATTCAGTAAAATTAAGCCATGCCACGCCATTTCGCAATCGTTCCCGCTGCCGGCAGCGGTTCCCGCTTCGGCGCCGAGAGGCCCAAGCAGTATCTCGATCTTCTCGGGCGGCCGCTGATCTTCCATACCCTCAAGGCGCTGACCGCGTGCCCGGATATCGAGCGGGTGTGGGTCGTGCTGGCGCCGGATGACCCGTGGTGGTCGCGCACCGACTGGAGCGAACTGGGCGCCAAGCTGGAAACCGTGCGCTGCGGCGGCGCGACGCGGGCGGAGAGTGTCAGCAACGGCCTGCAGGCTGCGGCGATGGTCGCGGCCGACGATGACTGGGTGCTGGTGCATGATGCCGCCCGGCCCTGCCTGTCGCCGGCCATGATCGATGCGCTGTTTGCCGATCTGGCGAATGACCCGGTCGGCGGCATCCTCGCCGTGCCGGTCGCCGACACCCTGAAACGGGCCGATGCCGAACAGCGCGTCGCCGCCACCGTGCCGCGCGACGGGCTGTGGCAGGCGCAGACCCCGCAGATGTTCCGCTACCGTCTGCTCTGTGACGCGCTGCAACAGTGCCGCGACGTGACCGACGAAGCCGGCGCCGTCGAGGCGCTTGGCCTCAGGCCCAAGCTGGTGCGCGGCGATGCCACCAACCTGAAAGTGACGTATCCGGCCGACCTTCCCCTGGCCGCCATGATTCTGAGGGCACGCAAATGAATTTCCGCGTCGGGCAGGGCTACGATGTTCACAAACTGGTCGAAGGCCGCAAGCTGATCCTCGGCGGCGTCGAGATTCCGCACTCCACCGGCCTGCTCGGCCACTCCGACGCCGACGCGCTGCTGCACGCCATCACCGATGCACTGCTCGGTGCCGTGGCGCTCGGCGACATCGGCCGTCATTTCCCCGATACCGATCCGCGCTACAAGGGGGCCGACAGCCGCGTGCTGCTGCGCGGGGCCGTCGCCCTGTTGGCCGAGCGCGGCTGGCGGCCGGTCAATGTCGATGCAACGCTCATCGCCCAACAGCCCAAGCTGGCGCCACATGCCGCCGCGATGGTGGCCAACGTCGCAGCCGATCTTGGCCTGCCGCTCGACGCGGTGAACATCAAGGGCAAAACCAACGAACGGCTGGGTTATCTCGGGCGCGAAGAGGCCATCGAGGCGCAGGCCGTCGTGCTGGTCGAACGTGCCGGCTGAGCGCCGGCCCCCAAACGCTGAACGGCCGCTCTCGGCCAGGGTTTTTTTCGCCCTCTGGCCGCCAGCCGCGGTGGCCGATACCTTGGCCGGTGTGGCGTGCACCTTGGCATCACGATACGGCGGGCGTCCGACCCGGCGCGATACCATCCACCTGACGCTGGCCTTCCTGGGCGATGTGCCGCTGCCTGCGCTGCCCAGGCTGCGCGCCCTGGGGCGGGGGCTGCAGGCGAACTGCTTTGACTTGTCCCTCGATCACCTCGCGTACTGGGCGCACAACCATCTGCTGTGGGCCGGCTGCCGCACAACGCCGGAGGGTTTGACCGACTTGCACGGCCGCCTGCACACCGCGCTGGGTGAGGGCGGTTTTCCGGTCGATCCGCCGGGCCGCCGTTTCACGCCGCATGTCACCCTGGTTCGCAAGCTGGACCTCGCCGAATCGACCGATTGGCCGCCGCTGCCCAGCTTGATCTGGCACTGCGCCAGCTTCGTTCTGGTGCAATCGGCTTTGAGGCCGGAAGGGCCGCATTACCGGGTGATCGAGAACTTCCCGCTGCGCTGCGGCGTTTAACGCCGGGCCGGCAGGGTCAAGCGGACGAGCAAGCCCCCCCCGGGGTTGGATAACAAGTCGAGTTGCCCGTCGTGCAGGCGGGCGATGCGGTCCACTATGGCCAGGCCAAGGCCCGTCCCGCTGGCATTGGTGCGGGCTGTTTCCAGACGGGTGAAGGGGCGTTTCAGGCGGTCGGCTTCGCCATCCGGAATGCCCGGGCCACGGTCGCTGACCTCGATGAGGATGTGTCCGTCGGCTTCGGACAGGCGCAGGCCGATTTCGCCGCCAGCGTATTTGGCGGCATTGTCGATCAGGTTGGTCACGGCCCGGGTCATCGCCTTCGGACGTAACCAGAGGGGGGCCAGGGGCGGAATGTCGCTGACGATGTGACGGCCGATGCTGCCCTGGCGCGCCGCAATGCCGGCGAGCAGGGCGGTGAGGTCGGTCTCGGCTGCTTCTTCCCCGGTGTTGGCGCGGGCGTAATCCATGAATTGCGAAATCACGCTCTCCATCTGCTCGATGTCGGAAACGACCGCCTGGCGGGCGCCTTCGTCGGCAACGCTGAGTTCGGCCTCCAGCCGCAGACGGGTGAGCGGGGTACGCAGATCGTGCGAAATCCCGGCCAGCACCTCCGAACGCTCCCGTTCGGTGCGCTGCAGGTCGGCGGCCATGGTGTTGAAGGCAATGGCCAGCCGGCTGAGTTCTTCCGGGCCATCCTCGGGTAGCGGCTCCGGCGTCTGGCCGCGGCCGAGCGTTTCGGCCGAGCGGGCCATGGCCTCAAGTGGCCGGCTGATGCGCGAGGCGATCAGCCAGGCGACGGCCAGCGCCAGCAGGCTGGCGAGCAGGCCCCAGGTCAGCCAGTGGCGGGCGAAGTTGCGGGCAGCCCGCTCGCGCGGCAGGACCAGCCAGAATTCCTCCTCGTCAGTGTCGTCGAGGCGAAAGCTGACCCAGAAACCGGGCACGCCATCGACACTGGCGGCGATGCGGGTATGCTGGCCGAGGCGCCGGTGGATCTCGCTTTGCAACAACTGGAAGAAACGCCCCTCGGGCATGGCTTCGATGCGGTCTTCCGGCTCGGCCGGCAAGAGGCGGATGCCTTCCCGGCTGGAAAATTCGGCAAACAGGCCAAGGCGCTTGTCCGGTGCGGCGGCGAACAGCGAGGCGCGGATCAGGTTGACGGCGGAGGCGGCCAGTTGCGCCGTTTCGCGGGCGCGCGGTTCGGCATCCATGTAGCGGAACAGGCTCAGCCAGGCCACCGTCGTCGCCAGCAGCAGAGCGGCGAGGAGGAGGAAGGTGCGCGCCAGCAGCGTGCGCGGCATGCGCTCAGTCCCGGGAGGCGCCGTCCGGCACGAAGACGTAGCCGAAGCCCCACACCGTCTGCAGGTAGCGCGGCTGGGCCGGGTCGCTTTCGACCAGCTTGCGCAGGCGGGAAACCTGGACGTCGATGGCGCGGTCGAACGGTCCCTGCTCGCGGCCGCGGGCCAGGGTCATCAGCTTGTCGCGCGACAGCGGCTGGCGCGGATGCTGGAGCAGCACCTTGAGCACGGCAAATTCACCGGTGGTCAGCGGCAGCAGTTCGTCGCCGCGCTTCAGCGTGCGGGCGGCAAGGTCGACTGCGATATTGCCGAAACGGATCGTCCCGGCGTCGCCGTCCGGTGTGCCGGGCGGCTTGCTGCCCTGGCGGCGCAGCACGGCATGGATGCGGGCAAGCAGTTCGCGCGGGTTGAACGGCTTGGGCAGATAGTCGTCGGCACCCATTTCGAGGCCGACGATGCGGTCGACTTCGTCACCCTTGGCGGTCAGCATGATGATCGGTGTCTGGTCGCCCTGGCCGCGCAGCCGGCGGCAGACCGACAAGCCATCCTCCCCGGGCATCATCAGGTCGAGCACGATCAGGTGATAATGTTCGCGGGCACGCAGTCTGTCCATTTGCTGGGCATCGGCAGCCGCCTTCACCGCGAAGCCCTGTTCGCCGAGGTAGCGGGTCAGCAGGTCGCGCAACCGGGCGTCGTCGTCGACGACGAGAATGTGAGGGTGTTGTTCGTTCATGCAGGCAAGGATAAGCTCAGGCGCCGAAGACGGTGCGCGGAATGGTAACAAGCTTTGTACATCGGGCGGCGGGGAAACATATGCTTACATCTGAAACGGCTTGCCCGGGCCGTCCGGATGGACAATGATGCTGCCCGTCCAACCGATTGCACCCCGTCATGAAACGCCTTGCCACCTGTTTGCTGCTGCTCCTGAGCCTGCTCGGCCCGGTGGCGGCGTGGGCGCAGGCTTCCTGGCGGGATTTGCCGCCCGAGGAGCGTCGCCAGATGCGTGAGCAGATGCGCGAGCACTGGCGTCAGGAGCACGATTTCCGGCACGAGGTGGTCCGGCGCGAGGCGTTGCGTGCTGCGGAACCGCCCCCCCGCTGGCGTGACCTGCCGCTGGAGGACAGGCGCCGCCTGCGCGACGAGATGCGTGAGCAGCGCGGGTGGCCGCCGCATCCCGAGCATCGGGGGGGTGGGCGGGGCTGGCGGCCAGATTGACCGCGGCGCGCGCCGCACCGGTCGGCCTCCGGTAAAATGCCGGCCCATGCTGATCCTTGCCCTCGAAACCTCCACCGAACTCGGCTCCTGCGCCTTGTGGCGCGATGGCCTCGTCAGCCAGCGGATCTGCCCCGGGCAGCGGCCGCATTCCGAAACCTTGTTGCCGCTCGTCCGCGAATTGCTGGCGGCGGGCGAAGTGCGGGTGGCCGATCTCGATGCCATCGCCTTCGGCGTCGGCCCCGGTGCTTTTACCGGCTTGCGGATCGCATGCGGCGCGGCCCAGGGCTTGGCCGTAGCGGCCGACGTGCCGCTGATTCCGGTCTGCAGCCTGGAAAGCATGGCCGAGCAGAGCGCCGGCGAACGGGTGCTGGCCTTGCTCGATGCGCGCATGGGTGAGGTTTATTCCGGGTTCTACGAACGCGAGGCCGGCGGCGCGTATGCCCTGCGCGGCGACATCCGCGTGTTGCCGCCGGGTGAAGTCGCGCTGCCGGCCGACAGCGGCTGGCTGGCCTGCGGCAACGGGCTGGCGGCCTATCCGGCCCTGCGCGAGCGGGTGCAGACGGCGGGCGCAGCGGTGCATCCCGGCATCCTGCCGATGGCCGACAGCCTGGTGCGTCTGGCGGCCCGCAAGGCGGCGCTGGGAGAGGGGATCGACGCCGCGCAGGCGGCACCACTCTATATCCGTGACAAGGTGGCCAAGACGGTGGCCGAGCGGTTGCGCGAAGGCGGTCGGGCGTGAGCGGCCTGGCCATTGCGGCCGAATTCTTCCCGATGAACGAACGTGACCTCGATGCGGTCGCTGCACTGGAAGCCTGTCTGCAGGGTTTTCCGTGGTCACGCGGCAATTTTGCCGATTCGCTGCAGAGCGGCTACAGCGCCTGGGTCCTCCGCCTGGGCGGCGACCTGATCGGTTTTTCGGTGGTCATGTCGGTGCTCGACGAGGCGCACCTGCTCAATATCGGCGTCGGCAAGCGCTATCAGGGCCAGGGCTACGGCGCCCGCCTGCTGCGCCATGCCATGGCTTGCGCCCGGCTGGGGGGGGCCAACCGGCTGTTCCTCGAGGTGCGGCCATCCAACGAGCGGGCCGTCGATCTTTATCGTCACTTCGGTTTCCGCCAGATCGGCGTGCGCAAGGGCTATTATCCGGCCGTGACCGGGCGCGAGGATGCGCTGATTTTTGACAAGGAGCTGGTGGCATGAGCCTGAGTCGTGAGCAGATGCTCGTCGAGATGGGAATTTCGCCGATCTGGGTGCGGCGCGACGTGCCGGTCGCTCCTGCAGCGGAGGTGGCCGCCTCACGCGAGGAGTCCACCGCCGAACCCGCTGCGGCCCGTGTTGCGGCAGTTCCCCCGGTCAGCCCGCCGCCACTTGCCTCGTGCGCCACGCCGGCCGGCGATGAACGGGCTTCGGCCGACTGGCCCACCCTGGCTCGTCTGGTTGCCGCCTGTCGCGCCTGCCCTCTGGGCGAAGGACGGCGACAGGCCGTGCTCGGCGTCGGCGATACCAGCCCGGACTATCTGTTCATTGGCGAGGGGCCTGGTGCGGAAGAGGATGTCAAGGGCGAGCCGTTCGTTGGTCAGGCGGGCAAACTGCTCGACAACATGCTGGCTGCGCTTGGCCTCGCCCGGGGGAACCGGGTTTATATTGCCAATGCCGTGAAATGCCGCCCCCCCGGCAATCGTACGCCGGAGGCCGCGGAAATCGCCGCTTGCCGGCCTTTCCTGGAACGCCAGGTGGCGCTGCTCAAACCCAAGGTCATCGTGTTGCTCGGCAAGCCGGCCATGGCCAGCGTGCTGCGCGAGGACAAGCCGCTGGCCTCCATGCGCGGCCGCCGCTTCGAATATGCCGGAATTCCCGTCGTCGTGACCTATCACCCGGCCTACCTCCTGCGCAACCTGCCGGACAAGGCCAAGGCCTGGGAAGACCTGCTGTTCGCCCGCCGTATCCTGCGCGAACAGGGGACGCCGGAATTGCCGTTCTAGGTCGCAGCGGCGTGCGCATGCTTGTCCGCGCCATGTCGGGCATCACCCGTGCGCCGGCCATCCACCGCCCCCCGAATTGGTGCAGCCGCACCCAAGCGATTTGTCAAACGCACCAAAATGTACACAAATCCAGCAATACCCTCCGGCAAGTCGTTGATTTGATGTTCTGGCATTTATTTTGCTTGGTTTGTTCGGGTTTCCATTTGGCCAATGACGATAGATGCAGTAACCGTGCCCCCGAGGGGCGCAGGGGTTTTCCCGTTCGCGTTTGCAACGCATGGCCCATGCGGGGGCGCGCGCCGGTCGCGAACACCGTGCTGAGACGGTGCTTGACATCAGTGCGTTTTCGCACGCCCGCAGGAGACCTCGCCACCCAGCGGACAACAGCGCTGGCGCAGTACCGATACGAATAAGGATTCAGGAGAAGCACAATGGAATGGTTGATGATGGCGATGCCGGTTATGGCGGCGCTCATTTTCGCCCTCATGTTCACGCATGCCCGGCAAGACAGCCGTCACCGGGCGGGGCTGTCGCTCCGGGAATCGCTGGCCGCCTGCCGAGGGCTGCTGATGCTGATTGCCGGTATCCAGCAGCACCGCGGGCTGAGCTCGGCCTGGTTGGCGGGGGATGGCAGCTTTCGCGCGCGTCTGACGGCGCTTGAAGACGACATCGCCCGGCGCCTGCCGGCGTTGCTGGTGGCGATTCGCGATGAGGCGCGGCAGCCCGCGCCTTGCCTGACGGCCAATGAAGTGGCGCTGTTCGGCCATCGCTGGCGCACCCTCTGCGAGCGCCTCGGCGATCTCAGCATCGAGCAGAGTGTCGCTCAGCACACGATGATGATTGAAATGTTGTTGAAATGGCTGCAGGGGTTGGGCGAGGCGCGCATCGAACCGCTGGTGCCGGAGGCGGGCCGGACGCTCGTTCGCGACTGCCTCATCCGCCTGCCGGCGATACTGGAAGCCTGTCTGCAGGGTTTTCC
>OFCW01000263.1_pt1 | contig 16752 bp, 17 predicted proteins | sample 1520951 | NCBI WGS metagenome assembly OFCW01 (sample SAMEA4349680, study PRJEB24078) | microbial mat metagenome | biome: Terrestrial Biome; feature: Habitat; material: Microbial Mat | place: India | collected 2012-06-12 | depth 10 m | reverse complement strand
GTCGATGTGTTGTCGCAGCGCACGCTGGTTGCGCAGACGGAAGCCACGCTGCCGCCGCTCATGCAGCAGGCGGCGCAGCAGCGGCACCGCCTGTCGGTCCTGCTGGGTCGCGAGCCCGGCGCGGGCTTGCCCGACCTGCCGACGCTCGACGCGCTGCATCTGCCTGACCCGCTGCCGGTGTCGCTGCCATCCGCGCTCGCCCAGCGCCGCCCCGACATCCGCGCGGCCGAGGCGATGTGGCACGAAGCCAGCGCCAACGTGGGCGTGGCCACCGCGAATCTCTTCCCGCGCATCACGCTGTCCGCAGGTCTTGGCTCGGAAACCACGCGCTTTCCCAGCCTGCTCGGCGCCGGATCGAGCATCTGGAATCTCGGCGCGGGGCTGACCCAGCCGATCTTCCACGGCGGCACCCTGCGCGCAAGACAGCGCGAAGCCGAAGCCGCCTACGACGCCGCCGGCGCCGCCTACAAGCAGACCGTTCTGCAAGGCCTGCAGGAAGTCGCCGACGCGCTGCACGCCGTCCACAACGACGCGCAAACCTTGCAGGCCCGCGCATCCGCCACCGAGCAAGCCGAACAGACGCTGCGCACCGCCGAGGCCCGCCATGCCGCGGGCGGCATCAGCACGCTCGCGCTGCTCGATGCGCAACGTCAGCGCGATCAGCTTGCTCTGCAACAGCTACAAAGCCGCGCCGACCGCCTGCTCGATTCCGCCGCCCTGATGCAAGCCCTCGGCGGCGGCTGGCAGTAAAGAAGATCGTGGCGCCCACGCTCGAACCCTGCCGGTTTGGCCGTTGATGTTCCTGCCCTAGATGGCGCCTTGAATTTCTGTTGCGGGGAGGAAAAAGGAACGGCCCTTGTCTGAGCGCAGCGAGTTTGGCTCCTTCCCCTCCCCGCGACACAAATTCAAGGCGAAGTCGCCATCTCTGGCGCGCCTTTCTTTGCTTGCTTTCTTTGGCAAGACAAAGAAAGTGAGTCGCCCCCGGAAGGGGGTGAAACAAGGGCGAACCGAAAGCGAAAAAAAGCAAACAGTCAGCCCGCCGCCCGTAACACCCGCTGCTGATAAGCCTGCAAATGCGCAAACGCCACCCGCAGCAGTGAAACATCCGTCCCCAGCGTCCGCCCTCGCCGCAACATATCCCCCACGATGTGATCCGCCTCCACGCGGGTCCCCCTCTCCAGATCGCGCAGCATCGACGCCGTCAACGGCGACCCCGCCTGCGTCAGCACCTGCAGCCCACGTTCGCGGGCCGCCTGCCGGATCGGATAACCCGATGCCGCCGCAACCTGCTCGCACGCCGCAAACATCGCTTCATTCAGCGTACGCCCTTCGTCGGTCGCGACGATCTCGCCGACGGTCGCCCGCATCAGGCACGTCATCGACGCCAGCGACGTGAGGAAGACAAACTTCTCCCACATGTCCTGCATGACGTTTTCGGCCAGCACGGAATCAAAGTTGGCCGTGGCGAACACATCGCGGATGGCCTCGGTGCGCTCGCGCGGCGCATGCGGCGTGCGCTCGCCAAAGGTGAGCGAGTGCACGGCCGGGCCTTGCCCGATGCTCAGATGCAGCACGGCACCGTCCGGCGCGGTCGTCGCGCTGATATGGCACAGCCCGCCCAGCACGCGCGATTCGCCGAACGCGGCATCCAGGCGTTCCAGATGCGCCAGCCCGTTGAGCACCGGCAGCACCACCGTGCGCTCGCCCACCACCGGGCGAATGGCCGTGATGGCGTCGTCCAGGTCATAGGCCTTGCAGCTCAGCAGCACGAGATCGGCATGGCCCCAGGCGGGCGCCTGGTCCGCCGTGATGAGCTGCACGGGCAACTGCGCGTCGCCCTGCGGGCTGCGGATCACCAGCCCGTGCTGGCGCAACCGCTCCGCGCGCGCGGGGCGCACGAGAAACGTCACATCCGCACCGGCCTGGGCGAGCCGCCCGCCGAAATAGCCGCCGGTACCGCCGGCGCCAAGAACCAGAATCCGCATCGTTGTCTCCGTCAGGCTAAGGGTAGGCAAACGATTCTAGGCCTGTTCACGCGACCCTGCAGGGGGCGCTCCGCGCGCGCTAAAATACTGATTTTCCTCACGATTTGACGCCCGTCCGGCCATTGTTCAGCGCTGGCGGGGTCGATATGCCATGACGTTCTCCAACAATTTCCACCGCCTCGAAACCCGCTTGCAGTCGCAGGTCGGCCGCGCCATCGGCGACTTCAAGATGATCGAAGACGGCGACACCATCCTCGTGTGCCTGTCCGGCGGCAAGGATTCGTACACGATGCTGTCGATCCTGATGGCGTTGCAGAAGCGCGCGCCGATCGACTTCAAGCTCATCGCCATGAATCTCGACCAGAAGCAGCCCGGCTTTCCGGAAGACGTGCTGCCCACGTACCTGAGGAAGCTGGGCGTGGAATATGTGATCGTCGAGGCGGACACGTATTCGATCGTCAAGGAGAAGGTTCCCGAGGGCAAGACCACGTGCTCGCTGTGCTCGCGCCTGCGCCGCGGCGTGATCTACCGCACGGCCAAGGAGCTGGGCGCCAACAAGATCGCGCTGGGCCATCACCGCGACGACATCGTGAACACGTTCTTCCTGAACATGTTCTTCGGCGGCAAGATGAAGTCGATGCCGCCCAAGCTGGCCACCGACAACGGCGACCACATCGTCATCCGGCCGCTCGCCTATTGCGCGGAAAAGGACATCGCTTCCTATGCCCGCGCGATGGAATTCCCCATCATCCCGTGCAACCTGTGCGGCTCGCAGGAAAACCTGCAGCGCAAGAAGGTCAAGGAAATGCTGCTGGAGTGGGAGCGTCAGACGCCGGGCCGCATCGACAACATCTTTTCTGCGCTGCAGAACGTGGTGCCGTCGCACCTGGCCGATACCAAACTGTTTGACTTCAACGGCCTGACCACGGGCCTGGCGAAGATCGGCGAAGACGCGCTCTTCGGCCAGACCGCCTACGACCAGGCGCCGCTGGTGTTTGCGGGCTCGCATGACGACCGCATCGAGTTCGTGCGCTTCGAGCGCAAGCCTGGCGACGCCACCGTCAAGAGCGAAGCCGCCGCCGGCTGACGGGCCGCAGCCGCCACCCGGTGCCGCCGGAAGGTGTCGCCCGTCCGCACGACCAGCCGCCGGGCTAACCAGCCCGGCAATGGCGTAACTGCAACAATTCCACCGTTTGACCGGTTCTGGGGGAGGGTGGCCCCCATGCTAGAATTTTTCCATCTGTGTCTTATACGCCGCAAAAGCGCCCCGCAGAAGGGTTTGCAGGCGGCCCGGCCATCGTGAGGGGAGGTGGCGGGCGATGGGTTTCCGGTGCTGGGTTGCATGCCGATTCCCGTCGCGGCTATCGCTTCGAGTCACTCTAGGAATCTCCTTGTGAATATCGTCATCCTGGCTGCAGGCATGGGCAAGCGCATGCGCTCCGCCCTGCCCAAAGTGCTGCACCCCCTGGCCGGCAAACCGCTGCTGGCGCACGTCATCGATACCGCACGCACCATGTCGCCGACGCGGCTGGTGGTGGTGGTCGGCCACGGCGGCGACCGCGTGCGCGAGATGGTGGGCGCGCCCGACATCGCCTTCGCCACGCAAGACAAGCAACTGGGCACCGGCCACGCCGTCATGCAGTCGCTGGACCAGCTTGACGAAAGCGTGCCCACCCTCGTGCTCTACGGCGACGTGCCGCTGACCCGTGCCGAAACGCTGCACGCTCTCGTCGACGCGGCCGGTCACAACCACCTGGGCGTGCTGACCGTGCACCTGCACGACCCGACCGGCTACGGCCGCATCGTGCGCGACGCCGCCGGCCGCATCACGCGCATCGTCGAGCAGAAGGACGCCAACGAAACGCAACTCGCCATCCACGAGGTCAACACCGGCATCCTGGTGTGCCCGACGGCCAAGCTGAAGGCGTGGCTGTCCACGCTGTCCAATGACAACGCGCAGGGCGAGTACTACCTGACCGACGTGATCGAGCGCGCCGCCAGCGAAGGCGTGCCCATCACGTCCGCCCATCCGCTGGCCGAGTGGGAAACGCTCGGCGTGAACAGCAAGGTGCAGCTGGCGGAGCTGGAGCGCATTCACCAGCGCAACCTCGCGCAGCAGCTGCTCGAAGATGGCGTGACGCTGGTCGACCCGGCGCGCATCGACGTGCGCGGCAAGCTCACGTGCGGCCGCGACGTGGTGATCGACGTCAACTGCATCTTTGAAGGCAACGTCACGCTGGGCGATGGCGTGCACATCGGCGCCAATGCGGTGATCCGCGATGCCGTCATCGAGGCCGGCGCAGAGATCCTGCCGTTCTGCCATATCGAACAGGCCAAGGTCGGTGCCGATTCGCGCATCGGGCCGTACGCGCGCCTGCGCCCCGGCACCGAGCTGGCCGAAGACGTGCATATCGGCAACTTCGTCGAGGTGAAGAACAGCCAGGTGGCGGCGCACAGCAAGGCCAACCACCTCGCCTATGTGGGCGATGCGACGGTCGGCTCGCGCGTGAACATCGGCGCCGGCACCATCACCTGCAACTACGACGGCGCCAACAAGTTCCGCACCATCATCGAGGACGACGCCTTCATCGGTTCCGACACGCAGCTCGTGGCGCCGGTGCGCGTTGGCAAGGGCGCCACCCTGGGCGCCGGCACCACACTGACCAAGGACGCGCCTGAGGGCAAGCTGACGGTCTCGCGTGCGCGCCAGACCACCATCGAGAACTGGCAGCGCCCCGTCAAGCAGAAGAAGCAGGCCTGACACGGCAAGCTTTGACAGGTTTTCTCCTGCGCCGAACAGCGGATGCCGCTGCGGCACACGAGCATCGATACTGAAATACCGAGTGCGGCGCACATTGACAGCGGCGCCGCACCCCAACCGGAGAAATCAACATGTGCGGTATCGTTGGCGCGGTTTCCACGCGCAATATCGTTCCCGTCCTGATCGAAGGCCTGCGCCGCCTGGAATACCGCGGCTACGACTCCTGCGGCGTCGCCGTGCAGCGTGACGGCCAGCTCGAGCGTGCGCGCACCGTCTCGCGCGTGGCAGATCTCGACGCGCAGGCGCAGTCGAGCCACCTCGATGGCACCATCGGCATTGCGCACACGCGCTGGGCCACGCATGGCCGGCCGGATACCGTCAACGCGCACCCGCACTTCTCGGGCGACACCATCGCCCTGGTGCACAACGGCATCATCGAGAACTATGAAGTGCTGCGCGACGAGCTCAAGGCCGCCGGCTACGGGTTTGAATCGCAGACGGATACCGAGGTCGTCGCCCACCTGATCCACCAGGCCTACACGTACCCGAGCAGCGCCACGCGCGGCGACCTGTTCGCCTCGGTGCGCGCCACGGTCAAGCGCCTGCACGGTGCCTATGCGATTGCCGTGTTCGCGCGCGACAACCCCGACGTGGTGGTGGGCGCGCGCGCCGGCTCGCCGCTGGTGGTGGCCATCGGCGAGAACGAAGCGTTCCTCGCCTCGGATGCGCTGGCCGTGGCCGGCTCCGCCAGCCGCATGGCGTACCTCGAAGAAGGCGACGTGGTGGAGATCACCCGCGACGGCTTCACCGTGGCCGATGCGCAGGACAACATCGTCGAGCGCGAAGTGAAGGAAGTCGGCACGTACGCCGCCGCCGTGGAGCTCGGCCCGTTCCGCCACTTCATGCAGAAGGAAATCTTCGAGCAGCCGCGCGCCCTGGGCGACACGCTCGAAGGCGTGCAAGGCTTCGGCCCCGACCTGTTCGGCCCCGAGGCGGCCCAGGTGCTGCCCAAGGTCGACAGCGTGCTGATCCTGGCCTGTGGCACGAGCTACTACTCCGGCTGCACGGCCAAGTACTGGCTCGAATCGATCGCCAAGATCCCGACACAGGTCGAGGTGGCCAGCGAATACCGTTACCGCGAGACCGTGCCCAACCCGAACGCGCTCGTCGTCGTGATCTCGCAATCGGGCGAAACCGCCGACACGCTGGCCGCACTGCGCCACGCACGCGAACTGGGCCACATGCACACGCTCGCCATCTGCAACGTGGCGACCAGCGCCATGGTGCGAGAGACGCAGCTCACGTTCCTCACGCGCGCCGGCACCGAGATCGGCGTGGCGTCCACCAAGGCGTTCACCACGCAGCTGGCCGCGCTGTACATGCTGGCGCTGACGTTCGCCAAGCTGCGCGGTCATCTGAATACCGAGCAGGAAGAAGATGCGCTGCGCCACCTGCGCCACCTGCCGTCGGCGCTGAACGCGGTGCTGGCGCTCGAGCCGCAGATCATCGCCTGGTCGGAAGAGTTTGCCCGCCGCGAAAACGCACTGTTCCTCGGCCGCGGTCTGCATTACCCGATCGCCCTGGAAGGTGCGCTCAAGCTCAAGGAAATTTCGTACATCCACGCAGAGGCCTACCCGGCCGGCGAACTCAAACACGGCCCGCTGGCCCTGGTGACCGAGCAGATGCCTGTCGTGACCGTCGCCCCGAACGACGCGCTGCTGGAAAAGCTCAAGTCGAACATCCAGGAAGTGCGCGCGCGCGGCGGCAAGCTGTACGTGTTTGCCGATGCCGATACGCATATCCAGTCGAGCGACGGTATCCAGGTGATCCGCATGCCGGAGCACTACGGCCAGCTCTCGCCGATCCTGCACGTGGTGCCGCTGCAGCTGCTGGCGTATCACACCGCGCTGGCGCGCGGCACCGATGTGGACAAGCCGCGCAATCTGGCGAAATCCGTTACGGTGGAATAGGCCGTATCGCGTGCTGTGCCGTCTTGGACGATAAGAAGCCGCTGCGTTTGCAGCGGCTTTTTTTGTGCTCGCCCCACGGCGCCGTCATCCAAACCGGACGCAATAGATCGGAGGAAGGTGCGCAGAGACCAGCTGCCAGCTGTCGCCGCCATCTGCAGACGTCCATAGCGCGCCGGTGGTCGACCCCATTGCCAGGCGCGTGCCGGTCTGGTCAACGGCCAGGCCATGCCGATACACGAGGTCAGAGGCCGGCGCCGGCGGCAATCCATTGGACAGGGCTTCGAACGTGCGCCCGCCATCGCGGGTGCGGGTGACGACGAGGCGGCCGTCCACCGGGAGGCGGCATGCGTCTTTCACGGCGGGCACGAACCACGCGGTGTCGGGCTCGTGCGGATGCACGGCCACCGCAAAACCAAAGCTCGATGGCTGCGCTTCCAGGCGCTGCCAGTGCATGCCCCCATTGGTCGATCGAAAGATCGCGCAGTGATGCTGCACCCACAGCACGTCGGGGTTGGCGGCGCATTGCACGACGCGGTGCGGGTCTTGCACGTTCGCATCGCCGCGCCGCTCCGGCGGCATGTAGTCGGCTTCCATGCCCTCGGCCGTCACGCGCCAGCTCGCGCCGCCATCGGTGCTCTGCCAGACCCCGCCGCACGACACGCCGATCGTGACGTGCCGACTGTCGCGCGGGTCGACCATCACAGAGTGGATGCCCGGCGCGTCATAGCCGCCGCCAAACCATTCGCGGCACTCGGGGCGGTCCCACAGCGCCCGGTTCAGCGCCCACGAGTCGCCGCCATCGACCGAGCGGAAAAGCCCGCCGGGAATCGTGCCGGCCCACAGCACGCCGGGCTCCTCGGCGCCGCCTGCCTCGAGCGACCAGATTTGCTGCAGCGTCCATGCGGGCGAGGGCGGGCCGGGTGTTGCCGCATCCGCATCCGCGCGGTCACCGGAATCTGTTTCGTCGGCGGGCTGCGGTGGGTAGGTCGGGACGCCGCATTCCTCCCACGCGGCCATGCCCGCGCGCCGCCGGTGCAGCTTCACGCCGAAGTGTCCGAGATTGAGCGCGGCATACACCGATCCGTCGCGCGGGTCGGGCAGCACCATGCTTACCGGTTCGCCAATGAAGTCCGGCTGGCCGAGTGTCCATCGGCCCTCGGCCCCGGGGCGCAGCGCGAACAGCCCCTTGCGGGTGGCGACAAGCAATCGATCGTCCATGTCGGCTCTCCTGGCGAGGGACGGGCGGATTCGTGGATGCGCGGCGCGCTAACCGCCGGTCAGCGCCTGTATGACGTACACGCGGCTCGCTTTGCCCAGCGGGTCGGTCAGACGCTGCCGATCGCGCACCGGTTGTCCATCGATGAACACGGCGAGGTGTTTGCGCAGCGCGCCTTGATCGTCGAGGATGTAGCCGCGCAGCCGGGGTTGCTCGGCAAACACCGCGTCGAGCGCTTCGCCCAGCGTGCGCGCATCGACCTCGCGCTCGGGCGTCGGAATGTGCCGCTGGATCGAGGCAGCAAAAAAGAGATACGCCATGGGGGCGTCGCACGGGGGGCGGCCGTGTCGGGTGTTTCTGTAGTGTAGGCAGCTCAGCGCGCAGCGGGAGCGGATTCGCGGGCGGCCGGGAAGGTGCAACACCGCGAAGCGATGCATCAGTCGCCCCCCTGCGTGCCCGTGGCGGCGAGCGTTTAAAGCGCGCACGCTGGCCGGCCAGCTTGTATGCTGCGGTGCGCCGCCTCACCAACGTTTCCGGAGACCTGCGTGTTCTACTTCCTGAACAAAGTGCTGTTGCTCGCCATCTACGGCGTCGCGCTGGGCAGCTATGCGGCGCCGCTGGCGCTGTCGGCCGACGTCATCCATGGGGTGCGGATCGTGGCGGCCGTGCTGCTGGCCGCCCATCTGCTGGAGGTGGTGTTCTGCTTTCGCAAGGTTGCGCTGCACAAGGGCCCGCTGCTCGACAGCGTGCTGCTGACGCTGCTGTTCGGATTCCTGCATTGGAAGCCAATGGCGGACGCGGTGCGGCGCGCCCGCTGATCTGCCTCACTCCTTATCCCGATGCACCGGGAACAGCGCCGACAGCACCTGCCGCGCCGTCCCGCGCAGCACGCCACTGGCATCGGGATCGCCATAGGCCAGCGCGGTCGCAAAGTTCCGCGCCTGTTGCAGGGTGACGTGCGGCGGCAGCGGCGGCACATCGGGGTCGGTCTTCACTTCCAGCACCACGGGGCGGTCTGCGGCGAGGGATTCGTCCCACGCGCCGGCCAGCTGGTCGGGGTTGTCCACGTAAAGCCCCTGCAGGCCGATCAGTTCCGCAAAGCGGTGGTACGGCACGTCGGGAATGTCCTGCGACGCCGGAAACTTCGGATTGCCCTCCATCACGCGCTGTTCCCACGTGACTTCGTTCAGGTCCTGGTTGTTGAGGACCATGCAGATCCACTTCGGCGATGTCCACTGCTTCCAGTACTTGGCCACCGTGATGAGCTCGGCCATGTTGTTCATCTGCATGGCGCCGTCGCCCACCAGTGCGATGACGGGCCGCTCGGGATGCGCGAACTTGGCCGCAATCGCATACGGCACCGCCGCGCCCATCGACGCCAGTCCGCCCGACAGCGAACCCATCATGCCGGGCTTGAACTTCAGGTCGCGCGCGTACCAGTTGGCGCACGTGCCGGAGTCGCTGGTGACGATCACGTTGTCGGGCAGCCGGGGTGACAGTTCCCAGAACACGCGCTGCGGATTGACGGGAAACGCCGGCTGCAGTGCGCGTGCTTCCAGCGTCTTCCACCAGTCGGCATTCCAGCGCGCGATGCGCTCGGGCCAATACGTGTCGGTCTTGCGCTGGAGCAGCGGCAACAACGCCCGCAGCGTCTGCGCGCAATCGCCGACGAGGTTGACTTCCATCGGGTAGCGCAGCCCGAGCATGCCGGGGTCGATGTCGATCTGCACGCCGCGCGCCTGGCCCTCCTTGGGCAGGAACTCGGCGTACGGGAAGCCCGAGCCGACCATCAGCAGCGTGTCGCAGTGGTTCATGAGTTCCCAGCTCGGCTCGGTGCCGAGCAGGCCGATGGCGCCCGTCACATAGGGCAGATCGTCGGGCAGCACCGCCTTGCCGAGCAGCGCCTTGGCCACGCCGGCACCGAGCGTCTGCGCCACCGCGGCCACCTCGGCGCTGGCCCCGAGTGCACCTGCGCCCACCAGCATCGCCACGCGCCGGCCGCGGTTGAGCACGTCCGCCGCGCGTTCCAGGTCGACGGCATGCGGCACCACGCTGGGCGCGCTGTAACCCACGCCCGAGTGCAGCGTGCCGTGCGCATGCGGCGGCGAGCTGTATGGCATTTCCTGCAGATCGTTCGGCAGCACCAGTGCCGTCACACGGCGCTGGCCAATGGCGATGCGCACCGCACGGTCGAGCAGGTGCCGCACCTGCGCGGGCACGCTGGCCTGGTGCACGAACGCCCCGGCCACGTCGCGGAACATCGCCACCAGATCCACCTCCTGCTGGTAATGCCCGCCGACGGCCGTGCGCGCCTGCTGGCCTGCAATCGCCAGCACCGGCATGTGGTCGAGCCGCGCATCGTAGAGGCCGGTGACCAGATGCGCGGCGCCGGGGCCCGACGTCGCCATGCAGACGCCAAGCTCCCCGGTGAACTTGGCATGCGCCGACGCCATGAAGGCGGCCATCTCCTCATGCCGCGCCTGCACGAACTCGATCTTGCCGCCGGCACGCTGCAATGCACCGAACATGCCGTTGATGCCATCGCCGGGGTAGCCGAAGATGCGCCGCACGCCCCACTGGTACAGGCGTTCGACAAGGAAATCGCAGACAGTGGGTGCCATGGTGCGTCCTTGTCAGGCCGTTGCGCCTTCGGAGAGCAGCGCTTCCTTGCGCGCCGTCATCGGCTCCTGCAGCGATGAGAGGTCGACATGCTGGCGGATCAGCTTGGGGAAGAGCTCGGTTTCTTCTTCCTCCACGTGGTGCGCGACGTACTCCGCCAGCACGGTGAACTTCGCCTCGAACAAGTCGTCGCCCGCCTGCATGCCCGCGAGCTGCTTGATCAGATCCTTGGCGGTTGCGTGCTCGACCAGCGCTTCATCGAGGATGTCCTTGAAGGCCTCGCCGCCGTTGTCGCGCACGAACGGGTAGAACAGTTCTTCCTCCAGCTTGGTGTGGACGGTCAACTTTTCACACGCTTCGCGCACGATCTGCTCGCCGCTGGGCTTGTCCTTTTCCTGCTGGAACGTCTTGAAGAGTTTCTTCACCTCGCGGTGATCGTCCAGCAGCATCGACAGCACGGCGCGCTGCGCCACAGGAATTTCGGATTTGTTCATGGGGATCTCTCCTGGTTGCCTTGGGGTGGGGTCGCCGTACCGTCGAGCAAGCGCCATGCCGCGGGTCGGGGCGGGAGGGCCCGCAGCGCAGGCAGGTTTCATGCTGACGCCAATGGATGCTCACGGCGGTCGCGCGCACATGCACGGCGCACGGCCGTCGCGCACCGTTGAACCTCAACCCGAACTGATGGAGGGATTTGCTATGGATTACACGACTACTGCCGGTGGCCTGGGCGCAGGGGCCAGCACCACGGCCGGCGTGCGCATGCGCATCATCGGGCGCGCCGATCCGACGTCGCCAGGCCCGGGGCCCGAGCTGATGGCCGCCGGGACGCTGGAAGGCGATCGCGTCGTCAACCTGAATGGGGAAGACCTCGGCAAGATCACCGACATCATGCTCGACGTACAGCGCGGCCGCATTGCGTATGCGGTGATGTCGGTGGGCGGTTTCCTGGGCATTGGCGACAAGCTGTTCGCCGTGCCATGGAGCGCCATGTCGCTCGATGTGGACCGCAAGTGCTTCGTCCTCGATGCCGACAAGGACCGCCTCGACACGGCGCCCGGGTTCGACAAGGATCATTGGCCGACCATGGCCGACGCGACATGGGCGCAGTCGGTGCATGAGTACTACGGCTCGCGCCCGTACTGGGAGGAATATTGACGCGCAGGCACGGGATTCGCGTGCGTGTCGTCAGGACCGCTTGAAAAAGGAGAGCGTTATGGAAGAGAGTAAGAAGGAAAAGAACCCGACTGCACACAAGCGCGAGGACCTCGTCGAAAAGGCTGTGGAAGACACCTTCCCGGCCAGCGACCCGCCCGCCACGGGCGGCATCACGCGCGTGGTCGACAAAGACAAGGGCAAGGACAGCAACGGCACCGCGCGCGACGACCAGCGCGGCCACAACGGCGGCCACCGCTGACCTGCCCTGTTGGCCAGCCGCCCGCATCGCCGCAAGCATGCGGGCGTTTTGCTTCGGCGCACCCTCAACGGTGCGCCAGGATGTTGATCACGTTGCCGAACGGATCGCGGACGAAGAAGCGCCGCACGCCCCACGGCTCATCCGTGAGCGCGTACACGACCTGCAGGCCGAGCGCCTGTGCACGCGCGTGGGCGGCATCCACGTCATCCACTTCCACCGACAGCGCCGGCACGGGCGTGCCGCCACCGCCCTCCGTGGCGATGCTGAGCTGCGGCGGCGCGGCCGCACCGGTGTGGGCATAGGTGACGATCCAGCCGTGATCCATGACAGGGTCGAGCCCCAGGAATTCGGCGTAGAACGCGCGCGCCAGTGCCGGGTCGGCTGCATGCAGGTTGGGGACGATGCGCTTGACGGCCATGCGGGCTCCTCGTGCAGTGAACGGGTGAGCGCATTGTAGTCAGCGCCCTGGGCCTGTGACGGAGCCGGCGCATGCGGGCGCCACGCACATCACGTAAAGTGGCGGGCACACAAAATGATCGAGACACGCACGCCATGGAATTCCTGCAATCGCTGCTGGCACCCCGCCTGCAAAACGTTGAAACCTCCGCCATCCGCGAGTTGTTCAAGGTGCTCGGCAAGCCGGGCCTGATCTCGTTTGCCGGCGGTTTTCCGGACGCCGCCTTGTTTGACGTGGAAGGCCTGAAGGCCGCCGCCGACAGCGCACTCACCACCGACGCCGCCCGCGCGCTGCAATACGGCGCCACCGAGGGCTTCGAGCCGCTGCGTGAGGCCATCGTCACGCTGATGAAGTCGCGCGGCGCCAACGTCGCCAACACCGACCTCCTCGTCACCACCGGTTCGCAGCAAGGGCTGGATCTGCTGGGCAAGGTGCTGATCGGCGAGGGCGACACGGTGCTGACCGAGGCGCCCACCTTCCTCGCCGCCATTCAGGCATTCAAGCTGTACGGCGCCAAGGTGGCCGGCGTGCCGACCGATGGCGACGGCCTGGATGTCGACGCGCTGGAAAAGGTGCTTTCGACCGCGCGCCCCAAATTCCTCTACGTGATTCCCAACTTCGGCAACCCGAGCGGCGCGCTGATGAGCCTGGAGCGCCGCAAGCGCCTGCTGGACGTGGCCGTGCGCCACAACCTGCTGATCGTGGAAGACGACCCGTACGGCGACCTGTATTTCGACGCGCCCCCGCCGCCGTCGCTGTACGCGCTGTCGCAGCAGACCGACGGCGCGCAGGGGCGTGTGATCTACCTCGGCAGCCTGTCGAAGGTGGTGGCGCCGGGGCTGCGCGTGGGCTGGATGATCGCCTCGCAGCCGGTGCTGGGCAACGCGGTGATGGTCAAGCAGTTTGCCGATGCGCACACCTCCACGTTTGCGCAGGCCACGGCCGCCGCGTACCTGCGCAGCAATCGCCTGGACACGGTGCTGCCGCGCACGCGTGCGGCCTATGCCGAACGCGCCCACGCCATGGCCAACGGCCTGCGTGCGCTGTTGCCCGACACCGAACTGACCTTCAACCGCCCGCGCGGCGGCATGTTCCTGTGGTGCACCTTGCCGGGCCGCAATGCCGGCGATGTGGCCAAGGTGGCCATCGAGCGCGGTGTGGCGTTCGTGCCGGGCGCGGCGTTCTACCCGGTCGACCCGGATCGCTCGACGCTGCGTCTGTCGTACGCCACCTCGTCGCTGGCGCAGGTGGAAGAGGGTGTGCGCAAGCTCGCGCATGCCATCGGCGAGTTCAAGCTGGGCTGACCTCGCCAGGGCAGGCTGCGGTGGCACAGGCACACACCGACGCGCAGCAAGACCCCGCGCTGCTGCGCCGCCTGCTGCGCGCCAAAGACCGCATGGACGCCGCCTCGCACGAGGCATGGCCCGTCAAGCGGCTGGCCGAGGTGAGCGGCGTGTCGGCGGCGCATTTTGCGCGTTCGTTCAAGCAGGCCTTCGGCATTCCGCCGCACCGCTACCTGCTGACGCGCCGCATCGAGCAGGCCACCACCCTGCTGCGCGACACCGACCTGCCCATCATCGAAATCGCCTACGCCACGGGCTGGGAAAGCCTCGGCACCTTCGGCCGCATCTTCCGCGACATCACCGGGCTGAGCCCGAGCGCGCTTCGCCGTCACGCACAGGCCACCGCACCGCTGCAGCAACTCGGCCGCGTGCCCGCCTGTGTGCTGAAGGCGGCGCAGCGGCCCGACCTCGTCACAGCAGTTTCGGAGAAGCGCCGCCAGCTGGCAGAGGGTACAAATCCGTCACCCATCAACAACAAGGAGCGGTGATGAGCCAAGGGATCAATGTCGTCGGGCTGTATGTGGACGATCAGGACGCGGCGCTGGCGTTCTATGTCGACAAGCTCGGGTTTCGCGTGCATACCGACGTGCGCAACGGCCCGTATCGGTGGCTGACGGTGCAGCATCCGGAGCAGCCGTCGTTTCAGCTCGGCCTGTTCCAGCCGGGCCCGCCCATTCACGACGAAGCCACGGCGCAGACGCTGCGCGCCATGGTCGCCAAGGGCGCGATGCCGCCGCTGGTGCTGACCGTCGCCGATTGCCGCGCCGCCTATGTGCAACTGCGCGAGCGCGGCGTGGAGTTCACGCAGGAGCCGATCGACCGCTTCGGCAGCGTCGACGCCGGCTTTCGTGACCCGGCCGGCAACGGCTGGAAGATGATCCAGGCCGCCCGAGGTGCCCAGTGAGCCCCCGCCACGCAATCCGCCAGTTTCACCGCTGGGTGTCGATGGCGTTCACGCTCACGGTCATCGCCAACTTTGTCGCCCTGGGGCTGGGCAAGGGTGCACAGCCGCCGGCGTGGATCACCTACGCGCCGCTGCTGCCGCTGGCGCTGCTGCTGTTCACGGGGCTCTACCTGTTTGCGCTGCCGTACCTGGATCGGCGTGGCGCGCGGCGCTCGACCGGCGAGCGGGACACGCCCACCGCGGCAGTCTGAGTGCGGCACGTGAGGCTCTGAGGCCCGATTGCGGGGCTCAGACAGCCGAGCGTGAGTGTCCGAGGCTCGTCCACCAGGCTCAACGCCCGGAACATGACCGTTCGAGGTCGAAAAAATCGGGCTCAGAGGCCCAAGCGCGAGGGGTCGGAGGCCCGACGCCGAGCCTCTGAGGCTCAAGCGTGGGCCTTAAAGCCCGGAGCGTGCGTGTTTGAGGGTCGAGCGCCGGGATCCAAGCTCGGAGCGCGAGGGTTTGAGGCTCGAACGCCGGGGTCCAGGGTCGGAACGCGAGGGTTTGAGGCTCGATCGCCACAGTCCAAGCTCGGAACGCGGGGGTTTGACGTCCGCGCGTCGGGCTCCGGCCCCGGCGCGTCGCGTTCCGCGCTCCGGCGTTCAGTGTGCGACCGACGTGGCTGCAGGTTCATCGGCCAGCGCCGCCTCATGTCGGCCGCCCCTGCGCCACAACACCACCGCCACCACGTGGCACGCGGCGGCTGCCCACCCCAGCATGCCCGGCCCACCGTGCGCCAGGGCCAGGGCGCCAACGCTCGACCCCAGCGCAATCCCCACATACACCGCAGATGCATGCAGCGACAGCGTGATCGGTGACACATCGGGCGCCAGGCGGATCAAGCGCGTCGCCTGCGCCGGGCCGAAGCCCCAGCCGGCCATGCCCCACAGCACGACCGCGCCGATGGCCACCGCGCCGGCCACCGTGCCGTGCAGCACCTGCGCTGACAGCGACAGCACCGAGAACGCCAGCACGATGCCCGCGCTGCTGACCGCCAGCACGCGTGCCACACCGGCGCGGTCGGTCATGTGGCCGCCCAGGCCCGTGCCGAGCGCCGCAAAGCTGCCGACCAGGAACAGCACGATGCCCACGTGCTGCGGCGCGAAGCCCAGCCCCTGCACAAAGAACGGGGCGATGTAGGTGTAGAACGTAAAGCCGCCTGCGGCCCACAGCGTGGACACCGCCAGCGCGCCCAGCATGCCGGGCCGGCGCGCCACGGAGAGGCGCTGCGCCAGCGTGGTCACGCTGTGCGGCAGTGCGCGCGGCAGGCCTAAGGCCAAGCCCGCCGTGGCCAGAGCCGACAGCACACCGCATGCGATGAACGTCGAACGCCAGTCGCCCTGCGCCGCAATCCACGCGCCCAGCGGCACGCCGAGCGCCACTGCCACCGTGCCGCCGCCCGTGATGATGGCCAGCGCCGAGCCGCTGCGCGAGGCGGGCACCAGCGAGGTCGCCACCGCATTGGCCGTCGGCAGGAACACGCCGGCCGCCAGCGCCAGCAGCACGCGCGCCGCCATCAACTGCCCAAAGCCGTGCGCGGTGGCCGCCAGCAGGTTGCCCGCCGCAAAGATGGCCAGCGCGCCGATCAGCACGCGTCGGCGGTCGACATTGCCGAGCAGCGTCGCCATCGCCGGCGAGCCCACGGCATACGTGACGGCAAACACGGTAACGAGCTGCCCCGCCGCCGGCACGCTCACACCCAGGTCTGCGGCCAGCACCGGCAGCAGGCCGGCGATCATGAAACCTTCAGTGCCGATGGCGAACGCACCCAGGCACAACCACCACAGCGATGCCGGCATGGTCGGCTCCTGTCAGAAGAGGAAAACGAAGAAGAAAACGGAGAGAGGGCGGAGCGCGGAGGCTCCGCGGGAATCAGCGCGCGGCGGTGCTGGCGGTCTGACCGAACAGCACGCTGCGCTCGTCGTCGGAGATGTCTTCGCGGCGGCGCGAGTAGGCGCGTTCCACCCCGGCATAAGCGCGCTGCGTGGCCGGCCGTGCGCCAACGGCTTCGAACCAGCGCTGCAGGTGCGGGAAGTCGTTTAGG
>OFCW01000262.1_pt1 | contig 16802 bp, 14 predicted proteins | sample 1520951 | NCBI WGS metagenome assembly OFCW01 (sample SAMEA4349680, study PRJEB24078) | microbial mat metagenome | biome: Terrestrial Biome; feature: Habitat; material: Microbial Mat | place: India | collected 2012-06-12 | depth 10 m | reverse complement strand
ATTATGAAGCAAGACTTCCACTTATCCGACTGTCCGAATTTGCGGAGCCACCTCTGATAAACGGATATTTCGATCCGCAAGGCAGATGTAACGTCAGTAATCCTTGATTTATAGCGTTCCACGCTGCCTTTGTATTCGGCGGCCGTCCACCAATATTCGTTGAAGTCCTTGGCAATGAGCAAGGCGGCATTCGGATAATCGCCGTTCGCTGCCGAAAGATAGTACTCGAACGGCTTGCCCGCTACACAAAAGCGCGTTAGAAGACCTTTCCAATCTTCGAGGCCCAGATATCGACGTGAGAAGCCGGAACCGAGAAAAAGGAACGGTCCTGCTGCTGCCGACTTGAATATTTCTATAAGCTTTTCCTTGATGCCCATGACTTTCCTAGAAAACGGTAAGGGTTAAGAAACTCTTGCAACGTGTAGCCGTAAAAGCGTGCAGGCTAGGACATATGCAGAGATTTCGCAAACGGGCGAAAAACTGGCCGTCGGAGTTCAGTTGATTCTACAATATGACCGAAAACTGATTGATTGCGGTCAAGCGCTAAGCAGCATTGTTCCGCACAAGATGGCGGGAAAATCGAGGACTTGAATTAGCGTGTTGATGCGAGACCCTGGCAATGCGAGATATATCGCATTGCAAAGGAGCCCCAGCATGAAACACGCGATCGTCACCATCAACGAATCACTGCCGGCCATTGCCACCATACTCGGACAACGCCAAGTCCGTATTCCGACTGGCGGCAAAATCCGCGCCGGCATCAAGGTCCTGACAAAGAAAGCCGCCGAACATCCCACCGCAAAAGATATCTACGACCGCGGCGTAGCCGGTAACCAGTCGTTCGAAGAAATTGAGCGCGCCATCAGCCAGGCTGTACCCAACCTTAAAATACCTTTGGTCCCCAAGAACGTCGCCTGGTTTACGGTTCGGCCGAATGACTTCCCCAATCCGGAGATCGCCGGGCAGATCCTGGACGCCTTCGGAGAGGACCGAGGCGATGGCGTCAAGCGCCTGTACCGCTTCCCCGTCATCTTCCCGGCCGACATGTGGCAAGTGGTGATGCCGCATGAGCTGGTGGTCTGGGGCGCGAACGAGAAGAAATTCTGGAGCGAGTACTCACCGGATGGACGGGTGCGCTACTGCAAGTGCTACGCGCCGGTGCCAATGGATCGGAGTGGCAAGCGCGCCATTCGGGTTTTCGGCGGGCGCAAGGCGACGCTACGCGAAGACAACGGCGGCATCTGCAACCCCGAGAACTGCCACGAGTTCCAGACCCGGCAATGCAACCTGTCGGGGCGCTTCATTTTCTTCATTCCGGGCATCAAATCCATTGACGCATTCGAGCTGCACACGAACAGCTTTTACGCGATGAGCCGCGCGATCGAGCAATTCGAGACCTTGGCCTTCATGCGTGGCGGGCGCATTTCCGGGTTCTTGGATGACAAGCGCACACCGTTCTACCTCACCAAAAAGCTGCGCGAAGTGCCGCATATCGATGAGACCGGCAGGGCTATCCGTAGCGCGCACTGGATCATTGAGCTGGAGGCGCCGATTGATATGTCGGCGCTGCTGCGGGCGAATGACGACGATTCTGCTTTGCTGAACGCCAATGAGGCTGCCCATGTGCTGGAAGGGCCGCACCATGGCGCGAGTCCGGAAAGACTTGACGCGAACGCTTTCGTCACGGATGAAGATGACCTGAACAGTGGTCTTTCCAACGACGATAGCAGCATCGACTGCTCCCCGCCAAAAGAACATCGCGACCCGGCTGCAATGGCCACATCAAGTAAATCCGCCAGGGTGGGGCAGAGAGGGCACATTGCATCGGCACCGGAAACGGCGCCCAGCATGGAGCAGGTGATTGCAGCCGCTGGTGAATTCGGCATCGATGCCGTGCGCTATGAGGCCTACGCCGAATGCCATTGGGGGCCAGGGTGGATGCTGAATGCCAACGGGCGGCGCCGCGCGCTGGACGAAATCGAGCGCTACAAAAACGACCCCGACACCTTTATCGACAAGATCGACGCGGAATTGAAGGCAGCCCAGAAGCTCGTTTGACAACGCTTATCACTCTGAGAAGCTGGTGCGACAGAGTGCGAAAGGAGACGAGAGATGGCGAACATGATTCGAGGGGCACATTTTTCAGATATCCATTACGCGGCAGGGACGCTGGCCGAAGTCGACCGTTGCTTCACGTATGCCGTCGACGAAGCGATCAATCGGGGCGTCGAGTTTGCCGTGATCTCGGGGGATTCGACGGATCATGCGCTGGATATCCATGCGCCGGCGGTTGAAGCGCTGGCGCGCAATATCCGGCACCTGGCGGACCACTGCCCGGTTTTGATGTTGCAGGGGACGTTTTCTCACGAACCGCCGGGAACGCTGAATCTGTTTCGATTATTAGGCGGCAGGTATCCGGTGCATGTGGCCGACCGTCTGCAGCAGGTGGCGCTGCTTGCGGATGGAACCTGGCTTCCGTCTGAGGGCTGGCGGCTCGATGTGGTCCCGGATGGCATCCGGGCGCTGTTTTCCTGCGTGCCGGTCGTGAACAAGGCGGTGGTTGCGGCCGCGGTCGGCGCTGCCGACGCTGCGCACGAGGTGGGCGAACAATTGTCGGCGTTGTTGTGCGGCTTTGCTGCGATCAACGAGTCGGCGCGCAGGCAAGGCATCCCAACGATTGGTGTGTCGCATGGCACCGTGTACGGGTGTTTGACCGAGCATGACGTGCCGATGGCCGGCTTTGATCATGAGTTTACGACGGGCTCGCTGTTTGCTGCTGGCGCATCAGCATTCATGCTCGGCCACATCCATAAGCACCAGGCATGGATCGGCAACGGCAGGGCGATCGCCTATGCGGGTTCGGTCGGCCGCTTGCATTACGGGGAGCACGGGGACAAGGGTTTCCTGGTATGGGAAATCGGGGCTGATTCGGCGTGGTTCGAGTTGGTGGCGACTCCGGCTAAGCGCACCATCGACATCACATTCGACGGCATGCCCGATCTCGACCAATTGCGGCAAATCGTGCGCGAGACAACCCTGGAAGGCACATTCGTGCGGGTGCGCTGGACGGTGCCGGAAGAGGACATCGAGGCTATCGATCGCGCGGCGATCGAGCGTCTTTTTGCCGGAGCGGCGCAGGTGAAGCTGGCAGGCCGCGTGATTCCGGTGGTAAGGGCGCGTGCCGCAGGAATATCGCATCTGAATAGCGTGGCGGCGAAGGTGCATGTCTGGGCCGACGTGACCGAAGCGAAGGCTGAGCCGTTGTTAGCGTGCTTGGAAGCGCTGCAGGAGCAAGCACCCGAAGATATTGCCGCGGCGATCCTGGCGTAGCCGGCGCAAGACGCTCCCGTCGGGCATTCCGGCATGCTGCCGGCAGTTGGGGACAGTGAAGCGGTTGCAACGTCTTAGGGGTTGGCTTGAAAGCTGGGCCGCTCACGAGATACTGAGTCTGAGAGATGTGGCGATTGACCGAATCAATGAAGGAGGGGCAGCATGAGACCGATAGCACTGACGTTAAAAGGATTTCGCGGCATTCGGGATGGACTGGGGCGAGAGGAATTGACGCTGGACTTCGACGCGCTGGCCGGCGGCGCGCAGTTGATCGCAATCGCCGGCAAAAACGGGCGCGGCAAGACGACCGTGATGGACAACATGACGCCATACCCGCTGATGCCATCGCGCGCCGGTGCGGACGGACCGGGGGTGTTTTCCTATTACGACCATGTGTTTCTGCCCGAAAGCGTCAAGGATTTGGTTTGGGAGCACGGCGGCAAGCGCTACCGCTCGCAGATCATCATCCGCCTCAACGGCAAGAAAAAAACGGAAGCCTATTTGCACGTGTCGGGCGCGGCCGGATGGATGCCGGTGAAACTGGCGGACGGGACGGTATCGGACGGCAAGCTGGACACCTATCTGCGCTGCGTCGAAGCGATCCTGGGCAGTGCCCAGACCTTCTTCACATCGATGTATGCCGCGCAAGGGCGACGCCAGTTGTCGGCATACCGGAATGCGGAAATCAAGACATTGCTGGCCGACCTGCTTGGGCTGGACGAAATCCGAGACTTGGGCGCCAGGGCTTCGGAAACCGCTAAGCTGCTGAAAGCCGGGCTGGTTGCGGTTCGACAGGAACGTTATGGCGTGGAAGCTGCAGCTGACCAGATTGCAGGCGAGATCGCGCGCCTGGGAAATACCGGGCAACGGATCGAGGCGGCGCAGGAGATGAAATCGTCGTGCCAGCGCGCAACCGATGCCGCGAAGGAAACGCTGGCCAAGGTCATGGCGAGCAAGGACGTGGCCATGCTTGCTGAGGTGAGGCGGTCCGAGCTTCATGCGGAGCGGCGAGCGCTCATCGAGGATGGCAAGGCGGCGTTGGCGTCGCTGGATCGCCAGGATCAACGCGAAGCCGATCGGCTTGCGTTGCTCGACAAGCGGATAGCGCAGCGGGTGTCAGAGCGGCAAAGGAAACGGTCTGAGCTGATGCAGCAGCGTCATCGATACGCCGGGATTATCAGCGCCGGTGGACAGATCGAACGTGCGGCACGCCGGCTGCCCTTGGCTGAAAAGCTTGCCTCTGCACGGGAAGCTCGGGTGAATGTGCTGCGGCGCGACGCGGAAGCATTGAGCAAGCTGTCGTCCAGCGAAAAACTTGTCCGGGAAAGGATTGCGGGAGCCGAGCGCGCAGCGGGACAGGCCGCGCTGAAAGCACAGGAACTCGCGCGACGGCTCGGTTTGACGGCAGAAGTGCCTTGCGCCGGCAGCGACTTGCAGGGGCAGTGCAAGCTGTTGGGCGACGCGCGTGAAGCGCAGAGTTTGATGCCTTCCGCCGACTTGGAGCTGCGCCGGCTGGAACGCGAGCGCCGGCTCCTCAACGACCATCTCACAGACATACGACAACAGGCTGCGCGGCTGGCTGACGTTCCCACACGATTGGCGCAGGCCGAGCAGAAGCTACAACGGGCGATGTCCACGGCATCGGCACTGGCGGTGCTGGCCGCGCGGCGCGGTGAACTGCGGCAGGCCAGCGAGGCGCTGGCCGCGATCGACGCGCAACTCGAGGAAATGCCGGCTGCCGAGGAGGGCGAAACCATTGAGGAGCGGGAGGAGCGTTCCGCGATTTCCCAGGCGAGGCAGCAAATTACTCTGCAGCGGGCGGCGCAGTCCCGGCGATTCCGGGAAGCGCTCGACCGGATTGACGGCACGCTGGCCCAGTTGCCGGCACCCTTCGACGAGGATCAGGTAATGTGTGCGCAGAGGATGGTTGCGCAGGCGCAGCAGGGGATTGCCGATGCAGACGGGGCATTCATGGCGGCAGTGCGCGGCCAACAGCGGATGGAAGAGCTCACGCGGCGCCAGCAAGACGTTGCGCAGAAACTCTCCCAACTAGATACGCGCTGTACGCGCATCGAGCAGGCGCTTGGGGTCTGGACGCTATTTGCAAGGTGCATGAGTAATGATGGACTGATTGCGTTATCGATCGACGATGCCGGACCGACGCTGTCCGGCCTGGCGAATGAATTGCTGCTGGCATGCTATGGGCCACGGTTTTCCGTGTCGATCAAGACGCAGGTGGAAACAGGGAAGGGGGAAGCGCGGGAAGGCTTCGACATTGTCGTGCATGATGCGGAATCAGGGGGCAGTAAGAGCGTGACCCTCATGAGCGGCGGAGAGCGTGTTTGGATTAACGAGTGCCTGACACGGGCGATCGCGCTGTACCTGGCGCAGAATTCCGGCAGGCGTTATGAAACGCTGTTTTCTGACGAGGCGGACGGCGCGCTGGATCCGCAGCGCAAGCGGATGTTCATCGCGATGAAGCGGGAAGTGCTGCGCATTGGCGGTTACGGCCGTGAATTCTTTGTGTCGCAGACGCCGGAATTGACGGCAATGGCGGACGCGGTGATCGACCTGGAACAATGCCTGACGGCAGCTTGATTGACGGTCAGACTAAATTCAGTCTATATTCAGTACGAAACGTCGAATGTCTGGGGTAGAGAGCATGCAATTTTCATCACACATCAAGCCAATAAGTTATCTGAAGGAAAAGACGGCATCGGTGGTCAAGGAGATCACCGAGAGCCGCGAGCCGATGATCATTACGCAAAACGGCGAGGCGACCTTTGTGGTGCAGGACATCAAAAGCTTCGAGCAAACCCGGCAAACCATGGCGCTGCTGAAGATATTGGCGTTAGGTCAGAAAGAGATCGAGCGCGGGGAGTATGTCGATGCGGACGAGTTCTTTGCCAGAATGGACAAGGAAGTCGCGAAGTGACATACCGTGTCGTCTTCCTGAAGGGCGCGCAGGCCGAGTTGATGAATTTGTACGCGAATTATCTTCTGCCGAATTTTGGGGCGGAGGTGGCGCGCGAGAAGTACGTCGCGATCAAGGCTTCAGTGGAATTGTTGAAGTCCAACCCGAGGATGGGCAGGCCGATCCCCGAGCTGGTCGAGACCGGTTTCGAACATTATCGGCAGATGGTTGTCGAAGACCTGAACAAAATCATCTATCAGATCGACGACGAGAAGCAGATCGTCTATGTGCATATTTTCTGCTCCACACGACAGGATTTCGAGACGATACTCCACAAGAGATTATTGGGGGGCTAAAGCCCGACGAAGAAGCAGCACTGGAATCGGGCTTTAACGATCCGCTCTTCCAAATCCGCACAACCGAGGTCGCTTCCCGCGATGCTCAAGTTTGCGTAAGTTTGGAAGAGCGGGCAAATTGGCCAGGAACGAAAAACTATCCATCCGCCCTGGCTCCGTCGCCGCATGTTACAACCGGACTAGGTGAACCTCCTCTATAGCAAACCGCGTTCGGCGAATGACAGCAAGCTGTCGCCGGCAACTACGAAGTGATCGGTAACAAACACATCGACCAGTGCCAGCGCCGCCTTCAGATGCTGCGTCAACGCGCGGTCAGCCTGGCTTGGCTCAGGTTCTCCGCTCGGGTGGTTATGCGCAAATATGAGGGCGGCGGCATTGCGCTCCAGCGCGGATTTCACGACTTCACGCGGATAGACGGAAGTGTGTGTCAGCGTTCCCCGAAACATCTCTTCGGCCGCAATCAGCCGATGTTTCACATCCAGATGCAGGACGATGAAGACTTCATGCTCGACGCCGGCGTAACGCAACCTGAGCCAGTCGCGCACGGCATTGGGTGAGTTCAATACCGGCCCAGACTTCATTTGGGCTGTCAGGTCGCGTAACAACAGTTCGCGGGCGACGGCGAGCCTGTGGGCGACCAGTTCATCGCTATGGCATCGCTGTTCTAAATCACCGGGCGCGACATACACGCGAGGCGCGCCGGAGGCGATTGCGGGGCCCGACGAACCGGCCAGTTCGCTGATGAGCTCGGCGCGAGACATTGCAGTGAAAATTTTCATGGCGCTCTCCAAAAATGAAAAAGCGGGAACGCCGTCCCCGTGCGGGAAGGTGTTTCCCGCAGCGGACACGCATGCAGAACATGCGAATTGAAATAATCAAACTACTTGTTAGAAACAACTGGCTGCATCGCCGTTGCGCTTTCGGCTAACCCTCTTGAAATCCGCAAAACGCACCGTTCATGCATGGCTTTGCGCCCTTGCAATGCGCAAAAGACCTGCAAGCATAAGATGCGTTATGTACGGGATTGAAAGGGGGCTGCCGAATCGATAAGCCGGCGGCAGATAACGATGCTGAGACTTGGAAACAAGATTCGACTGACACCGAGGGAAATCGAGCGCTTCACAAAAATCACCGGTTTTATTCCGGTGGATGTGAAGACGATCGACGACCTCGATGCCTATGTCGCAAAATGCAAGCGTTATTACTGGGGTGTGTCGGAAGACACCCGCTTTCTGCACTGGCTCATCGACAAGGAGCGATCACGCTGTTTGGGCGCTGCGTGACTCCCCGCTGCCAGTGGCGTCACCCGGCAGTACGGCACCGGTTGAATCGCTCTGAGTCGCGAAATCCTTACGTTGATGCTCGAACTCGGACTCCGCGGCCAGTTTTTTCACGCGCCGTAAGGCAGGCTCTGCGTGCGTTTCGGGCAGGCACTCGACTGCAATGTCTCTGCCGATATGCAGCGCCCTTCGCAATGCCGTCAACGGCGCTACCACGGCGACGCCGACGAGCATGCGCACGAACTGGCCGATGCGTTTCGCCCTGGCTTGGCGCACCTTGTTCCGGCGCAGGGTTTGCTTGCAGCGCAAATACAGCGCAGGATGCGCGCGCTTCATCTCGGGATCGGCATCCAGGTGCTGGATGAGCTCGGCGGCCATGGCAGGATCGCCGATGCAGCGATAGAACGCGATCCAGGCCTTTTCTTCTTCGTACGCGACCGAGATCCGGCGCGGATGGTTCCGGCGATTTCTCTCTTGGGGCATGATGTTCTCCAATGAAAGCGAGGATGCTTGCCCTCTCGCGGAAGGCAGGCAGTTCCTCAAAGCGGACGGACTCTGCGTTATCGGCGGCAACTGACTCTATCCGCCGATTGTGCACTTGGACTAGTCGGTTCCTGGAACTCGTGTTCAAAGATGAGCGCCATGGCGTGTGGCGCCAGCGAATTGTCATACACGCGTTGCAGGTAGCGCGCACGGCGCCGCTTGCCTTTACGGTTGGCTTTTTCTATCCGGCGCAGCAAGGACGATGCATTCTTTAGAACGCCTATCCAAAAGTCCGAGTCCCAGTCGGGAAGTGGTCGAGACGGGTCAAACCAACGGCGACAGTGTTTCTTTGCCTTCATATCGATTCTCCTTCTATGGGGATATCAAAAGAAAGGGGGAACACACGTCGCCCCGCACGGGAAAACAGGTGTTTCCCGCTCGGGATTCCTTCACGTCTTGCGGCGCGAAGGGGCTCGGTCATTGCACGCATTGCGCGTGCAAAAAAAATGAAGGCCCACGGTCCTTGCGAACTGGGGCCTCACTCTGTGAAAACGGCACAGCGTCCAGACTCAACGCCCGGCCGAGTACGCTTCACTGTTACCGCAGCGTCTTGTGACGCTGGATCATGCTGGTTCTGCCGTAAAGCAGAACGCCAAACTCAGTCGCTTGCGCGACAGGATCGGAACGGGTTCCGACCGCTCTAGGGACGGGTAACGACCGCAACGCCTATGCCTCAGGAAGGCACGGGACTCCATGCACGCCTTGACGACAAGCCGGCACGAAGGCAGTGTGAGAGCGATTCTCACAATAAGCGATTGAAGTATGTCATTGGCAGCGTGTGGGTTCAATAGTCCTCATCATGTTCAATGCTGCGCAATCGTGAAAGCGCCCGGTTGACGGGGGATTTTCGGTGGCGCGCCTTATCGGGCTGACGTTTCTGGCGACGCTTGATCATGCCTCCAGGCACCGGCGCGTTTCGGATAAATCCATTCGCTGGCAAAGGGGTTACGCTAGATGAATGACAACGTTGCCGATTGGCCGACCTCGACCATGCTGGTGAGGTCGTTGTCCCGGTGCTGAAACAGATATTTTGCGAGTAATCCCGAGGGCATTCCGCTCTTTTGCGGATTGAACAATTCGATGTTGCCGAATACCAGAAAGCTGTCCTTGGCCCGGGATACGGCCACATTCATCATGTTGCGGCCGTCGTCGAAGAACATCCGGCTCTTGTGGCCTTCGCCATAGACCGGCGAAAAGATCACGACCTCACGCTCCGCACCCTGCAGGCGGTGCACGGTGCCGACCGTAATGCCGCACCCTTTTTTCTTGGTATCGGGCATTTTCTTGCGTATGAGGTTGTTGATCTGGTTGGCTTGCGTGCTGAAGGGCGTGACAACGGCGACGATCTTGCTGATATGTAGGGGCTGTTTCGTTTTCGGATCGAGATAGTAGTTTTGGAGACGCTCGCGGTTGCGTACGATCCAGTCGACGATCGCCTGGGCCTCGGCGGGATTTTTGCGACTTCCTCCAAGTTTTTGATCCCTGCTGCGCAGCGCAAAATGGCCGAAGGCGGGAAGGATCCTCTGCTCAGGCGGGATGGCCTCGCGCTTGGGTTCCAGCTGCCCGCCATAGACTAACTCGTTGCAATAGGCGATCAGCTCCGGGACGCAGCGGCGGTGTTCGGTCAGCATGAGACCACGCACGTCCTGGTATTTCTGCAGCCGACAGGCACGCGCGGCGATCTGCATCAAATTGCCCTTGGCAGCGGTATAGCCATCCTGCGCCATCTTCAAGTAATCGGGATGGTTCCAACTCTTGATCAGGCCGAATTTGGCCGCGTTGGCGCGATCGACGCCTTCCGGCACATTCCATATCGGCTCGATCTGGTATATATCGCCGACTACCACGGCACGCTTTGCTAGCGCAAAGGTCGGCGCGCCGACTTCCGGCGACACTTGCCCTGCCTCGTCGACGATGAGCAGGTCGATCACATTCCACAGGGGGACCGGTCGATCTTTCCCCATCCAGCCGCAAAAATGGGCGGGCGCCATATGGAAGTTCGAGACCATGCAGGGCGCGATCTTGGCAAAACGACGCAGCATCGTTTCAAGTTTCTGCGGCGCTTTCGAGTCCTGGCTGCTTTCGCGGAAGCGCGTTTCCATCTCGGCGAGCCAGCAGCCCGACCAGTACCAATCCGCGATCTGGAACATGCGCGCCCGGATATGGATATCGAGCTTGTCGTTCAAGTCGCGCAGGGATTCATCGGCCCAATCCTTGAACGTGTCGCCCAGCAGCGCCAGCCAGCCGTTCATGAGCGAATCGATCTCGGCTATCCTCGCTGCGTTCTGCTCCTTTTGCTCGCGCGCCTCGTTACGGCGTGCGATGGCTTCATTTTCAACCTGCTGTATGCTATCAATGGCAGCACGCGTGCGCAATTTTTCGTGGCGGATCAGCCGCGCAAAATGATCGTCGATGCCGTCGTCGCGATGCAGCAATGCGCTGGTGAGCTGGCAGGTCAACAGGAACGCGCGGTCGCGCGCATTACGCCAGCGTTTGACCGGGGGCAGGAATGCGAACAGGTCCAGCAATAACGACACGAATGAAGCCAGATAGCTATTCCATGCCAATTCGGCATCCTTGATCTCCTGCAGATTCCGTTGGTGCAGCGCCGCCTCCGTGGCTTTCTGTGCCGTGCATTGCTGAATACGCTGTTCGGCTTGCGCTATTTCTTCGTCGGCCGCCTTGATGCGCTGCTTACAAGCCGAAATGACGCGCTTCATCCCTGTCAGTGCGCCCAGAGTTTCGTCCTCGCCGCACGCGGTAAAAATCCGGTAGCGCAGTGCCACTGCGTCTTGCAAGAATTTGTAATAACCACGCAGGATCAAGCGCAGCGCAGTGGTGACTTCGTCCACCGTCTGCGTTTTTCCCTGTAGCTGAGGAAGCCGTTTTGCACGCTCCAGATAGTAGGTCTTGGCGCGTGCGACCCAGTCCGGCGACTCGAACTGTACGAAGTAGTGCTCATTCGGGCCGTTGTAGGTGGGATGCTCGGAGTCTCTCGACGCGGAGGCCAGAAACAGGCCGAAGCCGCCAATGTCCGGCAGCCAGCGCTCGTGTGCATTTTCCTTACCCATCCTGGCAAAGCTGTCCAGCACGTTTTCAACCGCCTTGACGTTGGTTGACGTCGCCGCAATGATCGGGCAGGGCTTGCCCTCGATGGCCGCCATCACCCATTCCTGGGCAACGACGCTTTGCAACAGCGTCGTTTTTCCCGTGCCGGGAGGGCCATTGACGGCGAGCACATCTCCTTCCTTCAGGCCGAGCAATTCGGTCATCGCTTCATGCTGCGAGGGCGACAACGGATATTTCCGATTGATGTGGCCGACCGTTTTTTTCAGTCGCTCCGCGCACTGGGCGAGCGGCAGCGGGGCCTAGGCGCGCCGCTCCGGCATATGGGCGAGCGCCTCAAGCAAAGGCGTCGCGGTTTGCCCCTCAGCCAGCAGATCGTACAGACGGATGATATGCCGCGCCATGACCGGCGGTTCATACGGGATGCCGAACCAGCCGTCGATCACGCCATGATCGTCTACCTCCAGCAACGAAGGTGCGCCTTCGTTGTCACCAGGATCGCCGGCGAGCGCAGCCAGCCGATATCCGGTCACCTTTGCAAACAGCTCATCGGCGACTTTCAGGGTGTCGGTTAGGTTTTCAGGTTTGCGGGTGAGGTGAGTGATGAACTCGTCCAGGTCGGCCAGGGCGCCGATGGCCACTTCCTTATGGCTTGGCTCAAGCAACTGCCGCGGGATCCACGGGAGACGGTCAGGATCGGCCAATAACGTCCCTTCCGCGGTAAGCAGGCAGGGAATGCACAGGGGGACAAGGCAGTCTTCCGAATCGCCGCCTCCACGCTTGATGCCGTGACTGCTGGCCGGGACCAACAAGGCGGGAAGCAATAGCAAGGGGATCGGCTTGCGCGAGTCGCCATCGTCCCCCTTGTTCATCTTGCTGGCTGCAAATGTCGCCTTGACCCAGTCTTCCGGCGCTTGCGTGACGCGCCATCCGGCGTCTGTATTTCCAATTTGGATGGGTTCGCAATCTTTCGGAATGGCTGGATGGGAAAGGCAGCTATCTGCGAGTGCCGCCCGCCAGTATGCAAGGAGCTTCAGCGTGGCGTCGGAAATTTGTTTTTGTTGGGCCATATATGGTTGTCGCAAACGCAAACGGATCGGCGGTCAAGGATACCAGAGCCTTTTACTTTGTTGCGACAAGGAAATAGAGGCGCCAAATGAGTGTCATACCCGCCTGTTGTCGAACACATCTCATTGCGCGTCAATTGCGACACAACCAGCAAGCCCCGACCCTGACTCCTGCAAGGTGAAATGAGTATTATGGCCATGCGGCTTGATGTTGTGTCAACAATCAGGTGCTGGATTTCACTTCCGACAACGAGATTCGTGCGCCCCGGCGTTGATCGGCGATCCCAGGTAGGCGTTGCTGATTTGCGGACGGTTATGGCCGAGCTGGCGAGCGACTTCAAGATAGGCGGCTTTGATCACTTCGGGATCCCCTTCAATATTGCTGCCGCGTACCGGTGCCGGGAGTTCCGTGATGTCGAAGAACAGGTCGCCGGCAAACTGATGCCGCAATCCATGGGGCGTGACACCCAACTGCTTCATGCTGATACCGGCTTTGCGCATCACGTTGTCAAAGCGATTCAGCGACTGTTTCAAAGTTAATCCCGGGTGGCCGAGATGAGACGAAGGATAGCGCGCCAGGCTGCGCGTGAGATCGAGGGCCTGCCGCTGCGCGTCGGTGCGTACCGCGGTGAAGCGCAAGCGGCCGCCTTTCGTGCCTCTCTTCACTCTCAAAAAAGCTAAATAACGGTCGGAGACGGCATGAGTGTGCGGCACCGCATGGGCCGGCACGATCGCCACGTGCGGGCAGAACATCACCGCCTCCTTGCGGCGCAAGCCGAAATGCAGCAACAGGCTCAATTGTGCGGCGACCCGCTCGTCGATCTTCGCGACGGCGGCGATCGCCTGCTCGGCATCCAGTCCGTGACCTGACCAGCTCTTGTCGGCTTGAGCCGTGTATGTGCGCGCGACTAATGCCGCATTGTCTACATAGTGCTCGGGTGGCAAGACCATGCCCGGCTTGCCGATCCAGGTGGAGAACACACGCAGGAAGCTGAGTTGCTGCTGGATATAGGCAGCGCTCAAAGGCTTGCGCAACATGCTGACTCCGTTCTTTTGGCGGCAGAGTGGAGCGATCTCCGGATGCGCGGTCCAGTATTGCATCAGTTTTTCGATGTGCTTGCCACGCAGGTTTTCGGGGGACGGGTCGAGCCCGAGTCGGCGTAGCAGATCAAAGCAGCGGAATAGCCCATTGGCGCGCGCCATTTGCGTATTGTGCGACACGCCTTTGTTACGCCTTCCGTGGCGATGGTTGTGCTCATCCAGAATCGCCTGCAGTTTGGCTTTCCAGTTTTTGTTGTTACTCATTGACGGGCCTCCGTCCGTTGAGCGGCATTCTCCGGTGGATCGTCGTCTTCGGGCCAGCAGGTCGGCAATTCGGGCGAGGGCGATAAGGGCGGCGTTCCGATCGTGATGGTTGGCGTGTGGGCGATGAATGCGATGACAATTCCATGGTGCGCTCCAATTGTGGCGGCGCTGCGCCGCTGTCGTGACGCAGCGAATCGACCGGGCAGAGTCATGCAGAAAGCGGTCGCCCGTTGGCGCTTCTTGCGGGGGCGAAACGGTTTGCCAGGCGCGTCGCCCTTGGCCGCGCCTGGCAATTGGATGGAGGTTTGTCGCGCAACGCGACCTGGTGTCGTAAAAATGTGCAAGCGAAATGCGGATCGCGTTTCCACGAGGCGCAGATTCCCCACCTATTTGTGGGCGCGAACGGCGTCGGCGCGCCGCAGCGGCATCCGGGTTGGTGCCCGGTTCCGAAAGTCGGATGACTTGCAAGGAGACGTTCTTCCACGATCGCATCCTGAGCCCTACCACCGGGCCCACTAATCGTGTGCGTGCTCAATCCGGTTCAGGCGGCCTCAAGGGCCGCGCAGTACGAGACCATCGCGACGCGAGTGGCGATGAGCGCACGCGGGAAGAAACTGCTCTGGAAATTGGGATTGCACCGATCGGGTCGATGCGAGAACGGGGCAGGCCCATTCTCTCTGAAATCGCGCTCGAAGGCGTCGATTCATGGTTCGGCTCTACCTACCGCCGTAAAAATATCGCTATGAAAAGGGCGGACTCGGCGCCCGGCAGTATGAAGACGGTTAACGCCCGCAACGCCCGCATTGAGAACGCGATGTTCATGGAGGCGGGTCCAGACAGCGCGTTCAGAATAGGATCCGGTCGCAAGAGCGTCAAGCGAATCGCCAGCAAAAACCCCCGTTCTTGACGCCGAATTGATTTCGTCAGCTGTCGTAAAGCCTTGTCGATTCTCGATGCGCGAATGATTTGTGCTGCCTCTGATCGTAACGTCGGTTGCGAAAGCGTGGGCGCGCAACGGACGATCGGTCGGTGATCAGTCGCGGCACGCCGAAAAACGGTCGTGCCTGGCCTTTCTTGCCGTCTCAAGCAAGTCGCCATGAACTGATTCACAACTGCGCCAATGCCAAAAGCCCCCTGAAGTTCGCCGGATTTTCAATGGCGCAGGCATGTGCGCCGGCCTATTGTCACTACGGTAAACATTCTTGCGAGGTGACCGATGGCAGCGATTGTCCGTGCAATAGATGCAGGCAGGGGGAACACTAAATTCGTGGCGAGCGACGATGGTCAGGAGATGAAGTGCTCGCATTTTCCGTCTGAAGCTTATCCATCGGAAAAGGAGCGCAGCGACGAGGGGATCGGGGGAAAGCGCAAGACGATCGGCATCCCGATCGACGGCCTGTTCTACGAAGTGGGGCCGGACGTTCATTTGGCGGCGGATGTATTCAACGCCAAGGTCCTGCAACACGACGCGTATTACGAGACTGCGGAATACCTGGCACTGGTGCGTGGGGCACTCCATTACATGAAGGTCGAACAGATCGACTTGCTGGTGCTGGGGCTGCCGGTAGCGACGTTCAAAGTCCCGGGACGCGTGACCGCACTCGAAAAAAAGATGACCGGAAAACATGACCTCGGCAAGGGCAGGACCGTGGTGGTCCGGAAAGTCAAAGTCCTGGCACAGCCGACCGGTGCGCTGATGCATTATGGAAAAGTCCATAACCGATGGGCCGAATTGCGCAAAGAGAAGAGCCTGATCATCGATCCGGGGGCGCGCACCTTCGATTGGATCGTGACGCAAGGGATGCAGCAAATCGAAAGCAAGAGCCACTCGCTCAATCGGGGCATGTTTGACGTCCTCCAGAAGATTGCGGACGGTATCAGCATGAAAACCGGTTCACAGTTTCGAGGCTTCGAGCTGATCGATACGGCGCTCAGGGGCGGTAAAAAGCCGATCGTGTTTCAGCAGGAGTACGATATTTCCAGCCATCTGCCGATGGCGAGAAAGGTGGCCGAGCATGCGGTGGCGGAGATGCTGCATTATGTCGGCGACGCCAGTGATATCAAGAACATTATCCTCGTCGGAGGTGGCGCGTTCTTCTTCAAAAAGGCCATCAAGGATGCATTCCCTAAACATCAGATCCACGAGCTGAAGGATGCATTGTATGCAAACGTGAAGGGTTTCCAGTTGACGGGGCGACTTATCAATGTTCAGGAGCAGCAGACACCCAAGGCGTCTTCCCTGGTGGAACTCGATGGAGGTGAGCATGAGTAAGTGCGCCGATCTCAGTGCCAATGTGCTGCGCATGAACGTACATGTGGTCAGGGACGAGCATCCCGATTTGTATGATGAACTGAAGAAGTTCGGCAAAGGGACCAAGCGCATACAACGGCTCAAGACACTGGCAAGCGAGCGGCTTCTGCTTGCCGGGGGCGTCAGATTCGTGGAGGCGGGGCAGCGAGACGGGGCATCGCCGGATGCTGCGTATCTGGCGGGAGAGGATGAAATCGCAGCAGCCCACGAGCTGTGTCTGCCGCCGCTAAGGTAACACCGTTTTTCGGCGATGAAATAGATAACGATTCGTGGAACACGCCTTTTCGGCTATCGGCGATAGTTCACTGATCCTTTGCGGTGGAATACGTATATGGAATTCATTTTTGCGTTGCCGATGAAGATTACACGACGATTACAAAATTGAAATCCATGTGTCACCTTCCCGACAGCTTCGTTTTCCTATCATGACCTTGCAGTCAATCACTCAATAGGGAAAACAATCATGAAAAAGATGCTGATTACCATGGCTGGCAGCCTGGTTGCCTTGTCCGCATATGCAGTCGACACCAGCCAGGTGGAAAAATCCATCGAGCTCAAGGATGGTTCGACGGTCTATCTTTTCAAGGACGGCAAGATGGGCATGGAAAACAAGATGGGCAAGGCCGTTCG
>OFCW01000261.1_pt1 | contig 16884 bp, 15 predicted proteins | sample 1520951 | NCBI WGS metagenome assembly OFCW01 (sample SAMEA4349680, study PRJEB24078) | microbial mat metagenome | biome: Terrestrial Biome; feature: Habitat; material: Microbial Mat | place: India | collected 2012-06-12 | depth 10 m | reverse complement strand
GACTGTCCGGCCAGGCCGCGCTGGAAAAGGTGGCCGGCCCGGTCGGCGAGGCGCTGATCATGACCGCCGCCGGCCTGGCCGTCGCGCTGCCCGCCGTCTTCGCCTACAACGCCTTCACCCGCGCCAACCGCGTCGTGTTGGCCGACCTCGACGCCTTCGCCCACGACCTGCACGCCTTCTTCACGGTCGGCAAGCCCTTCGTGGCCAACAGCGCCCAGATTCACCCGATGCGGGCCCGCGCCGCGACGGAGGCTGCATAAATGGCGATGGGTTCCTTCAACTCGCCGGGCAGCCAGATGCCGACGGCGGAAATCAACATGACGCCGCTGGTCGACGTGATGCTGGTGCTGTTGATCATTTTCATCATCACCGCGCCGCTGATGACGCATTCGGTCCAGGTCGACCTGCCGCGCGCCGCCAGCACGCCGACGCCGGAAAAGCCGATGACGCTGCAGGTGTCGATCACCGGCGAGAACCTCGTTTATGTCGGCAACGACACGGTGGACCGCAACGGCCTGGAGCAGAAGTTCCGCGAGGCCGTGGCCCGGGACGCCAACGTCGAGATGCATCTCAAGGCCGACCGCAACACCCGTTACGAAACGGTGGCCGAGACGATGAGCGCCGCCCGCCGGGCCGGGCTGACCAGGATCGGCTTCGTCACCCAGCCGGGAGAAGGCCAGCCGTAATCGCCTCGCCTTCGACAGGCCGCTGGCGAGCGGCCTATTTCATGATTCACCAAACCCAAAAAAGCACTCAGGGAGCAACCATCATGAACACGCATGTGCTTCGCCCGCTGGCCGCCGCGCTGGCCCTGGCCTTCGCCCTGCCGGCGCTGGCCGACAAGCAGCTCGGCGAGGTCACCGTCTCCTCCGGCCGCAGCGTTGGGGCCAAGCCCGTGCTGCGCGACGAGATCGTCGCCACCGAATCGATCGGCGCCCGTGACCTCGAAAAAACCGGCGCCACGATGCTCACCGAGGCGCTCGACAAGCGCCCGGGCATCGCGGTACAGACCGAGTGCTCGATCTGCAACGTGCGCAATGTCGTGCTCAACAATTTGCCCGGCCGCTACACCACCCTGCTCATCGACGGCATTCCGATCTTCTCGTCGGTGTCCACCGCCTATGGCCTGGACAGCGTGAACCTGGGCGGCATCGAGCGCATCGACATCTCGCGCGGCGCCGGCAGCAGCCTGATCGCCCCGGAGGCGCTGGCCGGTTCGGTGAATATCGTCACCCGCCGCCCGCTCAAGGATGAATTCATGGCCAATCAGCAGTTCGGCTCCTTCGGCCAATGGAATACCGACCTGTTCGGCGCCAAGACCTTCGCCGGTGGCGCGCTGACCGCCAACTTCAGCCACAACCAGCACGACACGGTCGATGGCGACGGCAACGGTGTTTCCGAATACACCGGGTTCAAACGCAACCTGGGCGGCGTCGGCTTCTTCGTCGACGACATCGGCGGCTTCAAGCTCAGGGGCCGCCTCGACGTGGTCGAGGAAAAGCGGATGGGCGGCGCCATGGGCGCCGACTACAGCGGCGTCAAGGCCAGCCTGAGCGGCAACCCCTTCGACTGGAGCAAGGGCAGGAACGGCTCGCCGGACCGCAACGGCTGGATCGACCCCTCCACCGGCACGCTGATCCCCTACACCGACGGCCGGGGCGGCATGTCGGAAATCATCTTTACCGACCGCCAGCAATTCATTTCCAGCGCTACCCGCAAGCTCGGCGAAGGCAGCCTGCGTCTTGCCGTCGGCTACGCCAGGCACAAGCAGGATTCCTTCTATGAAGGTTCCTACTACAAGGCCGAGCAGACCCAATACTACCTCGAAGCCAGCACCCAGCAGCCGCTCGGCGCCACCCTGGTCACCGCCGGCACCACCTACCGCTACGAAGATCTGAGCAGCGTCGGCAGTGCCTACGACAACACGACCGGCGTATCGACCGTCAACGACGGCATCGACAACTACAAGTACCGGACGCCTGGCGTCTTCCTGCAGGCTTACCGCGCCCTCCTCGATGGCGTCGTCGAACTCAACGGCTCGGTGCGCTACGACCAGCACAACATTTTCGGCGGCATCACCAGCCCGCGCTTGAACGTGCTGTGGAACCACAGTCACGAACTGAACAGTCGCTTCGCCATCGGTCGCGGTTTCCGCGCGCCGACTTCCTTCTTCGAGCAGGATCACGGCATCCTGGCGACCACGCGCATCGTGCGCAACATCAAGGAGGCCGAGATCTCGGACAACCTGTCCTATGCGCTGTCCTACGCCGGCGACCGGATGGCCTTCGTCGGCTCGCTGAACTACAACCGGATCAAGCACATGGCCCTGCTCGATTCGAGCGCCACCGATCCGGTCAGCGGCCAGCCGATCACGCTGTTCAGCTCGGCCCATCAGCCGGTCACCGTGGCCGGCGGCGACCTCACCGTTACCTACAAACTGACGCCACAACTGGAAACGACGGCTGCCGTCGAGCACTTCGCATACCGTTTCAGCGAACGGGGCACCCTCGCCTTTGCCCGTCCGGAAACCCGCGCCTACCTGCGCCTCGACTACGAGGCCGGGCCATGGACCGGGATGCTGCGCGGCACCTGGACCGGCCCGATGGATCTCGACAAGTTCTACGGCACCGACCGCTACCACTTCGACGGCACCCGCAAGGCGAGCAAAAGCCCGTCCTACTGGGTCGTGGACCTGCGCGGCGAATACCGCCTGAACACGCAGTGGAGCACCTTCCTCGGCATCGACAACGTCTTCGACTTCAAACAGTCCGACAAGGACAGCATGCTCTGGGTGGACGGCACGGGCCACTACGACGTGACCAACATCTGGGGCCCGAACCGCGGCCGTTTCATCTACGGCGGCGTAAAATTCACCCTGTGACTTCTCACCGCTCCGCCTCGCTGCTCTTCGGCCTCGCCGCACTGGCGGGGCCTTTTTGCTGGCCTGCCGATCTCCATGCTGCCGAGGCGGGCGGCGCGGCGCTCGATTTCGAACTCTCCGACGGACGCGCCTTCGTCCGCCTGGCCGACCTGCCCAAGCAGGTGACTGTCGTCAATTTCTGGCGCAGCGACTGCCCGTCCTGTGTGCGTGAAATGCCGCTGCTGGCCGAAGCTGCCCGCCAGGGGCCATCGCAGGTCGTTGCCATTGCCCTGCAACGCCCCTACGAAACCGCCCACGCACCGGACGGCGTGCTCGCCGCCCTGCAACCGCCGGTCCGGCTGCTGCACGGCCCGGGCGAGCCGCGCGGCCTGCTTGCCCGCTTCGGCAACCGGACCGGCGCGCTCCCCTTCACCGTCGTGCTCGACGCACAACGCCGCGCCTGTGCCCGACAAACCGGCGAGGTGACCGCCGACTGGCTGAACACCGCCATCCACCGCTGCTCCCCCACCTGATCATCGTGAACGCCCAGCCTGCCATCCTCCTCGTCGGCCACCCCAACGTCGGCAAATCGGTTCTCTTCCACCGCTTGACCGGCGCCTACGTCAACGTTTCCAACTATCCCGGAACGACGGTCGAAGTCACCCGCGCCACGGCCCGCTTCGACACCGGCGCCGAACTGCTCGACACGCCGGGCGTCCTGGCCCTGCCCTCGCGCAGCGACGACGAACGGGCCACCATGCGCGCCCTGCTCGCCGAGCCGCTGCGCTGCCTCGTGCAAGTGGGCGACGCCAAGAACCTGCGCCGCACGCTGACCCTGAGCGCCCTGCTCGTCGAACTGGGCGTACCGATGGTGCTCGCCCTGAACATGCACGACGAAGCGGCGGCGCGCGGCGTCACCGTCGACATCGCCGCACTGGCCGAGGAACTGGGCGCCCCGGTGCTGGCCACGGTGGCCACCGGCGGGGAAGGCATCGGGCCCCTGATTTCCGCCATCGGCCAGGCGAAGCAGCCGGAAAGCCTGCTCCACTACGATGCCGCGTTCGAAAGCCACATCGCGGCCGTTGCCACCGCCATCACCCGGCACTGCCCCCACCCGCACCTCGCGGCGCGCGGCCTGGCCATCCTCTTCCTCGGCGGCGACAGCGTGGTCGAGGACTGGCTGCGCGAACATGCCGGGGCCGCCTACCCGACCCTGGAGGCCCTGCGCCAGCAGGCCCGGGGCACCAGCGAAGGCGACCTGCCGACCCTGCTCGCCCGCGAGCGCACCGAAGCCGCCGACGCGCTCGCCGCCAGCGTCATTTCCCGGGCCGTGAAGAGCAGCCCCCTGCTTTCGCAGCGTATCGGCCAGGCCGTCGTGCATCCACTATGGGGCATCCCCATCCTGCTCGGCGTACTGTTCGCGGTCTATGAATTCGTCGGCGTTTTCGGCGCCACCACGCTGGTCGGCCTGATGGAGGAAGGGCTGTTCGAAGGCATCCTCAACCCGGCCTTCACCCAGTTCATGGAAGCGAACGTCAGCATCGGCTGGCTGCGCGAACTGCTGGTCGGCCAGTACGGCCTGTGGACGATGGGCATGACCTACGCGCTGGCGCTGATCCTGCCCATCGTCAGCACCTTCTTCATCGCCTTCGGCGTGCTCGAGGATTCCGGCTACCTGCCGCGCCTCACGGTCATCGCCAACCGCCTGTTTGCGGCCATCGGGCTGAATGGCCGCGCCGTGCTGCCCATGGTGCTCGGCCTCGGCTGCGTGACGATGGCGACGCTGACCACGCGCATCCTGCATTCGCCGCGCGAACGGCTGATCACCACCTTCCTGCTCGCCCTGGCCATTCCCTGCTCGGCCCAGCTCGGCGTCGTGCTCGGCATGTTGGGCGGTGTCTCCTTCACCGCGGTCGTCATCTGGGCGCTGGCCATGGTCGGCGTCCTGCTCCTCGCCGGCTTCCTCGCCGCCAAACTGATTCCCGGCCGGCGCATTCCGCTGGTCACCGAAATGCCGCCGATGCGCCTGCCCATCCTCGGCAACGTGCTGAAGAAAACCGGCGGCCGGCTGAAGTGGTACCTGATCGAGGTCATTCCGCTTTTTCTGCTTGGCACCTTCATCATGTTCGCACTCGACAAGCTGGGCGTCCTGCCCGCCCTCATCGAAGCCGGCGAACCGCTGGTCACCGGCTGGCTCGGCCTGCCCAAGGAAGCCTCGGCTGCCTTCGTGATGGGCTTTTTGCGGCGCGACTTCGGCGCCACCGGCCTGTTCGCCATGGCCCACAACCTGTCACCGATCCAGGCCGTGGTGGGCATGATCACCATTACCCTGTTCATTCCTTGCTTCGCCAGCCTGATGATGATGGTCAAGGAGCAAGGCACCAAAACGGCGATGGCCATGGTCGGCCTGATCGTCCCCTTCGCCTTCTTCATCGGCGGCCTGTTCAACCTCATCCTGCGCGTGGTCTGGTGACGCCATGAGTCCGAAACACGAAGCCCGCCTCCCCCTCGCTTTCATCCCGGCCGGCAGCGAAGTCCGCCTCGCCGCCCTGGGCGACGAAATCGACCCGCTGCAGCGCGAACAGCTGACCGCCTATGGCCTGGCCGAAAACCGCCCGCTCAAGGTCCTGCAGCAACGGCCGATGACCGTGATCCTGGCCGAGGAAGTCGAACTGGCGCTGGAGCACAGCATCGCGCGCCACATCTGGGTGGAGCGCATGACAGAAGACGGCACCGCCTAGCAGCGGGCCTCTGCCCGTCAGCGCCCGGCCGCAGCGAGAAATGAGAACCGTTCGTAACGAATTGTCATTAAAGAACTTTTCCTTTTTCCTCCGTTCAAACAGGCATCGCGCCAACCTACAATAGAATGCCGGGCGAGCCAGCCAAGGCTGCCAGCCAGCCCGTTCCCATTTGAACCTCCGGAGAAAAGCCATGAAGGGCGACAAGAAAATCATCGACATCCTCAATGCCTTGCTGGCCGGCGAATTGACCGCCGTGGACCAATACCTGATCCACGGCGAGATGTACGCCGACATGGGTCTCAACCAGCTGGCCGAAAAGACCCTCCACGAATCCGATCACGAGCGCCAGCATGCCCGCGCCCTCATCCAGCGCATCCTGTTCCTGGAGGGCAAGCCGGACCTCTCCCGGCGGGAGGGCCTGAAGATTGGCAAGACCGTAGCGGACATGCTGAAGTCTGACCTGGCGGTCGAATACAAGGTCGATGGCGAGCTGAAGAAGGCCATCGCCGCCTGCGAGAAGGCCCAGGACTATGTCACCCGCGAGATGCTGGTGGCTCAGCTCGATGACACCGAAATGGACCACGCCTACTTCCTCGAAAAGCAGCTCAAGCTGATCGAACGGGTTGGCCTGGAAAACTACCAGCAGAGCCAGATGGGCTCGACCCCGGTTGTTTAGGGAGGCGCGACGATGAAAGGCGACAAGAAGATCATCGATGCCCTCAACAAGGTACTGAAGAACGAACTGACGGCCATCAACCAGTACTTCCTGCACGCCCGCATGTTCCGCAACTGGGGGCTGGAAAAGCTCAACGACTACCAGTACCGGCAATCGATCCGCGTGATGAAGGAAGCCGACGCGCTGATCGAGCGCGTGCTTTTCCTCGAAGGCCTGCCCAACCTGCAGAACCTCGGCAAGCTGCTGATCGGCGAGAACGTCGTCGAATGCCTGCAAGGCGACCTGAAGTACGAGCAGACCATCCAGCACCCCCTGCTGATCGAATCCATCGCCCTGTGCGAAGCATTGCAGGATTACGTCAGCCGCGACCTGCTGACCGAGTTGCTCGAAGGCTGCGAAAAAGCCATCGACTGGCTGGAAACCCAGCAATCGCTGATCGAGAACGTGACCCTGCCGAATTACCTGCAGGCCCACATGGCGCCGGGGAGCAACTGAGCCCGGGTCTGCCGGCCGGAAAAGCCGCAAACCGCCTTGCGGCTTTTTTTGTCCCCGAAGCCCGGCTTGTCGTTTTTTAATTTTTTACTATATTTGTGTAAAAGCTGTGCCGCTGCCGCCAGCCACAACACGGATTATCCTCATGCGCGCCCCCCTTCCCTCCCCTGCCCCGGCTGCAATCCAGGCGGACCTGCGGCATGTCATCTATGCCCTCTCCGACGCCCTCGACCTGGTTGGCATCGACGACGTTGCCCACGGCAAACGGGTCGGCATCATGGCCGCCGAATGCGCGCGCCAGATGGGCCTGGACGACACGGCAAGCACCTTCCTGTTCGATCTCGGCCTGCTGCACGACATCGGCGTTTCCTCGACCCGCGTCCATCAGCACCTGGTCGGCGAATTCGACTGGGCCGGCTCGCAGGATCACGCCATCGCCGGCCACCGGCTGCTCGCCGGCTTCAAGCCCCTCGCCGCCATGGCCGAGCCGATCCTTTACCACCACACGCGCTGGGACAAATTGCGGGCGGACGGCGTTGCCACCCGGATTGCCCGACAGGCCAACCTGATCCTGCTGGTCGACCGGGTCGATGCCCTGACCGCCCCCTGCTACGCCCGCAACACGATGCTTTTGCACAGGGAGGCCATCCGCGAGCAAATCCGTCAGCGGGCCGGTACCTACTTCGATCCGGAACTGGTCGACGGCTTTCTCGCCGCCTCCCGCTCCGAGGCCTTCTGGCTGCTGCTCGAACCGCGTTCGATCCAGTGCTACCTGCAGGACATGCTGCTCCGCGGCGAGCGCTGCCTGGCCGGCGTCGAGGACTTGAAGCACCTGGCCACCATCTTCTCGTGCATCGTCGATGCCAAAAGCCCGTTCACGGCCGAGCATTCTCTCGGCGTTGCCCGCCTGTCACGCCTGCTCGCCGAAAAAATGGGGGTTTCCGCCAGCAATTGCGACAAGCTGGAAATCGCCGGCCTGCTGCACGATCTGGGAAAACTGCGCGTGCCGGACGAAATCCTCGACAAACCTGCCAAGCTCGATCCGGACGAGCGCATGGTCATCAACGCCCACAGTTTCGAAACCTTCCAGATCCTGCGCAATATCGACGGCTTCGAAGAAATCGCGCGCTGGGCCGCCTACCATCATGAGGAACCCGACGGCACCGGCTACCCCTTCCACCTCAGCGCCGACGCCATGCCACTCGAAGCACGCATCCTGCGCGTCGCGGACATCTTCCAGGCCATGGCCCAGGACCGACCGTACCGCCGGGGCCTGCCCGCCGCCGAGATTGTGAGCTTCCTCGACAAGCTGGTCGCCGACGGTCGGCTGGATGGTGACATCGTCGCCGTCGCCCGGCAGTGGATCGTTCCGGCCATGGCGGCCGCTCGCCCCGGGCAGACCCACTGAACCCGGCCTGAAGCCGATACGCCCATGCCCATGCTCTTGACAGCCGGCCTGATGCGCATAAAATAGGAACCATTCTCATTATCGAAATCAGCGGAGAGGGTTCATGTACATCTGCGTCTGCCAGGCCGTCACCGAGCGGCAAATTCGCGAAGCTGCCCAGAGCGGCGCCCGCACGCTGAAGGATTTGCGCCGCGAACTGGGGGTGACCCGCGACTGTGGCCGATGCGCCTCCTGCGCTCACGAATGCCTGCGGGAAGCCCATGGCGAAGCCGCCAAGCCGGGCAAGGCGACGCGTCGGGCCGCCTGAAGCCTTGCTGAGGGTTTCCCGGTAGCTGCGCCGACGGGAGCCGTCCAGGGCTCCCGTTTTTTGTCAGGTCTCGTCGACCAGTACCCAGTGGTTGTCCAGTGCCATCGGCTTTGGCCAGGCCAGGAAAACCGGCTTGGCGACCGGATGCCAGCGCACCAGTCCAAGGGCCGTCGCGACCAGCACGCCACCGCCCGGCCGGGGGCCTGACCATTCGGTCATGGCATAGGCTTCCTCCAGGGCCACCACAGGCGTCAGTTTTTCCGGCGCGCCCGGGTGCCAGAGCTGGGCGAGGCCCGCCTGGTTGCTGGAAACGACGAAGCCGCCGTTGTAGGCCGCCGCCAGATCGCCACCATAGCCAAAGCCATCGTTGTCCCGCGTCGGGACGATCAACCTGTCGCCCTCCAGAACGGCCAGCAGCGGCGCCCGACTGCGCTGGGCCGCGTCGCCGTGTTCGGCCTGCATGGCGACCCCCAGCCGCCGCGCGCCGTCCGGTGCGGTACTCCACGCCAGATGACGCAGGCTGAGACGCCTGTCGTCCAGTTTCCACTGCCGCAGCAGCTTGCCGGTCCGCCCGTCCAGACGGACAAGGGAAGAATCCATGCGCTGCAGGTCGTACTTCCGGTCAGCGCGGTTACGCGGGATGCCTCCGTTGGCGATCAGCAGGTCGCCATTCGCGTCGAGCAGCAACTGATGCGGTTCGAGGCCACCACTCTCCCATTCGTCCACCTTTTTCAGCGTCGTCCGGTCGCGCACGCCGATTCGGCCCCCTCCCGACGCAAAGTCGGTTTCCGTCGTGAATACGAAGTCGCCGGTCGCGTCGTGGATGGCATGGCCGTTGAGCAATACGTCGGCCGAGGCATCGATATCCAGTCGGCGGGCGACCTTGCCTTCCGGATCGATGCGCAGCAGCCAGGTGCCCGGCCGCACGCCGACCACCAGCAGACTACCGTCCGGCTCGGGCAGCACGCCATGCGGACGGGTCGGCAGGGGAAGGGCGTGAAGGATCTCCAGCTTCTTGCCGGCCCAGTCAGCCCGCAGAATGCCGGCATGGTACGTGTCGGTCGGATGGGGACCGCGCCAGGCAGCGGCGATGCGCGCGCTGCGCGGCTCGTCATCGCCCGCGGCCAGGACGCCCCCCCCTTGCGCCAGCCAGCTGCAGGCCACGGCCAGTTTCAGGAAATCGCGACGGTGCAGAGCGGAGCGCATCACCGATACCCCGCCCGATCCAGCAGTTTCTGGGCGGCGACGACCTTGCTGGCCAGGCTGCCGATCGGCAGGCTGTCCGCCTTGAACTTGCCCATCGCTTCCAGCGCCGGGTTGTGGGTCACGACACCCGGCACCACCGGCCACTCGTTGTTGCCATCGGCGAAATAGCGTTGCGCCTCGTCGCTTGCCAGGTATTCCAGGAACTGGATGGCGGCCTCCGGATGCTTCGCGGTCTTGACCATGCCGGCACCGGAAATGTTGATGTGTGTGCCGCGATCGGCCTGGTTCGGCCAGACGATGCCAACCCGTTCCATCAGGCGCCGATCCTCGACCTTGTCGGACCGGATCAGGCGGGCCAGGTAGTAGGTGTTGGAGACGGCGACAGCGCACTCGCCGGCCGCCACCGCGCGGATCTGGTCAGTATCGCCGCCCTTCGGCGGCCGGGCGAAGTTGGCAACGACGCCCCTCGCCCATTCCTCGGTCTTCGCTTCGCCTTCATGCGCGATCAGCGAAGCGACCAGCGACAGGTTGTACGGGTGGGCACCGGAGCGGCTGCACACCTTGCCTTTCAGTTTCGGGTCGGCCAGCGATGCGTAGGTCGCCACGTCTTCCGCCTTGAGCGCGCTGCGGTTGTAGATGATGACCCGGGCCCGCGTCGAGAAGGCGAACCAGGTGTCGGTGTGCAGGTGGGGCGGGATGCGGCTTTCCAGCAGCTTCGACTTGACCGGCGCGAACAGGCCGTAGCTGTCGGCCACAGCCAGGCGCGTCGCGTCGACCGTGATGAACACGTCGGCCGGGCTGTTGGCACCTTCGCTGCGGATGCGCTCCATCAGCTCATCTTCCTTGCCTTCGATCCGGTTGATCCGGATGCCGGTCTGCCGGGTGAAATGCTCGTAAAGGCGCTCGTCGGTCTGGTAATGGCGGGCCGAGTACAGGTTGAGAACCTTTTCCTGGGCCTGAACTGTCGTCGCGGCGAGCAGGGCGAACGACAGGGCGGTGAGTGTCTTTTTCATGGTGAGTCGTCGATGGGTTGAAGAGCGCCGGCTGCCGCCTCGCGCGTCAGCCGGGCGGGGATCTGCCGGGCAATCAGAACTTGTATTCGGTGCTCAGGATGAAGCGGCGGGCCTGACCGGGTACGGTGAAGCCGCCGTTGTCGTACAGCGCGTCGTAGTACAGCTTGTCAAAAATGTTCTGGACGTTGAACTTGACCGTGTATTTCGGCTGCTCATACGACACCATGGCATCCCACCGGGTATAGGCTTCCACCCAGTTCGGATTGAATGCCGCCGTCCCGGTCGGCGAAGCCCCGTAGCGCCGGCTCTTGTACTCCATGCCGCCGCCCACCTTGAAGCCGTACGGCAACTGATAGGTCGTCCACAGGTTGAGGGTCTTCCTCGGCGTGTTGCGCGGCGGCTGTCCGATGAAATTCGGGTTGCCGTTGCCCGGCGCAACTTCGCGAATCTCCGCATGGATGTAGGACAGGCCACCGAACAGTTCCCACTGGTCGGTGATCCGGCCGGCCACTTCCAGCTCGACGCCGTCCGACTGGCGCTTGCGGGTCAGAATGGTCGCGGTGGACTCCAGGTCGGTATTACGCTCCCAGTCCTTGACGGCGCGATAGAGCGCGGTACGCAGGGAAACGTTGCCATCGGCCAGCAGCCATTTGCTGCCCAGCTCGATGACCCTGGACCGCTCGGCCGGATACTGGCTACCGGAAAGCTGATAGAGGTCGGCGGTCGGACTGAACGAATCGCTCCACCCGGCGTAGTAATGCTGGGCTGCGGTGGGCTGCCAGGAGAGGCCGGCCCGGTAGCTGTTCTCGCTGAAATTGCCGCTGAAGGCCGTGGTGGTGAAGTACTCCGAGCGCATGATGTCGCGGCGTACGCCGAGCGTCAGCTTCCAGTCCGGGATCAATTCGAGGGTATCCTGGACATAGGCACTGTAAGTCTCGCCCTGGTAGGTCGCCGGCGCCGCCGTGGTGAACTGGCCAGGCTTGTAGAGCGGATTGCTGGCCGTGCCCAGATTGCGCAGCGCCCAGCGGATCGAATCCTCGTTCAGGTATTCGACACCGGTGATCAGCTCATGGCGCATGCCGAGCAGGTTGAAGGCAGTGTTCAGATCGCTCTGCAGCACGTAATTGTCCGTTTCGAACTGGCGGGTCTTCGCCTGCTGCTGCGTACTGTTGGCCGTCAACGTTCCCTGGCCGGCCACCGCCCAATATGCGCGCTTGTAGTTGGCCGCCCGCAATACGGTACGCCACTGGGTATCCGGCGAAATCTTGAAGAGGTAATTCAGGGTCGAGACATTCGTTTCGCTGTCGTCGAAGTTGCCGTCCACACCATAATAGTTGCCGGCCTTGGCCATGGCTTCGTTCGGACGCTTGTTGACGAACGGAATGCCGTAATCCGGACGATCCTGCGTCTTCACCCACAGGTGGCTCAAGGTGACCTCATGGTTGGTGCCCAGGCCAAAGGCAATGCTCGGCGCGAAACCCATGCGGTGGATTTCCGGTTCGGTGCCGGTATAGGGATTGCTGCGCGCGCTACCCTCGTCACGATTCATGACGTTAAGGCGCAGTGCGGTAGTATCGCCCAGGCGCTGGTTCAGATCGGCCTTGATCTCGCGGAAACCATCGGTGCCGACCCCGACCCCGACCTTGTTGATACCGTACAGCATCGGCGTCTTGCTGACCTGGTTAATAACGCCGCCGGCCTGTCCACGACCGAACAACATCGCCGCGGCGCCCCGCAGCACGTCGACTTGCTCCAGGTTGAAGACTTCCCGGTTGTACTGCGCCGTATCGCGGATACCGTCGAGATACATGTCGCCAAAGGTATAGAAACCGCGCAGATTCATGTTGTCGCCAGCCCGTCCGCCTTCGGCTGCATTGAAGGTCAGGCCGGACACATTGCGCAGCGCTTCGCGCAGCGAGTTAGCCTCCTGTTCCTCGATCAACGCCCGCGTCACGGTCGTGATCGCCTGCGGCACATCGTGTGGATCCTGTACCACCTTGCCAACGCGGGTCCGGGTGGCGCGATAGCCATCCTGCTGCTCCTGCTGGGCCGTCACAGTGACCGAGGAAAGGGTTGTTTCAGCTTCCGCCAGCGCACCGTGCACCACACCGAGGCAGGCCGCCAGGACGGCCGCACGGGCAGGCAGGAGGCGGCCTGCCGGGCAGCCGGCGCCGGAAAGGGGGAGATATCCATCCAGGGCACGGCAGCGCGCGCCCGCTTGATCTTGTTTTTTCACAGGCAAACCTTCTTGATGTCAGTCGGGGTTGGCTGGCTGGCATGAAGGCTGGCTTGCCGGTTGAAATGCGTCCGGTCAGCGGCTGGGGTGGCAAAACGCGGCCGCTTCGCCCGAGCCCCAAATAACGCTAACACAAATGCGAATATATCGCATTTACAAAATAGAAACAACGGCCGACGAACAACAGACAACCGACCGGGCGTGCCCGGCAGATGGAGCGGCACCCCGTACCGCCTCCCTACCGGCACAATGGCCGTCCGGTCGAACGGATAAACCGCTCAGCCGATATCGATGCCCGGCTCGTCCTCTTGCATCTCGCCGATTACCGAAACCTGCGAAAAACCATGCTGCAGGAAGAGGGAGAGCACTTCCGTCACCGTGTCCGGAGCGCAGGAAACGAGCAGCCCGCCCGACGTTTGCGGGTCGGTCAGCAGGGTTTGCGCCGTGGCATCGAGCCCCTCGGCCAACCTGACAGCGTCGCCATAGCTGGCCCAGTTGCGCCCGGAGGCACCGGTCAGGTAGCCGGCTTCGACCAATTCCCGGGCACGCGGCAGGAAGGGCAGATCGGCAAAATTCACCTGGGCGCGCAGCCGGCTCCCCTTGCAGACTTCGAGCAGGTGCCCTGCCAGGCCGAAGCCGGTAACGTCGGTCACCGCGTGTACGCCCTCCAGGCAGGCAAGCAGCGGCCCCGGCGTATTCAGTTGCGTGGTGGCGGCAATCATCGCGTCGTAATCGCTGCCATGCAGCTGATCCTTTTTCAGCGCGGCGCTATAGACGCCAACGCCAAGCGGCTTGCCGAGAATCAGCCTGTCGCCAGCCCGGGCACCGGAATTGCGCTTCAGGTGGGCCGGATTGACAATACCGATGGCCACCAGGCCATAGATCGGCTCCACCGAGTCAATCGTATGTCCGCCGGCAATCGGGATGCCGGCTGCCCGGCAGACATCCTCGCCGCCCTGCAGAATCCTGCCGATGGTTTCCAGCGGCAGTACATTGACCGGCATACCGACCAGCGCCAGCGCAAACAGCGGCGTGCCGCCCATGGCATACACGTCGGAAATGGCGTTGGTGGCGGCGATCCGGCCGAAATCGTGCGGATCGTCGACGATGGGCATGAAGAAATCCGTCGTCGCGACAATCGCCTGCTGCGGATTGATCTGGTAGACCGCCGCATCGTCGCTGGTTTCGGTACCGACCAGGAGTTGGGGCGGCACGATGCCGGGCGCGGAACCGGCCAGAATTTTTTGCAGGATGGCGGGCGCGATCTTGCAACCACAGCCCCCGCCATGGGAAAGCTGGGTCAGGCGAACGGCGGGTTCGGACACGACAGTTCTCTCGAATGAAACGTGATGGGGATTTATTCGGCGTCGAAGCCGGCGTCTTCGATGGCTTCGAGCAAGGCTGCCCGAGCAATCACTTGCGGGTCGAACGCCACCTTCGCTTCGGCCGCTTCGAGCGAGACGTCGACCGATGCCACGCCGGGCAGCGCGCCGAGCACGCCGCTGATGTTCTTGACGCAGCCCTGGCAACTCATGCCGCCGATCCTGATTACCGTATTTTCCATGCTGTCACCTGTTGACGAAGGGTTGGCGGCGCAGCAGGTCGGCCATCGTCTCGGCCAACACCGGGCGGCTGAACAGGTAGCCCTGCGCCATGTCGCACCCCATTTTACGCAATAACGCCAGCTGTTCGGGCGTTTCCACGCCTTCGGCCAGCACCGTCATGCGCAGGCTGCGCCCCATGCTGACGATGGTCGAGGCAATCGCCCAGTCGTCGGGATCGGTTTCCAGATCGTTCACGAAGGACCGGTCGATCTTCAGTTTGCCGACCGGAAAACGCTTCAGGTAAGCGAGCGACGAATAGCCGGTGCCGAAATCGTCGAGCGACAACTCGACGCCCATGCGATGCAGGGCGGACAGCGTCCCCATATTGACGTCGGCATCGTGCATCACGGTGCGCTCGGTCAGCTCCAGTTCCAGTCGACCGGCCTCGAGGCCGGACGTGGCAAGTGCCCCGGCCACCACCTCGATGAAACCGGACTGCCGGAACTGCACCGGCGCGACGTTCACCGCCATGACCACTGCCGGCAAACCGTCGTCGCGCCACGCCTGTGCCTGCCGGCAGGCTTCGCACAACACCCAGTCGCCAATCGGATTGATCAGGCCGGTTTCCTCGGCCACATGGATAAACCGATCCGGCATGATCAAGCCCAGTTCCGGATGCTGCCAGCGGATCAGGGCTTCGACACCGACGATCAGGCCGCTCTGCAGATTGACCAGGGGCTGGTAATGCAGAACGAACTCCTTCTGCTGCAAGGCGCGGCGCAGGTTGCTCTCCATCAGCAGGCGATCGAGCGACTTGGAATTCATCTCGCTCGAATAAAACTGGAACGCATTGCGGCCGACTTCCTTGGCCTGGTACATCGCCGTATCGGCGTTGCGCAGCAGCGTTTCCAGGTCCTCGCCGTCGTGCGGGTAGATGCTCAACCCGAGCGATGGCGTCACCGTCAATTCATGGCCGGCGATCTCGAACGGGCGGGCGAAAACCTGCAGCAGGCGGCGCGCCACATCGGCCGCCGCAGCGCTGTGGAAGCCGGGCATGGCGAAGATGAATTCGTCGCCGCCCAGGCGGGCCAGCGTATCGACCCGCCGCACCACGCTGCCCAGACGACGAGCGACTTCGCACAACAGCTCGTCGCCGACGCTATGCCCAAGCGAATCGTTCACCCGCTTGAAATGATCGAGATCGAGAAAAATGACGGCCAGCTCTTCCTGATCGCGCTCGGCGGCCGCCAGCAACTGCGCAAAACGCTCCTGCAGCAGGCGGCGGTTAGGCAAGCCGGTCAGCACATCGTAGTCGGCCAGCTCCCGGATCCGCTGCTCGGCCGCCTTCTGCGTCGAAATATCGAGCAGGGTGCCAACCGATGCCGGCCGCCCGTCGATCAGCGCGGCGGCACCAAGCACGGTAGCCGGGAAGCGGGAGCCATCCTTGCGCACGACAACCAGTTCATAGGCCTGATCGGTGACGCCCGCCGCCCGCCGGGCCATGTTCTCGACCACGATGCCGTGATATTCGGGAGCCACCACATCGAGCGGCCCCATGTGGCCGATCAACTCATCCTCGGCATAACCGAGCAAACGGGCCAGAAAGGGATTGACGAAACGGAAGCGCTGGTCCTGCAACACAAAAATGCCGACCTGGGCAGCCGCCATCGTCGTCCGGAACATCGTCTCCTGATCGCTCATCGTCACCGTGTCGTTTGCTGACTGGAGGCCGCCCGCGGCAGCCCGCTCCCCTTCTTGTAATCGTTCTTCCAGCTTTTCGGCCATCAAAACCCCGTGATCACCCGGCCTTTCAGGCCCGCGGCCGCCAACGCTTCAACAGGAGCGAATTCGAGACGACGGAAACCGAACTCATGGCCATGGCCGCTCCCGCCACCACCGGATTGAGCCAACCCAGGGCCGCCAGCGGAATGCCGAGTACATTGTAAATGAAGGCAAAGAAAAGATTCTGCCGGATTTTCCCCAGTGTCGCGCCGGACAAGTCGATGGCATCGCACACGCCAAGCAGGTCGCTACGGATCAGGGTGAGGTCGGCCGCCTCGATCGCCGCATCGGAACCAGCGCCGATGGCGAAACTGACATCGGCGGCCGCCAGCGCCGGCGCATCGTTGATCCCGTCGCCCACCATGCCGACGAGCCCGCCACCGGCCTTCAACTCGGCAACAACCTGTGCCTTGTCGCCAGGCAGGATGCCGGCACGAAATTCCCCGATGCCGGCCTCACTGGCAATCGCCGCAGCCGTCAGCGGGTTGTCGCCGGTCAGCATAACGACACGGATGCCCCGCGCACGCAGGCGCGCCACGGCCGCCCGCGAGGTCGGCCGCAAGGCGTCGGCAATGGCACCCATGCCGACGATGGTCGAGGCAATCGCCCCGTCGTCGGG
>OFCW01000260.1_pt1 | contig 17004 bp, 20 predicted proteins | sample 1520951 | NCBI WGS metagenome assembly OFCW01 (sample SAMEA4349680, study PRJEB24078) | microbial mat metagenome | biome: Terrestrial Biome; feature: Habitat; material: Microbial Mat | place: India | collected 2012-06-12 | depth 10 m | reverse complement strand
TCTGCGTACCGCTCGTACGCGTGCGCTCCTCGGCCGTAATCTCGGCCCGCTCGCGGCGTTTTTCAACAGCCTGCTAGCCGCTGCATTCAGCCGTCGGAAAAGCCGCGTACCAGCTGGGACAGGACTTCGTCGAAACGCGCCGCGACCTGCCGGTGCCATTGCGCATCGGCGCCGGCAAAGGCGGCTTTCATTTTCCTGCGTACCCATTCACGCATATGCGGCGGCAGCTGCGCGCCATGGTTGTGGCACCACTGGTCGGCGCGCAGCGCATTGAGCACGGCCAGCGGCGTGCAGGTGCCGAATTCCAGTCCGACCGCGTAGCCTTGCGCGCCAACCGTGCGCTCGAAGGCCGCGGTCAGCATGCCTTGCAGCGCGGCGCTGACCGACTCGCCGCTCGCCATCGATTTGAGAGCGCCGCCGAACCAGCGCGCCATCTGCCGGAATTTTTCATCCGAAGGCGGCAGATGGCTGATGAGTTCCCCCGCGCCGCGCTTGCCCAGCCCGGTATGCAGGTCCAGCAGGAATGCCTGCCGGCGGCCGCGCGCAAAGGTTTGCACGATGTCTTCCCATGTGCGGCGGCTGGCGGTCGGCGCCGACCCGCCGAAAAACAGCCCGTCCGGATGGTCGTACTGGCCGGCCGTGATCGCCTCCTGCAGCTTGCGCCTGCGCTCGCGCGTGAGCGCGCACGACAGCAGGCGGATCTCGTTCCATAACCCGCGCGGCAGCGGCCGGAAACCCGTCACCAGCAGCGCGTGCCAGGCGCCGTAGGCGCAAGCGCCATTGCCGGCGATGGGGAAGTCGACGAAATTGCGGTTCAGGTCCACGCCTTCCTGCGTCACGCGCCGGTCGTGAAAATAGCCCCACGGATTGACCGCATGCACCAGCAGAAAGCCGAGCCCGCTGTGCTCGTAACGGCTGCGGTAGCCCTGCAGGAAGCGCAGCTGGCAGGCGGCGCCCGCATAGCCCTCGACGCCGTGGGTGCCGCTGGCGATGACCACGAGCGCCGGCGCGTCCTGCGCGCCGAGATAGGCGACGTCGGTGGACAGCGGCGGCACATGGTCCGGCGCTTGCACATAGGCGCGCGTTGCCGCCCCAAGCCGCGCCGCCAGCTCCCGGAAGCGCCGGCGCGAATCGAGGTAGTCGGACGGCAGCGTCAGTTCGGGGAATGCATGCATTGCAACTGTACTATCGACATGACCGCGCATCTTTACAGCAGGCGCGCAGCCGGTGAATAATGCGGCGCTTCAGGCCGTTACGGTATTTCCGGACATATCCATCGAATTCTTCGTTTTCTTGCCGCTTGGCTGGCGCAACCGATGAGCGAACGTTATTCCGATAATCCCTGCCTCGACTGCGGCGCGTGCTGCGCCACCTACCGCGTATCCTTCTACTGGGCCGAAGCCGAAGCGCTGGGCCTGCCCGAGGCGCTCACCGAGCAGGTGAACGCCTTTTACAGCTGCATGGCCGGCACCAGCCGGCCCGCGCCGCGCTGCCTGGCGCTGCAGGGCGCAGTCGGCGAGCAGGTCGCCTGCGCCGTCTATGCGCAGCGGCCTTCGCCCTGCCGCGAACTGCAGGCGGGCGACGACAAATGCAACAAGGCGCGCACCCGGCATGGCCTGGCGCCGGTCGTCATGCACCGGCCGCCGGTCGCCGCCTGAGCGCGCCGCTCAACCGTCATCAGCCGTAAGGCTTGGCGTTGCTTTCGACAATGGTTTCGGCCGAGGTGAGATAGCCCTCGATCGGATCGACGCTCTGCACCCTGGCTTCGCCGTGGTGTTCGCGCGCCAGTTCGGGCGAGATGCGCTCCAGCAGATCGAGCGGAATCGATTCGGCACAGGCTTCGACCGTCATATACAGCGGATGCGCGGCGGGCTGATCGCTGTTGCGGATTTCATCCGCGACCGGCTCGAAGCGGGTGCGCGCGATTTCCATCAGCAGGGCGCGCATGCGCGCGGACGACGGATTCCACAGCGCCGCGTCGGCCAGGCAGGCATGGTCGATGACCGGAATCTCCGCGGTTTCGCTGCCGGTCCTGGCCAGCTTGAAGGGATCGAAGCCGGCGTGCAGCAAGTGCGTCAGAAAGCGTTCATGGAATTCGGTATGGCGCACGCCGTCCAGCGCCAGCGCATGGAAGGACGGGCCGCAGCCCTCGTTGTAGGCATGCGCGCCCTTGTACGCCAATGCCTGCAGCCGGGACCAGTCGAAGGCGTCCGGGTCCTTCTCCCACTCTTCTTGCAAATCGGTAAATTCGCCGATCAGGCGGTTGATTTCGTCGGGGTCGTGCCGGGTCATGATGTGCGCCTGTGCTCAAATCTGCTTTGGCGCTTTCGATGGCAAAACGTTCAGCGCCGCGACGACAGCACGATGCCGCCGACGATCAGCGCGAACGCCGCGGCATGGTAAACATGCGGCAACTCGCCGAGGAAGGCCGACGACAGCAGCGCCGCGAACAGCGGCGTCAGGTTGCTGAAAAAGGCGGCGATGCTGGGACCGACGCGCTGCACGCCGGCCCCCCAGCAGCGGAACGCGATCACCGCCGGTCCGGCCGCCACGTACAGCAGCGCCGCCGCCAGCGCTCCGCTCCAGCGGATTTGCGCATCGGTCAGCGCCCATTCGCCGGCGGCGAACGCGCCCGACCACAGCACGCCGAACGCGACTTGCGCCAGCAGGAACATTGCCCAGTCGCCCCGAATCGCGGCCGGGTCGCGGTCGGGCATCGCCAGCAGCCAGCTGTAGACCGACCAGGCGATGGTGGCCAGGATCATGAACAGGTCGCCCGGCACCAGCCGCAGCGCCAGCAATTGCTGCCATTCGCCGCGCGCCAGCACGACCAGCACGCCGGCAATCGACAGCAAGGCGCCGGTCACCTGGGTGCGCGAGACGCGCGCGCCGAAAAACAGGCGGCCGATCGCCAGCATCCAGACCGGCATGCTGGCCGCCACCAGGGTCACGTTGATCGGGGTCGAGCTTTGCAGCGCCAGGTATTGCAGCGCGTTGTACAGGCCGATGCCGAGCAGGCCCAGCGTGGCGAAGCGCCGGCGGTAGGCCCACAGGCCGCTGCCGGGACGGAAGACGGCGCCGGCCAGCGGCAGCAGGATGACGAAGGCGATCGCCCAGCGCAGGAAATTCAGGGTGATCGGCGGCACCAGCGCGTTCACCATGCGGCCGACCACGGCGTTGCCGGCCCACAGCAGGGGCGGGATGATCAACATTATCGCGGTGGAGACAGTCAGCTTGCGATCCATGAGCGGGCCGGTGCGGTGAAATTTCAGGGGAGGAGGAGAGGATACATAATTTCTGGAATGCACGTAGACAGCCTGGCAGGAACCTTTTGCCGCGCCTTGATACCTATGTCATACAACACGTGTCGAACGGAGGTCGTATGCCAACCAAGGTGCAAGTGGTGTTCTACAGCATGTATGGACACATCTACAAGATGGCGGAGGCGGTCGCCGCCGGCGCCAGGGAAGTGCCGGACGTCGATGTGCAGCTGTACCAGGTGCCGGAACTGGTGCCCGACGATGTGCTCGAAAAGAGCGGCGCGAAGGCGGCGCGCGCGGCATTTGCGCAGGTGCCTTACATCAAGCCGGAACAGCTGGTCGACGCCGATGCGATCATCTTCGGCACGCCTACCCGCTTCGGCAACATGGCCGCGCAGATGCGCAATTTCCTCGACCAGACCGGCTCGCTGTGGATGAAGGGCAGCCTGATCGGCAAGGTCGGCAGCGTCTTCACCAGTACCGCCAGCCAGCACGGCGGACAGGAAACCACCATCACCAGCTTCCATACCACGCTGCTGCACCAGGGCATGATCATCGTCGGCGCGCCGTATTCCGAACAGCGCCTGCTCAACATGAGCGAAATCAGCGGCGGCACGCCGTATGGCGCGACCACCATCGCCAGCGGCGACGGCTCGCGCCAGCCGAGCGAGAACGAGCTGGCGATCGCGCGCTTCCAGGGCCGCCATGTCGCGCAGATCGCCAAGAAGCTGGCGATGGCGTCGAGATAGGCGCGCAGGCAGGCGGCGCCCGCCGCCATGTTCCGGCGCGTTTGCCGGTGGCCCTGCCGGTGGCCCGTTTCCCGGTAGCCGCTGATGGGCCGCTAGCGGCGCGCCGTGCGCGCAAAATCCTGGCGCTGGAGGATCTCCGCGCGCAGGCTCTCGAATTGCGCGCGCGTCTGGTCGGCGATCACGCGCGGGCCGATCGCCGGCGGCACCCACATCGCCGGCACCGATTCGCTGTGGTACAGCACCCAGGTGGTGGCGCCGTCCGCGATCAGCCGGGTGGTCGCCGTGCCCGATTTCAGGCTGCCGCTGACCGCGCGCGAGCGGATCTCGCCGTACGGCCGCAGCTCGATGTCGCGCACCGACTCGAACGCGAAGGCGAACGGGCCGTACGACACCTTGCCCTTCTGTTCGACGCGCAGGGTGTCGCCGCTGCGCTGCGCGATGCGGCTGGAGACCAGGTTGGGGAAGAATTGCGCCATCCGGTCATAGTCGGTCAGCACGGCCCACACCTGCCGCTGCGTCGCCTTGACGGCCATGCGCGCATCCACCACCACCGCGCCCGCGCTTGTGCGGACGCTGACCGACAAGTCGCCGTCGGTCTCGGCCGCCAGTGCGGCCGGCAAGGGGAATGACAAGATCGGCAAGAAAGACAAGAAGAAGGATAGGAGGCGTCGACGGTTTGGCATGTCCGATTCAAAAGAATGCTGCAGTGATGCAAGTGTTCGACACCGCAACCGAAAAAACGTTGCGCCCGCCATGCCCGCCTTGAATGGGAAGAAAACAACAATAGCGAACAATAGCGCGGTAATCCCGGCTCAATTTACAAGAATGACTGGGCGATGTTGTCCGTTAGGATTGCACCATCAAGGCGCAAGGGGATATCGCATGGAATACGAAAAATACTCGCAGATCGAAACGCTGACCTTCGTCGAAGCCGGCGGCCTGCCGGTCACCGGCACCCTGATCGAGCAGATCGTCCATCTGCTCAATTCCGCGACCGTCTTTTCCGACATCATCATTCACCAGAACAGCCCGATCATGCTGCGCCAGCCCAAGCGCCTGGTGGCGGTGTCGGACACGCCGATCACGCGCGAAGAGCTGGAGGAATTCTTCGAGGTGATCGAACCCGACTGGGCGGACAAGATCCGCGACCGCGCGTTCGACCGTTCCAAGGATTTGCACAGCGCGCGCATCCGCGCCAACTGCTTTTCATTCCAGGGCAACAAGCGTCTCGGCTGCGTCATCCGGCGCTTTCCCACCGAACCGGTCGCGCTCGACGAAATCGGCCTGCGTCCCTGCGCGCAGGCGTTCGCCAGGCTCGACAACGGGCTGGTGTTGCTGATCGGCGACACCTGCCAGGGCAAGTCGACCACCATCGCCTCGCTGCTGGACGAGATCAACAGGAACCGTTCCGGCCACATCATCACCATCGAAGACCCGGTGGAGACCCTGATCCCGCAGCGCCGGTGCATCATCACGCAGCGCGAGGTCGGCGCCGACGGCGATGTGGAAAGCTTTTACCTCGGCGCGCTCGATGCATTGCGCGAGCGCCCGGACGTGATTCTGATCGGCGAGATCCGCGACGCCGAAACCGCGCAGGAAACCCTGGCGCTGGCCGAGTCCGGCCCGCTGGTGTTCGCCACGCTGCATGCGCGCTCGACCGAACTGGGCCTGCAGAAGATGCTGCGCCTCTTGGGCAACTCGGAAGCGCAGGCGCAGGCCTTGTCGCATTGCCTGCGCGGCGTCATCTGCCAGGCGCTGGTGCCGTCGCAAAAGGACAATGCCTACCACCTCGCCAGCGAGTGCCTGACCGTGCATCCGGAAGTCGCGCACCTGATCGAAACGCGCAACATCGGCGGCATCCGCCCCTTGCTGAACCGGCTGGGCAAGGATGCCGCATCCGGCTGCCACACGATGAACGATGAGTTGCTGGCGCTGGTGCGTGCGAAGAAGGTGAGCGTCGACGACGCGCGGCGGGCGACCACGGACAGGATGCAGTTTGCGGAGATGACCGGCATGTGATGCCGGGCTGCGCGCTTCCTACCGCCCCGCCAAGCGCTCAAGGCCTGAACGCTTCACCACGGCCGCAAGGCCCATTCGTCATGAAGGCGAAGGATGCGCCTTCAGCTTCTTTCTTCTTTCCTGTTTCCTTCGCAATGTAGCGTGTCGGAAATTTTTACAGCGCCGCTCCCGCCGCTGCGGCCGATTTCCAAAATGCTGTTTGCATTCAAAAAGTTACAAAAAATGAAAGATGCTGGCATTCAAAATGCTTTATGCGCGGCGCAGTGAAAAGCTGCGATAACCAAGATCGAAAGAGACAAAAACGAGGAAAAAATGACGATTGCAAAATTATTGGGTTTCGGTGCATTCGCACTGGGGTTGACCGGCAGTGCGATGGCCGCGCCTTTCATCAACGGCGGTTTCGAAGACGGCAATACGAACGGCTGGGTAACCGGCGGCGGCTATCGCGGCAGCGTGTCGAACACATCGCTTAGCCCGGAAAACGTGCTGCCGGGCGGCTCCCGGTACACCGGCCCGTCGTCCCGCTCGGCCATCATCAGCGCCGGCAGCGTGGACCCGATTCTCGGTGCGCGCCTGGGCAGCACGGTTTACAGCGGCAATTATTCCTATCGCATCGAGGACACCCGGAATGGCGCAAATGCCTCCGCGATCAGCCAGCATGTGGCGAATTACACCGACAGCAGCATTTTCTTCGCCTGGAAGGCGGTGCTGCAAAATGGCGGGCATGCCGATAGCGAATCGGCGCTGCTCAAGGTCGTTCTGCGTGACGATACCACCGGCACGGTGCTCATCAGCCGTGACTATGATGCAGGGGCAGGCGGCGGCGGCGTGGACAGCCGTTTCTCGACGTATGGCGACCTGTTCTACACGCCGCAGTGGCAGATCGAGCAGCTGAACATCGACAGCGCCCTTTCCGGCCACGACTTCACGCTGTCGCTGCTGGCGGCAGACTGCGAATGGAGCGCCCATAGCGGCTATGCCTACCTTGACGGTTTCGGCGCCGTATTGCCGCCGCCGGGCAATGTGCCGGTGCCCGGCACGCTCGCGCTCATGGGCCTGGGGCTGGCCGGTCTGGGCGCGGTACGCAAGCGCAAGACGGCATGACGTCCGCGCGCTGACGAAAACATCGCCTGGCTCCGCCATCCGGTGTGCATCGGAGCGGCGGGCCCGGCGTTTGCGCGTTTACCGGGGGTGGCCGTCGATCCAGTTCACCTTCGCAAACTTGCGCGAGAACGCTTCCGGCATCGGCACCACCTTCTTGCAGCGGTAATTGAAGAAGACGAAGCCGGACTTCGCCATCGCCACCAGCGCGCCGTCGCGCGGGCGGGTGATGCGGAAGATGATGTCGCCGCCGTACTTGTTGAAGTCCATCACGCCGACTTCGAACAGCAGCTGGTCGCGCGCATGCGCTTCGGTTCTATAGGTGGTGGCGAGGTCGGTGACGATGATGCCGGTGCCGTCGCCTTGCGTTTCCTCGATGCCGAACTCGAACAGGAAGCGCGCCCGCGCCTCCGAGATCATCGAAATCATCGAGTCGTTGCCGAGGTGATTGGCGCCGTTGATGTCGGTCACGCGCACCGTGAGCTGGGTGGAATACAGGTACTGGTCTTCGGGGAATTCAAGTTTCAGGCGGGCCATGGTGAATCTCGCGGGAGCTGTTGCGCCGCAGCGTGCGGCGTGCAGGATTGTACCCGCCCGGCGGCGCGCCGCAAGTCAACAGGCGCTGCGCCGCGGATGCCACGAACGCTACAGCCTGGCATCCTTCTTCAACTGCCGGGTCGCGGCCACCATCGCGATGAATGCCTTGGTGCAGGGCGTGCCGCTGCCGAGCATCGCCTGGGCCTGCTCATACTCGCCAAGGTTAATCATCCGCACCACCTTTTCCAGTTCGGCATGAAACGCGTCATGCGCCTCGACGCACGGGGGATAGCTTTTCACGAGCGGGAATTTGCTTTCCGCCTCGCCGTGCAGCCAGTTGCCGAGCATGCAGGCATCGACCTTGCCGACCGACTTGGCATCGAGCTGGTACTTGCCGGCGATTGCCGCGAGGAGCTTGGGCCGGATTTCTCCCTCTTTGGCCAGCGCTTCTTCCAGATTCATGGTGTTCCCTTTTGCCGGCTCCGCCTTTTCCAGGAAGGGGGCAGGCCAGGCATTGATCAAAACGTTTCAATACGCTTGCTTTACAGCAACAAGAACATGATATCAGGGCCATTGCCGGCTGTGAGCTGCGCGTGGATCAAGGAAATGGCAGTTTACTTTTTAAGACGACTGGTCATATAATTATTCGCATGGCACGCACCCCCGGAAAAACCGACATCCCCGACAAGCTGCTCGCCGCCGGCCGCGAGCTGTTTTCGCAGCATGGCTACAACGCCACCGGCATCCAGCAGATCACCGACCTGGCGGGGGTGCCGAAGGGCTCGTTCTATAACCATTTCGACAGCAAGGAGGCGTTCGCCGCCGCCATCATCGACCAGTACGCCGAACAGTTGCGGCAGACCTGGGAACAGATGATGCGCGCGGCGCCGCCGCAGCCGCTGGCGGCGATTTCCTATGCGTTTGCGCAGATGATCGCCCACCATGAGCGCGCCACCTGCTGGAAGGGCTGCCTGGTCGGCAATTTCGCCGCGGAGATGGCCGAGGCGAGCGACCTGTGCCGATTGCGCCTGGCCGCCGCCATGTCCGCCTGGCGCGCCAATCTGGCCAACCTGATCCGCAACGCGCAGGCGGCGGGCGAGGTGCGCAACGACATGGATGCCGCGCTGTTGTCCGCGCTGATGTGGGACGTGTGGGAGGGCGCGCTGCTGCGCATGAAGATCGAGCAGTCGGTGTCGTCGCTGCGCGAGAGCGTCGGTCTGATGCTGAACCAATTCCTTCGCCCGGCGTGATGCCGGCCTTATCACCCTAACCGTGAAGCAGACAACGACATGAGCAAACAAACCGAACCATTCCTCGCCGACGCCTTGTTCCAGCCGTTCAAGCTGGGCCAGCTGGAGCTGCAGAATCGCATCGTGATGGCGCCGATGACGCGCAACCGCGCCGACAAGGGCAACGTGCCGGCCGAGATGACGATCGAGTATTACGCGCAGCGCGCCTCGGTCGGCCTGATCATCGCCGAAGCGACCCAGGTGTCGGATACCGCGCAGGGCTATGCCAGCACCCCGGGCCTGCACACGCCGGAGCAGATCGCCGGCTGGAAGAAGGTCACCGACGAAGTGCATCGCCGCGGCGGCAAGATCTTCGTGCAGCTGTGGCATACCGGCCGCATGTCGCATGTCGCGTTCCAGCCCAACGGGCAGAGCCCGGTGGCGCCGTCGGCCATCGCCGCCAAGGCCAAGACCTATATCCCCGGCGTCGGCTATGCCGACACCTCGCTGCCGCGCGCGCTGGAAACCGGCGAGATCGCCGGCGTGGTCAATGACTTCCGCAGCGCCGCCGCCAACGCCATCGCCGCCGGCTTCGACGGCGTCGAAATCCACGGCGCGCACGGCTACCTGATCGATGCGTTCCTGCGCGACGGCTCCAATCAGCGCACCGACCGCTACGGCGGCAGCATCGAGAACCGCGCCCGCTTCCTGCTCGAAGTGATGCAGGCGGTGATCGGCGAGATCGGCGCGGAGCGCACCGGCATCCGCATTTCGCCGGTGTCGCCCGTCAACGACTCGTCGGAAAGCGCGCCGCAGCCGCTGTTCGAATACGTGGTGCGCGAGCTGGAGAAGCTGCACCCGGTCTTCATCCATGTGGTGGAGGGACACACCGGCGGCCCGCGCGACAATGCGCCGTTCGATTACGAAGCACTGCACCGCCTGTATTCCGGCACCTGGATGGTGAACAACGGCTACACCAAGGACATGGCGATCGAGGCGATCACCAGCGGCCGCGCCGACCTGGTGTCCTTCGGACGCCCGCTGATCAGCAATCCCGACTTGGTGCGCCGCTTCCGCGAGAACGCGCCCTTGAATCCGCTGTTCGAAGACGCGCCGCTGTACGGCGGTGTCGGCCCGCACGGCTATATCGACTACCCGGCACTGCCGGAGTGAGTTGTCGTCGCGGGAGCGTGACGCTCCCGGATGGCAGGCATTCGATGCCGCGTTTGCGAACGCGGCATTTTTTCGCCTGATCAAAACGCGCCGCATGCACCACTCGCAGGCGCCGGATTCCAATTGCCGGGAAATGACTTTTCATTTCCTGGAAAGCCTGTCCGCCGTGACTTTTCAATCGTTCAATGGCCGCGCGCCGATGCGCCTGCCGGTCCGACACACGGCATGGGCGATAAGCCGTTACGCGATACGGTAATGCCAGCCGCCTCATGGAATGCGCGCCAATGGCGGCCGGAACCGCTATTCATCTGGCAATGCTGGCCGCATGGCATTGCTCTTGCTCAGGGGTAAAACGACAGCCACGGAACCGAACCGGGCCTGAATACTGCTCTTGAGGAAATGTAATGAATGTATGGATGATCGCAGCGGCGGCCGGCGCTTGCGCGGTATTGACCATGACCGGCCTGTTTTTCTTCGTCGTGACCCGTGGCGCCTTGGTGGCGCGCGCGCTTGCGGCCCGGCCGCAGACGCCGACCTCGCATGTATATCCGGTGTATTCGAACATGCGGCTCATCAAGGCGGTCGACTTGCAGCCGGTTATCTCGGCCATCCTGCTGTTCCAGTATCACCGCCTGGTGTCGAAAATCGTTGCCGGCATCCGCCAGATGGACTTGAAAGGCAAGAAGCTGCTGATTACCTCCTGCGCCTTCGGCAACGTCATCCCGCGCGTGGTGAAAGCCGCGCTGCAGAGCGGGGCCGAGCGCGTCGTCATCGCCGACATCATTCCCAACGAACTGGAGCACGCCCGGAGCAAGCTCGGCCAATACGCCGGGAAGGTGGAATACGTCGTCGACAATGCCACCTGCATGCAGCAGGGCGACGGCACGGTTGCCGCCAATGTCATCTTCTTCCTGCTGCATGAACTGCCGCACCACCTGAAAGGGCAGGCGCTGAACGAGGCGGGCCGCCTGCTGGCGCCGGGCGGAAAGCTGTTCATCGCGGAATTCCACCGGCCGAGCCTGCGCGTGCTGCGCGTGTTGAGCTGGGCCTACTTCAAGGTGTTCGAGCCGCTCGGCCTGGCGCTGTGGGATACGCATGACCCGGTCGGCTACCTGGAGAAAACCGGCGACTGGACGTGCGAGCGCGCCACCTGCTTTTTCGGCAACTTCCAGGTCATCACTGCCACCAAGCGCTAACGCTGCCGGTCGTGGCCTCACCTGTGCGCCGAGGCGGTACGCACGGGGAGGAGGGCCGGCAGCGTGCGGGAATTTCAGGTAGATTGATTCCTTGCCGCTTATCCTCCAGGACGGAGCCCGCACCGATGAACCCGCGCATTACCATGATCACCCTCGGCGTCGACGGCCCCGACCGGGCCGTGCGCTTCTACCGCGACACCTTCTGGGGCGGCTATGCCGGAGCTTTCCACGGCCCTGGCGGGCATCCGTGGAAGGGGCGAGGGAATCCGCAACGGGCGGTGCGGCCGTGAAGCGCCAGCTCGCGCTGGCGGCGCTGGTGGCCGCCGCGATGATCGCCTTCGCCGGCAATTCCCTGCTGTGCCGCGCCGCGCTCAGGCACACCAGCATCGACGCGGCCAGCTTCACCACCATCCGCATCGTTTCCGGCGCGCTCGTGCTGTGGCTGCTGGTGCGCCTGCGCGGCGCGCGGTTGGCAGGAAGCTGGCTGTCGGCCGGCGCGCTGTTCGTGTATGCCGCCGGCTTTTCCTTCGCTTACCTGAGCCTGCCGGCCGGCACCGGCGCGCTGCTGCTGTTCGGCGCGGTGCAGGCGACCATGATCGGCTACGGCATCTGGAGCGGCGAGCGCCTGCGCGCGCTGCAGCTGCTCGGCCTGGCGCTGGCGTTCGCCGGACTGGTCGGCCTGCTGCTGCCCGGATTGTCGGCGCCGCCATTGCAAGGGGCGCTGCTGATGCTGGGCGCCGGCGTGGCCTGGGGCGTGTATTCGCTGCGCGGAAAAGGCGCGGGCGATCCGACCGGCGCGACGGCCGGGAATTTCTGCCGTGCCGCGCCCTTTGCCGTCTTGCTCAGCCTGCTCCTGGCCGGCGAGGCCCGGCTCGATTATGCCGGCGCCGGCTATGCGGCGGCATCGGGCGCGCTGACCTCGGGCATCGGTTATGCGGTCTGGTATGCGGTGTTGCCGGCGCTGCGCGCCACCACCGCATCGACCTTGCAGCTCAGCGTGCCGGTGATCGCCACGCTGGGCGGCATCCTGTTTCTCGGCGAGCCGCTCACGCTGCGCATCGTGCTGGCGGCGATCGCGATTCTGGGGGGAATTGCGCTCGTCATCCTGAAACGGCGCCCATGAGCGGCAGCGATGCATTCCCGTCACAGAAAGGATACCAAGATGGCGATGAACGAAGTCTATGCGGCGACCGAACCGGCGCGTGCCGATATCGATAGGCTCCAGGGGCCTGCCGTGCTGGAATTCGGCGCACCCTGGTGCGGCTTCTGCCAGGCCGCGCAACCCTTGCTGAAGACGGCTTTCGCCGCTCATCCGCACGTGGCGCACTTCAAGATCGAGGACGGCCGGGGGCGACCGCTGGGGCGCTCGTTCCGGGTCAAGCTGTGGCCGACCCTGATCTTCCTCGACAACGGCACGGAAGTCGCGCGCCTGGTGCGTCCCACCGATGTGAAAGCCATCCGCGACGCGCTGGCGCAGATCGACCGCACAAGCTGAGCGGGCCGCGCCTTCTTTCTCCTCTTTGCGGCGCCGGCAAGCCGGGGTTGACCTTGCGGCGCCAGGAGCGATGTCACGAACACAAGCTTGATGGCCAACAAGATTTCTTGCTTGAGACATCGCTAATGTGACAAGGATTAAGCCTGTCACCGCTGTCCATCCCCATCCCGACCGGCTTGATGCCCCCACACACAACAAAAAAGAGGAGACAAGCATGTACCGCTCATCTGGCCGCCGGCTGGCGGCTGCCCTGGTATTGTCGTGCCTGCCGCTGGCCGCGCTGGCCGATGGCGTCAGCGTGAGGCTGGACCTGTCCGACCCGGCCGGCAGCCCCTTCCCGTCCAACCGCTTCACCGTCGCCGACTGGACCCAGAACACCTTCCGCCGCGTCAACCTGCCCAAGCCCAACTGCGCGCAGCGTCCCAGCGACTGCGCCGATATCGACGTCATCAACACGCTCGACGGCTTTTCCACGCAGCCGCGCATCACGATCCCGTTTACCGGCGATATCGACGTCAGCAGCGTCAACAGCGACACCGTCTTCCTGATCAACCTGGGCGATACCCAGACCCTGGCGGGCGCCGGGCAGAAGGTCGGCATCAACCAGGTGCTGTGGGACCCGGCGACCAGGACGCTGGCGGTCGAGTCCGACGCGCTGCTTGCCGAGCATGCGCGCTACCTGCTGGTGGTCACCGACGGCGTGCGCGATGTGAGCGGCAAGCCGATCAAGTCGGGCGGCCTGGGCGAGCTGTTCGGCGCCGGCGCGCAGCGCGACACCAGCGAATACCTGCGTGAATTGCGCGACGCCGTGCACGCGCGCCATGCCGGCAGGTACAAGGTGGTGGCGGCCAGCCTGTTCACCACGCAAAGCATCAGCGCCGACCTGGTCAAGATCATGCACGGGATCAAGCGCAGCATGCCGGCGCCCGCCAGCTTCATGGTCGGCAGCAGCGCCAGCGGCACCGTGCGCGCGGTCTTTCCGCTGGCCGGCCTGAGCGGCATCCGGTTCAATCGCCAGACCGGCACCGCGCCGGCCTTCAGCAGTGTGACGCTGCCGCTGGCGGCGCTGCACGTCGTGCCGGGCGCGGTCGGGCAGATCGCCTACGGCACCTTCCAGTCGCCGAACTACCAGACCGCGAGCAGGGTGATTCCGGCCACCGGCACGCTGACCGGCCGGCCGCAGCCGCAGGGTAGCAATGCGCTGATGTTCCAGCTGTTCGTCCCCGCCGGCGCCAGGCCGGCCGGCGGCTGGCCGGTGGCGATCTTCGGCCACGGCTTTACCGACAGCATGTACGGCGCGCCGTGGGCGGTGGCGTCCGTGCTGGCGTCGCGCGGCATCGCCACGCTGTCGATCAACGTGGTCGGCCACGGCGGCGGGCCGCTCGGCACGCTGACCGTGCAGCGCGCGGCGGGCGAGCCGGTCACCATCAACGCCGGCGGGCGCGGCATCGACCAGGACGGCAACGGCGTCATCGATTCGACCGAGGGCGTCAATGCCGCGCCGCCCTACACCATCGTCAGCAACCGCGACGGCCTGCGCCAGACCGTGATCGACCTGATGCAGCTGGTGCGCGAGATCGAGGTCGGCATGGACATCGACGGCGACGGCACGGCCGACCTCGACGCGCAGCGCATCTACTATGCCGGCCAGTCGTTCGGCGGCATCTACGGCACCATCCTGCTCGGCGTCGAACCCGCGATCAAGGCCGGCGTGCCGAACGTGCCGGGCGGCTCGATCGCCGAAGTGGCGCGGCTGGGCGTGTTTCGTCCGCTGACCGGCATCGCGCTGGCCGCGCGCGTGCCTTCGCTGATCAATGTGAACGATGCAAGCGGCATCGCATTCAACGAGAACATCCCGCTGCGCAATGTGGCGCCGGTCGTCAACGACGTGCCGGGCGCGATGGCGATCGCGCAACTGCTGGACCGCAATGAATGGGTGCAGCAGGCTGCCAATCCGGTCGCCTATGCGCCGTTCATCCGCAAGCAGCCGTTGCCGGGCAATGCCGCCAAGCCGGTGCTGTTCCAGTTCGCCAGGGGCGACGCCACCGTGCCCAATCCGACCACCACCGCCATCCTGCGCGCCGGCGACCTCGGCGGCAACACCGCGCTGTTCCGCAACGACCTCGCCTATGCCGCCAATCCGGCCATGCCGAAGAATCCGCACACCTTCCTGACCAACATCAGCATCGCGGCGGCGGCGCCCTATGCGGTGGGCGCGCAGCAGCAGATGGCGGCGTTCCTCGCGTCCGGCGGGGCGACGGTGCTCGATCCGGACGGCGCCGGACCGTTCTTCGAAGTGCCGGTCAATCCGCCGTTGCCGGAAACGCTCGGCTATCTGCCGTAAGCGAAGGCAAAACGCAAAGGGGCAGGGCCGCAGCGTGCCCTTTTGCCGTTCGGCGCGATGCGGCGGCGCGCCGTACAATGGGCGCTTCGCTATCCGAAGAACACACCCATGCGCGTCTGGAAAACAGAAAGAAGCCTGCAGCACCTGCAGGACTGGAACAGGAACACCGCCGCCGAGCGGCTCGGCATCGAATTCACGGAAATCGGCGACGACTGGCTGAGCGCGCGCATGCCGGTCGACGCGCGCACCGTGCAGCCGTTCGGCATCCTGCACGGCGGCGCATCGGTGCTGCTGGCCGAGACGGTCGGCAGCTGCGCCGCCAACCTGTGCGTGGACGCGGAGCAGTCGTACTGCGTCGGCCTCGACATCAACGCCAACCATGTGCGCGGCGCGAAGTCCGGCTGGGTCACCGCCACCGCGCGGCCGTTTCATCTGGGGCGCACCACCCAGGTCTGGGAAATCCGCATCGTCGACGATGCCGGCCAACTGGTCTGCATCTCGCGGCTGACCATGGCGGTGGTCGAGCGCCGGCGTTAATCAGCCTGGCGTTAATCAGCCCGGCGTTGCAGCAGACCGAGCGTGGCGCAGTCCGGTGCGCCGCCGAAGTACTTGCGCAGGCAGGCATCGAAGATGGCATCGCCGCCTGCGGCCTGCGCAAACAGCGTCATCGACGAATGGAACTTCAGGTCGTCGGGGTAACCGAAGATCTGCTCCACACTGCGCCCTTGCAGCGCGGCGACGATGCCGCTGCATTCGCGCAGCCGGGCGCCGAGCAGCGGATGCGCGAGATATTCCTTCGCTTCGGCGAGCGACGAAATCGCGAAATGCTGCGCGGTCGCGCTGCGGCCAAGGCCCGCGATCTGCGGGAAGATGAACCACATCCAGTGGCTGCGCTTGCGCCCGGCGCGCAGCTCGGCCCAGACCGTGTCGTACACCGGCTGTTGCGCCTCGACGAAGCGTTGCAGGTGGTAGCGGTCGTGCATGGCGCCTGCGTTCAGCTCGACAGCGGCCCCTTGCCCAGCACGCGCAGCAGCGCCTCCTTGCCGTGCAGGCCGAGTTGCCGCTCCAGCTGTTCGCGTGCGCGCTCCTCGGTGCCCTGCGGGCCGCTGGTGATGCGCTTGCCGGAAGAGCGTTCGGTGATGGCCCAGCCGCCGCGCTTGTCGTACAGCCAGGCATGCAGGATGAACTGCAGTTCCTCGTAGCCGGGCACGACGATTTCCTCGCCCAGCAATTCCTGCGGCTGGCCGAACTCGTTTTGAATCAGAAATTTTTCCATCGCCATCTTCCATGCGTGAAAGCCGGATATTCCTTGGAGTCGGCGCGGCGGGGGAAAGGTTCCGCCTGGCGGGCGCCCGCCAGGCGGTCATCCCGGCGGCGGCAAGCGCGCATGGCGCGCGCTTGAAAAATTAAAACTCTTCCCAGTCATCGCCCCGCGCCGCCTGCGCGGGCATGGGCCGGGCCGGCAGAGCCTTGCGGCTGGCCGCAATCTGCGGCTCGCGGCGTGCCGTCGGCTGTGCTGCGACCTGCGCGGCCTGCGGTGCGGCCGGAGCATCGTCGCCCAGCGCAAACACGCTGACCACGCGCGCCAGTTCCTCCGCCTGCTCCTGCAGCGAGCTGGCCGCCGCGGCCGCCTGTTCCACCAGCGCCGCGTTTTGCTGCGTCACCTGGTCCATCTGCGCGATGGCGCGGTTGACCTGCTCGATGCCGGCGCTTTGCTCCTGGCCCGCCGCCATGATCTCGCTCATGATGTCGGTGACTTTCTTGACGCTGTCGACGATTTCATTCATCGTGAAGCCGGCCTGGTTGACCAGCTGGCTGCCGGCGGCGACCTTGTCCACCGAATCGGCGATCAGCGCCTTGATTTCCTTGGCCGCCGCCGCGCTGCGCTGCGCCAGGTTGCG
>OFCW01000259.1_pt1 | contig 17157 bp, 9 predicted proteins | sample 1520951 | NCBI WGS metagenome assembly OFCW01 (sample SAMEA4349680, study PRJEB24078) | microbial mat metagenome | biome: Terrestrial Biome; feature: Habitat; material: Microbial Mat | place: India | collected 2012-06-12 | depth 10 m | reverse complement strand
CGCCCTGATTGCCGCGTCGCCGGGAGCCTTCACGGCACTCAAGGTCGGCGGCGGACTTTACCTGGTCTGGCTGGGCGTCCATGCGCTGCGTCCTGCGCACGGCGCCATGGCCGGCAAGGCCAGCGACACCCCGCCCGCTCCCCGGAACCTGTTCGTCAAGGGCATGATGGCCAACGCCGTCAATCCCAAGGTGATCCTGTTCTTCCTGTCCTTCCTGCCGCAGTTTGTCATCCCGGGCAAGGGCAGCGTCGCGACACAGATGGCGTGGCTGGGCCTCCTCTTCACCGGGCAGGCCGCCGTGATCTTCAGCCTGCTCGGCTATTTCGCGGGTACCGTCGGCCAGTGGATGCATACCCGCCCGCGCCAGGGCCACGCGATCGATCGCCTGAGCGGGCTGATCTTCGTCGGGCTCGGGCTCCGGCTGATCGTCGGCCACTGATCGCCTGCCGGAAAAAAGCCGGGACACGCCCGGCTTCCTGCCGTACCCGGGCCGCCGTGACGTCGCTCAGGGCCTGACCGGCTTGCCCGCCGTCTTCTCGGCCGCCAGACGGTCGCGGATATGCTGGGCCCGCTCGGACGACGCGGGGTGCGAGCTGAGCAGGCTGCTGTGGTCGCCCAGCTTGGCCAGCTTTTCGAAGGCGGTGACCAGGCCATCGCGCCGCATTCCGGCGGCGGTCAACAGATCGAAGGCATAGTCGTCCGCCGCGCTCTCCTGCGCCTGCGAGAATTGGGCGTTGACCAGTTTCTCGGCCAGATCGCCGATCTCGGAGGCGGACAGCGCAGCAACGGCGGCATGGCCGGCCGAGGCGGCTGCCTGGCGGGCAGCGCCGGCGGCGTAGGCAACCTGCAGGGCTTTCTTCGAATGGCCGAGCGCGACATGGCCAATTTCGTGGCCGATGACGCCGCGCACTTCATTGTCGTTCATCTTGTCCATCAGGCCGGAATAGACACGCACACAGCCATTGTTCATGGCCCAGGCGTTGACTTCCCTGGTCTCGTACACCTTGAAATCGAGCGCGACGCCGTCGACTTCCTTGGGCATTCCCTTGACCAGCCGGGCGAGTCGCTGTGCCGCCTTGCCCTTGGCCGGCGCCAACTTGGCCCGGGCATCCATCTCGGCGCAGGATTTGTCGGCCAGCTGCCTCACGTCGGCGTCGCTCAAGGTCACGGCCTGGGCAGCCGCTGCCGACGCCTTGAGCAACCCTTCGGCATCGGCACCGGCCACGCCCTGGCCGGTATTGCTGCATGCCGCCAGGCTGCCGGCGGCAAGCAGAGCCGCCCACAGTGAGCGGATCGGGCGGCCGGTTGCGCTATCGGAAAGAGAAAAACGGTTCATGGTTTCGTCCTGTCGTGTTGGCGAGAAGGCCGCCAGACGGCGGCAAGGGGCGAAATGTTATCACAATGACATAATCCTTTTGTCATCATGCACAACCAAACAGTCGGGAACACCCCCTTTAGGCACTGTACAAATCAACAGCCATTCGTGCATGTCAGCCCGCTTTTGCGTATAGTTCCCCCTCTCCCCAACCGGCTCCTCACAGCGATGGAAACCATCCGCATCCGCGGTGCGCGCACCCACAATCTGAAGAACATCAACCTTGATCTGCCGCGCGACCAGCTCATCGTGATCACCGGCCTCTCCGGCTCCGGGAAATCCTCGCTGGCGTTCGACACGTTGTACGCCGAGGGCCAGCGCCGCTATGTCGAATCGCTGTCGGCCTATGCCCGGCAGTTCCTGCAGCTGATGGAAAAACCGGATGTCGACCTGATCGAAGGCCTGTCGCCGGCGATTTCCATCGAGCAAAAGGCCACCTCGCACAACCCGCGCTCGACAGTGGGCACGGTCACCGAAATCCACGACTACCTGCGCCTGCTCTACGCCCGCGCCGGCACCCCGTATTGCCCGGAGCACAACCAGCCGCTCGCGGCGCAGACCGTGTCGCAAATGGTCGACGCGGTGCTCGCCCTGCCGGCCGAAACCCGGCTGATGATCCTGGCTCCGGTGGTCGCCAACCGTAAGGGCGAACAGCTCGACCTGCTCACCGAACTGCGCGCCCAGGGTTTCGCCCGCGTCCGGGTCGACGGCACGGTGTATGAACTCGACGCCGTCCCCAAGCTGGCCAAGACGCAGAAGCACAGCGTCGATGTCGTCGTCGACCGTCTGAAGGTGCGCGACGACATGCGCCAACGCCTGGCGGAATCCTTCGAGACGGCGCTGCGCCACGCCGACGGCCGGGCCATCGCGCTGGAAATGGACAGCAACGTCGAGCACCTGTTCTCGGCCAAGTTCGCCTGCCCGGTCTGTTCCTACGCCCTGCAGGAACTGGAACCGCGCCTCTTCTCCTTCAACAACCCGATGGGTGCCTGCCCGAAATGCGACGGTCTGGGCGTCATCCAGTTCTTCGATCCCAAGCGCGTCGTCACCAACCCGGCCGCCTCGCTGGCCGCCGGCGCCATTCGCGGCTGGGACAAGAAGAACCCGTTCTACTTCCAGATCATCGAGTCGCTCGCCGCGCACTATGATTTCCCGGTTGATACGCCCTGGCAGGAGTTGCCGGAGACTGTTCGCCAGGTCATCCTCTACGGCTCGGGCAGCCAGGCCATCGCCATCCGCTACTTGAGCGAAAAGGGCACCCGCTTCGAACGCACGCACACCTTCGAGGGCATCATCCCCAACCTCGAACGCCGTTACCGGGGCAGCGACTCGACCGCCGTACGCGAGGAACTGGCCAAGTACATCAGCAACTCGACCTGCCCGGCCTGCGCCGGCACCCGCCTGCGCACCGAGGCGCGGCATGTCCGTGTCGGCGACAAGACACTGCACGAAATCAGCCGCCTGCCGCTCGGCGAGGCGCGCAATTACTTCAACTGCCTGCAACTGAGCGGCCACAAGGCGCAGGTGGCCGAAAAGATCCTCAAGGAAATCACCGCCCGCCTCTCCTTTCTGATCAACGTCGGCCTCGACTACCTGTGCCTCGAACGCTCGGCCGAAACGCTCTCCGGCGGCGAGGCACAGCGCATCCGGCTGGCCTCGCAGATCGGCTCCGGGCTGACCGGCGTCATGTACGTCCTCGACGAACCGTCCATCGGCCTGCACCAGCGCGACAACGACCGCCTGCTCGAAACGCTCAAAAACCTGCGCGACATGGGCAACACCGTGCTCGTCGTCGAGCATGACGAGGATGCCATCCGCAGCGCCGATTACGTCGTCGATATCGGCCCCGGGGCCGGCGTACACGGCGGCCGCATCGTCGCTGCGGGCACCCCGGCCGAGGTCGCCGCCAACCCGGCGTCGATGACCGGCGACTACCTGGCCGGCCGCAGAGCCATCGCCCTCCCGGCGCAACGCCGGCCGCCGAACCCCGACAAGCTGCTGAAAGTAATCGGCGCCCATGGCAACAACCTGCGCGATGTCACGCTGGAAATCCCGTGCGGCTTGTTCACCTGCGTCACCGGCGTGTCGGGCTCCGGCAAATCGACGCTGATCAATGACACGCTGTATGCGGCAGCCGCCAAACACCTCTACGGCGCCAGCACGGAGCCGGCGCCGCACCAGAAAATCACCGGCCTCGAGCTGTTCGACAAGGTGATCAACGTCGACCAGGCGCCGATCGGCCGCACGCCGCGCTCCAACCCCGCCACCTATACCGGCCTGCTGACACCGATCCGCGAACTGTTCGCCCAGGTGCCGGAATCGCGCGCCCGCGGCTACGGCCCCGGCCGCTTCAGCTTCAACGTCAAGGGCGGGCGCTGCGAAGCCTGCCAGGGTGACGGCCTGATCAAGGTCGAAATGCACTTCCTGCCCGACATCTACGTCCCCTGCGACGTTTGCCATGGCAAACGCTACAACCGCGAGACGCTGGAAATCCACTACAAGGGCAAGAACATCCACGACGTCCTTGGCATGACCGTCGAGCAGGCACGCGCCTTCTTCGACGCCGTGCCGGTCGTTGCCCGCAAGCTGCAAACGCTGGTGGACGTGGGCCTCAGCTACATCACCCTCGGCCAGAGCGCGACCACACTGTCCGGCGGCGAGGCGCAACGGGTCAAGCTGGCGCTCGAACTGTCCAAGCGCGACACTGGCCGCACGCTGTACATCCTCGACGAGCCGACCACCGGCCTCCACTTCCAGGATATCGAGATGCTGCTCAGCGTGCTGCAACGGCTGGCCGCCAACGGCAACACCATCGTCGTCATCGAGCACAACCTCGACGTGATCAAGACCGCCGACTGGATCGTCGACCTTGGCCCCGAAGGCGGCGGCGGCGGTGGCCGCATCCTGGTCGCCGGACCGCCTGAAATCGTGGCGCAACACAAAAGCAGCCATACTGGCCGCTTCCTCAAACCGCTACTGGAAAAACCGGCATGAGCCACGAACCGGCGAAGAGCGCCATCGACGAATTCAAGGGCAAGCAGGGCCTGACCCGGCTGATCAACGCACTCGGTTATTCGAAGGATGGCTTGTCGGCGGCCTGGAAGAACGAAGCAGCGTTTCGCGAGGAAGTCCTGCTTGCCGCAGTGACCCTGCCGCTCGCTTTCTACCTGGGCCAGACCGGCAGCGAGCGGGCCCTGCTCGCCGGCAGCATCCTGTTCATCCTGATTGTCGAAATCCTCAATTCAGCGGTCGAGGCGGTGGTCGACAAGGCCTCGCCGGAAAAGCACGAGCTGGCCAAGCGGGCCAAGGACATGGGCAGCGCTGCCGTGCTGCTCTCGCTGCTCAACGCCGCCGTGATCTGGACCTGCGTGCTCTGGCGCTGAGCGCCGAACGGGCCGGCCGGCTCAGGGCCGGCGGCATTTGGCCGAGAAATCCATGGTCGGCGCATAAACCGACGTCTTCACGTCGAGCAGGCCGAGCAGGCTGTGAAAGAGGTAGTCATGGCTGAGGGGCGTTGCCGCCACCTGGGCGAGACAGCCCTGGTCAAGCGCGAAACTGGCTGGAAACCCGGACGAGAACCACATCACCATCGGCACCTTGGTCTGCACGTCCGGGGCGATCTTGTACGGCACGCCGTGCAGGAAAAGGCCCTTTTCACCCAGGGATTCGCCGTGGTCGGAGACATAGAGCAAGGCCGAGTCATGGGCCTCGTGCGCGCGCAGGGTGCGGATCAGCGCGGCGACAACATGGTCGGTATAGCGGAGCGCATTGTCGTAGGCATTGACGATGCTCTCGTTGCTGCACTTGGGCAGGTCCGGGTCCTCGCAGGCCGGCGTGAAATGCTTGAAGGCCTCCGGATAGCGCTTGAAGTAGGCCGGGCCGTGATTGCCCATCTGGTGCAGGACGATCAGCAGGTTGCCCGGTGTTTCGCTAATCACCTGCTTCAGGCTATCGACCAGGGCTTCGTCGAAACATTCGCCGCCGGTGCAGTGCGCGGGCGAGCGGGCCGGATCGGGACGCAGCGACTCGACCCCGTTGCAGACCCCCTTGCAACCGGACTGGTTATCCACCCATACCACCCGGAAACCGGCACGGGCCACCACATCGAGCACCGATTCGCTGTTGCGGATGCGTGTTTCATCATAGGCGCGCCGTCCCCACGGCGAAAAGATGCAGGGCAGCGAGGTTTCGGTGTCCGTGCCGCAACTGGTCACGTCAGCGAAGTTGATGATGCCGGCCTCGGCCGCCAGTTCCGGGGTCGTCTGCCGGACATAGCCGGACAGCCCCCAGTTCGCGGCGCGCGCCGTTTCGCCGAGGACCATGACCATCACCACCGGCCTCTGCCGGCTGCCCCAACTGGCACCCGGCACGGCATCGGCGCCAACCGGCTCGCGCACGCGGCTACCCTCCTTGGCCTGACTGCGCGCCACCTGGCTCAGCGAATACAGATAATTGGCGGGGGTCACCAGGAAGCGCAGTTCACGATTGTTGCGCATCACCGAAGCGAGGTCCTGGAAGTTGGCGAACACCGCACCGCCCGCCACGAGCAGGGCAAGCAACAGGCTGCCGGCACGCACCAGCAGGGCGCGCCCGAACGGCCGCTGGCGCAGGCGGACACGGCTCAGCAGCCAGATCGGCAGCGCAGCATAGAGCAGAAGTTGCGGAATCAGCGACCAGGTCATCAGATCGCGCGCCTCGCGCACATCGGTCGCCAGGACGTTGCGCAGCATGGCGGTGTCAAGATAGACCTTGTAGCGCGTCATGAAATGCACGGCGAAAGCTGTCACGATGAACAGCAGCGCAAGTAGCGGCTTGGTCGTCCAGCGCGTGGCGACGAGACCAAACAGCACGAAATGGATAGCCACCAGCCCCATCACGAGCGAGGCGCCGAGCAGCCACGTGCCCGGCTGGGCAAGGTCGTAGCCAGCCAAAGTGCCGGACAGGAACAGACCATTGCAGAACAGGGCGAAGAACAGGCTGGCGAGCAACAGCACCGCCTCGGTGGAGAGGACGACCTCTCCCGCCACCAGGCGTTGCGCAAAGGAAAAAAGCGCGGTCAGCGGACGACGCATGGAAACCACCCGAAAAAACGAACCCGGAATTCTAACTGGCGGCCCGCCGTCGCTCAGGGGTTTTCTTGTGGTGAATTTGTGACAGGCGGCGCGGCCACCACCACCCGGTTACGGCCCTGGCGCTTGGCTTCGTAGAGTGCTGCGTCCGCCTGGCGCAAGGCGCTTTCAATCGAACCGGCGCTGGCATCGGCCAGGCCGATGCTGACCGTCGCCCGGACACGGCGCCCGTCGGCCAGCGCCACGTCATGGCCGGCACAGGACTGGCGGAGCCGCTCGGCAAGCCGGGCCGTTTCGGCCGGGCCGATTTCGGGAAAGAGAAAGGCGAACTCCTCGCCGCCATAACGGCAGACGAGATCGGACTGGCGCAGGGTTTCCCGCACCCGCTCGGCAAAGGCGCGCAGCACGGCGTCGCCGGCCGCATGGCCGTAAGTGTCGTTGAGTTTCTTGAAGCCGTCGAGATCGGCCATTGCCACCGTCACCGGCCGCCGGTAGCGCTGCGCCCGTTGATGCTCCACCTCGGCGGCCTGCATGAAATGGCGGCGGTTCATCAGCCCGGTCAGGCCGTCCTTGTTGGCCAGCGCCTCCAGCCCGCGGCGAATTTCCTCGTTCTGGATGAGCAGCGCATGGTGCTCGCGGATGCCCTCCTCGACCGCCTGGATTTCCAGCATGCGCGAGCGGTTGAAGGTCGGCGCCGGTTGCTCGGCGGAGAGACTGGACAGCGCCTGGTCGATACGCTGCAACGGATGGATCAGGTGGCGGCGAACCAGCACGATGAAGGCCAGCAGGAAAAAACCGACCAGCACGAGCACGATCAGCAACTTGTAACGGGCCAGCTTCATGGCCGCCAGTGCCTGGCTCAGTTCGCCGCTCGCCAGGTCCACGCCCTCGACCGACACATCGTCGACCTGCATGCCAAGCCGCCCCGACAAGTGCTGCCACTGTTCGTACTGGGCCGCCGATCGCGGCTGCCCATCGGCCCACTGGCGCACGACCTGGCCGAGGAAATGCTCGGTTTCACGGGCCATGGCCGCCGCCCCCGGATGTTCCAGCACGCTCGGGTGGCTGGCGATCAGCGTCACGACGAACATCGACTGCTGACGGGCCGATGAGGAACTGACGGCGAAGATGCGCTCGCCTTCCTGACGCAACTGCTCAAGATTGCGGGCCAGGCGCTGGTAACGGATGATCTCCGGCACCGTCCGCTCCTGCAGACGGCTATTGGTGTCGATGACACGCTGCTGGTCGTCGGCGAGCAAGAGGACAGCGACGCTGAAGGCCAGCACGAACAACCCGGCCAGCAAGCCGAAGGCCTGGTCGGCATGGACGCCGCGCGGACGGGGCCTGGCGCCGGACATCAGCTGACGCGGAACGGCAGGAAACGGGAGTTGATGCGGTCGTACGCGCCGTTGCGCTTGATGCGCTCGAGAGCCATGTTGATCTCCTGGCGCAGCTCCGGACGGTGTGGCGAAAGACTGAAGGAAACGTCGCCTCCCAGTTCCGGGGCACGCAACACCGTGGGGAACAGGCCCAGGCGGCGGAAGGCCTCGCTTTTCTGCATGTGCAGTGCAACGACCATCGGTACCAGGGCCGCCTGCGCCTCGCCGCCGAGCAGCGCCCGTTTCAGTTCGCGGCTGTTGCGCACCGGCCGGGACTCCCAGCCCTGGCGCCGGGCGTAGTCCTCCTGAATCGAGCCCTGAACGACGGCAACCCGCAGGCCGGCACGCCCGGGCGGCACATCCTGCCCGGCCAGCCACAGGCTGAGCGAACGGTAATAGGGGTTGGCCTGCGGCAACTTGCCGCGCAGCTCCGGCATTTCGAACACACCGCTCGCTGCCAGATCGGCCTTGCCCTGCTGTAGACGGTCGAGAAATTCCTCCTGGTTGGCGACATCGAACTGGCAGCTGGCGCGGATCTCGGCACACAGGGCGCGGAGAACCTCGACACTGAAGCCGGTCAGGCGGCCGGATTCATCGTAGTAGGCCATCGGTGCCGCATCCGTCGGCACCAGCACGCGCAACACCGCCGATTGACCGCTTTCGGCGGCAACCCGGGCAGACAAGCCGAGCGCGAGCAGGAACAGGAGGAGACAGCGCAACATGCCATGGTCATTCGCAAGTGACGACCGCACAGTATAAGCCATTTGCATAGCGCCGTACCGCCTGACGGCACGGAATTTATTCAGGCGGCAGTTCGACCAAGCGTCCCTGCAGCGGGAAATAGATGGCGAGCCGCACCGGCAGCGGATCGCCGGCGAAGAGCCGGGCGTAGCGTTCGAGCTGCGGCCGATGGCTCTCGGCGCGGTCAGCCAGCTCGCTCTCCGGCAGGCGGGCCGTCTTGTAGTCGATGATCCAGCGGGCGCCATCGGCAACGAAGCTGCGGTCGATGACATGCTGGCTGAGCCCGGTGGCGTCGGCGGACGTCCAGCCCTGCTCGGCCGCCGCCTCCGGGTGGGCTGCAAGCAGCCAGCGGCCGCTTTCGCTGCGCAGCGTAGTGCACAGGGCGGCGACCGTCTCGGCAGCACCGCTCGCGGCTTCGTCGCCGGCATGGCCGCGCGCCTCCAGCCAGCGGCGATAGGCTGGCTGCAGGGCGTTCACCCGCTCGGCCGACCAAGCCGCCACGCCTTGCCCGGCGATGAGTTCCAGGCAGCGATGGACCAGCGTGCCGACCGAGGCTTCGAGCGACAGGCTGCCGGCGGCCCCATCGGTATCGCGCGGATTGTCGGCCGGGCGGGCGCCGCCGGGTGGCGCCTGCAGGCTGTCCGGCACGGCCGGCTGGCGCAGGCGGAGCAGGGGCGGCACGAAGGTCGCCGGATCGATAGCGGCTGCCGCCATCCCGACTGGCGCGGTGGCCAGCGCGGCCGCAAAGACCGGCTGGGCGACACCCGGCCAAAGCAGGTGCAGCAGACTGCCGCTGGCCGGCGGCTTCAGCCCGTCGTCCTTTTTCTCGTCGGCCACCGCGCAGCCGATCAGGTGGAGGCGACGTATCGCCCGCGTCGCGGCGACGTAGAGCAGGCGCTCGCTCTCGTGCGTCGCCCGTTCGGTTTCCAGCCGGCGCAGGTAGTCGTAGGCGGTGGGCTCGGCCTTGTCGCTGCCCTTCCGGCGCATCGGCGCAACCAGCAGATGTTCGGCGCCATCGGCCCCGGCCACTTCGTCCCAGAGCAGCAGGTTGCTCTCGCCCCCGCCCGTTTCACGGTGCAGGCCAGGCAGGATCACGGTGTCGAATTCAAGGCCCTTGGACTTGTGGATGGTCATCATCTGCACCGCGCCGCCCTGCGGGTCGGCCGGCGCGAACAATTCGGCGGCCTGAGCGGCGAGGGTTTCCGGGTTCAGTTTGCCGGCAGCGGCCAGCCGGTCGAGCAGCGCGAAAAAGGCGGCCACGTCGTCCAGTGCGGCCGGCGCCTCCAGGCAGCGGGGCCCGCCGAGCATCAGCCAGACCCCCTCCAGCCAGCGGCGGGGATGCTGCCGGTCACGGGCGGCAAAGGCGGTATGCACGACGCCGCGAACATGCCGCAGGCGCTGCCGGCCATCGGCCGACAGGCGCTGCAGCCGGGCTTCATCCTGCATCAGTTGCCAGACCGTGCTGTACCGGTCGTCGGCGACCAGCGCATGCAGATCGGCCAGCGTCAGGCCGCACCACGGAGCGCGCAGCAGGGCCAGCCAATGCACGCGGTCGGCGCGGTGATGCAGGGCACGGAACAGGGTGAGCAGGTCCTGCACGTGCTGGCGGCCGTCCAGCCCTTCGATATCGACTGCCTGAAAACGCAGGTCGGGCGCACTGCGGCGGATTTCGGCAACCAGCGCATCGAGGTGGCTGCGCGCCCGGACCAGCACCGCGATCCGCTCATCCGGCGCTTCCTGGCGGGCCTGGCGGATCAGGGCGAGCACCAAACGGGCTTCCTCGCCCGCTGCATCGCTGCCGGCGCGCGCGATGACCGGATGCACGCTGACGCCGCTATCGGCCCGCGCGGCCTTGGTCGCGGCCGACTCGGCATAACGCACGGCGCCGGTCGGTGGCCAGTCCTCGGCCGGGAAGATGGCGGGGAAAGCGCCATTGACCCAATCGACGATGCCCGGATAGGAGCGGTTGTTGCGGTACAGGCGCAGGTGTTCGAGGCGGATGCTGCCGATGCCGCGTTCGCGGACGCGCAGGAAGAGGCCGACATCGGCCTTGCGGAAGCGGTAGATGGACTGCATCGGGTCGCCGACCACGAACAGCGTGCGGCCGTCGTCCGGCAGCCAGCCCCGCGTCAGGCGCTGCAGCAGGCCGACCTGGGTCGGGCTGGTGTCCTGGAATTCATCGACCAGCAGATGGCGGATGGCATAGTCGAGCGCCTGTGCCAGATCGGTCGGCGCTTCGTCTTCGCCGAGCGCGAGGCCGGCACGGGCGGCAATCTCGATGAAGTCGACCTCGCCGGCTTCCTGGAAGGCCAGCCACAACTGCCCGGCGGCCAGGCGCAGCAGGCGCGAGAAGCATTCGACGGTGGCCCATTCCTCGGCCGACAATTCCGGTCGCGGCAGGCGGCCGAGGCCAACCAGCGCTTCTTCCAGGCCCGCATTGCCGCGCATGTCGTCGAGCAGCGCGAGCATGGCCGCCTTCTGCTCGGCGAATTCCTTGCCGGCCGGGAAACCGTTGTTCTTGCTCAGCGACTTGCGCAGTGTGCCGGTGCCGGTCAGCAGCAGGTCGGCGACGGCGCGCCACAGCGGCAGTTCGTCCAGTTCGCCGCGCAGCGTTTTCTGCCAGCCTTCGAGTGCGCCCAGCACTTCCGGCACATTGGCGGCGGCAAAGCGGGCCAGTGGCATCAGCAGGCTTTGCAGGCGGCTATCCAGATGCTGCGCCACCTGCCGCAAATCGCGCTCGATCAGCGCCGCGAAACCGGCTTCGACCTCGGCCTGCATCGCCCCGCTCTCGATGCGCGAGGCGTGGTGCAGCCACTGGTCGCGCTTGCCCAGCATGGCAACGAGCAGGCTTTCCAGACGTCCGGCGTGGTTGTCCATGAAGGCCAGCGCGCCGGCCACCACGTCGGCGTCACCGTCGCCCGCCTCGAGCATTTCCAGCGTACGGCGCGCCGCTGCCGCGTAGTGCGCTTCGGCGTCCTCGGCGACGCCGGGCTGGCTGCCGAACCGGCTGAGGTAGGGCATCTGCCGGGCCAGGCTGGCGCACAGCGCATCGAGCGTCGTGATGCGCAGGCGGCCGGGATGGTCGAGCAGCCCCCAGGCGCGCTCGGCATCGCGCGCCAGTGCCTGGCTGGCCAGGCGGAAGGTCAGCTGTTTGTGCGGCTCGGCCGGCAAGACGCCACTCGCCGCTGTTTCCAGGCTGCGCAGGATGCGGTCGCGCATCTCGGTCGCGGCCTTGTTGGTGAAGGTCAGCGCCAGCACCTCTTCGGGCTGCGCGACGGTGGCGAGCAGGCGCAGGTAGCGCTGGGTGAGCAGTTCGGTCTTGCCTGCCCCGGCCGGCGCCTCGACGATGAAGGACGCCAGCGCCAGCGCCCGTTCGCGCGCGGCCTGGTCTTCAGCCAGGCGGTCGGACAACGTCATCGGCTCAGGCACGACGGCAGGGACGGACAAGGGTGGGCAGGCTGCCGCAGATCGCGGGGCAGTTCAGTTCGCGCATGATGTTCTCCGGTTCAACGCCTCAAGGCTCCTCATCACCTGCGGCGGCCCGCTCCTCCGCCGCCGCCAGCAGACGGCGGCGCTCCGGCAAGCGCAGCAGCGGGAGCACGTCGCAATACTGCAAATCCTTTTCGTCGGCGTAGCAAACGCCCGCCACCCCGGCCTTCACTTCGCCGGCAATGGCCTGCAGGCGTTCCCGCCAATGCGCAATGACGGCGCGCCAGTCCGGAAACGCGGCCGGATCGAAGACTTTCTGCTTGTCGTCGCCAATCCCCTGCACGCCAGGCAGGATATCCTTTTCGTCAGCGATGCCGGCAAAGGCCGGCTGGTCGAGCAGCACCTTGGCGAACACCACCGCCGCCACCTCGTCATTGACCAGGGCGGCATAAATCGGCAATTGCGGCTCGGTCAGGCGCTGGCCGGCCCAGTTTTTCGTGTCGATGCTGGCGCCGGTCTTGTAGTCGATGATGACCTGCCGACCATCGGCCAGCTGGTCGATGCGGTCGACCACCACGCGGACCTGGATGCCCTCGATCTCGACCTCGGCCGGCCGTTCGCAGGCGATGACCGCGAAAGGCTGGCCACGCCGGGCCTCGACCTGCAGCCAGAGATCGATCAGCCGGACCAGGCGGCCGGCCTCCAGTTCGCGGAAGCGGGCCGGCAGGAGCGTCCGCTGCGCGGCCTCGAAAGTCCGCAGGGCCTCGGCAACGGCCTCGGCGATGGCCTGCGGGCGGTCGCTGCCGGAGAGCGCGGCGAGCGCCTCCGACGTACCGACCCGTTTCCAGAAGGCTTCCAGCGCAGCATGCACCAGCGTGCCGCGGGCGGCCGGATCGAGGCCCTCGACCGGCGCCTTCATCGCCTCGCCGCCCAGCCGGTATTGATAATAAGCCCAGGCCGGGCAAATCGCCTGGGCGCGCAGCAGCCAGCTGCCGCCGGACACTGTCTCGCCCTCGGCCACCGGCGGCGCGCTGGCATCGTCCACCGCAACCAGCGCCGCCCCCGCCGTGCGGGCCAGTTCGCCAGCCAGCGTGGTCAGGCACGGCGCCTCGGCCGGGATTCGCGGCAGTCCGGCGAGCAAGGGGCTGGGACGCAGCACGCGGTTGCCGTCGGCTTCGGCATACGAAAAACGAATGTCGGGTGCGGCCCGCAGCAGCCGGGCGTGCACCCGCCGGGCGAAATCGAGCTCGACCTCGGCGCTGGCGTGGCTGGCCCCGGCGGCGCGCAGCAGCTCGGCCGGCAGCAACGGATTCGGGCGGGGCGGCGGCGGCCACTGGTCATCGTTCATGCCCATCACCCACAGGCCGTCAAAGGCCAGGCCGGCGCTCTCCAGCACGCCGAGCACCTGAATGGCCGGCTGGCCGCGCGTTTCCGGCTGGAACAGGCGCTGCCGGCAAAGCTGGCCGAGGCGCCGGGCCGCTTCGCTGAAGGAGATGCTGCCGAGCAGCGCGTCGAGCCGGCCGAACCCGTCGAGCACTTCGCCAAAAGCCCGGCGCGCCTGAAATTCGTGGCTGGACAGGGGACGGTCGCCCGGCCAGCCGAGGGCCGCCAGGCATTGGCGGAAAACACCGGCCCAGGCGCCGGGTAGCAGCTTGCGCGGCGCGGCATCGGTCGCGGCGATGAAAGCGGCCACGGCGGCCGTCGTCTGCGGACAGAGCGGCGCCGCTTCGGCCGCCAGGCGTTCGGCCAGGCGGAGCAGCGCCGCCAGGGTCGTGAAATAGGGTAGATCGCGGCGCAGGGCCGCATCGAGCCGGGCTCGGCCATCCGCTTCGCCGACCGCCGCCGACCAGCCGCCGGCCAGCAGGAGGGCCGACAGGCGCGCCTGCTCGACCTTGGTCCGACCGCCGCCGAGCGCCAGCCAGTCGAGGGCGACACGGATCAGCGGCAGTTCGGCCAGCGGCCGGCCGAGGGAAAAGTTGAAGCAACGCGGCTGCTCGGCTGCATCCGGCCGGATCAGGGCCGGGTGCAGCACGTCGTCGAGCAGGAATTCCAGTTGATCGCGCACCCCGGCCAGGTCGGGCGCCACAATGCCGAGCCGGGCAGCCGGCCGTTCTGCCAGTTGCTGGCGCGCCCAGGCGACGACGGCGGCGCACTCAGCCGCCCGGTCGGCGCAGGCCAGCACGCTGCGCCGGCTCTCGTCATGCGGGCCGTCCGGCAGCACCTCGACCGCAACGGCGCGACCGGCCAGGGCGGCCATCAGGTCGCGTTCGAGCGGCGTGAAGCGGTCAAAGCCGGCAAAGAGGATGCGCTCCGGCAAATTGAAGTGGCCGGCCGCGATCAGTTCGATCACTTGCCGGTGCACACCGGCGGCATCGAGCCAGCCACCGGCCCGGCAGCGCTTGTCGAACTCGGCCTGCCAGCCGGCGAACAGGCGCGCCTCGTCGGAAGCCAGGGGGCCGCCCGCCTTGATTTGCCAGACACGGCACAGGGCCTGCGCCTCGGCCGCCGAGGCCGCCATGCCCGGCATGTCGAACAGCGGGGTCGCCTCGTTCAACGTCGCGGCAATCACCTTTTCCCAGAGCAGGCGTTCGGCAAAAGGATCGAGCACCGCCGGCAGCTCGGCAATGCCCGTCAGTTGCGCAGCGTCGGCCAGTTCGTCCAGCCACTGGCCGAGCGTCAACGCCTGCCGGGTCGGCCATGCCGCGCGGCCGGCCGGCACCTCGCCGCGCAGCGTCTGGGCCAGGCGGGTCGTGGCACAGAGGGTCAGGCTGCCGTGCACGCGCGTTGCTCCGTCCAATCGCTCAATGCGCCGCCGGGGCCGCGGCAAAAGTCAGGAAACGGGCTTGCATGCAGGCTCTCCGCGAGATCGTCAAGGGCGGAAGTATGCCACCGCCGGAGGGCTCAGGGCGTACCGATGAAGAGGAAAAGATTGGAGACGCGGCTCGTCGAATAGCCGAAGCCGACGTAGGCCTGACCGAGCGGCGTCTGGCCGCCGAGGTAAATCGCCGCGGAGTCGGCCAGGCCGGCGCGCTTCGCTTCGGAATAGCGGGTGCCGACCTTGGCCGCCTCGAGCGCGAACCCGAGGCGTAGGTCGCCGCGCAAGCCAAGCGGCAGGCGGCCGATGATCTGCTCGGTGCGCAGGCCGACATAGCGGATGTCGTCGCCGATCACCTGATTCGGAGCATAGGCGGTCATGTTCAGGAAACCGCCGAGATAGCCGGCATCGTAGAGCGGCAGCTCGCCGCGCGGCGAGCCGGTGTAGCGCAAGCGGGCATTGAAGACTGTGCCGCCGAACGAAAAGGCGCCCTGCAGGTTGGCATCGGCCCGCGAGTAACCGGCTTCCGGAGAATCGAAGTAAGCCAGCTGGGCCGCCCAGCCGCGGGTCGGGAAATGCATGCGGTCGAACTGGTCGAAGTCGAGGCTGGCCTTCCAGCCCCCGAAGGCCGCATCGACATCGGGCAAGGCCCGGCTGCCGATATCGAGATCGTAATGCCGGTGGCGCTGCACCCAACCCACGCGCAGCGGGCCAAGCCGGCCGACATTGGCCCCGAGATGGAGCCCGTAACCACTTTCGGTGACTTTGTACTGGGCGACGCGGGCGTCGTTCCGGTAAATGTTCTGGCGCGTCTGCTCGATGCCGGCCGTCGCTTCAACAAAATAGCGCTGCGCCGCATCGAGCGGCTGGTAGATATTGCCGCCGAGCCGGTTGGTCGAGCCGACGTCGCCGGTGACGAGCAGTTCGCCACCCAAGCGGTTGAGCCAGGTCGAATGGTACGCCGCGCGCAGGCCGAAGGCGGTGCCCTGGCTGTTGTCGGCCTGCAGGCTGATGCCAAAGCGCAGGTAGTCCGGGCCCCAGCGCTTTTCAAGCGGCATGATGCGCAGCAGGGTCTTGTCGCGCTGGGTCAGCACGCTGTAATCGACGCTCTCGTACCAGCCATCGCCATAGACACGCAGCAAATCGCGGTTGATTTCCGTTGGCCGGATGGGCTGCCCCGGTTCGACGTGCAAGTGACGCTCGACCACGGCCGGGTTGACCTTCTGCAGGCCGACGATCTGGATTTCGTCAATCGGCGGCGAACGGCGCGGCCGGACCTCAATACCCTGCCACCACGCGGCGTAGGCCTCGGGCGACACGGCCAGCCGGGCGAGGCGCCCGCCCAGTGCTTCGGCTGCCTGCCGGCCGCGTTCGGCCGCTTCCGCATGGCGCGAGAAATCGCCGGCACTCAGGCCGTCGAGATCCGGCTGCAGGTAGAGGTCGCCGTCGCGCAACTGGGCGCGCGACAACTGGACGTTCTGCTCGGTCAGGATGGCGATCCTCTGCGCCGAGACGGTGATCAGCGAGCCGACTTCCTCGGCCTTGAGCAGCGGCGTGCCGACATTGACCGCGATGACCACATCGGCCTGACAGCGGGCGCGGACTTCGGCCACCGGCAGGTTGTCGACCAGACCGCCATCGACCAGCTTGCGCCCCTGGTAATCGACCGGGGCGAGCAGGCCGGGCACCGACATGCTGGCGCGCATGGCCTGACTGAGCGGCCCGTCGCGGAAGACCACCCGCTCGCCGTTGCCAATGTCGGTGGCGATGATCGACAAGGGCAGCGGCAAGTCCTCGATATTCCGCTCGCCCTGGTTGGCGCGCACCAGCTGGTTGAGGAAGAGCTTGATCTTCTGGCCGGTGACGACGCCGGACTGGTATTTGACGCCATCGTTCATCACGCCGCTTTCCGAACCGGGCAGGAAGCGGCGCGCCAGCTGCTTGTTGCGGGGGCTCAGTTCGGCGTATTCGGGGTTGTCGACGAACATTTCGTTCCAGTCGACGGCGCCCAGTGCGGCGCGCATCGCCGCCGGCGACAGCCCGGCCGCCCAGGCCCCGGCGACCAGCGCGCCCATGCTGGTGCCGGCCACGCAATCGACCGGCACGCGGTTGCGTTCGAGCACCTCCAGCACACCGATGTGCGCGGCGCCGCGCGCCCCGCCCCCGCCGAGGACGAGGCCGACGCGCGGCCGCCCGGCATCGGCCGCCTGGACCAGGGCGGCCGATGCGAGCCAGGTGATGCCGAGCAGGCGGCAAACGGCGGACAGGCGGGGCATGGCGTGACTTCGTACGTAAAAAAGCCCTGCCGAGGCAGGGCTTTTCGGGTTGGGCGTCGGCGGATTACTTGGT
>OFCW01000258.1_pt1 | contig 17159 bp, 18 predicted proteins | sample 1520951 | NCBI WGS metagenome assembly OFCW01 (sample SAMEA4349680, study PRJEB24078) | microbial mat metagenome | biome: Terrestrial Biome; feature: Habitat; material: Microbial Mat | place: India | collected 2012-06-12 | depth 10 m | reverse complement strand
ATTCGTCGATGGCCATGCGCGCGCCGTTTTCGTTATCCTTGCCGAGGTGGGCAATGGCGCCGGAGATCGGGCCGACGTGGCCGATCTTGACCACTTGCTCCTGTGCCGACGCGGCGCCGGCGAATGCAAAGGCGATTGCGCCAGCCAGCGGGATCATTTTCGTTTTGAACTGCATGTTATTGTCTCCTAGGTGTGAACGAAGGTACTGCCAAAATTCGCCTATGCAGGAAGCTGTACAGGCGCGTCGAAACTAGCCTTGCGGCCGGAAATCGCCAGATCGAAGGCATCGTCCAGGCAGGCATCGCCGAGCCGGCGCCGCGGCGCAGGGAACATCCCGGCTGCGCTGACTTTCAGCCTGTCCAGAGAGAACTGGCGCAAATGCTTGAATACGCTCTGATTAATCGCGATCACCGCCTGCATCACCAGCAGGTCGACGTCGCTCGATGCCCGGCCCTGCACGCGCCTGGCCGCTCTGCGCGCAGGCTGCCCGGCCAGCGCGCAGCGAAACACGTCTTCCAGCGTCACCTGCGACGGATCGCAGGCGAGCGCCCATTTGCCGGGCTCGATCGGATCCCGGCGCAGCAGGCCGGCGCGCGCCAGCGCCGCGCACAGCTTTGCCAGATCCTTGTTGCTGCGGCCGGTGTCCGCTTCGAGTTGGGTGATGCTGACCGCGCGCGGTGCGCTCGATACCAGCCGGGCGAGGATTTCGGTGGTGGCGAAAAAGCGCTTGTGCAAAGCGCCATTGCCGAGGATGTAGTCTTCGACGCTAACCATCATGTCTCCTTCGTGAGGTTCGCTGCGCGACGATTTGGTCGGTTTGTGGCCGCTGCCGTCGTCCGCATTCGATTGCGATTGTTGTTATTTTTGGCGCTCCCTGGATTGGTGTAGAGCCCGCAACTTGGATCGCAACTTTAGGGATAAAACTTGCCAAAAGCCATTTCGCTAATTGACGCGACTTGATACTAGTTGATGCTAATCTAGCGTCAGATAGCATCGCATTGCTACAATTCAACAAAACAAAACAAGGGGAGACGACCATGACATCCGCCGCGAACAGCACGGCGCAAGCCGCGCAGCGCGAATTCAGCGCCAACCTGCGCATGCTCTGCAGCTATTACCGCTCGGTGGCCGATGTCTGCCGCAAGCTCAACCTGAACCGGGCGCAGTTCAACCGCTACCTGAACGGCACCAGCAAGCCGTCCAATCACACGCTGGAACGCATCTGCGATTTCTTCGGCGTCGAACCGTCGGAAATCTACCTGCCGCGCGAGCACTTCCACCAGATCGTGCAGGTGCGCCCCAGGCAGCGCGGCGAACGCGCGGTGTACGCCGACCACATCATGCGCCTGCAGCACCAGAGCACCGGCAAGTTCGACAAGTATCTCGGCTACTACTACGAGTACTACCACTCGATGAGCGCGCCCGGCAAGGTGCTGCGCGGCCTGGTGCACATCTTCACGCATGAGGGCGCGATCTACCACGAGCGGCTGGAACGCTTCCCGCAGCATGCGAACCTGGACGAAACCTACAAGTGCAAGTACGTCGGCGCCACCTTCTACCTGAACGACCGCATCTTCCTAATCGACTACGAATCCCTGACCGGCAACGAGATCGCGCAGACGATACTGTTCCCGACCTACAAGAACAAGGTGGCGCGCCTGTCCGGGCTGATGCTGGGCGTTTCCTCCAGCAACCAGCGCGCGATCGCCTGCGCGCGCGTGGTCTTCGAATTCCTCGGCAGGAGCATCGACACGCGCGCCGCGATGCGCCTGTGCGGCCTGTTCGAGCCGAAGGACGGCGCAATCGACCCGACCATCCTGAAGGTGATCGACAATTCGCCGCACCAGGACCAGCATCATTTCTACACGAATCCGCTTTGACAGGCTGTTCAAAAACGTCGCACTCTCGGCCCGCGCAGCAGTTTTTCAACAGCCTGTTAACGGGTAGACTGCGCGCATGACGCCAAACATCATCGATCGCGGCTTCGAGCCGTACGAAACCACCTTTGCCGCCATGCGCGCCTTCACCGACGCGCGCACTTCGGACACCCAGGACGAACTGTGGATCGTCGAGCATCCGCCGGTATTCACGCTCGGCCTGGGCGCCGATCCGTCGCATGTGCTCAACGCGCACGGCATCCCGGTGATCCAGACCGACCGCGGCGGCGAAGTGACCTATCACGGCCCGGGCCAGGTTGTTATCTATTTGCTCATGGATCTGCGGCGGCGGCCGGGCGCGCGGCTGTTCGCGCGCGAATTCGTGAATAAAATCGAACAGTCGGTCATTAATACCTTGCACGCGTATAATCTGGACGGTGAGCGCAAGCCCGGCGCGCCGGGGATTTACATGTGCGACGGCCCCTGGAAAGGCGCGAAAATCGCCGCCCTCGGGCTGAAGGTGCGCGGCAACGGCTGCACCTACCACGGCGTGTCGCTGAATGTCGCAATGGACCTCGCCCCTTTCTCATGGATCAATCCATGCGGCTACCAGGGCCTGGCGACGGTGGACATGAAGACCGTCGGCGTGGACGCCCCCTTGCGCGACGTGCAGCTGGCGCTCGCTCACAACCTGACCGATTTACTGACGACCTGAAGCATTCCCTGCCGCTCCGATCACCATCCGAGAACAGCGTCGTAGCGCAAGCCGCCGGATTCGGCTCGCGCCGGAATGACCACTGACGAAGCGACCATGACCACCGACAGCAAGCCCCAGCCCTCTTCCGCCTCCCCATCCGACTACAACCCGAACGAGAAGCAGAAAGGCGCCGGCAAGACGGCGCGCATCCCGATCAAGATCGTGCCGGCCGAAAAACTGCCCAAGCCGGACTGGATCCGCGTGAAAGCCGGCTCGCCGTCGACGCGCTTCTACGAGATCAAGGACATCCTGCGCGCCAACAAGCTGGTCACCGTGTGCGAGGAAGCCAGCTGCCCGAACATCGGCGAGTGCTTCGGCAAGGGCACCGCCACCTTCATGATCATGGGCGACAAGTGCACCCGGCGCTGCCCGTTCTGCGATGTCGGTCACGGCCGCCCCGACCCGCTCGATGCGAACGAACCGGCGACTCTTGCCAGGACCATCGCCGCGATGAAGCTCAGTTATGTGGTGATCACCTCGGTCGACCGCGACGACCTGCGCGACGGCGGCGCCGGACACTTCGCCGAATGCATCCGCCAGGTGCGCGCGCAGTCCCCGCACACCCGCATCGAGATCCTCACGCCGGACTTCCGCGGCCGCATGGAGCGCGCGCTGGAAGCGCTGAAGGAAGCGCCGCCGGACGTGATGAACCACAACCTGGAGACGGTGCCGCGTCTGTACAGGGAAGCGCGGCCGGGCGCCGATTACGCCTTTTCGTTGAGCCTGCTCAAGCGCTTCAAGGAACTGCATCCGGACATCCCGACCAAGTCCGGCCTGATGGTGGGGCTGGGCGAAACCGACGAGGAAATCCTGCAGGTGATGCGCGATCTGCGCGAGCACGGCGTGACCATGCTGACCATCGGGCAGTACCTGATGCCGTCGGGCGACCACTTGCCGGTGCGGCGCTATGTGCACCCGGACACCTTCAGGATGTTCGAGGACGAGGCCTACAAGATGGGCTTCGCGCATGCGGCGGTGGGCGCGATGGTGCGCAGCTCGTATCACGCCGACCTGCAGGCGCACGGCGCCGGCGTGGCCTGATTTCACGCAAACGCCGGAACCTGCCCGCCTCGCGGCGGGCTTGGCGCCGCATGCGTTCTGATGCAAACGGCTATGCGGCTTGAGAAAAACTAAACAGCGCCCCGCATGAAGTCGTGACAATAGCTCCGCGCGGGTCGGCCTGCGGCATCGCTACGGTTTTCCGGCTCGCGCATCGACCGCTTGCACATCCACTATTTGCTTGTTTCAGCCTTGAAGACGACGGCAAGCTCTCCTTCCCGCACCGGTCCGTGCGCCGGCAGCGGATTTTCATTTCCCGGCTTTGAACGAATGTTGCGCGGCTTCCCATACCGGGAACCTGCGTGCGCCGGCATTGGTCGGACTGGTTGATGTCAATATTGTTTCGCTTGCAATAATAAAATCTATGATTTCATGGACACATATCACGCAGTTTGGCGACGTCACCGTCACGCTGCTGGCCGCGTTCGCCATCGCGGCATGGCTCTACATCGAGGGTGAGCGGCGTCTGGCATTGTGGTGGAGCGGGCTGTTCGCAGCCGGGCTGGGCATTGTGGTCGCGACGAAAATGGCGTTCATCGGCTGGGGCATCGGCATCCGCTCCCTCGACTTCACCGGATTCAGCGGACACGCGATGCGGGCCATGGCCGTCATCCCGGTGCTCTGCTACCTGATGCTGCAAAAGGCCCCGCGCGCGCTGCGCCTGGCCGGCGTGCTGTTCGGATTTGCCGGCGCCGCCCTGGTCGGCCTGTCGCGCCTGCCCTTGCATGCGCATTCGGTGTCCGAGGTGGCGGCAGGCGCCGTGCTGGGCGCGGCCGTCAGCATCGCCTTCATCGGCATTGCCGCAACGTCGCTGCGCAAGGATGTATTCAATCCGCTGCGCATCGCGCTGAGCGTGCTGGTGCTGCTGCCCGCGCCTTATGTGCAGCCGGCGCCGACGCAGGAGTGGCTGACCGACGTTTCGCTGTTTTTCTCCGGCCGCGACAAGCCGTTCATGCGGACCGGTTACAGGGAGGCGGCCCCGGCCGAACCGAGCCGGCCGGAAGTGCGCTCGCGTTCCTGACGCGGCCGGGCCGTCTTTCAGGCGGCCAGCGCCTTTTCCAGCAATCGGTGCAGTTCGGCGAACTCCGGTTCGCCGACATAGCGCTTGATGATGTTGCCCTGCCTGTCGATCACGTAGGTGGTCGGCGTCAGCTTCACGTCGCCGAACGACTTGGCCAGGTCGCCCTGGGTGTCGAGCGCGACCTTGAATGGCAGGTTGCGCGTCTGCGCGTAGTTGAGCACGTAATTGGGCGGGTCGTAGCTCATCGCGACCGCGACGAAATCCAGGCCCTTGTCCTTGTACTTGTTATAGGTCTGCACCATCTGCGGCATTTCATGCACGCAAGTCGTGCAGCTGGTGGCCCAGAAATTGACCATCACGACCTTGCCGCGCAGGCTATGCAGCGTCACTTTCTCGCCGCTCAGACTGGTGAAGGTGACGTCCGGCGCTGTCTTTTGCGTCGAGACGGACAGATAGCCGATCGCGGCGAGCGCGATGATGGCAACGGCTGCCGCGGCCTTGATCCAGGTGCGCTGCCGGGAACTGGTGGTTTCAGCTTGCATGGTGTTTTCAGTGTAACGACATTACCGATGCGGCCATTATAGTCAAGGCCGCAGATAGACGAACCCTTCGCGCGCCTGCAGCCGCGCCACTTCGACCACGCCGGACGGCACCAGCTTTGCCTGCGGCAAGAGCTCGGACGGCGCGATGCCGTGCGCCGTCAGGGTATTGTTGCAGACGCGGAATTCCACGCCCTGCTCGGCCAGCGCCGCCACTGCGGCATCGAACGGCCGGCCGTTGCGCTCCTTCGCGCCCGCCAGCAGGAAGCGGATGCCGTCGCCATTGGCCACCACCACGATTTTCGTCTCCGGCTCGGCGCGCAAATGGTTGCGGATGTTCGCCATGGCGCGCGCAGCCTGGTCGATGCCGTCGGCCAGGTGGTAGACCACCTTGATCGGTTCGGCCGCCGATGTCTGCGCCCCGGCGCCGGCCGTCAGCGCGCCCAGGGCAGCCAGTGAGATTGCAAGGAAAGTGCGTCGCATCGTCAGAATTCTTCAGGAATGTTGTTGCACGCCGGCTGGCGGCAGCGCCGCCACCGGCGGAAAAGCGAACACGAAGGCAATCACCGAACCGGGAAACTGCGTGCGTGCCGCGTTGTACTGGTTTGCGGCTTCATTGTAGACCTGGCGCGCAAACGCCATCCTGCTTGCGACGCCGCTCAGTTCATCGATCAGGCGGCGCATTTCCTGGTCGTCCGGCAGATCCGGATAGCGCTGCGCCTGTGCGAACAGCTTGCCCAGGGCGGATTCCAGCGCAGCTTCCGCCTCGCCCAGCTGCGCCATGGCTGCGGCATCGAGCGCGCTGCGACTGGCATGCACACTGGCAATAACGGCTGCATTGTCCGCCGCCAGCGCCGCTTCCAGTGCAGCGCGCTCTCCCGGCATATAGCGCCGCATCGTGTCGGCCAGGCTCGGAATCAGTTCATGGCGGCGCTGCGCTTGCGCATCGACCTGGGAAAATGCAGTCCTGCACTGCTTGCGCTGCCGCGACAGGCGCTGATAGGCCCCGGTCGCCCAGAACACGATCAGAAGCGCCAGCGCGGCTGCGATCATGGAAGGAGTCATCGCCATCTCAAATAAAAAAAGCCGCAGGGCAAACTGCCCGGCGGCTTGCGCTTGATCAGGAAGAAAGTCACTTCTTCTGCGTATCCGCCTGCGCGGTCATCTGCTTCAGTTCGTCTTCCGTGATGTATTCGAACACCTTGACCACCTTGTGCACGCCGCCGATGCCGCGCGCCACTTCCGCCGCCTGCTGGGCCTCGCGCGGCGTCACGCGCCCCATCAGGTAGACGTTGCCGCGTTCGGTGACGACCTTGATCGAGTTCGCATACAAGTCCTTGGTATCGACGAACGCCGCCTTGACCTTGCCGGTGATGAGCGAATCGTTGGAGCGCGAAGTGAAGCTGGAGGATCCCATCACTTCCAGGTCGTTGATGATCGATTCCACGCCTTCGATGTTGTTGACTTCGCGCTCGACCGCCGCCTTCATCGCCTCGTCGCGCACTTCGCCGGTCAGGAGCACCTTGCGGTTGAAGCTGGTGATGTTGACATGCCCTTCCTCGCCCACCAGGTTGGCGATGCGGCGCTCGCCCTTGAGCAGGATCGCCTTGTCTTCGGTCTGCGCGCCGAAGGTGCGGCGGTCGGTCGCCGCCAAGGTGCCCATGACGGCGCTGCCGACCGCCATTTCGATACAGCCCTGCAGGCTGGCCGCCATCGCGCCGCACAGCAGCACGGTCGCCAGAGGACGGGTGATCCGCGTCCATTTAATCATTCGCTTCCTCCCCAAACAATGCGACATCGATGCCGTCGCACAAGCAATGAATCGTCAGCAAGTGCACTTCCTGGATGCGCGCGGTGCGGTCATGCGGCACGCAGATATGCACGTCGGCGTCGGTCAGGCGCTTGCCGATGGCGCCGCCGCCCTTGCCGGTCAGCGCCACTACGCGCATGTCGCGCTCCAGCGCCGCATCCACGGCAGCCAGCACATTGGCGGAATTGCCGGAAGTCGACAACGCCAGCAACACGTCGCCCGGCTGGCCGAAGGCTTGCACCTGCTTGCTGAAAATGTCATTGAAACTGTAATCGTTGCCGACCGCCGTCAGGATCGACGTATCGGTCGTCAGCGCCAACGCCGGCAAGGGCAGGCGCTCGCGTTCGAAGCGCCCGACCAGTTCCGCGGCAAAATGCTGGCAATCCGCCGCCGAACCTCCATTCCCACAAGCAAGTATCTTGTTGCCATTAGACAAAGCCGTGAACATAAGTTCCACGGCTTCGGAAATCGGTTGGGCGAGAACGGCGGCGGCCTTGAGCTTTAATTCGGCACTTTCCTGGAAGTGCGCCTGAATGCGTTGGTTTGTCATAGTGTTCGCGATTATAGTGCAGGTGGGAAGCGAGTTCTCGCTTGGCAACCAAAATCCTGTTATTTCATCTGGGAAATGGCTGCCGCCATTGGACTACGTTCTGGAAATTAAGTGCCCGCAGAAATTTTCGGCGCTTACGTTTCAATGGCGTTCCTGATCCAGCTGATGCGATCGCCATCGATGGCGACAACGTCGATACGGCATGCCGGCGGCACCCGATAACGCTGCAGGAAGACTTGCGCTGCCAGGATCAGGCGCGCCTGCTTGCGCGCCGTGACGCTGGCGGCGGCGCCGCCGTAACCGGCATCCTTCCTTTTCCGTACTTCGACAAATACCAGGCTGTCCTGTTGCTGCAGAATCAGGTCGATTTCGCCGCCCTTGCATCGGAAATTGCGTTGCAGCAGTTTCAATCCCTGCCGCTGCAGGTATTCCAGCGCGGCATCCTCGCCCGCCTGCCCCTCGACCTGCCGGTCCGTGCGCGCTCGGCCGCCGAACAGGCCCATCAACGCCCGCCTTCCGGCACCACCGCGCCGTCGCGATAGACGGCCGGCTGCGCGCTGCGCTCGAACTGCGTCTTGCTGCCGTCGAAACGCACCTTCAGCCTGCCGGTCACGCCATCGAGCTGGAATTCGCTGTTCCTGGACGCGATTTCGTGGACGATGCGGTAGGCATCGATGCCGAGCGCATAAAGCCGTTCCAGGTCGGCGCTGGGCTTCTGGTCAGCCCGGGCAGGCTGGCGCGGATAGACCATCACGGCCGGATGATCGGGCTGCAAGAGCCAGGGAATATCGAGCAGGCGGGCGCCGTTCATGTCCGGCGCGCGCTCGCCTTCGTTCCAGCCGGCGGGCACGAACGGGTTCAATTGCGAAGTGCCGTACAGCGGAATATCGCGGCCCAGGATGGCGCGCGCCTGACGGGCCTGACGCGCGTCCAGCGCGGCGAACACCAGGACCGATTTGTCGTCCTGGATCTGCTTTTTCAACTGCAGCAGTGCCCGTCCGTTCAGGAACCCGTCATTGGCCGCCACCTCGATCAGCTCCGGTTCCAGGCCGAGTTGCCGCCATTGCGCTTCGAATGCCCTGGCGGCGCGCCGCTGCCAGGCGGCCGGCGTGTGGAGCACATAAGCCTTGCTCCATTGGCGACCGGCACCGGCCCAGTTGGCGACCTGGCGCGCCTCGTCTTCGACCGACAGGCCCATCGCCAGCATTTTCCGCGGCAGGATGGTTTCCGCGCCGTCCTGGCTGTCGGGCGGCGTGAGGGCGATCGTCGGCTTGTCGACCACATTGCCTTGCGCCACGGCGGCCACGCCCGAGCGCGACATGGGGCCGACGACGATATCGGCCTGCGCGGCGGCGGCCGCGTATCCGGACAGGATGTCCTGCGGCGCGTCGCCGGTTTCGACCACGCTGACATCGACGCCTTCCTGCTCGCGCTCGTAGGCGGCCATGAAACCCGCGCGCAGCACCGCCGCCGCTTCGGCCAGCGTGTCGGAGCGCAGCGGCAGCAACAGCGCGACGCGCGTACGCGGCGAGGCGGGAGCGGCGTCGGCCGGAAAGGCACCGGGCGGCGGCAAGGCGAGGTCGTTCTGCGCCAACCTCAGCGCAGGAGCGGCCGGGGTAGCGATGGGTAAGGCTTCCGTGCTGCCGGCGGTTGTGTTTGCCTGCGCACGCAGGCACAATCCGCTGCACGCGCCCAGCAACACGACCATCGCCCATCGCTTCAACATCGGCTTCTCCTCATGACATCGCCCACATCCAGCACGCCCGCATTCTTGCCCATCATGGAAGAAGTGTCGCGGCAAATTTATCCTGCGGCCACATTATATGTGGTGGCCACACCGATCGGAAATGCGGGGGATATCAGCTTAAGGGCGCTCAATGTGCTGTCGCTGGTCGATGCCATCGCTTGCGAAGATACGCGCAACACCGGCCATCTGCTGGCGCGCTACGGCGTGTCGAAGGAACTGATCGCCGCGCACGAACACAACGAGCGCGCAGCGGCGGATGCCCTGATCGCCCGCCTGCAGGCGGGGCAGCGCATCGCCCTGGTGTCGGATGCGGGCACGCCGGGCGTTTCCGACCCGGGCGCGCGCATCGTCGACGCGGTACACCATGCCGGATTGCGGGTGATGCCGCTGCCCGGCGCATCGGCGGCGGTTGCCGCGCTGTCGGCGGGCGGGCTGATCAACGACCGTTTTCATTTCGTCGGCTTTTTGCCGGCCAAGGCGAAGCAGCGCGAGCAGGCGCTGTCCGAATTGCGCGGCATCGCCGCCACGCTGGTGTTCTACGAAGCGCCGCATCGCATCGTCGACACCGTGGCCGCCCTGGCCGCCCGGTTCGAGCCGGAGCGTCAGGTGGTGTTTGCGCGCGAACTGACCAAGCTGTTCGAGGAAATCCACCGCTGCCGCCTCGCCGATGCCCCGGCCTGGATTGCGGCGGACACCAACCGGCAGAAAGGGGAATTCGTGATCCTGCTCGAAGGCGCGCTCGCGGCGACGGCGGACGACGCGGCGCAAGCCGACCGCATCCTCGCCATCCTGCTGGCGGAATGCCCGGTCAGGCAGGCGGCGTCGCTGGCCGCCCAGATCACCGGACTAAAGAAGAATGCGCTGTATGAGCGCGCGCTGCGGATGAAGCAAGGCGCGCCGGAATAATCAGCGCTGCACGACCAGCGGCTTGAAGCTGCCCTTTTCCTGCAACTGCTGCGCGGCGGCGGCCGCCTCGGCGCGGCTGGCGAACGGGCCGCTATAGAGCCGGTAGAACAAGCCGTATTCCACGATTTCCACCGGCGGCAGGCTGCTTCCCGCCGCCTGCACCAGGCTGCCGCGGGCGGCTTGCGCATTTTCCGGCTGGGTAAAGCTGCCGAGCTGCAGGTAATAGCCCGGCGCCGCAATGGCGGGCGAGGCCGGCGGCGCGGCGGCAATGACGGGAGTTCCGGCAAATGGCGTATCGGCGCGGGCGGCATCCCGGTCCGGCGCGGGCACCGGCTCGGCGCGCGGCGCGGCTTCGACCGCCGCGGCGGCAGCCAGCACTTCCGGCGTCGGCAGCGACTGTTCGGCGCGCGCCTGCTTTTCCTTCCTGCTGCCGGCCATGCGCGCGATTTCCTCCGGCAGCAGCCGTTCGACTTCGAGCTCGCTGCTGCCCCGGCCGAGATACCCGAGCTTGAGCGCGGCGGTATAGGACAGGTCGATGATGCGCCCGGAATGGAACGGGCCGCGGTCGTTGATGCGCACGATGATCTGCTTGCCGTTCGCCAGGTTGGTCACGCGCGCATAGGACGGAATCGGCAGGGTCGGATGGGCCGCCGTCATCTTGTACATGTCGTACAACTCGCCCGACGAGGTCTTCTGGCCGTGGAATTTCTTGCCATACCAGCTGCCGATGCCGCGTTGCTTGAAAGGACGTTCATCGGTGATCGGCGTATATGTCTTGCCGAACACGACATAAGGCCGATTGCTACGTGGCAAATACGGCTCGACCTGCGGCTCCGGATCGGGAATGTCGAGCAGCCCCTCCGGCGGCGCATCGCCCGGACCGTCGTCCTGGTAATAGCCTCCCCGGCCGGAACCGGCGCGCGGCAGCACCGGCAGGTGCGAAGAAGACTTGGACGCAGTGGATGGGCGGGAAGACGACGGCGCATTGCCGGCCTGGGGCGAAGACTGCGGCACGCTGCTGCAGCCGGCCAGTATCAGCATGGGTGCGAGGACAAGTACCAGCAAAGCCCGACATCGGGAGCGGTCGTCATACTTGCGCAGGAACATTGTGCTCTCCTTTCCTGTTCATTCATTATTTGCCCGGCAAAACTGCCTGCCTGCGCTTGTGCGCGGCAGCATGGCGCCAGCGTGCTGACGACGGCCTGCCGGCGAATCAATCCGGCGGGCCAATAGCCTGATTAAATAAGAAACAGTTTGCCTCGGCAATGTTATTGCCGCAAGGATTGATTTTTATGATTTCAGGAAACCTGCCGACGGCAAGCATGTCGGCAGGCCGGGAAACGGTGCTAACTTTGCACCAGTTTGCGGTGGCGTTGAATGCTCATCAACATGCCTACCCCGAGGCCGAGGGTGACCATGGCCGTTCCGCCATAGCTCATGAACGGCAGCGGCACCCCGACGACCGGGAGGATACCACTTACCATGCCCATGTTGACAAAAGCATATGTGAAGAAGCTCAAGGTAATGGCGCCGGCCAGCAGGCGGGCGAAGAAGGTGGGCGCATTGGCGGCGATGATCATGCCGCGCCCGATCAGCAGCAGATAGAGCACGAGCAGGACACAGTTGCCGATCAGGCCGAATTCTTCCGAAAACACCGCGAAGATGAAGTCGGTGGTGCGTTCCGGGATGAATTCCAAGTGCGCCTGGGTGCCCTTCAGCCATCCCTTGCCCGCCACGCCGCCGGAACCGATGGCGATCGTGGCCTGGATGATATGGAATCCCTTGCCGAGCGGATCGGTGGTCGGGTCGATCAGGGTCATGATGCGGTCGCGCTGGTAATCGTGCAGCAGCGACCACACCACAGGCAGGCTGGCCGCGCCGGCCACGGCCAGCCCGATCAGGATTTTCCAGGACAATCCGGCCAGGAAAATCACGTAAAAGCCGGATGACAGCACCAGGATCGCGGTGCCGAGGTCCGGCTGTTTGATGATCAGGCCGGCCGGAATCGCCAGCAACACGGCCGCCACCAGGAACTCTTGCCAGCGCAGCTGGCCCTCGCGCTTCTGGAAAAACCAGGCGAGCATCAGCGGCATGGCGATCTTCATCATCTCGGAAGGCTGGATCACCACGCCGACGTTGAGCCAGCGCCGCGCGCCTTTCTTGATCATGCCGAAGGCCGCCACCGCCAGCAGCAAGCCCACGCCCACGGAATAGACCGGCACCGCGAAGCGCATCAGGGTTTGCGGCGGAACGATAGCGGCAATCCACATCACCACGAATCCGATCAGGATATTGCGCAGCTGGTCCTCGACGCGCCCGGGGAAATCGATGCCGGCCGAATACAGCGTCACGAGCGCGACCGACAGGATCAGGAACAGGATGAGCGCCAGCGGCCCGTCGAACACGGTGAAATACGGTTTGATGATCTGCCGCAGCGGCCGTTTTTCGGTCAGATGCATGGTCTCTTCGTCAATCCCTGTTGCCTTGTGTTTCGGCGCCCGGCTTCGGGCCGCCGATCGATTCTTCCTCCGCCTTCAGCGTCGCGGTGGGATGCGCATCGGCCGGCACGCTCTTGTCGGCCGGCGTCTTGTCCTTGTCCACCGGGCGCTTGCCGAGCAGGTAGTAGTCGAGCGCCTTGCGCACGATGGGCGCCGCCGCCTCCGCGCCGAAGCCGCCGTTCTCGACGATCATCGCGATCGCGATCTTGGGGTTGTCGGCCGGGGCGAACGCGGTGTACAGCGAGTGGTCGCGCATGCGCTCGGCCACCTTCTTGGCGTCGTACTTCTCGTTCTTCTTGATGCCGATCACCTGCGCGGTGCCGGTCTTGCCGGCCGACTCGTATCCGGCGTTGGCGAACACGCGCGCCGACGTGCCTTCCTTGGTCACGCCCACCATCGCGCGCTTGACGATGTCGATGTTTTCCTGCTTGAGCGGGATGCGGTAGCTCTCCTTCGGCACGGTGACGGTGCGCTCCTTGGTCACGCCGTTCTCGATGATTTTCACCAGGTGCGGCTTCATCACCACGCCGTTGTTGGCCAGGTTGGCGACGGCGTGCGCCAGCTGCAGCGGCGTAAACGAGTTGTAGCCCTGGCCGATGCCGAGCGAGATCGTCTCGCCCGCATACCACTTGCGCTGCTCCGGCCGCTTGTACGCATTGCGCTTCCAGGTGGTCGACGGCAGCAGGCCGCGGCGCTCGTGCTCCAGGTCGATGCCGGTGATCTGGCCGAAACCGAACGGCTTCATGAAGTCGTGTATCGTGTCGACGCCGAGGTCGTTGGCCAGCATGTAGTAGTAGGTGTCGCAGGAGTGCACGATCGACCGGTACATGTCGACGGCGCCGTGTCCGCCCTCCTTGTCGTCGCGGAACTTGTGGTTGCCGAACCAGAAATAGCCGGGATCGTAAATCGCGCTGCTCGGGGTGCGCTTGCCCAGTTCCAGCGCGGCCAGCGCCATGAACGGCTTGTAGGTCGAGCCGGGCGGATAGGTGCCGGTCAGCGGCCGGTTGACCAGCGGCCGGTCGGGCGAGTTGTTCAGCTCGTCCCAGCTTTGCGCATCGATGCCGTCGACGAACAGGTTGGGATCGAAGGTCGGCATCGACACGTAGGCGAGGATGTCGCCGGTGGACGGCTCGATCGCGACGAACGCGCCGCGGCGGTCGCCGAAGGCTTCCTCGACGATCTTCTGCAGCTCGATGTCGATCGACAGGATCAGGTTGTTGCCGGGGCTGGCATGGGTGCGCGACAGCGTGCGCACCGGACGCCCGCCGGCCGACACCTCGACCTCTTCATAGCCGGTGGTGCCGTGCAGCTGCTTTTCGTAGCTCTTTTCCAGGCCTTCCTTGCCGATGTATTCGGTGCCGGCGTAGTTGGCCGCGTCCTCCATCTCCTCGATCTTTTCCGCCTCGCGCTGGTTGATGCGGCCGATATAGCCGATCACGTGCGATGCGGTTTTCCCGAGCGGGTACTGGCGGAACAGGCGCGCCTGGATTTCCACGCCGGGGAAGCGGTAGCGCTGCGCGGTGAAGCGCGCCACTTCCTCGTCGGTCAGGCGGGTGCGGATCGGCGTGCTGGCGAAATTCTTCGACTCCTCGCGCAGCTTGCGGAAACGCTTGCGGTCCTTGGGCTGGATGTCGACCAGCGTGGACAGTTCGTCGATCACGCTGTCGAGGTCGCCCTGGATCTTGGAGGGCGTGATTTCCAGCGTATAGGCGGAAAAATTGCGCGCCAGGACCACGCCGTTGCGGTCCAGGATCAGGCCGCGGTTCGGCACCACGGGCACCACGGAAATGCGGTTTTCCTCGGCCTGCGCGGCATAGTCGTTGTGCTTGACGACCTGCAGCCACAGAAAGCGCGCCAGCAGCAGGCCAAAGCAGATGAGCACAAACACGCCCACCGCAGACAGGCGCATGCGGAACAGGTACAGCTCGCGTTCGGTGTTCTTGAATTCAGTCATGCTTCATCTTATGCGATTGACCCTGGGCCAATCGCATCATTACGCGCCCCCTCTCCCGAGGGGCCTGGGGGTGAGGGCGCCTGCAAGAGCGCAGTTCAAACAATCAAGGCACATCCGGCCATCAGATCGGCCGCGTCTCGTCGCGGTCGATCGCACGCCGCTGGGGCGCCAGCAGCATCGAGGTCACCAGCGGCCACAACGCGGCGGAGGTGACGCTCTCCAGGAAGTACACCCAGCCGGGAAAGCGTCCGCTGATCAGCAGCCGCACCGCCAGTTGCACCAGTTGCGCCAGCATCAGCAGCGGCAGGATGTGCAGCGCCTGCGTCGCCAGCGGGAACCACAGCACGCGGCGGTGGATCATGATCGCGAAGTACGACAACAGGGTGTACGCCAGCGCGTGCTGCCCCAGCAGCGTCGCGTCGTGCACATCCATCAGCAGTCCGATGAAGAATGCGACGCCGATGCCGACCTTGCGCGGCTGGTGAATGCTCCAGAAGGCCAGTACCAGCGCGGCAAAATCGGGCACGCCGTACCACTGCCCCCACGGCAGCAGATTGAGCAGGAATGCCGCCATCAGCGTAGCCGCGATGAATACGGGATTGGCCGGCAACAGGATGTAGTGTGGGCGATTGTTCATGGCGTCGTTGCCTTTTGCTGCTGGGCGGCCGGCTTGGCCGGCGCCGCGACCGGCGCGGCTTGTCTGGCCGGCGCTTGCTGCGCCGTTTTCGGCTGCGGCGCCACTGCATGCGGCACCGGCTGCGCGGCAGGCTGCGGCAAGGCAGCCGGCTTCGCTGCCGGGACCGGCGCTTGCTGTGCCGGCACTGCTGCCGGCGGCTGCGCCGCTTTCGGCTGCGCCGCAACAGGCTGTGCCGTAACCGGCTGTGCGGCGGGCGCTTGCTGCTGCGCCGGTTGCGCGGCCGGAGCCGGGCCAGCCGCTGCAGCCGGCGCCGGAGCCGGCCCGGCCGCATCCTTCGCGCCCTCTTTCTTCGCATCCCTGGCCGCATCGGCGGCATGCTTCTTGGCCTGCTTCTTGTCCTCCGGCTCCGGCCGCGGCGGCAGGCGCGTATCCGTGAGCAGGATCAGCAGCTGGCGATTGCGGTCGATGCCGGCCATCGGCTGGCAGGCGATGCGGGCGAAGGCATCGGACGACTTGGATTCGACGTTGGTCACCTTCGCCACCGCCAGGCCGGCCGGATAGACGCCGTCGATGCCGGACGTGACGAGCACGTCGCCGCTCTTGATGTCGACATTGGTCGGCATGAAGCGCAGGTCGAGCACGCCCGAATGTCCCTGGCCGTAGGCGACGCTGCGCAAGCCGTTGCGCACCACCTGCACCGGAATGGCCTGGTCCTTGTCGGTCAACAGGGTCACTTCGGAAGTGAACGGGAACACGCGCGTGACCTGGCCGACCACGCCGACGTCGTCGATCACCGGCTGCCCCGGCGCGATGCCGTGGCGGCTGCCGCGATCGAGCACGATCTTGCGCGTGAACGCATCGCGCGCGTCGTACAGGATTTCGCTCATCACCGACTTCACCGGCAGGCGTTCGTTGGCGGCCAGCAGCTTGCGCAACTGGTCGTTTTCGGCGGCGAGCTGATGCACCTGCTGCAGGGTCTGCGCATTGGCGACCTGCTGCTGCTTGAGCTTCTTGTTCTCCTTTTCCAGCGCCGACAGCGACGTGAAGTAATCGCCGACCATGTAGGCGGCGTCGCGCGGCAGCATGGCCACCACCTGCACCGGGTAGAGCACGGTGCCGACGAACTGGCGGATCGCGCCCAGCGAACGCATGCGCGCGTCGGCCACCAGCAGGATCAGGGCAATCAGGGAGAAGAACACCACTTTGGCGCGGGCGGAGGCGCCTTGCTTGAAAAGTGGCGGTGGACTGTATTCCATCAGGATCTAACTATGTTCCGGGAATGAGGCCGTAGGCCGTTGTCAGCCCTCGCGCCCCGCACGGGAATGCGAGGCGCGTCGCATAAAACGTCGAACTGCTTATTCGTAGGAGAAGATGGAGCCAAGCTTGTCCATCCGCTCCAGCGCCATGCCGGAGCCGCGCACCACGCAGGTCAGCGGGTCCTCGGCGACGATCACCGGCAGGCCGGTCTCTTCCATCAGCAGGCGGTCGAGGTCGCGCAGCAGCGCGCCGCCGCCGGTCAGCATCATGCCCTTCTCGGCGATGTCGGCGCCCAGTTCCGGCGGCGTCTGCTCCAGCGCGTTCTTCACCGCCGACACGATGTTGTTCAGCGGGTCGGTCAGCGCTTCCAGGATCTCGTTGGACGAGATCGTAAACGAGCGCGGAATGCCTTCGGACAGGTTGCGGCCCTTGACTTCCATCTCCTTGACTTCGGAGCCCGGGAAGGCGGAACCGATTTCCTTCTTGATCAGCTCGGCGGTCTGCTCGCCGATCAGCATGCCGTAGTTGCGGCGGATGTAGTTGACGA
>OFCW01000257.1_pt1 | contig 17190 bp, 12 predicted proteins | sample 1520951 | NCBI WGS metagenome assembly OFCW01 (sample SAMEA4349680, study PRJEB24078) | microbial mat metagenome | biome: Terrestrial Biome; feature: Habitat; material: Microbial Mat | place: India | collected 2012-06-12 | depth 10 m | reverse complement strand
GGGACGTGCCTTTCCGAGCGCATGCGCCGGCCAGCGAGGAGGCAACCGGCGAGGAATTGGTCGCGCGTCTGCGCGAAGCGGTGCAAAGCCATCTGGTTGCAGATGTGCCGCTGGGCGGCTTCCTGTCCGGCGGCGTCGATTCCAGCGCCGTGGTGGCGATGATGTCTGGCCTGCTTGAGGAGCGGGTCAATACCTGTTCCATCGCATTCAACGACCCCGCATTCGACGAATCCGGCTACGCCAGGCAGGTCGCTACGCAATACAACACCCGCCACCACATGGAGACGGTCGACAAGGACGACTACGGATTGCTCCATCTGCTGGCGCGGCTGTATGACGAGCCTTACGCGGACAGTTCCGCGATCCCGACCTACCGGGTCTGCCAGCTCGCCAGAAAGCATGTGACGGTCGCCTTGTCCGGCGACGGCGGCGACGAGAATTTCGCCGGCTACCGGCGCTATCGCTACGCGATGGCCGAACAGCGGGTCAGGCAGCGCATACCCGGCGGATTGCGCGAACCCGTCTTCGGCTTCCTCGGCCGCTATTACCCGAAGGCCGACTGGGCGCCCAGGGTATTCAGGGCGAAAACCACGTTCGAGGCGCTGGCACGCGACCTCGTCGCCGGGTATTTCCATGGCGTTTCTGTCATGCCGGACCGCATGCGTAACCAGCTTTTCAGCGACGGCTTCAGGAAGCAGCTCGGTGGCTATCGCGCCATCGACGTCATGCGCGACCATGCGCGCAACGCGCCGAGCGACGACCCCTTGTCGATCGTGCAGTACCTGGATATGAAGACTTATCTTCCCGGAGACATCCTGACCAAGGTGGACCGCGCGAGCATGGCGCATGCGCTTGAGGTAAGGGTGCCCTTGCTGGACCATCAGTTCGTCGAGTGGGCATCCGGTATTCCAGCGTCGATCAAGCTGAAAAATGGCGAGGGAAAGTACATCTTCAAGAAGTCGCTGCAAGGCCATTTGCCCGGCGATGTCCTGTACCGCAGGAAGATGGGTTTTTCGATCCCGGTTGCGGATTGGTTGCGCGGCCGCCTGCGTGAGCAGGTGCGCGGTGCGGTCCTGAATCCGGTCCTGCTCGATACCGGCATTTTCAACCGTTCCTTCCTGCAGAGCATGGTGGACCAGCACCTGTCCGGTGCGCGCGACCACAGCGCTGCGCTCTGGTCCGTCCTGATGTTCGAGGCATTCCTGCAGAACACTCACGCAGTCCAATAAGATGCGATGAAGATTCTGACTTTTACGACGTTGTTTCCGAATGCGGCGCAGCCGGGCAATGGCATTTTCGTCGAAACCCGGTTGCGCCATCTCGTCGCAAGCGGGCAGGTGCGTTCGCGCGTCATTGCCCCGGTACCCTGGTTTCCGCTTCGCCATTCCCGCTTCGGCCGGTATTCCAGCTTTGCCCGCTCGCCTCGCGTCGAGCGCCGTCACGGGTATGAGGTGCTGCATCCGCGCTATCCGGTGATTCCGAAATTCGGCATGACGGCTGCGCCTTTCCTGCTCGCCGGCGCCGTCAAGCCCGTGATCGGCCGCATGATCGACGAAGGCTACGATTTCGACCTGATCGACGCGCATTACTTCTATCCGGACGGCGTGGCTGCGGCAATGTTGGGAAAGTATTTCAATAAGCCGGTGGTGATCACGGCGCGCGGAAGCGACGTCAGCCTCATTCCGCAGTACGCGCTGCCGCGCAAGATGATCCGCTGGGCGGCGCAGCAATGTGCCTGCGTAATCACCGTGTGCGACGCGCTGAAAGACGCTCTGCTGCGCATCGGCGCCCATGCCGATCGCGTTGTCACGCTGCGGAACGGCGTCGACCTGGAGCTGTTCAGGCCGATCGACCGTGGCGCGGCGCGGGAACAGATCGGCCTTGATCGCTTCACCCTGCTATCGGTCGGCAATCTTGTCGCGCATAAGGGGCACGACCTTGCGATCGGCGCGCTGGCGGCCTTGCCGGACATGACGCTCCTGATTGCCGGCAGCGGGCCGGAGCGCGGCCGGCTTGAACAACTGGCGGTGCAGCGCGGCGTCGCTTCCCGGGTGCGCTTCCTCGGCGCGCTCGCGCAGGAACAGCTGCGCACCTATTACGGCGCGGCCGATGCGCTGGTGCTGGCCTCCAGCCGGGAGGGCTGGGCCAACGTGCTGCTCGAATCGATGGCATGCGGCACGCCTGTCGTGGCCAGCCGCGTCTGGGGTACGCCGGAAGTAGTGGCGGCCCCGGCAGCCGGCGTACTGATGGCGGAGCGCTCGGCACGCGGCGTGGCGGAAGCGGTGAACACATTGCGCAACAGCTATCCCGAGCGGGCGGCAACCCGCCGCTATGCCGAGCAGTTCAGCTGGGAGGCGACCACGCGCGGCCAGATCGATGTCTTCGGCCGTGCCGGCGCAGGGAGACTGGCATCGTGAGCGCCGCGCACAAAGGCAAGGTGTTATACCTGCACCGGACGCAGGAAGGCGGCGCCGAGCAGGTCCACATTCTCGGCATCGTCCGCGCCTTCGAGGCAGCCGGAGTTCCGGTCGATATCCTGTCGCCAAGGGGATTCGAACGCGTGCGCAACGACAGCAGCGGCGCCAAGCCTGCCGGCGGCGGAAAGACCCATCCTCTGTTTGCGCTGGTGAGCCGCTATGCGCCGGAGCTGCTCTTTGAGCTGCTGGAGATTGCCTACAATGCGCTGGCGCTCTGGCGGGTGGCGAAAAACGGCATCGGCGGGTACCAGCTGGTGTTCGAGCGTTATGCCGTATTCGGCGTGGCCGGCGCCGTGATCGCGCGGCTCGCAAAGCTGCCGTTGGTGGTCGAGGTGAATTACACGTCCAGGAGCCCGCTGGTGCGGCGCCGCAGCAGGCTGATGAAACCGCTTGCGCATCTCGTCGATCGCTGGATTTTCAGCAGCGCCACCGTGCTTACCCCGGTGTCCACTTACCTGAAGATGGAGTTGATGCGCGACTTCGGCGTGCCGGAAGAAAAGATCGTCGTCCTGCCCAACGCGGCCGATCCCGAGAAATTCGTGCCGCACAGCGCGCGGCAGGAGACCGGCGAGCAGAAAGTCATCGGATTTGTCGGCGGTTTTTATCCGTGGCACGGACTGGACTTGCTGGTCGAGGCGTATGCCGGTATCGCCGGCGATTTTCCCGAGTCCCGGGTGCTGTTGATCGGCGACGGGCCGGAACTTGAAAACATCCGCGCACTGGTCGCACGGCTCGGCTTGGCTGACAGGGTTATTTTCGGCGGCCGCAAGGCGCATGCGGAGCTGCCCGGGGTGATGTCGCGCTTCTATTGCGGCGTGATGCCGGATTCAAACGACTATGGCTCGCCGATGAAGATTTTCGAATACATGGCGCTGGGCGTGCCGGTGGTCGCTCCGGACTATGGTCCGATCCTGGATGCCGTCGTCGACGGCGAGCATGGCGTCGTGTTCGAAAAGCGCAATGTGGCGGCATTGCGGCAGGCGCTGGTTCGATTGCTGCGTGATGAGCAGCTGACCCGGCGGCTCGGCCGGCGATGCAGGGAAACCGTGGTGCGCGAGCGCAACTGGAATGCCAATGTCGCCCGCATACGCGCGGCCCTCGATGCGCGGCAAGGCAGCACGCTGCCCTTGGAGGGAGGCATATCGCATGACCGTCCATAGAACGCCCGGCAATCTGACCGCGCGCCTGCTGCGGACGGCGGGCGATTGTGTGGCTCGGCGCAACAGGAGAAACCCGCGGCTGTGCATCGTGAATTACCACCGGATTCTGGCCACGCCGGATCCCCTGCTGCCGTCCGAGCCGGATGTTGCCACCTTCCGTTGGCAGATGGAGTTGCTGGCCGAATGTTTCAACGTGATGCCGCTGCATGAGGCGCTGCACGGACTGAAAGCCGGCGCCTTGCCGCCGCGCGCCGTCTGCATCACCTTCGACGACGGCTACCGGTCGGTGCACGATCTGGCGCTGCCCATCCTGCAGGAATTGCGGCTGCACGCCACGGTGTTCGTGACGAGCGGATATCTTGGCAAGGGAAACATGTGGAACGACAGGATCATCGAGGCGGTGCAGGCATTACCTGTCGGCATGCTCGACCTGCGCCGTTTCGGCATGGGGGTGCATCCGTTGATCAGTCTGGCCGACCGCCGCCGGGCCGTCGACACGCTCACCGCCAATTCCAAATACCTGTCGCCGGACATGCGCAAGGCTTTCACACAGGAACTGGAGAACATGCATGGGCGCCGCAGCACCGCGGAAGACCTGATGCTCACCAAGGAGCTGGTGGGGGCGCTGGCGCAGCGCGGCATCGACATCGGCGGCCATACGGTTTCCCATCCGATTCTGGCCACGCTGGACGACGCCGCCGCGCGTGATGAAATCGAAACGGGCAAGCGTCAGCTCGAAGCGATCACCGGGCGTCCGGTGCGGCTGTTCGCCTACCCCAACGGCAAGGTCGGCATCGATTTCAATGAGCGCCATATCCAGATGGCGAGAGAAGCAGGATTTACCGCAGCGTTCACCACGGCAGCGGGCGCCGCCACCGGCGGGCATGATGTATTCCAGCTGCCGCGCAGCCGCCCCTGGGACAATACGGCGCCGCTTTTCGGCCTGCGCCTGCTGCGCTGGCTGGCGGGGGAAGGGCGATGACGAGGCGGCGCTGCGGGCAACCGGCAATCCCCGGGGCTGCCTATGAAAACAACATGATTTGCGTGCCTCGTCAGGCACCTGACCGCCATGAATAATCGAGCCCTGATCGTCGCATTTCATTTTCCGCCGCAGGCGTCGAGCAGCGGGATCCAGCGCACCTTGAGCTTCTCGAAACATCTCGGCGGCCTGGGATGGCAGCCGCTGGTGTTGTCGGCGCAGCCGATCGCCTACGGCGAAAAGAACCGGTCGCAGCTTGCCAGCATTCCGGCATCGATGGTGGTCAGGCGCGCCTTCGCGCTGGATGCCAAGCGCCATCTTGGCCTGTTCGGACGTTATCCCGAGCTGCTGGCGTTGCCGGACCGCTGGATCTCCTGGTGGTTCTGCGCGGTGCCCGCCGGGCTGGCACTGATCCGCAAGCACAAGCCTGCCGTCATCTGGTCGACGTTCCCGATTGCGACTTCGCATCTGATCGGACTGACGCTGCATCGGCTGACCGGCCTGCCCTGGGTGGCCGACTTCCGTGATCCCATGCTGCAGGCCGGATACCCTGCCAGCGCCCTGCAGCGCAGGATGTACGGATGGATCGAGAGGCAGGCCGTGACGCGGTGCCAGAAGGCGGTCTTCACGACCCATAGCGCACGGGAGGCTTATCGCGCACGCTTTCCCGAGGTCCCGGCAGAGAAATTCATCGTTATCGAGAACGGATATGACGAGGAGGGATTCCGCGGCATCGAGGCGGGAACGGAATGCGCAAGCCGGAGCCGCGTGACGCTGCTGCATAGCGGTGTGCTGTACAGCGAGGGCAGGGATCCGTCTGCCTTCCTGGAGGCGATCGCGCGCCTGAAGGCGGCCGGCACGGCCAGCGCGTCCACCCTGCGCGTGATCCTGCGCGCGACAGGGGATGACGCCCGTTTTTCGGCGCTGGCACGCAAATACGGTGTCGATGACATGGTCCGCATCGAACCTCCGGTGCCCTATCGGGAAGCCTTGCGCGAAATGCTTGAGGTCGATGGCCTGCTTGTGTTCCAGGGATCGCACTTCAATACCCAGGTGCCGGCCAAGATTTACGAATACTTCCGGGCACGAAAGCCGATTCTGGCATTGGTCGATCCGGCCGGTGAAACCGCCCGCGTGCTGGCCAATGCCGGCTTCCGCGACACGGCGCCGATGAACGACGCGCAAAGCATCGCGCCAGCGCTCGACGGCTTTTTGCAGAAAGTCCGCGCAGGGCGGGCTTGCATCGCCAGCGGCGAGGTGATCGCGGCGGCATCGCGCCAGCGCAGGACAGGCGAACTGGCGCAGGTGTTTTCGGAAGTGTGCGGCAACCGGATCTGAGCCGGCGGACAACAATCCCCACTAGGAGAAAGCGGATGGAAACCATGCTATTCGTGCTGGAACTGTGTGTCGTGGTCGCGTTGGCGCTCGGCTTTGCCAGGGCCGGGCGCCGGCCGGCGAAAGGGGAAAAGGCATGGCTCTTCGCATACAGGGAAGATGCGCCTGAACAGAGCGTAACGCCGGAAAAGACGGGGCGGTAATGCGAGACTTGGCAATGCTGGCCGCGGTTTGCGTGCTCATTCCCGTGAGCCTGGGGAATCCGTTTATCGCATATGCGATGTGGGCATGGACTGCAGCCGTATCGGCCAGCTATTACCTGTACGGCTTTATGGCGACAGTGCGCTTCAATCTGATCTTCGCCTGTATCGCGCTGCTTTCGCTGCTGCTGTCGAATCAGCGCTGGTACGAGCAGATTCAGGGGCGGCAGAGACTTCTTGTGCTTTTCCTGCTGCACGCAACCCTATGCTGGGCGTTTGGATTTTCGCCCAACCACTTCAATGGCGAAGTTTACGAAGATTTGGTCAAGGCATTGATTTTCGCGCTGGTTCTGCCCGCCTTCGTGACCGACCGCCTGCGACTGCATGCGCTGCTGGTTGTGCTTGGCGTCGGCATGGGCTTTCATGGCGTGGTAGAGGGGGCTAAGTTCGTTGCCAGCGGCGGCGGACATCGCATCCTGGGCGTATCGACGGCGATGATCAGCGATAACAATCATTTTGCCGTCGGCCAATTGATGATCCTTCCCGTGCTTTTGTTCCTGTACCGGTATTCCAGCCGCCGTGCCGCTCGCATCGGCTTTCTCGTCGCCTGTGCATTGGTGGCGTTTTCGGTGGTGGGAACGTTTTCGCGCGGGGGCTTCATCGGGCTGTCTGCGCTCGGAATATGGTTCTTTCTTTCAAGCCGGCGCAAGCTGCTGTCCTTGATGCTGGTGGGCGCCGCAGCCATGGTTCTTGTCATGTTCGCGCCGGATGCCTGGTTCGCCCGTATCGACACCATCGGCAGCGCAAACAAGGATTCATCCTTCATGACCCGGGTCTTTGCATGGAAGGTCAGCACGGTGATTGCGCTGGACCATCCGATATTCGGCGGCGGATTTCATGCGGTGCAGACCATGCCGGTGTGGTCGGCTTATAAGGACAGGGTCGGACTGCTGGATTTCATTCCGACGACGGAAGTTCCTACCTTCGGCCGCGCCGCGCATAGCATCTACTTTGAAGTCCTGGGCGACATGGGGTTTGTGGGGCTGTTCCTGTTCCTGGCGATCTGGGGCAATGCCTGGCGCACCGCGCTTTCGGTCAAGCGGGCGTCAGAGAAAAGGCCGGATCTGATCTGGGCACGCGACTTGTCGGACATGCTGAGATTGTCGCTTGTCGCATATGCCATTAGCGGCGCGGCCGTGAGCATGGCGTATTTCGAGCTGTTTTATACCTATGCGGCGATCATCGCGGTGCTGGATCAATATGTGAAAAGAAAGACAGCGACAGCGGCGCGCACTGGCGCCGGGGCGTTCCGCATTCCCGACGTTGGCGTGGCTTCCGCGCCAGCGGTGTCGGGCGGCGGGGCTGCGCAACATGCGATGCAGCCAATTTCCCGGACGTGAATATGGCGAGATTTTTAAAGCTGTCAGTATATTTTCTGGCGCGTCTGTCCGGAATCTTCTTGCTTTTCAGATGGCTGAGCCGCGATCGCCTGCGCATTCTTTGCTATCACGGCGGATGCATCGGGGATGAAGATCAATACAATCCGCTATTGTTCTGTCCGCCTGAATTGTTCGCCTCGCGCGTCCATTGGCTGAGAAAAAGGGGATTTACCTTCCTGTCCCTGGACGCCGCGTCGTCGCTGCTTTCAAGCTCGGCTGCGCGTCCCCGGCTGCCGGTCGTCATTACCTTCGACGACGGCTGGCATTCGACGGGCGCTACGCTGCTGCCGATTCTGCAACGCTTCCATATCCCGTCCACCCTCTACCTGTGCACGCAGCATTATCTTGAGGCATGGCCGGTGCCGGCCGTCTCGGTGCGCTACATCATCTGGAAATCGCGGCGGCGCGACATGCTGCTCGCAGGCTTCGGTGAGCAGGTGGACGGATATTACGACTTGCGCGACCAGCGCCAGCGGCAGCAACTTGCTGAAAAGATGGTGGGCTGGATATCCGCAACGCATGTCAGTCGTGAACAGGTGATCCGCTCCCTGGAAAAATTCGCCGCATGTCTCGGCGTGGCAAGCAGTGCGCTGGAGTTGGCGTCGCGCCGCTTCAGTTACATGTCGAAGGCCGAGCTGCTCGCCGCGTCGGCAGCCGGCTGCAGCATCGAGCTGCATGGCCATGTACATGCTTATGCGCTGGACGACCCCGCCGCGCTGGAACGGGATCTTCGGTTGTGCAAGCAGTTCATCCTGGACGCCGGCCTGCCCAATCCGCGTCACTACTGTTATCCCAGCGGCAGATTCGATCGTCATGCGCCAGGGGTATTGACGCGTATGGGAGTCCAGTCCGGCACCACGTGTTTTCCCGGCCTAATCTCGCGCGCGTCGCCGACAGAGCGTTATTTTCTTCCGCGCTTTCTCGACGGCGGCAACATCACTGCATTGGAATTCGAGGCCGAGATGAGCGGCTTTGCGGAGTTCGTCCGCCGTTGCGCGCGGACGGCCAAGACGCCGCTGGCGTTGTTCGCATATGGCAGGAAGTCGCGAACGGCCTGATGCGGCGCGAGCGGCATTGTCGGCCGATTTGACAGTTTTGGCGGGCCAAATTGCACATCCTTGTTTTATTTGGGAATTTACGACGGGTATGTAATTTGCTGTATAGCCGCAACATCCATCCGGCGGGCCGGCGCTGCGGCCCGCCGATAACCTGTTCCGCAAGGGGGGAAATCAATCATGCTGCCGGAGTTGATCGCATGGGCCAAGGAGTTTCTGGGGCCGCTTTATCTTCCGCTCTACCATCTTTTCCATGTGCTTTTCCCGTTTACTGCGCCGGACAACCTGCACTGGTTCTTTCTGGCGTCCGGACTGGCGATTGCGCTTTATTTCTATCTCGGCAAGGAAAACAGCGCGGGGCCGAAATCGGTTTCCGGTTTTGCGCGTTACGTAGCGCCCAAATCCATTTACCTGCATGAATCGGCCATCGACGACTACAAGTTCTATGTCGTTAATCAGCTATTCCTGCTCAAGTTCGGCGCCTGGGTGGCCGGGCTTTGGGGGATGTTTTCGATCGCCGGCCATGTCCGCATGGCCCTGAGCTATCTGTTGGGCGCGGTTCCGCCCGCAGCTCCCGGCGCGCTCGCCCTCGGGCTCTATTCGCTGGTGCTGTTCTGCGCGACCGACTATGGAAAATGGCTTGCTCATTTTCTTGAGCATAAGGTGCCCTTGCTATGGGAATTCCATAAAGTGCATCATTCCGCGGAAGTGCTCACGCCAGTGACCAACTACCGGCTTCACCCGGTGGATTATGTTGTGGAACAGTCAATCAGGGCGGTAATCAGCGGCATCGTGGTCGGCGTATTTTCCTATCGCTTCCATGCCAGCGGCCTCGTGGAATACACGGTGTTCAATATGGGCATTTTCTCGGCCTTGTCCTGGCTGACCAATTATCTGCGCCACTCGCATATTCCTGTGAGCTTCGGCCGGCTCGATTATGTTTTTTCCAGCCCGGTGCTGCATCAGCTGCACCACAGTTCGGAACCCCGGCACCACGACAAGAATTTCGCGCTGGTCTTTTCGTTCTGGGATTACTTCGCCGGGACGCTCTATGCGCCCAAAGGACTCGAAACCTACCGCCTCGGCCTCTATGGCGAACAACCGCGCCCTTATCGCGGCGTCGTTTCCCTATATTTTGCGCCGTTCCGAAGCGCGCTGGCGATGCTGGCCAGGCGAATGCGCGGAAGGAATGCCGGACGGAGCGCTTATCCAGCCAAGGAGCGGCATGGAGAGGCTGACTTGAATTCGTCAAATGTTTGATGCGTCGGGCGCGGCATAGAGAATGCGCCCGGTCAGCGCAACGTATCAGGGAGGTGCACCGTAGCCGCAGCGCTGCTGCCGGCATGCTCCCCGCGCCGATTCAGGTATTCGCGCAGCGGCTTTTCGATGCAATAAAACGATGCCACACCGAACAGCAGCGCCAGCGCCAGCGCAGGCAACGGCGGAATGCCGTTTCGGTGAACGAGCAGGTAGAACGGTTGCTGCCAGAGATATATTGAAAAAGACCAGGTGCCGAGCCGGCGCAGCAATCGTGCCGACAATATTTTCTTCAACCGGTCCGGCGAGCCTTCCAGCAGATTGACCGCGAGGGCGAACGCGCCAATGCCGAATATCAGCCGAAACGGTTTCGGGACAGACCACCAGTGCAGCATGATCCCGAGTCCTACCAAAGCCGTGACAACGAGCCATGAAGTCTTGGGGACGAGGCGACGATTGAAGTAGATGGCCAGGAATCCCGAAAAGAAAATTCCGAACGCGGATACTTCCGTCCTGAGCCAGGCCATATCGTCCGTTTGCACTCCCACCGCGCTCCAGTAATACAGCGCCACGCAGGCGCACAGCACGGCCGCGCCTGCGGTGGCCGCGCGTGCCGACATGATCTGGCGGCGCACGGCAAGCGCAAGCAAGGATAGCAGGACGTAGCTGTGCTCCTCCACCGAAAGCGACCAGATATGCCCGAATGGCATTAATGCATTGCCCGGCTCGCCGGGGAAATAGTTCTTGATGAAAAGGGCCGCGGCCAAGGTTTCCGGCCATTCGATCTTCAGCGAGAGCGCTGCAAAAAGAAGAAGGATCGACGCAAGGAAGAAGAATGTGGCCGGAAAGATGCGTGCGATGCGACGCCGGTAGAACGTTCGCAGCGGGACTTCCTGGATAAACAGCAGACGGGCCATGAACAACCCGGACAATACGAAAAACAAATCGACCCCGACCGCGCCCAGGTTAATTCCCGGCACTGGCAGGAAGTGGCCGATCAGCAGAAAACCGATGGCCAGTCCACGCCAACCATCCAGGTAACTCAGATGCGCGCCCTGCATTCAATCTCCCTTGTCTTCTGTTCCGGCATCCGTTATGCATACTCGCGTGCCGCAGCGTATGGGTGGCGCGGCAAGCCTTGAGGAAAAGCGGATTACCGGAGGTGCAGGCGATTGCCGGAGGTGTATTGCATAATCTTTCTGGCGCTATCGAGCACGTATTTGTAATTTCGTATTTTCAAACGCGTCAGCCAATATGCCATCCAGATTTTTTTCTTCGATAGCAGAGCGTTCGAGAAATGCCGGCTGCGCAGCATGCTGGCGGAATGCCTCATGTCTTCAGCCCATTTCTGCTCCAATTCCGCCTCGTCAAACCAATCCTCATCCCACTGATACCTGAGGTTGGGATAGTTTTCTATCGGGACCGGGCAAGGAACATGGCCAGGATAGGTTTGCCAAGGCACGCTGGAAAACGCCGCGCCGAACTTTTCCAGCCAGCGGCTATAGAGCGCATGGCGGAGGAATTTTTCGATTGGCGCCGCCACCACAATTTCGAGAAGTGCGCTGTCGAAGAAGGGCAATACGAATTCGAACTTGCAGATGTCAAGATTTTCGAAATAGTCCGCCAGGTGATTGCGCTGGTCATTCAGAAGCAGGAATAAGAAGCCGGATTTTGCCGGATCGATATTGGAAAACCGCCGTATTTCGCGCTCCATGCTGGAGAGCGGCGCATTCGTACCTTTTTCTCTCATTTCCGGACGCAGCATCCCCAGCGACAGCCGGCAGTTGTTGGTGTCGATGAAATGCTGGCACGCCTGCCGTACCGCATCCTTTCGCAGCAGCCGCAGGAATTCTTCATCCAGATAGACATGCCCCAGACCGACACTGCCGCCATCGCCCGACCAGACACGACAGGGACGGACTCCCGCGGCCGCGAGCTGCGGATGCGCGGTTGCCCAGGCGTCGAGAATCCGTTTTTGGCTGCGCGCGAAACTGTCCTTGCCGACCACGAGTTCGAAATGCGCCGCGCCAAGTGCTTGGGCCGCAAGACGCCCGAACAGATGGTCCTGGGATCCCTCCGGTGCGAAATTCAGGGTCCATACCTTGCGCCCGGCAGCACGCAGTCCGGCTACGATGCAACGGGAGTCCAGCCCTCCCGAAAGAAAGCTCAGTTCGCCGGGCGCTGCGGCGTCCACGCGTAGTGCGATCGCCTCGCTGAATGCCTGATGCACCGCATCGGTCAGCGCTTCGTCGGTATAGTTTTGGGGGCGGATCGCGTTCCAGTCCCAATATTGTTCGCTGCGCGCCGGTAAACGGGAAAACTCGATCATTTCGCCGCCGTACATCCGGTCGATGCCGGCGAAGACCGTATCCTTGCCCAGGCAGTACTCGAAGGCCAGACTGGTAAATAAGCGGTCCGGAGCAATTTGTTTTGGCACCTCGGGCAACGCATCCAGCATGCGAAGCGCGTTCGAGAAAAATACGCGACTGCCGCTGACTGCAATGTAAATCGGATATACGCCGACCTTGTCCGTGCACAGACGCAGAATGCAATCGGCCTGGTCAAAATACAGGCCGCAAAAACTTCCCCTCGATTTTGAAAGGCGGACGCGATCCCGTTGCCGGAGTGCGTCGGTCAGCGCACTTGTATCTGATGCGGCATCTGCGTGCAAATACGGGCGGCCGCAGACGAGACCGATTCCCTCCTGTTTTTCATCGACGCGGAACGCACTGCCATTGCCGAAGTCGACGGTCACCAGCGCAAAATGCGGCCGCAGGAATGTTTTCCTGACGTCGTTCGGCTCGCGGGAGACCGCCGTCTTGAGCGCTTCGATTTCCGAAAGACCGAAGCGCGACGTGGAGTGATCGAACATACCAATGAACAGCATGAGCCTTTTCCTTTAATGCCTATGCAATGGACCGACGGGAAAACATTTGCGCGAATGCCAATAAGGATTTGCGGTCTATCAACGCCAGCGAGGCGGAGTAGGCCAGGATCCCGACCGCGATCGTGACGCCAAGGTCGGCGACGGAAGAGTAGTTCGGGGGAAAGATACGGCTGAACAGGGTGACGATCAAAAACATGGCAACGGTCGTCACAACCGGGCCGCCTAGCAGCGCCAGAATGTCTTTTCCGTTGAAGCCAAGCGGACCGGCAGTACGCCGCACATTGAAGAACACCATGACGGGGATGCCCACGATCCAGGCGCTCGCCAATCCTTCCACGCCAAAATGGATGCCTATGAGAAAACATGCCGGCAAAACCGCAGCGCCAGTAAGCGTGTTGCGCAGGTCGATATCCGCTCGGCCCGCTGCCGAGACGGCAGTCGTTAGAAGGGTGCTGATGGCACGTAACGGCAGCGCGAGGCAAACGAGTTGCAGCGGCAGGATTGCCGCTCGCCAGCGTTCTCCCATGAACAGGGTGACGACAAAGGGAGCGACGGCAGCCAGCCCCCACAACGCCGGAAAGAGCAGATAGGTAATCATCTTGCCGCCGGAGAGCAACTGACCGGCGCTGCCGGTGCCGTCGTTGCGCATGCGTGCGATCACGGGGAAGGCGACCTGATTGACAATGCTCATCACCCGCGAAAGCGGCAACGAGGCAAGCTGCATCGCCACCGAGTAGATGCCGAGCGCTTCACGCCCGAAGAAAATTCCGGCAATCAGAATGTCCGCCTGCGTCAGGAAATGCCCGACGATGCGCCCGGTCATGGTGAGGCCGCCGAAGGCGACCAGTTCGCGCACCGGCTTGAGCGAGAATGACGGCCAGATCCATTCTCTGACCAGGAAATGGAGTAGCAGGACGCGGACCAGCGCGGTGCACAGTACGCCAAGCACCAGTGACCAGTAGGCCAAACCGAAATAGGCGCATCCCAGGGTGAGTACGCCGCCGGCAACGCCGCTGGCAAACTCAATCTTGGCCATTTCCTGAAAGCGCATTGCGCGTCGCAATTGCGCATCTGGAAGAATCGCCAGGGCGGCAATCACGAACTGGCAGGCTGCAGCCTGGATCACGGCTGTCAGCCGCGGCTCTGCATAGATGAACGCTACCAGCGGCGCCATCGCCATCGCCAGCAGCGTGGCGGCGCCGTTGAGCAGCAACGCGAAGCCAAACAGATTGCCAAGCTGCTCTTTGTTAACATCTTTTGCCTGCGTGATGGCAGCCCCGAAACCGAACTCGGCGATCAGGGCGAACAGGCCGGTAATCGCCGTGGACAGAGCGACCACACCGTAGTCCGACGGCGAGAGCAGCCTGAGCACGAAAAAGGTCATCGACCAGGTGATCAACTGGGTAACGAGCTTTCCGGCTCCCACCCATTTCAGGCCGGTCAAAAAGTGCTTTTTGGAATGGTCGCTCACGCAGCGGACTTTCTCGACATGCAAATTCGGAATCGGTGTCCGTTCAGGCATGTTTTTGTGTTATCCAGAACGGACGGTCTCTTAGGGGACGGCGTCGACGCCGTGCCGCAACCAGTACGGTGGTTGCAGTATTGCTGCAGGGGATATTGTTGTTTTGACCAAGCGCAAGAGAGGGAACTTTACTATCCGTAACATGGATGGTCATGTGCAGGCGCGCGAATAATGCCGGAAGAGATTGGTCTGGCGGGAGTCATGCCCCATGCTTTGCCTGAGCATTTGTTACGCCTGGTTACAATAAACAGCGACTTGGTAATCTCCTCTGAGAGAAACTTCCGGTGTAGCCGCATTTCCACGTTGGATTTGCGAAATATTCCGGTCGTTTTTCTGCGAGGGGACCCCACTTGTCAACTTCATCTCTGCAGCGCTTTGCCAGCATGCCTGTCCTGTCCATCCTATGCTTCACTCTCATGCTGGCAGCCTGCGGCGGCGGGGCGCAAACGGCCAACGGAATGGCCGCGGGTTCCATGTCCACAGCGGCCGTTCCAGTGAATGAAGGCTCCGGCACATCCACGCCGTCTTCCCCGTCTTCGCCAGCCCCCACGTCGACAACGCCCCCGGTATCAGCCCCGGTGCCGGTCGGCGCGACGATCACGGCGATCCGCGTCGTGAACAATGCGGCTGCCGACAGTGCCAATACGCCGCTGACGTTCGGCCAGATTTTTGCGGCAGGCGCCGTGGCGCCCAGGGATACCCTGGTCGGCAAACTGGACGATGGAACGCTGGTGCCGCTTCAATTCAACGTCAAGGCCACCCATGCCGACGGTTCCGTGCGTCATGCAGTGATTTCCACCGTCCTGCCAAAGATTGGCGCAGGCAAGGCTTCCTCGCTGGCATTGATGAAAGGCGAGGCCAGTTCTGCCATGCCGGCGAACGTGTCGCCGGCAAGCCTGCTCGACGCCGGTTTTACCGGCAGTGTCGTCATCAATGTTGACGGCGACAGCTATGCGGCGTCCGCCGATTCGCTGTTGCGCTCGGGCGCCTACACCACCTGGCTGGTGGGGCCGACGGCCGGTGAATGGTTGGTATCGGCCCCGCTGAAGAATGCGAAGGGCGAGAGCCATCCCCATTTGGCCGCCCGCTTCGCGGTCCGGTATTTTCCGGGCATCGGCAAGGCGCGGGTGGACGTGACGGTGGAAAACGACTGGGCCTATGACCCCAGCCCGCAGAACCTGACCTACGATGTGCAGATCCGGGTCGGAGGAAAAACGGTCTACGCCAATCCGGCATTGAAGCATTATCATCATGCGCGCTGGCGGAAAATGTTCTGGTGGGGCGACGTGCAGGAAGTGGACGTGCAGCACGACAAGAACTATCTGATCGCCTCGAAAGCCGTACCGAATTACGATCCGAACCTGGTCATCCCGCCGTCGGCGCTGGACGATCTGGCAGCGCAGTGGAACAAATCCAACACGGCACCGATGGGCGCCGGCGTCGTTACCGAACACATGCCGACGACAGGCGGGCGCGGCGATATCGGCCCGCTGCCGCAATGGACGGCAATATACGTGCTCAGCATGGATGCTCGCGCCAGGAAGGTCATGCTGGGCGTGGGCGACCTTGGAGGCAGCTGGCCGATTCACTACCGCGACAAGAATACCGACCGCGTCGTCAGCCTGAACGATTACCCGTACATGACGCTGCTCGGCCGGTATGGCGACACCTATAACCCGAAGACCGGTAAGTACGAGTGGTTCCCGGACTGTACCGCCGATTGCAGCGTGCCGCTCACTCCCGATTCCAGCCATCAGCCGTCGATTGCCTTCCTGCCTTACCTCGTCACCGGCGATTACTACTATCTGGAAGAGCTGCATTTCTGGGCAAACTGGAACCTGATGCAGGAAAACCCCGAATACCGTTCCTATGCCAACGGGCTGGTCAAGGCGGATCAGGTACGCGGGCAGGCGTGGTCGTTGCGCACCTTGGGGCAAGCCGCCTACATCACGCCGGATGACGATCCGATGAAGAAGTATTTCGTTACGCTCATCAATAACAACATCGACTGGTACAACGCGACCTACAGCAATGGGAAGGGCAACAATCTCGGTGTCATCGACGGTTCGGGAGAGTTCGCGGGCAGGCCGGTGTATGAAACGACGCCGTCGGGAGAGCTGACGGGGATTTCATCCTGGATGGACGATTTCGTCACCTGGAGCATCGGTTACCTGACGGAGCTCGGCTTTACCAATGCCAAGCCTTTCCTCGCCTTCAAGGCCAAGTACCCGGTGCTGCGGATGACCGATCCCGGCTATTGCTGGATCGATGCCGCGCCCTATGTGCTCGCCATCCGCGCAAGCGCCACCTCGCCCGTATATTCCACGATAGGGGAAGCCTATCGCGCGACCATGCGCAACGCCGACGGTTCGGCCATGGTCAATAGCACGGGGGCGCGCTATCTCGACCAGCCATGCGGGAGCCAGGCGCAGGCAGACTGGCGCACCCAGGATGACATCGACCACGGTCGCAACAATGATCCGTGGCTTGCGGGGCAGATGACGGGCTATGCCACCTCGCCTCAGGGATTTCCGTCCAACCTGCAGCCGGCGCTGGCCGTGGCTGCGACCTCCGGCGTCCCCAATGCGGAAGCTGCCTGGGACATTTTCATCAAGCGCCCCGTAAAGCCGGATTACTCGGTAGCGCCGCAGTGGGCCATCGTGCCGCGCAAATAGGCGGCATTTCCGGCGCATCGCCACGCCCCTGGATGAAGATTCCTGATATCCGGGGGCGTCTGCGATGCCGGCGAATCAAGGCAGGGCGAGATGTTCGCCTGCTGTCGAGGCGCCGTTCGCTGCGGCTGCCTGCACGGATGATCTGCGTGCTTCATGCGCCAGCAGGTGGCTGGCGAGCCGATGCCCCAGGGCGCAGATCGTCAG
>OFCW01000255.1_pt1 | contig 17295 bp, 14 predicted proteins | sample 1520951 | NCBI WGS metagenome assembly OFCW01 (sample SAMEA4349680, study PRJEB24078) | microbial mat metagenome | biome: Terrestrial Biome; feature: Habitat; material: Microbial Mat | place: India | collected 2012-06-12 | depth 10 m | reverse complement strand
CGCGCCGCCGCCGGCACGCACCACGCGCGCCGCGCGCGGCGCGGACGACGACGCGCGCACGCCGGCGATGGCCGCCTTCACCTGGTCGAGCGTGAACACCGGCGTGGCGTTGGCGCCGGCGAATTCCTCCTCGGATGGCCGCAGCAGGTGATGGTTGCGGTCGAACGCCATCTTCTTGTCATGCATGTTGATGATCTGGTAGCTCGGCTCGGCGCCGATGCTGACGCGGGAAAACTGGACGCGGTCGCCATAGTTCTCCATTTTCGCCATGACGCCCTTGAGATACTCGGCTGGAAGGCTGTCGAAGTTGCCGTTCCAGCGTTTGCTTCTGGATGTAACCAATCTGTTTGCTTTCAAAAAAAGTTGCTCATATGCGTGCAGCCATCCGATGCCATATGGCATGGCATCCGAGGGCGGGGTGCGCATTATCCCCCGTATTGGCCGGATACGCTTTGATCAGTCGGGACGGCACTTGTTCTTTGAACTTTTCCGCCGTGCCCCTGCCACAATACAGCGCCCCCTGGCATGCCTCCTTGCGCAATGCCGACAAACCGGTACGCCGGTTGAACTTGTATCCGCCAATCGGACGAGCGTGCAATACCCCAAGCTGCGTATTGGCAGCCGCCGTGCTCCTTGCCGATAATTGGCGCACCGGGCGTTGCGGCCTGCGGGACCGCGACCATGCCGATGTGCCGATATTATGAAAAGGATAAGCAAGCATGCTGCGGCAAACCCTGTTCGCAATCGCGACGATCACGATTTCCTGTTTCTGCGCCGGCGCCGTCACCTTGTCCGTCGCCGCGCCGGCCGCCAACGCCGCGACGGAGAAGGCGGCGGACAAGGTGGCGGCGCCCTCCTCCGCGGAGCTCGTCAATGAATCGGGCCGCCTGCGCATGCTGGCCGAACGCATGGGCAAGGCCTATGCGCAGATCGCGCTGAATGTCATGCCCGACAAGGCGCGCGAGCAGATCGCGCAGTCGCAGAAGCGCTTCGAGGACAACCTGCAGTTCGTCGGGCGCGGCACCGGCACGCCGGAACTCAAGAGCATGCTTTACGCGGTCACCATTTCCTACCGCTCCTATGCGCTGGCGCTGGCGGTCCCGCCCACCAAAGCCACCGTGCCGCTGGCGCACCGCCAGACCGACCAAGTGGTGGCCGATGCCGACCGTCTGACCACGGCGCTCAGTGCGCAAAGCAATGCCCCGACCGCCAAGATCGTCAATGTCTCGGGACGCCAGCGCATGCTGGCACAGCGCATGGCGCGCCTGTACTTCGCCGCGGCACTGAACGGCAACAACAAGAGCGAGATCGAGAAATACCGCATCGAGTTCAAGAATGCGCTCGCCACGCTGGAAGGCGCGCCCCTGTCGAGCCCCGAGATCAAGCGCGAGCTGGAACTGGCCAAGACGCAGTGGCTCTTCTTCGACCAGGCGCTCCAGGGCATCGGCGACACCGCCAGCAATATCCGCAATGTCGCCACCACCAGCGAGCGCCTGCTGGAAACGATGGACAACCTGACCGCCATGTACAGCAATGCGATGAAGTACATGGTCGGCGAGTCCGGCCTGCCGGCCTGGATCGACTCGGGCATCGCCTGAAGCGGCGCTATCCTCCGTCAGACCGGCGGTCGGGTATACTGCTGCCCCCGGCCGCTTGCGCCATGCGCAAGGCCGGATTCACGCACTTTTCCAGCCACAGCAGACATGAAGATCGACGCCTTCCTGAAGAAACTGAACGACGCGCCCGACACCGTCACCTTCGACGACACCATGGCGGTCATCAACGACACGTATGAATTCACGCCTGCCGCCTTCACCAACGGCGCTCTGCGCAACGAAGCCGGCCAGAACTCCGGCTCCTGCAAGCTGTTCGCATTCGCGCAGCTGAACGGGCTGTCGGAACAGCAGACGCTGGCCTGCTTCGGCGCGTACTACCGGGAAGACGTGCTGAAGAACCCCGACGGCACGGACCACCAGAACATCCGCAATTTCATGAAGACCGGCTGGGCCGGCGTGCGGTTCGACAGCATGCCGCTGCGGCCCAAGACCTGACCGGGCGCATGACGCGCCCGCGCGTCGCTCAGGCCGTCATCACCACCGCCTGCCTGCCGTACGCGACCACATGGCCGCCGTGCTCGCGCTGCCAGCGCCGGGCGGCGGCGTGATCGGCGAACCAGACCTGGTTGAAGTCGCCGAACGCGCCCAGATCCACCCGAAAGCGGTCCAGCACGGCCGCCGGCTGGCGCTCGATGTCGCGCTTGCAGTCGGCCCAGCTCGCATAGCCGAGCTCGACGGCCAGCGTGCGCAGCATGTGCTTGAGCTGCAGGCCGGCGCGCGCATGATACAGGCCGGACAGCCGCGCCTGCGGCACGACGCCGGCCGCATGCACGCGGCGCACCACCGGCAGCGCGGCGCTCGGATGCGCCGAGCGGGCGTCGCGCAGCATGCGCCTGGCCAGGCGGCGCAGGAAATCCGCGTTCGATTGATCGGAAAAATGCCGGGGGGAAGGAAAATGCATACCGTGCTCCATGTCGAATCCCTTGTTCGTCTGTGCGCCGTTCCCGCAGCGGCAAGGGTTGGAAAACAGTATGTGTCGTACATCGGCCGTCGTGCTCGACGGAGGCAGGCGCGCTGGCTTTTGCGGGAGCGGGCTTCCTGCTCAGCCCGGCGCCGATGTTAGCACAAGCCGCCCGCTGTCCGCCAACCGGCGCGCCTCGATACTGCAAAACCCCCCACTGTTGCAAACGCCGCGCTCCACGTAATATTGATTTTATTGATTTAGATCATGTTTTTCCAAATCTGCCACTAAATCGATAGTAACGGTGCACTTGGACGGTGCGGGAGGAGCGGGCAAGCCATGAGAAGACTGTTTTCGATCCAGGCCGGGGCCGGCCTTGTCCTCCTGCTGGCCGGGCTGGCGACGATGGCCGGCTGGCTGACGCGCAATGCCGCGCTGGTGCGGATCGGGCCCGATTTCGTCGGCATGGTGTTCAGCGCCGCACTGTGTTTCGCGCTGGTCGGCGTCTCCCTGCTCCTGCCGCTGGTCAAGCCGGAGGCGGCGCCGCGGGCGCAGGCGGCGCTGGGCTGGACACTGATCGCCATCGCCGGCCTGGCGCTGGCGGAGTACCTGAGCGGCGCCAGGCTGCCGCTTGACCTCGCGCCGCTGCACGCATGGCTCAATGACGGCAATCCGGTGCCGGGACGCATGGCGCCCAATGCCGCCTTCGGCTTCCTGCTGGCGGGCGCGGCGCTGGCAGCGATGCACCAGGTGCGGTCGAAGGCGGCGGCCGGCGCGATCCAGGTCGCCACCTTCCTGCTGCTCCTGCTCGGCTTCATCGGCCTGGCCAGCCATGCGCTGCATCTCGACCTGCTCTATTCCTGGGTGCCGTCCAGGCGCATGGCGATCCAGTCGGCGCTCGGGATGATCGTGGCCGGCGTCGGCCTGTGGGACCAGTGGCGCCGCTGCGACTGGTACCGCTCGCAGCGCTACTTCCGCGACGACGAGAAGACCGGCTATGTGGCCGCCACCATCCTGACCGTGATCGCGCTGACCGCCGGCATCGTCGGCTTCGCGGTGCAGCAGGCGACCCTCGGCAAGACCCTGAGCGAGAACCTGCTGACGCAGCTGCGCAACCAGCGCACGCTGTTCCAGACCGTGGTGCTGGAAGCGGCGGCCGACGCCGACCATGTGGCCGGGCAACCGCACCTGGTGGAGCTGGCGCGCCAGCTCGGCGCGGCGCCGCGCGCCGACACCGCAGCGGCGCGCCTGCGCACGTTTGCCGATAACCTGCTCGCGTCGGGCTACAGCGGCGTGAAGGTGCTCGATGCGCAGGGCCGCGAGCTGCTGCGCGCCGGCCGCTTCGCGCAGCATCCGCCGATCGAGGCCGCGCTGGACCTGGGCCAGCCGTCTTCCCTGCTGTGGGAGGACGGCGTGCTGTTCCGCACCCGCCTGCCGCTGTACGACGGCCAGGGCCAGGCCGGCGCCCTCGTTCTCGAACGGCCGCTGCCGCTGATCACCGGGCAGCTGGCGCGCACCGAAGGATTCGGCAAGACCGGGGAACTGGGCGTGTGCGTGCCGCAGGCGGAACAGCTCCGCTGCTTTCCGCAACGCCGCAACCCGCAGGTGCACGTCATCCCGTACACGGATGCCGACGGCCGGCCCAGGCCGATGGCGTATGCGGCGCGCGGACGCACCGGCATCTTCATCGGGCGCGACTACCGCGGCCGCAACGTGATCGCCGCCTATGCGCCGCTGACCATGAACGGCATGGGCATGGTGTTCAAGCAGGACACCGAGGAGCTCTACCAGCCGATCCGCGAGCAGTTGCATCTTTTCCTGCCGCTGCTGCTGGTGCTGGTGGTGGGCGGCGCGGTGCTGCTGCGCTCGCAGGTCAGGCCGCTGGTGGCCAGGCTGCTGAAGTCCGAACGCGAGGCCAGCGCGCGCGAGCTGCATATCCGCACCGTGGTCGAGAATGTCGCCGAAGGCATCGTCACGCTCGGCGAGGACGGCGTGATCGAGTCCTTCAATCATGCCGCCGCGCGCATCTTCGGCTACACGCCGCAGGAAGCGATCGGCATGCCCATCACCGCCATGATGCCGCCGGAGATGCGCCCCTTGCACGAGGCCGGCATGCAGCGCTACCTGCGCGAGGGCGTGCCGCGCTGCGTCGGCGCCGGCAACCGCGAAGTGCCGGGGCTGCGCCGCGACGGCACCGTGTTTCCGCTGGAGCTGTCGATCAGCGAGATGCGCAGCGACGAGCGCCGCCTGTTCGTCGGCATCATGCGCGACATCTCCGAACGCAAGAAGGCGGCCGCGCAGGTGCAGCATCTGGCGCATTACGACCTGCTGACCGACCTGCCCAACCGCGCGCTGCTGGGCGACCGCCTGAAGCAGGCGATCGCCCAGGCCAGGCGCGAGCAGAACCGCATGGCGCTCTTGTTCGTCGACCTCGACAAGTTCAAGCCGGTCAACGACACCTACGGCCACGAGGCGGGCGACCAGCTGCTCAAGCAGGTGGCGCAGCGCCTGAGCGCCTGCCTGCGCGCGTCGGACACGGTGGCGCGCGTGGGCGGCGACGAATTCATCGTCCTGCTGCCGCAGATCGAGGCCGCGCCGTATGCGGCGCTGGTGGCGCACAAGCTGCTGGCCGCGCTCAACGAACCGTTCCTGGTGGCCGGCCATACGGTGGACATTTCCGCCAGCATCGGCGTGGCGGTCTATCCCGATGACGGCCGGGAGCAGGAAGAGCTCATGCGCAGCGCCGACCGCGCGATGTATCACGCCAAGGAGAGCGGCGGCCAAGCGGTCACTGCCTTCGGTCAATTGCGGCAGGCCGCGCTGCCGGCCGAAACGGCCAAATGACCATTTCAGGCACGAAATTCCGGCGGCCCATGCGCGCAGCCTTTTGATGTCGCTCAAAGAATCAATTTTTCAGCCGCACCAAAGGGAAAAACGCTTTTTATAGTGAGAATCCAAGTCCCGCTTGGCTCAACTCTCTGCGCCGCTGGGACGCCGTTGCAGAACCGGGGCTGCCATCCTGAAGCCTGCCGGGCCGCCGTGTTGCGGGCCTGTAGAAGGAACGATGCAATGAGCCTGACCCTCACCTCGAGCGCTTTTTCGGCCGGCGGCGACATCCCGGCCATGCACACCTGCGACGGCGACAACATTTCCCCCCCGTTGTCCTGGTCGGGAGTGCCGCAACAGGCAAAAAGCCTGGCGCTGATCGTCGACGACCCCGACGCGCCCGATCCGGCGGCGCCGCAGCGCGTATGGGCGCACTGGGTGCTCTACAACATCCCGCCGGACACGACCGGCCTGGCGCCGGGCGTGCGCGCCGAGGACCTGCCGGCCGGCACGCTGGAAGGCTTGAACGACTGGAAGCGCCCCGGCTTCGGCGGCCCCTGCCCGCCGATCGGCCGCCACCGCTACTTTCACAAGCTCTATGCGCTGGACATCGTGCTGCCCGGCATCGGGCGGCCGACCAAGCGCGATCTGGAAAAGGCGATCGAAGGCCATGTGATCGCGCAGGCGGAACTGATCGGCCTGTACCAGCGCAGATAAACCATTCGACACCCGACATAACCTGGCATATCGACACCAAGAAGGAGAAATGCCGTGAAAACAGAATCCGTATCGGCACCGGGATGGACCACCCTCTTGGGAGCGGCCGCGCTCGGCGCGCTGGGCATGTACTACTCCGATCCGGTGCGCGGGCGGCGCCGGCGCGCGCTGATGCAGGACCAGGTGCGCCACCTGCGCGCCAGGACGGCGCGCGGCGCCGACGTGGCCGCGCGCGACCTGGCCAACCGGCTGCTGGGGCTGCAGGCGCGAGCGCGCCGCCTGCTGGCCGGCAGCCGCGGCGCCGCCGCCGCCGACGAGCTGGTGTGCGCGCGTGTGCGCGCCCGCCTCGGCCGCGTGGTCTCCCATCCGCATGCGGTCGAGGTGACGGCGCAGCAGGGGCGCGTCATCCTGCGCGGACCGATCCTCGCGCATGAAAAGGACAGCCTGCTGCGCATGGTGCAGGCGGTGCCCGGCGTGACCGGCATCGACGACCGGCTGCAAGCCTACAAACGCCAGACCGGCGTTTCCAGCCTGCAGGGCGGCAGCGGCCGCTCCGAAATCCGTTCCGAGTTCATGCAGGAAAACTGGACGCCGGCGCTGCGCGGCGCGGCCCTGCTGGGCGGCGGCACGCTGACGGCATATGGATTACTGCAGGGATGGCTGCGGCGGCGTCCGGCCGCCATGGCCCTGGCCGCGGCCGGCGTCACGCTGTTCATGCGCGGCCTGACCAACCAGCCGCTGCGGCGCCTGACCGGCTTTCATGCCGGCCATCGCGCGGTCGACCTGCAAAAGACCATCGAAATCCTGGCCTCGCCGCAGGAGGTCTGGGATGCCTGGGCCAACTACGAAAACTTCCCGCACTTCATGTCCCATGTGCTCGAAGTGCGCGATCTGGGCGACCTGCGCTCGCACTGGGTGGTGCAGGGACCGATGGGCGCGCGCATCGAATGGAATGCCTGCCTGACCGAATGCAAGCGCCCCTCCGTCATCGCCTGGAAGAGCGAGCCCGGCGCGGTGGTCGAGCACTCCGGCATCGTGCGCTTCGAACCGACCGAAAACGGCACGCGCGTCAACGTGCGCCTGTCTTACAATCCGCCGGCCGGCGCCCTCGGCCACGGCGTCGCGGTCTTGCTCGGCAGCGATCCGAAGCGCGAGATGGACGACGACCTGATGCGCATGAAGAGCTTCATCGAGACCGGCATCCTGCCGCGCGACGCGGCGCAGCGTGGCGAGATTGCAGGCCGAAGCATGCATTGAACGGCGTGCAGATGCGGTACAATGGCCGCATCCACTGGTTAAGCCCTCTTCCCTGACCGGTCCGGTTTGCCGGCCCGGACTCTTCAACCAAGCGGCTGTACGCGCACCGAATCCTGCGCGTACCGGCAATTCCCGACGTCTGCGGCCGGCGCCCCTTGCGCATCGATGCCGCACCCCTTCAACGCTTTCATCTTCCCGCCGACCGGGCGCTGCGATGAGAGCACCAGCGCCCCGCCCGCCAACCGGCCGCCGCAATGGCCGTATGAACGAGACGGCCTTTCCACCTCACCAGCTCGCTGCCGACCGCTTCGGCAGCCGCAAACCTTTTATCAACCGGACGGACTCATGGCCAAAGAAGAACTGATCGAAATGAACGGATGTGTGATCGAAGTGCTCCCGGACTCGCGCTTTCGCGTGAACCTCGACAACGGGCACCAGCTGGTCGCCTACACGTCCGGCAAGATGCGCAAGAACCATATCCGCATCCTTGCCGGCGACAAGGTATCGCTCGAATTGTCGCCCTACGACCTGAGCAAGGGACGCATCACGTTCCGCCACATCGAGCACCGCGGCCCGCGGCCATCCGGGCCGCAGCGGCGCCGCTATTAGAGCGGCTTGCGGGTCAGCGCAGTAGACGCGCACATCACCGCTCTCATTTTGCTATTGCATCCGCCGCCGAACACGCGTACACTTCGCCCCCTCAGACGCGGGGTGGAGCAGTCTGGCAGCTCGTCGGGCTCATAACCCGAAGGTCACAGGTTCAAATCCTGTCCCCGCAACCAGATACGAAGAAAAAGGCGCAAAGAAAAAGGCCCGGTTCTTGCGACCGGGCTTTTTTTCTTCCGGGCTATTTTCGCCGAATCGAAAATAAGCTTAGGAGATCGGCGCCTATGCCTGTATAGTGGCTACTGCACTTACATCAAGTCGCAAATGTTGGCCTCTTTCCCGTCTTGCTCTGCATCAGAGCAATTCCCGTTTGATTTCCTTCGGTTGCACCTCTTGGTTTCAAGTGCTTTCCCGGGCTCCGCCCCAATTTTTTTATAGAGGTAGTAACGATGAGTACTCAAACTGGCACCGTCAAATGGTTCAACGATTCCAAGGGCTTCGGCTTTATCACGCCCGATACCGGCGGCGCCGATCTGTTCGCGCACTTTAAGGATATTCAAGGCAACGGCTTCAAGACCCTGGCGGAAAACCAGCGCGTGTCGTTCGAGCGCAGCCCCAGCCCCAAGGGCGAAAAGGCAAGCAATATCCGCCCGCTGTAATCGGCCCGGCAGCATCAGCGTTAACGCGCACGGCATGGAAGCCCGCTTCGGCGGGCTTCCTGCGTTAACGCCTGATTCAAGACTACGCGCCTGAGCGCGATTAGCGGAAGAATTGCACGCCGTTGATGTTAGGTGTCGCAGCCTATCCGGCTGCGATTGACCTGGATCATTGAATTCCGTGCGCGCCCCGATTACGGTGGACCGGTGCCATCCCGCGAAACCGCCATGCAAGCTACCGACGCCACTTCCGATCCGGCCGGCCGGCGCCGTGCCGTATTCCGGCTGCGCGGCGTCGCCAAGACCTACACCATGGGCGAGGTGCAGGTGCCGGCGCTGCGCGAGGTCGATCTCGACCTGTACGACGGCGAGTTCGTCGTCCTGCTGGGCGCGTCCGGCAGCGGCAAGTCGACCCTGCTCAACATCCTCGGCGGGCTGGACACGCCGAGCGAAGGCAGCGTCGGCTATCTCGATCACAACCTGAGCCATGCGGGCGACGCCGGACTCACGCGCTTTCGGCGCGAGCATGTCGGCTTCGTGTTTCAGTTCTACAACCTGATCCCGAGCCTGACCGCGCTGGAAAACGTGCAGCTGGTCACCGAGATCAGCCCGACGCCGATGGACCCGGTCGAGGCCTTGCAGCTGGTCGGCCTGGGCGACCGCCTGCACCACTTCCCGGCGCAGCTGTCCGGCGGCGAACAGCAGCGGGTCGCGATCGCGCGCGCGATCGCCAAGCGCCCGGACGTGCTGCTGTGCGACGAGCCGACCGGCGCGCTCGATTTCCGCACCGGCAAGCTGGTGCTGCAGGTGCTGGAACGCATCAACCGCGAACTCGGCACCACCACCGTCGTCATCACGCACAACGCGGCGATCGCCGGCATGGCGCACCGCGTGGTGTACATCAGCAGCGGCCGCATCACGCGCATCGAACGCAATGCCGCGCGGCTGACGCCGGAGGACATCACGTGGTGAGGCTGCCTGCGCTCGACCGCAAGCTGCTGCGCGACCTGTGGCGCATGCGCGGCCAGGCGCTGGCGATCGCGCTGGTGGCGATGTGCGGCATCGCCACCTTCGTCACCATGCGCGGCGGCTACGAGGCGCTGCTGGCGGCGCAGGCATCCTATTACGAGCGCTACCGCTTCGCCGACGTGTTCGTCAACGTCAAGCGCGCGCCGCTGTCGCTGCTGGCGCGCGTGCGCGCCATCCCCGGCGTCAACGAAGCCGACGGCCGCGTGGTGTTCGACGCCTCGCTCGACGTGCCAGGGCTGGACGAGCCGGCCAGCGGGCGGCTGGTGTCGCTGCCGGAGCATCCCGGCGCCGGCCTGAACCGCGTGCATTTGCGCGCCGGCCGCCTGCCGCAGCCCGAAGGCCGGCGCGAAGTTTTGATCAGCGAAGCCTTCGCGCAGGCCAACACGCTGCGCCCGGGCGACAGCCTGGCAGCCATCATCAACGGCCGCAAGGAGCGTCTGCGCATCGTCGGCATCGCGATCTCGCCGGAGTATGTCGCCGAAATCAAGGCCAACAGCTTTCCCGACAACCGCCGCTTCGGCGTGATGTGGATGGCGCGCGAGGAACTGGCCGCCGCGCTCGACATGCGCGACGCCTTCAACGACCTGTCCGTCACGCTCGCGCCCCACGCCAGCGAACGGCAGGTGATCGAACGGCTCGACGCGCTGCTCGGCCCCTACGGCACGCTCGGCGCCTACGGCCGCGAGGACCACGTGTCGCACCACTTCCTGCACAACGAGCTGGCCTCGAACAAGGTCAGCGCCACCGTCATCCCGGCGATCTTCCTCGGCGTGGCGGCCTTCCTGATCCACAACGTCCTGCTGCGCATCACCGCGCTGCAGCGCGCGCAGATCGCCCTGCTCAAGAGCTTCGGCTACGGCGGCATCGCGGTCGGCATGCATTACCTGAAGTTCGCGCTGCTGACCGTCATGCTGGGCGCCGTCGCCGGCATCGCGCTCGGCAGCTGGCTCGGCAACGGGCTGGCGTATCTGTACGCGCGCTTCTACCACTTCCCCGACCTGGACATCCTGCTGTCGGGCTTTTCCATTTCAGTGTCGCTGCTGGCCGCGGCCGCCGCGGCGGCCATCGGCGCGACGCTGGCGGTGGCGCGCGTGCTGAAGCTGGCGCCGGCCGAGGCGATGCGCCCGGAATCCCCGGCGCGCTTCAGGCCCGGCCCGCTGGAGCGGCTCGGGCTGCAGCGCTTCATGCCGCTGTCGCTGCGCATGGTGCTGCGCAACCTGGAACGCAACCCGGCCAAGTCCTGCCTGTCCATCCTCGGCCTGGCGCTGGCGGTGTCGCTGCTGGTGAGCGGCCAGTACACCTTCGACGCGCTAAACGAAATCATCCGCCTGCAGTTCCGCACCGCGCAGCGCGACGACGTGACGGTCGCCTTCAACGAGCGGCGCGACGTCTCGGTCGCCCACAACCTCGCGTCGCTGCCGGGCGTGCTGCGGGTCGAGCCGTACGACAGCGTGCTGGTCAGGATGCGCTTCGGACATCGCAGCAAGAAAACCGCGGTCAACGGCCTGGCGCCGGGGCGCGAACTGCGCATGGTGCTCGACGAACGGGAACGGCCGATCGCGCTGCCGCAGGAAGGGTTGGTGCTGACCAAGACGCTGGCGCGGATCCTGGGCGCGCGCACCGGCGACGTGCTGACGCTGGAGCTGCTGCAGGGCCGGCGCCAGAGCGTGCAGGTGCGCGTCGCGCGCATCGTGGACGAACCGATCGGCACCTTTTCCTACATGGACCGCGCGGCGCTGGCGCGCCTGATCTCGGAGCCCGACAGCGCCTCCGGCGCCTTTCTCGCGGTCGATCCGCGCCGCCAGGCCGAGCTCTACCGCACGCTCAAGAGCGTGCCCGCGATTGCCAGCGTGACCCTGCGCGAAGCGACGCTGCAGAGCTTCCTGTCGACCGTGGCGGAGAACATGAAGATCAACACCGTCGTGCTGGTCGCCTTCGCCTGCGTGATCGCGATGGGCGTGGTGTACAACTCGGCGCGCATCGCGCTGTCCGAGCATGCGGTCGAACTGGCCAGCCTGCGCATCCTCGGCTTCACCCGCAACGAAGTCGGCCGCATGCTGCTGGGCGAACAGAGCCTGCTGACGATCACCGCGCTGCCGCTCGGCTGCGCGCTCGGCTACGGCCTGTCGGCCTGGCTGTCGGTGCTGCTGAGCCAGGAGCTGTTCCGCATTCCGCTGGTCGTTTCCAGCCGCACCTTCCTGATCTCGATCGCCGTGGTACTGGCCTCGGCCGCCGCCTCCGGCCTGCTGGTGTGGCGCAAGGTGCAGCGGCTCGACCTGATCGAAGTCCTGAAAACACGCGAGTAATCCATGGATTCCCGAATCGAAACCGCCGCCGTCCAAACCACCGCACGCCGCACCCTGCGCGTGCGCACGTGGCTCGCCGCCGCTGCCGCCGCCGCGTTGCTGTTCGCCCTGCTCTGGTTCCTGTTCGCGCCCGAACCGGTGCAGGTGGAACTGGCCGCCGTCACGCAGGGGCCGATGCAGGTCACGGTCGACAATCAGGGACAGGTGCGCGCGCACGACAAGTATGTGGTGGCCGCGCCGGTGGCCGCCGGGCTGCTGCGCGTGGAGCTGCACGACGGCGACCGGGTGCAGCGCGGCCAGCTGGTCGCCACGCTCGATCCGCTGCCGATGGACGCGCGCCAGCGGCAGGAAGCGGTTGCACGCCTGGATGCGGCGCGCGCGCTGGCGCGCGAAGCCGGGTTGCGCGTGCGGCGCGCCGACACCGACCTGCGCTTTGCGACCGGCGAGCGCATCCGCGTCGAGCGGCTGGTGGCCGACAAGTTCGTGTCGCCGCAGGCGCTCGACAAGGCGAGCAGCGCGGAAAACGCGGCGCGCGCCGAATGGGCCGCCGCCCGCTCGCGCGAGCAAGCGGCGCAAGCCGATGTGCGCGCCGCGGAAGCGGCTCTCCTTGCCGCCGGCAGGGACCGCACGCTGCCGCTGGCCTCCCCGGTCGACGGCTACGTGCTGAAGGTGCATGAGAAGAGCGCGCGCACCGTCGCCGCCGGCACGCCGCTGGTGACGATCGGCGATCCCTCGCGCTACGAAATCGTGGTCGACCTGCTGTCCACCGACGCGGTCAAGGTCCGGCCCGGCAACCTGATGCTGCTCGATGGCTGGGGCGGCGGCAGGACCCTGCGCGCGAAGGTGCGCCTGGTCGAGCCGGTCGCCTTCACCAAGGTGTCGGCGCTGGGCGTGGAAGAGCAGCGCGTCAACGTGATCGCCGCCCCGGTCGACGACCTCGGGCCGCTGGGCGACGGCTACCGGATCGAGGCGCGCGTCGTGATCTGGTCGGACGAGCGCGCGGTCAAGGTCGCCGGCAGCAGCCTGTTTCGCGTCGGCGACGCCTGGCATGTGTTCGTCGCCGACGGCGGGCGTGCGCGCGAGCGCGCGGTGAAGGTCGGGCAGCGCAACCAGGACGAGGCGCAGATTCTGGCGGGGCTGGCGCCCGGCGAGGTGGTGGTGCGCTATCCGAACAACCAGCTGGCGGACGGGGCGCGCATTGCGGCTGCCCGAGGCGAGGGGAAACGGTAGCCGGGGAAGGCTGGCGGCATCGACCAGCCCCAGCACAGCGGACATTGCTCGCGGCTACCCTGCAGGATCGCGGGTCGATCAGCGCATACGGAAGAACTGGCCGTGCACTTTGCCCGGCACCGGGTTAGTAATGGTACCTGCACTGAGCGATTAACAAAGAACCATCGTCCGTTTTGTAAACGAGGCGATGTTCCTCGTTAATTCGTCGTGACCAGTATCCTGCAAGACCATGTTTGAGAGGCTCGGGCTTTCCGATTCCTTCAAACGGTGTGCGCATGACCGTCTTGATTAATTCATTTGTTCGATTGAGCATTTTCTTGTCGGTTTTCTGCCAGTAAAGGTAATCCTCCCAGGCAGCTTCGGAAAAGATAATTTTCAATCAAGCAGCTCCTGCTGGGTTCCGTGGCCGCTTTCGAGTTGCGCTATTGATTCCAGCAGGCGCCGGGCGTTCTTGGGGCTACGCAAAAGATATGCTGTCTCTTCGAGGGCCTTATACTCCTCAAGTGACATCATGACAACGGATTGTTCGTTGTTTCTGGTGATAATGATGGGCTCGTGATCCTGGCAAACCTTATCCATTGTCTTGGCCAGGTTCTGGCGAGCGGCGGTATATGAGATAGCGTCCATGGTCTTACCTGTACATGTACATGATACTGTACATATTGTACTCTCATCGGCTCAATCTGAGTTTGTGCGGAAAGTGCTGGCGCAGCATCGGTAAGCATAGTGCGCTTCGTAGGTCGAATGCAATTGGCGCCCCCGTTAAAAATGGTGCGCAATGCGCACCCTACGCCGCTTGGGTTCAACGCAGCATGGCAAGAACCATCATCGCAAGGCCGGCGATACTGACAAGCCACACGGCAGTACGAACGTAAGTAATGCCGGCATAGTAGATGGGAATGTAAAGCAGACGGGCCCAGAAGAAGATTTGCGCGCCAAGCAGGACACGCGGATCGGACACGCCGGCAATCTGCGCCGTCAATGCGAGCGCGGCAAACAGCACAAAATTTTCCAGCGTATTTCGTGCGGTGCGGTCCGCGCGGCCGGAAAACGGCGTTTCCATGAGAGGCTTATCGCGGTTTCCGAAGGCAATCCGCATGCCTTGCGGCGTCCATCCTTTTGCGCGAATGAGACTGGCTGCAATCAGTGTCAGCCAGGTGATGACAGCCATGTAGACGACCAGGGCGAGAAGATTGGTCATGAAATCTCCAATATCTTGTTGGAAGGGATTTAATGCGTGCAGCCCGCCGCCATTCAAGCCGAAAAATGGCGGAATGACAATTTAACATTGTTATGGAGCGCCCCGTTAGCACACGACAAACAGCGTGGCGGATGTGCCATGGACGCATAACAGCGCACCAGCTTGGAATGTCGCCGACGTTATGCTGAAAGTGAAATAGCGCCAGGCCGCTTGCTTTGCGTGCTGGATCGGCGCGCACCTCACGCCGCTCTCCTCCAGCACCAGCGCTCGAAGTCCTGCGCCGGCATCGGCTTGCAGAAGTGATACCCCTGTCCGCGCCGGCAGCCGCGCTCGCGCAGGAAGGACAGCACTTCCTGCGATTCGACGCCTTCCGCGATGATCTCCAGCCCGAGCGAGCGGCCCAGCCCGATGATGCCCTCCGTGATGGCGACATTGGCGCTGCTGCTGCCCAGGCCGCGGATGAAGGACTGGTCCACCTTCAGGATGTCGAGCGGCAGCTGGCTCAGGTAGCTCAGGCTGGAATAACCGGTGCCGAAGTCGTCGAGCGCGACCTTGATGCCCATCTCGCGCAGCGCGTACAGGGTTTCGGCCGCCTCGTCCACGCTCTTCATGACGGTGCTCTCGGTGACCTCCATGTAGACATCCCGCGCGTCGACGCCGACCTGCCGCAGCGACTCGGCGATGCTGCGCACGAAGTCCTTCTGCCGGAACTGCGTCGGCGAGACATTGACGGCGACCGGCATGACCTCGTATCCCATGTCGCGCCAGCGGCGCTGCTGCCGGCAGACTTCCCGCAGCACCCAGGCGCCGAGGGTCTGCATGAAGCCGGCGATCTCGGCTACCGGGATGAACTGCGACGGCTGCCAGTTCACGCACGGCCAGCGCAGCAGGGCCTCGGCGCCCACCACCGCCTCGGTCTCGGTGTCGACCACCGGCTGATAGAACACCGCGAATTCCCCCTGCTCCAGCCCGCGCCGCAGGCGGCTTTCGATCTTCAGCGACTCGGAGACGCGCTTGTTGAAATCCTGCTTGAAGAAGATGAACTTGTTGCGCCCGCTTTCCTTGGCGTGATACATCGCGGTGTCGGCGCTCTTGATCAGTTCCTCGACGCTGTCCCCGTCCTGCGGGAACAGGCTGATGCCGATGCTCGGCGAGATGCACAGCTCCAGGCCGTTAGCGCGGTAAGGCCGGTTCAGCTTGTCCAGCGTGTGGCGGGCGACCACGGCGGCGTCCTTTTCGCTCTTGATATCCACCAGCATCATGAGGAATTCGTCGCCGCCGAAGCGCCCCACTAGGTCGGCGCCGCGCACCGACGCGGCCAGCCGCTTCGCCACTTCCTTCAACACGGCGTCGCCCACCGCGTGGCCGTAGGTGTCGTTGATCGGCTTGAAGCGGTCGAGGTCGACGAACAGGAAGGCGCCGCGCGCGCCGTTGCGCCGCGCGCCGCACAGCAGGTGTTCGGCGAACTCGTACAGCAGCGACCGGTTCGGCAGGCCGGTCAGCGCGTCGTGCTGCGAGGCGTGGCGTATCCTTTCCTCGTATTCCTTGCGCTCCTGGATGTTTTCGGTCACGCCGATCACGCGCAGCGGCTCGTCATCCGGCCCGCGCTCGGCCACTTCGCCCTGGAACAGCAGCCAGCGCCATTCGCCCGACCTGGCGCGCAGGCGCAGCTCGGTGCGGAACCGCGGCGCCTTTCTCTGCAAGTGGTCCTCGAACACGCGCTGCAGGCGCGCGCGGTCGTCCGGATGCACCAGGCGCCACCAGGCGGCGCGGCGCGGCTCGATCTCGCCGGCGGCATAGTCGAGGCAGGCGTACATCATGTCGTTGCACGCCATGCTGTCGGTGCGCAGGTCGATATCCCAGAAGCCGAGCCGGGCGGCGTCGAGCGCGAGCTTGAGCCGCTTTTCGTTTTCCTTCAGCGCGCGCTCGGCGCGGGTGCGCTCGGTGAGGTCGCGCAGCACCGCGATATAGGCGCGCCCGCCGCCCCACTCGGTTTCCACCACGCGCATTTCCGCGATCAGGTCCTCGCCGTGCGGACCGACGATGTCGACATCGGTGGTTTCGCCGGCCATCACCGGCAGGCCGAACGGCCGCCCGGCCAGGCTGGCGGTGCCGAACAGGGCGGCGGCGGCCCGGTTGGCGAACCGGATCACGCCTTGCGGATCGACGATCACGAAGGCGTCGGGGCTGCGCTCGATGATGTTGTGCAGGCGCGCCTCGCTCGCCGCCAGCTTCGATTCCAGCTCGCGCAGCCGCGCTTCGAGGAGGCGCACGTCCGCGTTCATTGCAGCACCGGGCCTTTTGCCCCGATTCGCGTGCTCTCCTGCGCCAGCGGGTCCGCGGCGTGGCCGTCCAGCGCCTGCCGCAAGGGCGGGCCGACATGCATGCCCTTGCCGTCGATCGTGAATTCGTTGATGTGCGTGTCGTGGCTCGATCCGCGCATCTTGAGCACCGTCACGCCGCGCAGCATGCGCGCGCCGATCTCGACATAGCGCAGCTGGATGATCGAATCGGTCAGCGGCGACACATGCCTTTCGGTCATCACCGACATGCCCGTGAAGACGCCCGCGTCGACGGTGAGCAGGGTCGTGATCTGCGCCTGCTTGACGAACGAGGTGAGGCCGATGATGAAGTCGCGGAAGGTCTTGTCGGAGGCGAGCCGCCCCAGCGCGGTCAGGCTGTCGATCACGATGCGCGTCGGATGGAATTCGCTGATCATGTCCTTCAGGCGCACCAGCCGGTCCTCGATGTTGGCCGATTCCGGATATTCGCACACCACGCGCAGCAGCCCCTGCTCTTCCCGCCGCGCCAGATCGTAGCCCCAGGAAGCGGCATTGCGGAACAGCTGCGCGCGGCTTTCCTCGAAGTCGAGGAACAGGCAGCGCTGGTCCGGCAGGCCGCCGGCGACGGCGAACTCGGTGGCCATCAGGGTCTTGCCCGAGCCGCTCGG
>OFCW01000254.1_pt1 | contig 17306 bp, 19 predicted proteins | sample 1520951 | NCBI WGS metagenome assembly OFCW01 (sample SAMEA4349680, study PRJEB24078) | microbial mat metagenome | biome: Terrestrial Biome; feature: Habitat; material: Microbial Mat | place: India | collected 2012-06-12 | depth 10 m | reverse complement strand
TCACCGGCCGCACCCTGCCGGGGCGCCGCTGGTCCGACGGCCTGCACCAGGCGGTGGAGGCGAAGGAGGGCGTGGCCATCCAGGCCGAGAACCAGACCCTGGCGTCGATCACCTTCCAGAACTATTTCCGGATGTACGGCAAGCTGGCTGGCATGACGGGTACGGCCGACACCGAAGCCTACGAATTCCAGCAGATCTACGGTCTGGAAACCGTCGTCATCCCGACCCATCGCCCGATGGTTCGCAAGGACATGAACGACCTGGTGTACAAGACGGCCAACGAAAAGTACGCGGCGATCATTGCCGACATCAAGGATTGCGCCAAACGTGGTCAGCCGGTGCTGGTCGGCACGACCTCGATCGAGAATTCGGAGCTGCTGTCGCGCCTGCTGGACAAGGAGAAGCTGCCGCACCAGGTGCTCAATGCCAAACAGCATGCCCGCGAAGCCGAGATCGTCGCCCAGGCGGGCCGGCCGGGGATGATCACCATCGCCACCAACATGGCGGGGCGCGGTACCGACATCGTGCTCGGCGGCAACATCCAGAAGGACATCGACGCCATCCACAACGACGAAACCCTGTCCGCTGACGACAAGGCGGCCAAGATCGCGGCCTTGAAGGGCGAATGGCAGAAGGTGCACGAGCAGGTGCTGGCCGCTGGCGGCTTGCACATCATCGGCTCCGAGCGCCACGAATCGCGGCGCATCGACAACCAGCTGCGCGGCCGCGCCGGGCGTCAGGGCGATGCCGGATCGTCGCGCTTCTATTTGTCGCTCGACGACCAGTTGCTGCGCATTTTTGCCGGTGAGCGTCTGCGGGCCATCATGGACAAGCTGAAGATGCCGGAGGGCGAAGCGATCGAGCACCCGCTCGTCACCCGTTCGCTGGAATCGGCGCAGCGCAAGGTCGAAGCCCGCAACTTCGATATCCGCAAGCAGCTGCTGGAATACGATGACGTTGCCAACGACCAGCGCAAGGTCATCTACCAGCAGCGCAACGAATTGCTGGAAACCGAAGACATCTCGGAAACCATCACGGCCATGCGGCAGAGCGTGATTGCCGAAATTTTCCGCGCCCATGTGCCGGCCGATTCGGTCGAAGAGCAGTGGGACATGGAAGGTCTGGAGCGCGCCCTGGCGGCCGAATTGCAGATCGAGGCGCCGGTCGCCCAGTGGTTCAAGAGCGAACCGACGCTGTCCGACGAGGCCATTCTCGAACGCATCGTCAAGGGGGCCGACGAAGCCTATCAGGCCAAGGTGGAACTGGTTGGCGCGCCGACCTTCCGCCAGTTCGAGCGCAACGTCATGCTGCAGAGCCTGGACAGCCACTGGCGCGAGCATCTGGCGGCGCTCGATCACCTGCGCCAGGGGATCCACCTGCGCGGTTACGCACAGAAGAATCCGAAGCAGGAATACAAGCGCGAGGCCTTCGAATTGTTCGAAGGCCTGCTCGATCTCGTGCGCCGCGAAGTGACCCGCCTCGTCTACACCGTGCAGATTCGCTCGCCGGAAGATGTCGAGGAAACCGCGCCGCACGCCGATGTGCAGAATGTGCAGTACCAGCATGCCGGTTACGACGAGGCGCTGGGCGAGGGCGGCACGCCGCCGCGGGCGGCGACGCCGGTCGAAAACGGCCCGAAGATCGGGCGCAACGATCCCTGTCCCTGCGGTTCGGGCAAGAAGTACAAGCACTGCCACGGGAAACTGAGCTGAGGCAGTAGTCCGTCGTCAGCAGGCGGGCGTCGCTGGCAGAACCGATGCGACGTTGGCCTGCGCCCTGGCCGCAGCGGTTTTGCCAATCACTTCCTCTTACTCGCAACGACGAACTCATCATGCCTGTCAATTACGCCACCCCTGCTGCCGACCAACTTCTTCCCGTCGCCGGCGTTCGCCTCGGTGTTGCGGAGGCCGAAATCCGCAAGAAGAACCGCCGCGACTTGACACTGATTGCGCTCGATGCCGGCTGCACGGTGGCGGGCGTCTTCACGCAGAACCGCTTCTGCGCGGCGCCGGTTCAGCTGTGCCGTCAGCATCTGGCGGCAGGCAAGGAAATCCGCGCCCTCGTCATCAATACCGGCATCGCCAACGCCGGGACCGGCGAGCCGGGCCGCCGGACGGCGCAGGCGTCGTGTGACGCGGTGGCAGCCTTGCTGGGGATCGGCGCCGATCAGGTTCTGCCCTTTTCGACCGGCGTCATCCTCGAACCGTTGCCGGTTGACCGCCTGAAGGCCGGCCTGCCGGCGGCCAAGGCCGATCTCAAGGCGGACAACTGGCATGCCGCCGCGCACGCCATCATGACCACCGACACGGTGGCCAAGGCCGCATCGCGCCGCATCACGGTCGGTGGCAGGACGATCACCATTTCCGGCATCTCGAAGGGTGCCGGCATGATCAAGCCGAACATGGCGACCATGCTCGGCTTTGTTGCCACCGATGCCGGCATCGCCCAGTCCCTGCTCGAGACGCTGGTCAGGGAGGCGGCCGATGCGTCCTTCAACTGCATCACCGTCGATGGCGATACCTCGACCAATGACTCCTTCGTGATGATCGCCACCGGCCAGTCCGGGGCGACCTTCGCGTCGCCAGCCGATGCCGGCTGGGATGAGGTCCGGGCGGCCATCGTTGCGGTTGCCGCTGAGCTGGCGCAAGCCATCGTCCGTGACGGCGAGGGCGCCACCAAGTTCATCACCGTCGCCGTGCAGGGCGGTAAAACGGTCGCCGAATGCCGTCAGGTCGGCTATGCCATCGGCCACTCGCCGCTGGTCAAGACGGCCTTCTTTGCCTCCGATCCCAATCTCGGCCGTATTCTGGCGGCAGTCGGCTACGCCGGCATCACCGATCTCGATGTCGATGGCGTCAAGGTCTGGCTGGATGACGTGCTGGTCGCCGAAAACGGCGGCCGGGCGGCCGCCTACCAGGAAGCGGATGGCGCCCGCGTCATGGCGCAGGCCGAGATCACCGTGCGCGTCGACCTCGGGCGCGGCACGGCGCAGGCCACCCTCTACACCTGCGATTTCTCCTACGACTACGTCAAGATCAACGCCGACTACCGAAGCTGAGCACCGTCATCGGTCCGCCGGTCGTGCTGGCCGTCACCTCCCCGCGGATGCTCGCCTGGATCGAAGATGCACTGGGCAAGGGCGAGCCGGCAGCGCCCCCGGAGGAGCCCTCAGCGCCGGCGCAGGCGGATCATTCGGAACCAGCCGCCGGCGAGGGCCGGCTGGTCGTGCTCCAGCGCCAGTTGGGGCGCGGCGGGGAGCAGCGCTTCAAACACGACATCGAGTCGGGTTGCCACCCGGCGCACCAGCGGGTTGACCAGTCGGCGCAGCAGGGCGGGCTGGCCGCGGCGCAGGAACTTGTCGAACACCAGCACGCTGCCACCGGGTTTGACGACGCGGGCGATTTCGGCAAAGCAGGCCGCCGGGTCGGGGACGACGGCCAGGATCAGGTGGAGCACGGCGTGATCGAAGGCGCCGTCGGCAAACGGCAGGCGCTGAACGTCGCCCTGCACCGCAACGAAGTCGGCCGGGCCGACGCGGGGCAGGGCGCGGCGCAGCATGGCGTGGGTCAGATCCAGCCCGACGTAGTGATGCTGTATCGGCAGATGCGGCAAATCCAGTCCGGTGCCGACCCCGGCCAGCAGCACGCGGCCGGCTTCGGCCGGCAGGGCCGCCAGGCTGTGGCGACGGGCCGCCCGCGTGGCCCGCGACAGCAGCGCATCGTAAAACGGCGCGATCAGCGTGTAGGTGTGCTGGAGGCTCAATGCAGGGCGCGCGGTACGGCGAGGACGAATTCCGGAATCTCGGCTTCGAAGGGCGTGCCATCTTCGGCCACCATCTGGTAGCTGCCTTTCATCGTGCCGATCGGCGTGGTCAGCGAAGAGCCGCTGGTGTATTCGTAGCTTTCACCGGGGCGCAGCAGCGGCTGCTGGCCGACGACGCCCAGGCCGCGCACTTCCTGAATCGCGTTGTTGGCATCGGTGATGATCCAGTGACGGGAAATCAGCTGGGCCGCAAGCTGCCCGGTGTTGGTGATGGTGATCGTGTAGGCGAAGACGTAGCGGTCGTTTTCCGGATCGGATTGTTCCGGAATGAACTGCGGACGGGGATGGACTTCGATACGATACTTGTCGTCGGGCATGGGATAATTTCGGTTGTTCTTGTGGAAGGGTTCATTATGTCAGCCAAAGATTACGTCATCGCACCGAGCATCCTGTCCGCCAACTTCGCCAAACTGGGCGAGGAGGTGGCCAACGTCATTGCCTCGGGGGCCGACTGGATTCACTTTGACGTGATGGACAACCATTATGTTCCCAACCTGACCATCGGCCCCCTGGTTTGCGAGGCCATCCGGCCGTGCACGTCGGCCCCGATCGACGTGCATCTGATGGTCAAGCCGGTGGACCGCATCATCCCCGATTTCATCAAGGCCGGGGCCAATATCATCACCTTTCACCCGGAAGCCTCCGAGCACATCGACCGCAGCCTGTCGCTGATCCGCGACGGCGGCTGCCAGGCCGGCCTGGTCTTCAATCCGGCCACCCCGCTCGATCACATGGACTACGTGATGGACAAGCTCGACGTCATCCTGCTGATGAGCGTCAACCCCGGCTTCGGCGGCCAGAAATTCATCCCGGGCACGCTGGCCAAGGCGAAGCAGGCCCGCGCCAAGCTCGATGCCTACGCGCGCGAAACCGGCCGCCGCATCCGCCTTGAAATCGATGGTGGCGTGAACACCGCCAATATCGCCGAAATCGCCCGTGCCGGCGTCGATGCCTTCGTTGCCGGCTCCGCGGTCTATGGCGCTGGAAAGGACAGCGATCCGCACCGCTACGATTCGATCATCGGTGCGTTGCGCAGCGAACTGGCCAAGGTCTGAAATGCGTTTCCAGTCGGTCACCTTCGACCTGGACGGCACCCTGCTCGACACCATCGCTGACCTGGCCGAAGCCTGCCGCTTGATGCTCGACGACATGGGCGCCCCGCAGCGTACCCCGGCCGAGGTGCACAGCTTCGTCGGCAAGGGCATGGCGGTGCTGGTCGAGCGTTGCCTGACCCACGGCAAGCCACCGACGGCCGCGGCGCTGCATGCCGCCATCGAATCCTTCAAGCGTCATTACGCCGAGGTCAATGGCCGTTTCACGCTGCTCTATCCGAGGGTGCTCGACGGCCTGCGGGCGTGGCGGGCCAGCGGGCTGAAAATGGGCGTCGTGACCAACAAGCCCGGCCTGTTCACCGAGGCGCTGCTCGACCGCATGGGCCTGAGCGATTTCTTCGACGTGATCGTTTCCGGTGACACCACCGCCCACAAGAAACCGCATCCCGAGCCCATCCTGCACGCCTGCCGCCTCTTCGGCGTACGGCCCGACCGCAACCTGCACATCGGCGATTCGGAAAACGACATCCACGCCGCCCATGCCGCCGGTTGCCTGGCTTTCTGTGTGCCCTACGGCTACAACGAAGGCAAGCCGGTGGACAGTGCCGATTGCGATGCGCTAGTATCCGATCTGCTTGCCGCCTACCAGCGAGCCCTCACCTTCAAGACCTCCTGACGAAATGACCGCCTTGCAACACCGGAACATCGAGCTTCGTTGGCGCCGCTGGCGTTAGTAATCGCTCGTCCGTTCGGCGCCCACGTTGAGACAGGGCGCATGCAGTGTGCAAAACAACCGTCATTTTCGAGGCTTCCCATGACTGAAACCGAATTCAACGCGCTGGCCGCGCAAGGCTATAACCGCATCCCCGTTTCGCTGGAGACGTTTGCCGACCTCGACACGCCGCTGTCGATCTACATGAAACTGGCCAACGGTCCCTACACCTACCTGCTCGAATCCGTGCAGGGCGGCGAGCGTTTTGGCCGCTACTCCATCATCGGCCTGACGGCCCAGACGCGCATCGTGGTCAACGGCCACCAGGTGCTGGTGCTGACCGGCAACCGCATCGCCGAGCGGGAGGACGACACCAATCCCCTCGACTTCATCGGCAAATTCATGCAGCGTTTCCGCGCCCCGCCGTCCAGCGGCCTGCCGCGCTTCTGTGGCGGCCTGGTCGGCTGTTTCGGCTACGACACCGTGCGTTATGTCGAAACCCGCCTGACCCGCACCCACAAGCCGGATGAAATCGGCACGCCGGACATTGGCCTGCTGCTCTCGGAAGAGCTGGCCGTCGTCGATAACCTGTCCGGCAAGCTGACCCTGATCGTCTATGCCGAGCCCGGCTTCCCCGGGGCTTACCAGAAGGCGCGTTCCCGGCTGAAGGATTTGCTCGGCAAGCTGCGCCAGCCGGTCGCGTTGCCGGCCGAACAGCCGGCACATTCCGAGCCGGCGGTGTCCACCTTCGGCGAGGCCGCCTTCAAGCAGGCCGTGCTCAAGGCCAAGCGCTACATCACCGAGGGCGACATCATGCAGGTCGTCCTCTCGCAGCGCATGACCAAGCCGTTCCGGGCCAGCCCGCTGGCCCTCTACCGCACCCTGCGCAGCCTGAATCCGTCGCCTTACATGTTCTATTTCGATTTCGAGGACTACCATGTCGTCGGCGCCTCGCCGGAAATCCTGGTGCGCCTCGAGGGCGAGCGCGTCACCGTGCGACCGATTGCCGGCACCCGCAAACGCGGTGCTTCGCCGGAAGAGGATGCGGCCCTGGCCGTCGAACTGCTGGCCGACGAGAAGGAGCGCGCCGAGCACACCCAGTTGCTCGATCTCGGTCGCAACGATTGCGGCCGCGTCGCCCAGGTCGGTTCGGTCAAGGTTACTGAAAACATGATCGTCGAGCGCTACTCGCACGTGATGCACATCGTCTCGAACGTCGAAGGCAGGCTGCAGCCGGGACTCGACGCCCTCGACGTGCTGCGCGCCACTTTCCCGGCCGGTACGGTGTCGGGCGCCCCCAAGGTGCGGGCCATGGAAATCATCGACGAACTGGAGCCGGTCAAGCGCGGCATCTATGCCGGCTCGGTCGGCTACCTCAGTTTCAATGGTGACATGGACGTTGCCATCGCCATCCGCACCGGCATCATCAAGGACGGGAGACTGCATGTCCAGGCCGGGGCCGGTATCGTCGCCGATTCCAATCCCGAAGCGGAATGGCAGGAAACCCAGAACAAGGCCCGGGCCGTGCTGCGCGCCGCCGAGCTGGCCGAACAAGGTCTCGATACCCGCTTCCACTGAGCGGGGGCGGCATGTTGGCGCAAAAAAGCCGCTCACGCGGAGCGGCGGCTCAGGCTGTCTGGCCTGCCGGCTCAGTCTGGCTGATGCCAGGCCTCGTCGGCCGCCAGTTCCGGCATCTGGCGTGCCGCGTAGGAGCGCACGGTGCCCGATTCGAAATAGATGCGGGCGAGCAGCTCGGACAGCACGCCGGTGGTGATGAAATGCACGCCGGCGATCAACGTGCCGATGCCGACAATGAGCAGCGGCCGGCCGCCGATCGGCTCGCCCAGCCCGAACTTGACCCAGGCCAGCCAGGCCAGTACCAGCCCGGAGATCGCCGTCAGCGCCAGGCCGATGCTGCCGAAGAAATGGCCGGGGCGGGCGCGGAAGCGCATGAAGAAATAAACCGCGATCAGGTCGAGGATGACCCGGAAGGTGCGCGATATGCCGTACTTCGAAACACCGGCCGTGCGGGCGTGGTGCGTCGTCGGCTCCTCGGCGATGCGGCGCGGCGTCGTCACGGTTGCCATCCAGGCCGGGATGAAGCGGTGCATCTCGCCGTACAGGCGGACGCGCCGGATCACGTCGCCGCGATAGGCCTTCAGGCTGCAGCCGTAGTCGCGCAGCTTGACGCCGGTCAGGCGGGCGATCAGGCGGTTGGCGATTTTCGACGGAATCTTGCGCAGGAACAGGCCGTCCTGACGGTTCTGCCGCCAGCCGGCCACCAGGTCGAGGTCTTCATTGAGCAGGCGGGCGACCATCCGCGGGATGTCGACCGGGTCGTTCTGCAGGTCGCCGTCCATGGTCACGATCACATCGCCGCGCGCGGCATCCAGGCCGGCCTGCATGGCGGCGGTCTGCTTGAAATTGCGGGTCAGCTCGACGAGGCGGACATGCGGCCCGTAGTCGCGGATACATTGCAAGGCGCGATCCACCGTCGCATCGCTGCTGCCGTCGTCGACCAGTACCAGTTCCCAGGGGTGCGGATAACCGGCCAGCGCCTCATGCACCCGCTTGACCAGCGGCGCGATGTTGTCTTCCTCGTTGTAGAACGGAACGACGATGGAGAGGCTGTGCGGCGGAATGGAGAGAGCGGCGGTCATAAACGGGTCCGGCGGGAAAGGGCGCATTTTAGCGTGAAAGCCAGCGCCTTCGTCTGCCCGGCGTGTCGCCGAGGTAGAATTCATGACTAACCAAACAGGCAAGGAATCAACAGCATGTTGCTGATGATCGACAATTACGACAGCTTTACCTACAACCTCGTCCAGTATTTCGGCGAGCTCGGCCAGGATGTCCGGGTGTTTCGCAACGATGCGATCACGCTGGCCGAGATCGCCCGGCTCAAGCCCGATTACCTGGTCATTTCGCCCGGCCCCTGCGCACCGGCCCAGGCCGGCATCTCGCTGGCCGCGATCCAGGAATTCGCCGGCAAGATTCCGTTGCTGGGCGTCTGTCTCGGCCACCAGTCGATCGGCGAAGCCTTCGGTGGCAAGATCGTGCACGCCAAGCAGCTGATGCACGGCAAGGTGTCGCCCGTGCATCACAAGGATGTCGGCGTCTTCAAGGGCTTGCCCAACCCGTTGACCTGTACGCGCTACCACTCGCTGGCCATCGAGCGCGAATCGCTGCCCGATTGCCTGGAGATCACCGCCTGGACGGACGATGGCGAGATCATGGGCGTTCGCCACAGGACGCTGGCGGTCGAGGGCGTCCAGTTTCACCCCGAATCCATCCTGACCGAGCGCGGTCACGACCTGTTGAAGAACTTCCTCGAGGAACACCGGAAATGACCCCGCAAGCCGCCCTGCAGCGTGTCATCGAGCACCGCGAAATCTTCCATGACGAAATGATCTCCCTGATGCGCCAGATCATGGGCGGCGAGGTGTCGCCGGTCATGATCGCCGCCATCATCACCGGTCTACGCGTCAAGAAGGAAACCATCGGCGAGATTGCTGCCGCCGCCAGCGTCATGCGGGAGTTGTCCACCAAGGTGAACGTTCCCTACGACAACCGCTTCGTCGATATCGTCGGTACCGGCGGCGATTCGGCGCACAGTTTCAACATATCGACCACGGCCATCTTCGTGGCGGCCGCTGCCGGCGCCAAGGTGGCCAAGCACGGCGGCCGCAGCGTGTCGTCCAGTTCCGGCAGTGCCGATGTGCTGGAGGCCCTCGGTGCCAACATCATGCTGTCGCCGGAGCAGGTGGCAGCCTGTATCGAGGAAACCGGCATTGGTTTCATGTTCGCCCCCAATCACCACAGTGCCATGAAGCACGTCGCCCCGGTTCGCCGCGAAATGGGGGTGCGCACCCTGTTCAACATCCTGGGCCCCCTGACCAACCCGGCCGGCGCGCCGAATACCCTGATGGGGGTCTTCCATCCTGATCTGGTCGGCATCCAGGTGCGCGTCATGCAACGCCTGGGGGCCGAGCGCGTGCTGGTCGTGCATGGCAAGGACGGGCTCGATGAAATCTCCCTGGGGGCCGCCACTCTGGTCGGTGAACTGAAAGAGGGCGAGGTGCGCGAATACGAAGTGCATCCCGAAGACTTCGGTCTGCAGATGATGTCCCTGCGCCACCTGCGCGTGACCAATGCCGATGAATCGCGTGCCACCCTGCTCGGCGCGCTGGACAACCAACCGGGGCCTGCCCGTGACATCGTCTGCCTGAACGCCGGTGCCGCGCTCTATGTCGCCAATGTCGCCGACAGCATCGGCGACGGCATCGCCCGGGCCCGCGAAGCCATCGCCAGCGGTGCGGCGCGCGCCAAGCTCGATCAATTTGTTCAATGTACGCAGCGCCTGGCGGCATAATCATCCACTCCACATTGGACACTCAGGAGGCGATCATGGCACTGCCGCAGCAAAAACAGGTTTTTGATGCCACGGCCTATCTCGCTTGGGAGGCCGCGCAGCCCGATCGCAACGAATACATGGCGGGTGAGGTGTTCGCGATGGTTGGCGTGCGTCAGGCGCACAACGTCGCCACATTGAATCTGGCCAGTCAGTTGCGCAGCGAGTTGAAAGGCTCGCCCTGTCGCGTATTTGTTGAGTCAGTCAAAACCCGCATCGAGGCTGCCGACTGCTTCTTCTACCCCGATGTCGTGGTCACCTGCGATGCGCGTGACCGGGCTACGCCGGATTACGTCAGCCATCCGCTGCTGGTCGTCGAAGTGCTTTCCGATTCCACGGCGGCCTTCGATCGCGGCAACAAGTTCGCCGCCTACCGCAAGCTGGAAAGTCTGCAGGAGTATGTGCTTGTCGACCTGTCCGCCCGGCGCGTGGAGCTTTTCCGGCGCAATGCAGAGGGCCGCTGGGTGCTGTATGAATACAACGCAGACGAGACCATCGAGTTCGCTTCGCTCTCCCTGAAGGTGCCGGTTGCCCTCGTTCTTGAAGACACCGAAGAAGAAACGGAAAAACCGGGGTCTGACCCCGTTTAAGAAAAGCCATGTCCGACATCCTCAACAAGATCATCGCCACCAAACACGAAGAAATCGCCGCAGCACGGGCTGTCAAGCCGCTCGCGGCGGTCGAAGCCGAAGCTGTAGCGCAAGCCGCGCCGCGCGACTTCGTGGGCGCCATCCGCCGCAAGATTGCCGCCGGCCAGCCAGCCGTCATCGCCGAGATCAAGAAGGCCAGCCCTTCCAAGGGCATCATTCGCCCGGATTTCAAACCGGCCGACATCGCCCGCAGCTACGAGCAGCACGGCGCAGCCTGTCTGTCGGTGCTGACCGACCGTCAATATTTCCAAGGCTGCCCGGAATATTTGCAGCAAGCCCGTGCCGCATGCAATCTGCCGGTGCTACGCAAGGACTTCATGGTCGACGCCTACCAGGTCGCCGAAGCGCGGGCGATGGGGGCCGATGCCATCCTGCTTATCGCCGCTGCTCTGAGCCTGCCCGATATGCAGGCGCTTGAAGCACAGGCCATGGGCTACGGCATGGCCGTGTTGGTCGAGGTCCACAACGGGGAAGAACTCGATGTCGCGCTGCAACTGCAGACACCGTTGCTCGGCATCAATAACCGTAACCTGCGTACCTTCGACGTCACGCTCGATACCACCCTCGGCCTGCTGTCCCGCATTCCGCATGACCGCATCGTCGTGACCGAAAGCGGCATCCTCAAGTCGGACGATGTCGCTTTGATGCGTACCAACAAGGTCGATGCCTTCCTGGTCGGCGAAGCCTTCATGCGGGCCAGCGAGCCGGGAGAAGAACTCGCCCGCTTGTTTGCGTGAGGATATCCGGGTTGGGCTTCCCCGCAGTTGCCTGGCAATTTACTGGCCCTTATTAAAAAAGCCAACATCCCGGTTGGACCAGCCGTCAGCCAACGCTGTTAGCTCCGACTTAATCGAGGGGGGCTTGGAAATCCCCGTCTGCCCGGTTGGAAAGGCTTTTCGCTCGGTTTGGCAGATGTGTTGCGCCAATGCAACAAAGGGCGCTTTTGGTGTGGCAACGACGCATTCGAAGGTTGCTACCGGCTTTGGCTCTTTGCGACAATCGACGCAACTTCTCGATCCGAGAGGTAAAGCTTGGTCTGGCCTGCGGGTCAGATCAAAAACTAACCACTAAGGAGATTTTCTGATGCAAAAGAAGATTATCGCTCTGGCAGTTGCTGCTCTGGCTTCTTCCGCCGCTTTCGCCCAAACCAACGTCACCGTTTACGGTGTTGTTGACCTCGGTCAGTCCTACGTTCAGTCGGCCGGCACCAGCGTTGACGCCAACAACCAGGCTTGGGTTGGCCGTCTGGATTCCAACTCCTCCCACATCGGTTTCAAGGGTGTTGAAGATCTGGGCAATGGCCTGAAGGCTGTCTTCCAGTACGAGTCTGGCTTTGATGCTGATACCGCTGGCGGTCTGGCTGGTGGTCGTGACACTTACGTCGGCCTGACCGGCGGTTTCGGTACAGCTGTCGCTGGTCGCCTGACCCACCCGCTGCGTGCCATGGGCGCCAAGGTTGAACTGGCTCCGGGTGCAACTGGCCTCGGCACCACGATGTCCGTGACCGGCCGTATCGCCGGCACCGCTACCGGTGCTGACGACCGTGCTTCCAACGCCATCGCCTACGTTTCCCCGTCCTTCGGTGGTTTCTCGGGTACCGTCGCCTACATCAACGGCGAAACCCAGCCCAACGGTGCTGATCGCGCTGAAGCCCGCGCCTACCAGCTGGCCGGTCAGTACGACAATGGCCCGCTGTATGTCGCCGCTGGTTACCATGCTGCCAAGAACATCGCGGGTGTGGATTCCGCTGACGCCCGTATCTACCGCGTCGCCGCTGTTTACACCCTGCCGACCAAGACCAAGCTGACCGCCCTGTACGACAACACCAAGGTTGACAATGCTACCGGCTTCGACAAGCGTCACGCCTGGTCGCTGGGTGTTGCCCAGTCCTTCGGCAAGAATACCGTTGGCGTCGAGTACGGTGCTGCTGGCAAGATCAAGGATGAGACCGGTTCCCTGGCCGATACCAAGGCTCAGATCTGGACCGCCCTGTACACCTATGAGCTCAGCAAGCGTACCCTGGTTCAGGCTCGTTATTCCAAGCTGACCAACGAAGGCCTGGTTAACAATGCCTTCTACATCAACCCGGTTAACAATGGTGCTGCGAACGGTTTGGGCGTGGACTATACCGGCTACATGGTTGGCCTGCGTCATTCTTTCTAATCTGGCTTAACCCAGATTTGAAACAGAAACGGGAGCTTCGGCTCCCGTTTTTCATTGGGCCGTAGCGTAAATTGAGACTGCCCCTGTAGAGGCAAACCCCGGTTTTCCGGAATTTGGCCAGGCACGCCAGATAGCCCCGCCCGTTGCTGGGTTGGCTATGGTGTGCTGCAACTTTGCTGTACCCCTTCCCCGAAGTCGGAGATCCCCGGCGTCTCCTGGGGAGGGACGGAGGGGGTCAGTCGAGCAGGATCAGATTGTCGCGGTGGATGATCTCGGGCTCATCGACGTAGCCCAGGAGTTCCTCGATTTCGCCGGTCGATTTTCGGGCGATCAGGCGGGCTTCGCCGCTGCCGTAGTTGCTCAGGCCGCGGGCGATTTCCTTGCCGGATGGGTCGATGCAGGCGACGGCAGCGCCGCGCTCAAACTCGCCATCCACGGCAACGACGCCAATCGGGAGCAGGCTTTTGCCAGCAGCCAGGGCTTGCACGGCGCCAGCGTCAAGCATCAGGCGGCCGGCAAGTTGCAGGTGATCGGCCAGCCATTGCTTGCGGGCAGCGAGGGGCTGGGTTTGGGCGACGAGCAGCGTGCCGACGGATTCGCCGGTGGCCAGGCGCAGGAGGACATCGGTTTCCCGGCCATTGGCAATGACGGTGTGGGCGCCACTGCGGGCGGCGCGCTTGGCGGCAATAACCTTGGTGATCATGCCGCCGGTGCCGACCGAACTGCCGGCGCCGCCGGCCATGGCTTCGAGTGCGGGGTCGCCGGCAGTGGCCTCGCTAACCAGTGTAGCGGCCGGGTCCTTGCGCGGATCGGCGGTGTACAACCCTTGCTGGTCGGTGAGGATAATCAGCGCATCGGCTTCGATCAGGTTGGCGACCAGGGCGCCCAGGGTGTCGTTGTCGCCAAACTTGATTTCGTCGGTGATGACCGTGTCGTTTTCGTTGATGATCGGCACGACGCCGAGTTCGAGTAGCGTGGCGAGCGTCGAGCGCGCATTCAGATAGCGTTTTCGGTCAGCGAGATCGTCATGGGTGAGCAGCAGTTGGGCGGTGTGCAGACCGTGCTGCATGAAAGCGGCTTCATAAACTTCGACCAGCCCGGCCTGGCCAACAGCGGCGGCGGCCTGTTTTTCGTGCACGGTTTTCGGTCGGCGCCCCCAGCCCAGGCGTTGCACGCCACAGGCGACGGCACCGGAGGAAACGAGCACGATTTCCTTGCCGACGGCGCGTAATTGGGTGATCTGGCGGGCCCAGTCAGCAATGGCGGCGAGATCGAGGCCATTGCCGTTGTTGGTGACGAGGGCGGAGCCGACTTTGACCACAAGGCGGCGGGTGGCGGCGAGTGGGGTGCTCACGATTGGCTTTCAAGGTGTTCGATAAGTGCCTGTCGCAACGGTTGTTGTTGCAGTTTCAGGATGTTCCAGACGAGTTCGAGGTCAAGACCGAGGTACTCGTGGGCGAGTCGGTTGCAAAAGCCGGCGATGCGTTGCCAGCGAATATCCGGATGCGTCGCAGCGAGGTGCTCGATGCCATAGTCCTTGCAGCACTGTCCAATGATCTCGAGGTTGCGCAATGCTGCATCGCGGAGCAAGCGATTGTTCTGAAAGCCTTGCTGGTCGACGGCGTGCAGTTCGCTCTGGATAAAATCGATACAGTCCAGGGCGTGTGTCAGAAAGACAGAACGCGCATGGCTCATAGTGCTTTGGCTTCGTTGAGAATTTGGGGGCCGATGAGTGGGGAAAGGCCACGGTCGGAGATTACGTCAACCTTGGCTTTCAGTAGATTGGCTGAGGCTTCCTGAAGATCCATCAGATCAAATAGCGAGGCGTCGGGGTGGAAATGAACCAGTAAGTCGACGTCGCTATTTTCATTTGCTTCGCCTCGGGCGACAGAGCCGAATACCCTGATGTTCTCCGCCTTGTGCATTCTGGCGAGTTCAATCAATTCGTGGCGTCTGGCCCGTAGCTGTTCGATGGTCAGCATCCTTATGCTCCGGAAGTTGGCTCGGCGCGTGATTTTAGCGTGTCCTCTTCTGTATCGGCGACTTCCGGAACGGCCATCTGTTCCAGCGCTTCCTGGATGGCGTAGATCAGCGGCTGCGTGCCCTCGCCGTTGATGGCGGCGATGGTGAAGACCGGGCCGTCGTATTTCGTGGCTTTCTTGTAGGCCTTCAGGAAGTCCTTTACGGCCTTTTCGCGGTCTTCTTCCGGGATCAGGTCGAGTTTGTTGAGTACCAGCCAGCGCGGCTTGGCGGCGAGTTCCGGGTCGTGTTTTTCGAGTTCGCCGACGATGGCCTTGGCATCCTTGACAGGGTTGGCATCCGGGTCGATCGGGGCGATGTCGACGAGGTGGAGCAGGATGCGGGTGCGCTGCAGATGCTTGAGGAAGCGGATGCCGAGGCCGGCACCCTCGGCGGCGCCCTCGATCAGGCCGGGGACGTCGGCGACGACGAAGCTTTTTTCGGCGCCGACGCGGACGACGCCAAGGTTCGGGTGCAGCGTGGTGAAGGGGTAGTCGGCGACTTTCGGACGGGCGGCCGAGATGGCGCGGATCAGCGTGCTCTTGCCGGCGTTGGGCAGGCCGAGCAGGCCGACGTCAGCGATGACGCGCAGTTCGAGGCCCAGATCGAATTCCTCGCCGGGGTCGCCCTTGGTGCATTGGCGCGGGGCGCGGTTGGTCGAGGATTTGAAATGGATGTTGCCGAGGCCGCCCTTGCCGCCCTTGGCGATCAGCACTTTCTGGCCGTGCTCGGCGAGGTCGGCCAGCACTTCGCCGGTGGCCAGATTGGTGACGACCGTGCCGACCGGCATGCGCAGCACGATGTCGTCGCCGCCGGCGCCATAGCAGTCGGCGCTACCGCCGTTCTCGCCGCGCTGGGCGAGGAATTTGCGGGTGTAGCGGTAATCGACGAGCGTGTTGATGTTGCGGTCGGCCACGACATAGACGCTTCCTCCCTTGCCGCCGTCGCCGCCGTTCGGGCCGCCCATCGGGATGTATTTCTCGCGCCGGAAGGTGGCGATGCCGTTGCCGCCGTCGCCGGCCTTCACAAAGATTTTTGCTTCGTCGATGAACTTCATGCTGGGTTCTTCCTGCCTCGTATGAGGCGTTGATGCCTGATCGGGCTGGGCTCTCGGGGAAAGCGCAGGCCGATAAAGCAAAAAGCCCTATCCGGGCGGATAGGGCTTTTCTGTTTCTTCCGCCGGGCCGAGTTATTCGGCGGCCGGAACGATCGAGACGGTGCGGCGCTTCTTTTCACCCTTGACGGTGAACTGGATCACGCCGTCCTTCAGGGCGAACAGGGTGTGATCCTTGCCGCAGCCGACGTTTTCGCCCGGGTGGAATTCGGTGCCGCGCTGACGAACGATGATGTTGCCAGCCAGAACGAATTGACCGCCGTAGCGCTTGACGCCCAGTCGTTGTGCCTGTGAGTCGCGGCCGTTACGCGAACTACCGCCTGCCTTTTTGTGTGCCATTTAACGAGCTCCTTGTCTGAACTTAGGCAGCGATCGTGTCGATGCGCAGTTCGGTGTAGTTCTGACGATGGCCCTGACGCTTCTGGTAGTGCTTGCGACGGCGCATCTTGAAAATCTTGACCTTGTCGTGACGGCCGTGGGAAACCACGGTGCACTTGACGGTGGCGCCAGCAAGGAAGGGGGCGCCGATCTTCACGGACTCGCCTTCACCTACCATGAGGATCTGGTCGAGCGTGATTTCTGCGCCAACGTCTGCCGGTATCTGTTCTACTTTGAGTTTTTGGCCAGCGGAAACGCGATACTGCTTGCCGCCGGTTTTTATGACCGCATACATGGGTTGGACTCCGAAATTGATACAAAGGGTGCTGCGAAGAACCGCTCATTATACGGAAAAGCTTCGATAAGTCAAAGGGTTTTCAATGGCTTATGGTAGACTTTCCGCCTTTCGCAAAGGAGCGTTTCATGGCTGAGATCACCACTGCCTCCGGGCTGGTTTATGAGGACACCGTCGTCGGCGAAGGCGCCGAGGCCAAGGCCGGTCATTTCGTGACCGTGCATTACACCGGTTGGCTGACCAACGGTAGCAAGTTCGATTCGAGCAAGGATCGCAACGATCCCTTCCAGTTCCCGCTCGGCCAGGGCCATGTGATCAAGGGCTGGGACGAGGGCGTGCAGGGCATGAAGATCGGCGGCGCCCGCAAGCTGACCATTCCGGCTCACCTGGGCTACGGTGCCCGGGGCGCCGGCGGGGTGATTCCGCCGAATGCGACGCTGGTTTTCGAGGTTGAGTTGCTCGACCTGCAATGAGCGAATCAGGCAAGGATCATCCGGACGACCCGTGGGCCAGGTGGCGCAAGCCGGCGACCGGCGCCGGGCCGGTTGACCGGAAGGGCGAGTCCCAACGGGAAGCGCGGTCGGCCGCACCGCCGGATGAGGCGGCGGCCGACAGGCCGGCGGCGAGCCCTGCCGGCACCTTGCGGCTGAACAAGGCGGAGGATGCGGGTGCGCTGCAGATGCTTGAGGAAGC